>Ga0209487_1000243_pt1 | contig 49145 bp, 41 predicted proteins | sample Poulit2012_FD_187524 | JGI IMG/M metagenome (GOLD analysis project Ga0209487, IMG submission 187524) | Agricultural soil microbial communities from Georgia to study Nitrogen management - Poultry litter 2012 (SPAdes) (version 2) | ecosystem: Environmental > Terrestrial > Soil > Agricultural land... | reverse complement strand
TGAGCGCAGAACCCGGATCCATTCCGGATAAGATTTTTTTGACAGGTGCCTCCATCTTTTTACCGCTGATCGTGTAAGGGATGTCGGGCACTTGTTTTATAATGTCGGGAACATGTCGGGGGGAATGGGTGGCACGCAATCGATGATTTATTTTTTCTTTTAATGTATTTGTCAGTTCTATTCCTGGTTTCAGTTTTACGAAGAGGGGCATAAAATGTTTCCCGTTTTCCATTTCAAGATTGATGATCAAAGAATCTTCTATTTCTTTGATTTTATTCATTACCTGATATATTTCCGCGGTACCGATTCGGATCCCGTGACGGTTTAAAGTAGCATCAGATCGGCCATGGATTTTCAGCATCCCGTCTTCACGTAGGGTGATCCAGTCACCATGTCGCCATGTATTCGGATAGACCATAAAGTAACTTTCTTTGTACCTGATTTTTTCAGGATCATTCCAAAAATAAATGGGCATGGCCGGCATGGGTTTTGTGATGACCATTTCTCCAGGATGATCGAGGATGGGATTTCCTTCTTCATAGGAATATAAAGCTACTCCCAATCCACGGCATTGAATCCATCCTTCCTTGACGGGTTTGAGAATACAGCCGCCTACAAATGCTGTGCATACGTCAGTTCCGCCGCTCATAGAACACAACCACACATCAGGACTGATCTTTTGATAGATCCAGTCAAAACCGGCCGGAGGAAGCGGTGAACCCGTAGAACCGATCGACCGGATCGTGGACAGATTATATTTTTCACCCGGAGAAAGATTCTCTTTCATAGAAGCGATGATAAAGGGCGCGCTGACTCCAAAATGATGAATTCTGGCTTCTTCAGCAAAAAACCAAAGCGCATTCAGATCCGGATAGCCGGGACTCCCATCGTATAAAACAGCTGTGGCTCCAAGAAGCAAACTCGCATGAACGAAATTCCACATCATCCAGCCCGTGGTAGAATACCAGAAGAACTTTTCTCCTTTATGGACATCATTATGAAAAGCCATGTACTTCAAATGCTCCAGCAACATGCCACCATGATTATGCGTCATCGCCTTGGGAGCGCCCGTAGTACCGGAAGAATATAAAATCCAAAGAGGATGATCAAAGTCTACCGGTACAAAAGTGAGATCTTTGGGTGTTCCCTGCATGATTTTATCCCAGGAGATAAATCTTTCATCTGCCACATTTTTATGATCTGCCTCCGGATAGGGGATGATAATGATCTTTTCAAGAGAAGGAATTCTTTTCGCCAGTTCCTGAATAGTGTCCCTTCGGTTGTATATTTTTCCGTTGTAAGAATAACCTAAAGAGGTGATCAAAATTTTTGGATGGATCTGTTGGAATCGCCCCAGGACACTTTCGGCGCCAAAGTCAGGAGAACAACTTGACCAGACAGCTCCCATGCTGATCGCTGCTAAAAAACTGATGCTTGCTTCCGGAATATTAGGAAGATAGGCAGCGATTCGATCACCGGGTTCAATGCCCGATTCTTGAAAATACTCTTGAACCAGGGCGGTCTGATCTTTAAGTTGAGACCAGGAAATTTCAGAGACAGGCCGGATTTCCGATTTGGCGATTATTGCCGGAAAAGAATCGGTGAAATTTCGGAAGATATGTTCAGCATAATTGATCTTGGAGTTCAAAAACCATTTCGTATGGGGCATGGGACGATGATTGGATACGGCATCATAAGGTCTGTGTGTTATGACATCGAAATATTCCCAAATCGATTCCCAAAATTTTTCAGGATGGTCTATTGACCACTGATGTAAAGACTCATAATCATTGATCTGTGAGGAGGGATGTCTTTCCTTGATCCAATGGAGGTATTGATAGAGATGACTCTTGCGTTTTATATTATCTTCTGCTTCCCATAATACTCTCTCCATCATGTAAGCTTATTGATTTATGCTGAATAATCATGTGGTCGGTTTTTACTTCCGGAGAACAGAAATATAATGATTTTCCTTGAAATTGGTCTTAGTGATCGAAGTATTATGAATAGAGCCTGCGAACCTGCTTCATGAATTGTTTGACCGTTTCGATACGGCCCGGATCTGTCCATTGATACTTTTCGACTAATTCCTCAGAGGCATATGACTTCGCTTCTTCGTATGTGTAAAAAGATTCGAATTTTTTCAGACTCTCTTGAAACGGGATCGCTTCTCCTCCAAAGAGGTGATTGATATACAGAATTTTATCATTAATGGCTAAAATGTGATTCAGCTGGTCTACCCTGGAGTTACCCAATTTTTCTGACAGGTCATCCGTCGCTTTAAAATCAAATAGTTCAGAATATGTTTCTGTGGTTTCTATTTCCTGACTGATGGTGTCGTTTTGATGATTGCCGGATGGAGCATATTGATTGCTTCTATCATTTGATGGAGGATGGATGGTTTCTATTTCATGGGTTTCTTTTATAGACTCTGCCGAGCTTTCTTTTTCAGAGAGAGGTGTTTCTTCAGTGACAGGAGGAATGGCAGGAGCAGTAGGTTTTTTAAATGGTGCTGACGGAGGTGTTTTCTCGATTACCGGATCAGGAGAAGTATCGGAAGAAAGAGGTTCAGCACCAGGGGTGGCTTCTTGTGCGACAGGTGCGGGACTTTCTTTTTTCTGTGCAGACGGAGGATGACTGAGCACTTCACTATCCGCCGTGTTTTTTTCCTTTGTTTCTGAAAAAACCACAATCTCGTAAAGTTTTCTGATATCTTCCAGTAATATGTTTCGATCCAGTTCGGAGAGATCCTGATCTTGTAAATCTATGATAGCCTGGATTCTCTTCAGGTGATATTTAGCTTGCTGTATATCCATCATTTTATTTTATTTGTGATAACGATGAGTTAGGTCAAAGATTGTAAATATAAACATTAATATAAGGATTTTTTCAACTATGATGATTGCATAGAATAAACTGTGACATACACCTTAGGTATGGAAATCAAATAGAGTGTATATAAGGAATACCTTTGATATGTTTTGTGTAAAACATCTTGAGGCAAACAAACCCATCGATTTCATGAATACCTTTTATTATTTTGCTACTTTTGCAGTCTGTTATAAAAATAATTTACCATTCAAATGAAAGATGTCCGAATAAAAACCGCTTTGATTTCTGTTTTTTCAAAAGAAGGATTAGAGCCGATCGCTCGAAAATTGGAAAAACTGGATGTGAAAATATTATCTACAGGTGGTACTTATAATTATTTGGTAGATTTAGGTGTTTCAGTTGAGAAGGTGGAAGATTTGACCAGTTACCCCAGTATTTTGGATGGAAGGGTGAAAACTTTGCATCCCAAGGTATTCGGAGGTATATTGGCGCGGAGAGAGGAAGACCATTTATCTGAATTGACAAAATATGAGATTCCTCCGATAGATCTTGTGATCGTTGATCTTTACCCTTTTTCGCAGACTGTAGCGGAGACGGATGAAGAATCTGAAATCATAGAAAAAATTGATATTGGTGGAATATCTTTGATTCGGGCGGCTGCAAAAAACTATCAGGATGTTGTGGTTGTATCGAGCCGCAATCAATATGATTCCTTTGCAAATTTGCTGGACGAGAAAGAGGGCAATACTTCATTGGAAGACCGGAAGAAATATGCGCGGGAAGCCTTTGCTGTTAGTTCCCGGTATGATTCAGAAATATCCAGATATTTTGGAGGCGGAGGTGAATCTGGTCAGTTTTTGGTCCAGAAAAGAGGAGAAAAAATATTGAGGTATGGTGAAAATCCGCACCAGAAAGGGGCCTTCTATGGTTCAATGGAGGATGTTTTTGAGCAATTGTCGGGGAAAGAGCTATCTTACAACAATCTTGTGGATGTCGATGCAGCGGTACAGTTGATGTCTGAGTTTGCGGATGCTCCACCTACATTTGCTATTTTGAAGCATACCAATGCTTGTGGTGTCGCAATGGGTGATACGGTTTTGGAAGCCTGGACCCGTGCTTTGGCAGGTGATCCGGTTTCTGCCTTTGGTGGGGTATTGATATCCAACCGGGCAATCGATCTGGAGACTGCTGAGAAGATTGATGAGTTGTTTTATGAAGTATTGATTGCTCCTGGATTTGAAGAAGATGCGCTGGATTTCTTGAAAAAGAAGAAAAACCGCGTATTATTAGAATTGAAAGAATTTTACCGGTCTGAAAAAACATTCAAATCCCTACTTAATGGGGTGTTGGTTCAGGATTCTGACCATCGGACAGAAACTGAGGCAGATCTGGAAAGAGTTACAAAGGTGGTGCCGGATGGAGATCAGATCAAGGATTTATTATTTGCCAATGTATGTGTCAAGCATTTGAAATCCAATGCTATTGCTTTGGTGAAAAACCTGCAATTGATTGGAATGGGTGCTGGTCAGACCAGTCGTGTGGATGCGATGAAACAATCCGTTGAAAAAGCTAAAGGTTTTGGCTTTGAGACAGAAGGGGCTGTTATGGCAAGTGATGCTTTTTTCCCTTTCAGTGACACAGTGGAAATCGCTCACTCGGCGGGAGTGAAAGCAGTGATTCAGCCGGGTGGATCAATAAGAGATAAAGAAAGTATTGAGTTTTGTGATCAGAATAATATTGCAATGGTTTTGACAGGTGTACGTCATTTTAAGCATTAGCATGGGATTACTATGAGTAGGAGATTAGCCATAGATATAGGAAATACCAGATTGAAAATCGGAATTTTTTCGGGAAACGACCTGGTGATGATTGATAGCAGGGAGGTGAATGAGTGGGATCAGTCCTATATAAATGGTTGGTATGAAAATTTTGTGCCGCAATATGTCATTGTATCAAGTACTATTGAGCTTTCAGCAGAAGCAGTAAAGTGGATGAAGAAAGTAAGAGCGTTTGTTGTTCATCCTTTTTTACGATATCCGTTTAAGATTTCTTATAAGACCCCGGGTACTTTGGGGCAGGATCGTCTGGCAGCTGTTAGTGCTGTTTTTTCGTTGTATAAGAAGCAAAATGTTTTGGTGATTGATGCAGGGACATGTATTACGTATGATTTTTTATCTTCGTCTGGTGAATATGTGGGGGGCAATATTTCGCCGGGTATTCAAATGAGACTGGCGGCGATGCATTATTATACAGAAAAATTGCCAAGAGTTTTTATGACAGGTGAAATAAAGTGGCTGGGACAATCTACGGAAGAAGCAATCCGGGCAGGAGGTGGTGCTATGGCGATCATGGAGGCTCGGGGGATGATTTCCTACTTAGAAGAGAAATATGGGGAGTTGACGATCGTTTTGACTGGAGGAGATTACTTTTATTTTTTGAAATATTTGGAAGGAGAGAAATTTGTGGAACCCAATCTCGTATTATTAGGGTTGAATGAAATAATGAAAAATAATGAGATTTAGTATCATTGTCATATGTTCAATTATGATATGGCAGACCGGATGGACACAGGTAAATGAAAATTCACCTTTGTCCGCGCTGGGAATTGGAGATATGTCTCCGCCCGCACTCGTGGCAGGTCAGTCCCTGGCGGGATTGTATGCCACTTACTATAATGGATACAATGCTAATCTAATGAATCCTGCATCTTATGCCGGATTGTCATCAACCGCTTTTGATGTGGGTTTTGATGCATCATATATTACGATCCAGGATCAAAACTCCAAGCAGAGTGCCTGGGGTGGAAATTTGAAGTATTTGTCTTTGTCAATCCCTCTGACGAGCCCGGTCAACATTGTGTTGGATCGGAAAGAACAGCTCTTCAAAATGGGAATGAATATAGCTCTCTTACCGGTAAGTAAAATGGATTATAGGATCAATCAAAAGGTGGTAGATGAGGAAGGGATTGCATATCGGAGGCAATACGGGGGTAAGGGTGGAATAAACAAGTTGCAATTTGGAACAGGGGCTCAGTACCGGAATTTATCTGGAGGTGTGAATGTCGGTTTTCTTTTTGGATCGATCAAAAATGAGAAGTCACTTACTTTCGAAGAGTCGTTTAATAGTCATCATACCTATACCGTCAATGACAGAGCTTATAAAGGGTTTGTGTGGGATGCCGGACTTTTATACCGTATGTACCTGAGAAAATGGGAAGAAGACCGAAGCAAGGACCGGTACATCAGTTTTGGGGTGTATGGAAATTCGAAGCAACCCATTACGATTGATCAAAAAATTCTGACATTGAGGAAGAGCAGTGATTATGCCGGGTTGGATGATCCAAATCCGGATCGGTCTACGGTCGATACGATCTCGATCGACCATCCGGGACGGGTTTCCAACTCGATGCCATCACAACTGGGGATTGGAGTTTCATATTCATTGGCCAATCGACTTCAGACAGGGATCAATTTTTCACTGACGAACTGGGAAAGCTTTAAAAACACTTTAAATATCGGGACTTTAAGAAACTCATGGGAAGCTGCTGCGTCAGTGGAGTATACTCCCAATCCAAACTCCCTGTTAAATTATTGGAACAGAGTATCTTATCGTGGAACCTTGTATTATCATAAGGATCCGCGGGAGATACATTCAGAGGGTTTGGATGAAAAAGGAATAAGAGTTGGTTTGGGAATGCCTATATTCCAGCAAAGACAGATGTCTTACTTCAATATTTCAGTCGATTACGGACAACTGAATAACAATATCTTCAAAGAAAATTTTGTCCGATTCAATATAGGCATTACCTTAAACAATAATTTATGGTTTTATAAACGTAGATTTGAGTAAATCACATAGGAAAAATGAAAAGATTATTATTGATTATGGTCATTGCTCTCATGACCCAAATAGACGGTATTGGGCAATGCGCAACTTGGAATGATTCTCCTCGAAAGGAGGAGGGAGAAAACGCTCATAGTATTTACCGGCCGTTGGTTCGAAATCAGAATTATGAGAGAGCATTACCCCACTGGGAAAAAGCATTTGAAATAGGCCCCGCGGCAGACGGACGCAGAGATTATCATTATGAGGATGGTATTACCATATACAAGCACTTGCTGGAGAATACCTCTGATGAAGCAGAACAAGAAGAATACAAGAAGAAAATTTTGGAATTGTACCGGGGGATGATCGACTGTTATGAGAACAGAGTGATCGAAGTTCGACAGTGTGATGATTTTTGTTACAGAGCCGTGATCGGTCGAAAATATGGACGGATGGGCTATGATATGTTTTACAATCTGAATTCTCCTTATAGCGAAACACTCGCTGCACTCGAAAAAGCAATGGAATATGGAGATAAAGGTGTCGAATATATCGTTCTTGAACCACTGGCATATATTATGACTTATGAATTTAATGAAGGTAATGTGAGTGCGGATGAAGTACGTGAAGTGTATGATCGAATCATGGAAATTTCTGATTACAATATCGAGACCGATATGGAGCTGGGAGAATATTATGATATCACTAAACGTCGAGTAGAGTCTGTATTCAATCCGATTGAAAAAGAAATTTTCGATTGTGAATATTTCAAAGAAAAACTGAAAGTGGATTATGAAGAGGATCCGGAGAATTTTGATGTGTTGAAATATGTGTACAATACATTGAAACAGCAAGGATGTGATGATTCTGATCCTTTTCTTACACAGATAAAGTCAGAATATGATGCACTGGCTGCGGAGCATAATGAGCAGCAGGAAGCGGAGCGGGAAGCAAGAAACCCGGCTTATGCGGCCAGAAAAAGATATGATGAAGGGAACTTCGAAGAAGCGGTTGAAAAATATCAGGAAGCAATTGAAAAAGAGGAAGATAGCGAGAAGAAGGCTCAATATTACTTTGCTATGGCATCAATCCAGTTTCGACAGTTGAATGATTTGAACAATGCGCGAAATAATGCGATGGAGGCGACGAAGCTCAGAGATGATTGGGGGAGACCTTATATGCTGGTAGGAGATATGTATGCTTCTTCCAGCCGGAGCTGCGGTGATGCATGGAATCAACGATTGGCCGTATTGGCAGCTATAGATAAATATACAATGGCACGAAATGTGGATGATAACTTTGCCAAAGAAGCAAGTTCCCGTATCGCACGATACAGTTCTTCTTTGCCGGAGAAAGGAGAAGCATTTATGAGAGGATTTAAAGAGGGGTCGACTACTAAAGTCGGATGCTGGATCGGCGAAAATGTGACGCTGAGATTTTAGACAGGAAAGAAAACAGACAACTTGAAAGGTCTCTGCCAAATATTTGCTGGCAGAGACCTTTTTTTTATGGGAAAAATCATTCAGACTGCCAATGATCTATGAGTGATCAATAAGATAGGACAATGTCATATATTTGTATGTCAAATAACGGGAATGACATGAAAATTATTTGGAAAAAAGCATTGTTTTGTATAAATTACGGTAGGATTGAAATGCTGGATGTTCAGGCAGGATATTCATTTTCATTAAAACTCAGTAAATGGAAAATAATAGGATTTTACTGACAGGTGCAGGTGGACAGATTGGACAGGTTTTGACAAAGACTTTGGAGGAGCGATATGGTAAAGAAAATATTCTGGCCACTGATTTGAAACCCGTCGATGTTTTTCATCAATTTGAAATTTTGGATGTACTGGATGAAGTTGGTTATCGGGAGATGGTGAAAAAATTTAGACCCGATGTGATTTTTCATTTGGTAGGAGTTCTTTCGGCAGTTGGTGAATCGGATCCGGTAAAGTCTTGGAACGTAAACACCCGGGGATGGATGAATACGCTACAGATCAGTGTGGAAATGGAAGTTTCAAAAGTGTTTTTCCCAAGCTCTATCGCTGTTTTTGGTTCCATCGATGGGCCCTTGATACGAGCAGGTCAATATGTGAATCTGCAACCCAAGACAATGTATGGAGTAGCTAAAGTTGCCGGAGAAAATCTTGGATATTATTATTGGAGGAGATATGGATTGGATGTTCGATCCCTTCGTTATCCAGGAATTATCAGCTATCAATCTGCTCCTGGCGGAGGTACAACAGATTATTCAGTAGATGTTTTTCAGAAGGCCATTCGGGGACAACCTTATGTGTGTTATATAAGTCAAGATACGATGTTGCCGATGATGTTTATCGATGATGCGATCAGAGGCACCCTTCAAATGATGGAAACCCCTTCGGAAAATCTGTCTGTTCGGACTTCTTATAATTTTGGAGGTGTGAGTTTTTCTCCAAAAATGTTAGCGAAAGAAATTCGAAAACATATTCATGATTTTGAAATGGAATATAAACCAGATTTCAGGAATGATATTGCAAAAGATTGGCCGGACTATATTACCGATGATGCTGCAAGAGAAGATTGGGGATGGGAGCATGAATTTGAGTTGGAACATATCGTCTCAGAAATGATTTTTCAGCTCCAGCAGGAATGATGAGATAACGATCAAAAAATTTTAAAATAATAATCGATGAAACATATCAACAGAGAATTACAAAAAGAATTGGAAGAGATAAAGGAGTCTGGATTATTCAAAAAAGAAAGAGTGATACAGACGCCTCAGAGTGCTCGAATCACAGCGAATAGCAAGGAGGTACTAAATTTTTGTGCAAATAATTATCTTGGATTGTCCGATCATCCGGAGGTTTTGCAAGCCGCAAAAAAAGCAATTGATAGTCATGGTTTTGGTTTGTCGTCAGTGCGTTTTATCTGTGGAACACAAGATATTCATAAAGAATTGGAAGCGAAGATTGCGCGCTTTGTGGGAAAGAAAGATGCGATATTATATGCCTCAGCTTTCGATGCCAATGGGGGATTGTTTCAGCCTCTATTGAATGAAGAAGATGCTGTGATTTCAGATGAACTCAATCATGCCTCGATCATCGATGGGATTCGTCTTTGCAAGGCGAAGAGATTCCGATACAAGCACAACGATATGCAAGATCTGGAGGAGCAATTGAAATCGGCGACTGGAGCCCGACGAAAATTGATCGTGACAGATGGTGTTTTTTCGATGGATGGCACGATCGCTCAGCTGGACAAAATATGTGATCTGGCGGATCAGTATGAAGCCCTGGTGATGATCGACGATTGTCATGCAACAGGATTTGTAGGGGAGAGAGGTAGGGGGACGCATGAATATTGTGGGGTTATGGATCGGGTGGATATTATTACAGGGACTTTTGGAAAAGCTTTAGGTGGTGCATCGGGTGGGTTTACGGCTGCTTCGGAAGAGATAGTGGAGATATTACGACAAAAGTCTCGTCCATATTTATTTTCTAATACGCTGGCACCTGCCATTGTGGGAGCGACGATTTCAGTCTTGGATCGGCTGGACCAAAACTTAGGATTGATCGATAAGTTGAAGAAAAACACTCAGGTGTTTCGTTCTGAAATGGTGAAGGCAGGATTTGATATTTTGGAAGGAGATCATCCGATCGTGCCGGTGATGTTGTATGATGCAAAACTGGCGCAGGAATTTTCTTCCCGCCTGCTGCAGGAAGGTATTTATGTGATTGGTTTTTTCTTTCCGGTAGTGCCACAAGGAAAAGCAAGAATTCGTGTTCAGCTTTCTGCGGCACATGAAATGGAGCATATACAAAAGGCAATTGCGGCTTTCAAAAAAGTGGGGAAAGAGCTCAAGGTTATCTGATTTTTAATCTGTGAATTTTATTTTTTAAAAAATTAGAATAAAAAGCCTGATATTTTAGGCTGTACATCTTCTGTTTTACAGCCCAAATGTAAGTCGGTTCATTTTTTTACTTACAGATCAAAAGAATGCTGGTGTGCATGATTTGGATTCTTTATTGTATTTTTATGGGGTTTTTTGATTGAAGGTGAATTATATGCGTATTCTTCGAGATTTTGTTGTTCTGATATTATTGATGGGAATCATTTCCTGTTCCCCGAAAACAGGGAGTGAAATTGGAGACTCAGCCATGGATGAGGCTGAAGCAGTTGAAACGGAGCCCAATACTTGCGGGACTTTTGATGACAGCCGGTACGGAGATGATGCGATTACAGCGCATGTCCTTTATCGGGACTATCTGAAAAGAGAACAATATGAAAGAGCATTTCCGTTTTGGAAGAAGGCTTTTAGTATCGCACCTGCGGCAGATGGGAAAAGAACTACTCATTTTACCGATGGCGTTATTTTCTATGAATATTTCTACAATGAAGCCACCGACGAGGAGTTGAAGGCGAAATATGTCGATACGATATTTATGCTTTATGATCAAATGGAGGAGTGTTATGGTGCTACGGGGTATGTCCTGGGCAAAAAAGCTTTTGATCTGTACTTTAATTTCCCGGATTTAAAAGAGGAGGGAGAAATATATCAGTACTTCAAAGAATCTTTTGATCTGGATCAGGATAGTGCGCAATATTTTATCTTAAATCCATTTACAGATCTTTTAGTCCGCAGGTATTTTGATAATAAAATAGACAGAGAGGAAGCTCAAAAATATGCTCAGATGATCTTTGATCGGCTGGATAAAGGGTTGGAAGACGGTGAAAATCCTCAACAGTGGGAGATCATTGCGGATTATGTGCCTTCACGGCTTGGGGCGTTTGAAGGAGAAAAGGGATTTTATGATTGTCAGTATTATCTGGATAAATATGTGCCAAGATTCGATGCGGATCCCGAAAATTGTGAAGTCGTCACCACTATTTATCATAGTCTGATATGGGGTGATTGCGGTGAAGAGAATGAAGACTTTGTTCGGATCCGGGATGCGTACAATGAGAATTGCCGGGTGGTAGAAGAGGTGGCAACTTCTTCTACAGCACGTCAGGCTTTTGATTTGCTGGAAGGGGGCGAGTTTGAGGAGGCGATTGAAAAATTTGAACAGGCGGCGGAAGAAACAGAGAATATGGAGCGCAGGGCTCAATTATATCTGGTAATTGCGAAAATCTATTATGGTAGCTTAAAACGATTTCCGATCGCACGGGATTATGCGATGAAAGCCGCGGAAGCACGACCCAATTGGGGGGAGCCACATCTTTTGATTGGAAAATTGTACGCCAGTTCCGGGCCATTGTGCGGTCCCGGAACGGGTTGGGATAGTCAGATTGTCGTATGGCCGGCGATCGATGAGTGGGAAAAAGCGCGACGGATGGATTCTGAAGCGGCGCAGGAAGCGACGTCGCTGATCAATCGGTATAGCCAGTACATGCCGAAGCGTGAGGATATTTTCTTGAGAAGTCTCAATGAAGGAGATCCGTTTACGGTACCGTGCTGGATCAATCAAAGGACCACGATCCGTATTGCAAAATAAAGACTTCAATAACTTGATAATTATATAATATGAGGAAGTACTTATTTTGGATTTTTTTTCTTGTTCCGGCGATACTTCTTTGGGATGCTTGCCAGCAATCTGAAAAGAAAAATGATAAAAGTCAACTGGATCAGGAGCATTGGGTCGGTGAAGGGAAAAAAATCGCCGAGAGTGCACAGAAAGCATTGGGAAAAAACCTGATCGCTGCACTACAAGAAGGTGGACCCGCATATGCAGTGGAATTTTGTAATTCAGAAGCGATTCCGTTGACCGATAGTGCTTCATTAGCTATGAATGTTGACTTGAAGAGAGTCTCTGACAAAAATCGAAATCCGGTGAATCGCGCAAATGAAGAGGAATTGCAGTTTATAAATTATGCGAAAGAACAACTCGCTAAAGGAGAAGAAATTCATCCTGCTATCAAAGAATCCGGTGGCCAAATCGTGGGTCTTTATCCGATCATCACCAATGAAATGTGTTTGAATTGCCACGGGCGGCAGGGAGAAGAAATCAGGGATGATACCTATGAAAAAATCAAACACTTGTACCCGGAGGATTTAGCGACCGGTTATCGATCGGGTGAAATAAGGGGTCTTTGGGTGGTGACAATGGATACGGAGTGAAAATCGGATGATCAGAGAAAAAATAGGTGATCGCGAATCCTCAGGATCATTCTTTTTTTATGGCGATCAGTTCCACCTTAAATATTAAGGGGGAATAGGATGGAATAACGTTTCCGATCTGACGGCTGCCATACGCCAGATCAGAATGGGCTAATATTTTGATCCGCCCTCCTTCCCCGATTTTAGGGATAGCATGTTGCCAAGCGAGGATGGTCTCAGAAAGAGAAAAAGAGACCGGTTCACCGGATGCTGGCGACTGATCGAAAACGGTTCCATCGAGTAAGTTACCTTTATATCTTACTTGAATGCTATTATTTTTCTTAGGATGGGTATCATTTCCAGGATCAATGATCCAGAAAACCAGACCATTTGGATCCTTTTGAACCGGCCAGTTTTCCTCAAGTGCGTATTCGATCAATTCATTGATCTGAGCTTCCTGATAGGTTTTGGGAGCTGGATCGATTAAACCATAAATGCGGATCAATTCATTCTCCGACAACTCCTCGATTTCCGCCGATTTCTCCGCAGTTCTATTTTGACAAGCCGCCAGGATACATAAACTATAAAGAAGAAAATGCGTTATATATTTCATACGGATTTATTCATTAAAGTGCCTATTCTATGTCAAAGATAAGTTTTCAGGAATTGATAAATGGAGAAAAACCAGTTTTAGTGGATTTTACAGCTACGTGGTGTGGACCTTGTCAGACATTTTTACCTATACTTCAGGAGTTCAAAGATGAAATGAAGGATCGAGTCCGAATCATAAAAATCGATATTGACAAAAATCAGGCGTTTGCACAAGAATTAGGTATTCGGGGTGTTCCTACGGTTCAGCTATATCAAAATGGGGAATTGAAATGGTCAGCCAGTGGAGTTCAGACATTAGCTACCTTGAGAGAGCAAGTGGATGCAATTAGCCCCAATTGATTTTTGGCAACTTTTGAACATATCATCATCGGGACAGGTCAGGCGGGCGTACCGCTTGCTCTCCGGATCGCTCAGCAGGGAGAGACGGTGGGAATCATCGAAAAAGGAAATTTAGGAGGTACTTGCGTCAATACCGGATGCACACCAACAAAAGCTTATATTGCCAGTGCGCGCCGGGCCTGGATTGCTCGCCATAGTGATGAGTTGGGTCTGGATTTGACAGGAGAGGTGAAGGTGGATTTTCGAAAAATAAAAGAAAGAAAGGATCAACTCGTAAATGAATCCCGGGAAAATATTGAAGAGCAATTCAATCGGTCTGAAAATATTAGTTTGATTCGCGGTGCGGCTGAGTTCATCGGATCTCATCAAGTGAGCGTCAATGGAAAAACTTATACTGCAGATAAAATTTACATCAATACAGGAGCTCGCCCGCGTATTCCCTCCGGATATGAAGATGTGGATTGGCTCACGAATGAATCGATACTGCAACTGGAATCATTACCCGATCATCTGATTATCATCGGTGGAGGTTATGTCGCTTTGGAGTTTGGACAGATGTTTCATCGTTTTGGCAGCCGGGTGACCCTGGTGGTGAGAGGCAATCGGTTGATATCCAAAGAAGATTCATATATTTCCAATGCTATATTCAAGATACTCGAGGAAGAGGGACTCGGTATTTGGCTGAATTCCGAAGTGACAGAAGCGCGTCAAGAAAAAAATGACGTCCATCTTAAAATTAATCGAAATGGTGAGAGGAAATCGTTAAAAGGAAGTCATTTGTTATTGGCTACAGGACGACAACCTAATACCGATCATTTGAGTCTTGAGGAAGCAGGAATTGTATGTGATGACGATGGGTATATTGAGGTTGATGATGCTTTAGTGACCCGATTACCCCACGTAAGAGCTCTTGGGGATTGTAATGGGAAAGGTGCTTTTACACATACTTCGTACAATGATTTCCAGATTGTAGATTCACATCTTTTTGGTGATAAAAAGAGATTTGTATCGGATCGGATACCCACCTATGCGATTTTTACAGATCCGGCTTTGGCGCGGGTAGGGATGAATGAGCAGGAGATTCAAGCAAAAAATATTCCTGCAAAAGTGGCTGAAATGCCCATGAGAAATATTGCACGAGCCAAAGAAAAGGGAGAAACAAAGGGCATATTGAAAATATTCATCCATTCAGTGCATAAAACCATTTTAGGAGCCACATTTTTGGGTACAGGGGCGGATGAATACATTCATACTTTGACAGATATGATGTATTCCAATACTACTTTTGACAAAATGCGGGATGCCGTACATATTCATCCCACCATTAGTGAGCTTTTACCCACAATGTTGGAAAACTTAAAAGACCTGTAAGCGATGGTTGAATCAGCAATAAAATTCAGTCATCATTGCTTCTGATCTTATCAAATAGCTTATTCATCCTCTCCATTTCATCCAAGGTCTCATCCAGATAAAAATCAATCTCTGGAATCCGTCGTATATGTTTTCTCAAACGAGTTCCAAGCTCATTCTTTAATCGACCTTTTTCGTTTTTCAGAGAATCGATGAGCTCTTCTTTATCATCGTTGCTATTGTAGATGCTAAGGTATATTTTTGCGTGTTGAAGATCCGGACTCATGACCACGTTGGTGACGCTCACCAATGCATCTTGATAGATATATCTTCCCTGATTGATGAGCACATTGCTGAAATGTCGCTTGATCAATTCCCCTACCTGGCTTTGTCTTTTGTTTTGCATCACTTGTTTTATTTTGTGTATGATCATCCTGGAAATCATCTGAAAATGACATGTGGAGTCTTGTCGAAATTCGAATGAATCCTATAGACGGTGAAGTTTTGGTTTTCATGATTCTATGACATCCAAGATAAAAGTATGACTCCACATCATGTAAAATAAAGATACTATATCCTATTTGTTTTAAAGAATTAGTACTTTAGACTTTTTATAAAAATTCAGGTACCCATTGTTTTTACCCAGTGTCATACTTGAAAAGAAAGTGGAATTTGTAAAAGGGATCGGTCCGGTAAGGGCGGGTCTTCTTCAGCGGGAGCTGGACATTCATCGAGTAGAAGATCTCTTGTTGGATTTTCCGATTCGGTATGTTGATCGTACGAAGATCTTATCTATTCAGGAAGCAAAGTCAGCTCAGCAGTATGTACAGTTAAAAGGCGTTTTAAAAGATTTCCGGATTGTAGGTCAAGGTCGTGGACGCCGGTTGATTGGGTTTTTAGTTGATGAAACGGGGGGGATAGAACTGGTCTGGTTCAAGAGTCTTGAGTGGTTGATCAATCATCTGGAGCGTGGATTGGAATATGTGGTCAATGGGAAAGTCTCTCAATTTCGCAATTCTTTTAATATCGTACATCCTGAAATGGAGCCGGCTCATCGAAGAAAAGCAAAAAATTTTCAAACCTTTGTGCCCGTCTATCGTAGTACGGAAAAACTGACGAAAAGAGGACTGGACTCCAAAGGGAGAGCGCGGATTATGCGTACCCTGATCGATGAAATAACCGATCATCAGTTTGAGGAATATCTTCCTTCGTTCCTCAGGGAAAAGTACAAACTTCCTGATATCAACGAAACCATCCAATGGATTCATTATCCTGCCAATTCGCGGCAACTGAAAGCAGCGGAAAATAGAATTGTCTTTGAGGAGTTTTTTTTTCTGCAACTACGATTGATCAAACAATATCTTACTCATAAAAAGGATCTGAAAGGGCATCCATTTGATGAGGTTGGAAAAGTTTTTAATCGATTTTATCATGATCATTTGCCGTTTGAATTGACCGGAGCTCAAAAACGAGTGATTCGGGAAATTCGCCGCGATCTGGGGTCGGGGCGGCATATGAATCGTTTGTTGCAGGGGGATGTGGGAAGTGGTAAAACGATTGTTGCGCTGATGACGGCTTTGTTGGCCAAAGACAATGAATTTCAGTCTTGTTTATTGGCACCTACGGAAATTCTGGCTCAGCAACACTTCAATTCATTGAAAAAAATGACCGAAGGCATGAATTATCAAATCATGATTCTTACCGGGAAAACAAAACCTTCGGAGAGAAAAGAGATTTTACGTTTACTTCGGTTGGGAGCCATTGATCTTCTTGTCGGGACGCATGCTTTATTGGAAGATCGGGTTCAGTGGGATCGACTTGGATTGGCGATTGTGGATGAACAGCATCGGTTTGGAGTGGCGCAGCGAGCAAAATTATGGCAAAAAGGAAAACTGTATCCGCCTCATATTTTGATCATGTCAGCTACGCCTATCCCGCGCACTCTACATATGACCACTTATGGTGATCTTGATGTCAGCGTGATCGATGAATTGCCTCCGGGCAGAAAGGAGATAAAAACCATACATAAAACCGAATATTACCGGCCGGATGTCATCAAATTTATGAAACAACAAATCGGGAAAGGACGGCAGATTTATGTGGTATATCCATTGATCGAGGAATCGGAAAAATTGGATCTGGAAGATCTGAACAATGGATATGAAAGACTACTTGGATATTTTCCCCGACCTGATTATCAGATTGGAGTGGTTCATGGAAGGATGAAACCAGAAGAAAAGCAACAGGAAATGGAGCGGTTTGAAAAAGGAATGACGCATATCCTCGTTTCAACCACCGTGATAGAAGTAGGAGTGAATGTACCCAATGCTGCGGTAATGGTGATCGAAAATGCAAATCGTTTTGGATTGGCGCAGTTGCATCAGTTACGTGGAAGAGTGGGGAGAGGTGACTATCAGAGTTATTGCGTTTTGATGACGGGCAATAAGCTCAATGATGATGCCCGTACAAGAATCCAAACCATGGTGAGAACGACAGATGGATTTGAAATTGCAGAGGTAGATCTGGCATTACGTGGTCCGGGAAATGTGCAGGGAACAGAACAAAGCGGTAGGCTTGAATTTAGAAAAGCAGATTTGATCGAGCACAGGAATATATTGAAAGTGTCAAGAGAAGAAGCGAAAAATATTCTGGAGCGGGATCCGGGATTGGAGGAAAAAGATCATTCTGGAATCATCAAATACTTGAAATCACGCCATAAACATGCTGAACTTTGGGGAAGAATTAGCTAAAAAATTTTTTAGAGTGGTTTTATCAGATAATGTTTCAATTGATGTTTTTAGTCAAAAGATCGGATCAATTACGCTATCGCGGATGAAAGTTTGTAACTTTGCACTGCGTTTTTTTGAAGAGTGATGTTTTGAAATATAAAACAATAATACTTGATTTTTGAATCCTACTTATGGCGCGGAGATATAAAATGACTGGTTGTGCCCGAGTGTTTATCGTGTTGATAGTGATTGCACCGATTGCATTTTTTATTGCGTCCTATATCAATCAGTCGGATCCAATCGAAGTGGTAAATGAATGGATGGGGAAGGAAACGCCATCAAAGAACAATAAAGAAAACGAAGAGATGCTTGAAATAAAAGCAAATACTGATCTGGAAAAGGAAATTCAACGTCTGAAAAAAGAACTTGAATTTTATCAACTTGAAAATGAAAAATTGAGAGAACAATTGAAATCATATGAAAAAGATCACCTTCCGGAGGAACAGTGAATCTTGTACCAATATTAATTAATCTTAAATCATCTGAACTTAGTTATGTCGAAAATATTAGCCAACGATGGAATCCATAATACTGGGAAAAAAATGTTGGAAGAAGCCGGTTTTGTGGTGGATACCCAAAAAGTGAATCAGGAAGATCTTCCTTCCCGATTGAATGAATATGATGCGATCATCGTAAGGAGTGCCACTACGGTACGGAAAGAGCTGATCGATCAGTGTCCCAACCTGAAGGTCATCGCAAGAGGAGGTGTGGGAATGGACAACATAGATGTAGACTATGCTCGAAATAAAGGACTCACAGTAATCAATACACCTGCAGCAAGTTCTCTTTCAGTAGCAGAACTGGTTTTTAGTCATATATTCTCTCTTTCCCGGTTTTTGCATCGATCAAACAGGGAAATGCCTGTTTCAGGTGATACTGATTTCAAAAATCTGAAGAAGAATTATGCGGGTGGTAATGAATTAAGAGGAAGGACCCTCGGTGTGATCGGTATGGGCAGGATCGGTCGGGAAACCGCTCAGATCGGCTTGAGATTGGGGATGAAAGTGATCGGAACGGATCCTATGGTCGATCAAGCAGAACTTCAGGTAGATCTTCATCCAGATCATGGTGCGACTTTGAAGGTAGAAATCAACACCATTGAATTGAACGAATTGTTGGCAGAAGCAGACATCATCAGCTTACATATACCCGGTGGTCAGGGTGCAGTACTGGGGGAAGAAGAAATCGCAAAAATGAAGAAGGGAGTCATTCTAATAAATGCAGCTCGCGGTGGGGTAATCGATGAAGATGCTTTATTGGCCGGACTTGAATCAGGACAGATTGCGGCGGCAGGGTTGGATGTATTTACGAATGAACCGACACCAAGAAAAGATTTGATAAATCACCCGAAAATTTCGGTTTCACCTCATATCGGCGCGAGTACTCATCAGGCTCAAGAAAAGATAGGAATAGAGTTAGCTGAGAAAATAACAGAAGCATTGTCAAAATAAACGATAGAGATGAATGGATGAAAACGGATGATCAGAATATCAGGAGAAATTTCTGTGAAACCAACGATCATAATATTCTTTGAGCAGTCCCTCTTTGAGTGCATATTTTGAAAACACAATTTTTTGAAAGGAGTGGATTTTCAGAATCCATTTAATCGAAAGACATGCGTGAACAATGAGCTGGACTCTTTCGGAAGGGATATTTGGATTTTGCATTCTTTCCTGAAGCTTTGAATGGATGATAGCGTCTATGTGATTTTGGAAGTCAATTGGATTGGCTTTGGTGCATGTAATTGGTGGGTTTTTAAATTGTGGATGAGTCAATACCCGGGCCAGAACATCAAAAGTACCCGATCCTCCGATCAGATGATCAGGGAGAAAAGATTGAATTGCTTCGATGAGATTTTTTCCGATATGATTCAAGTAAGAGTATATGATTTTTGATTCTTCTGTAGTGATTGGATCAGTAAGAGGGAATTTTGTTGATAATTCTCCCAATCCCATAATAAGACTGGTCTGAAAAACGACCTTGTTCTGGTGAGTCAATGTGAATTCCGTGCTGCCACCGCCGATATCCATCATCAATGCATTTGAATGATAATCCGGACAGGCTAACGCCATCCCTTTATAGATCAATTCAGCTTCTCTCTTTCCATCGATTATTTCTGGTTCGATCTGATATTGGGATTTGATTTTATTCAGAAAAACGGAACGGTTGTCAGCAGTTCGCAGCGCAGATGTTCCTACAGATATGATTGGACGTGCATTATATTTTTTACACTTTTTGTAAAAGAGTTCTACTGTTTTGAATGCACGTTTCATAGCTTCCGGGAGGATGTGATGAATTCCCCCTTGTGCCAAAAAAACATACGATCTTTTACGATAAATGATCTTCATTTCATCTTTTGTAATTGTTGCGATCAAAAGATGAAAAGTGTTAGATCCAAAATCGATAAGACCAATATTCTGTTTCAAAATCTATAGTGGTATTGGAGACTGATATAATATAAATTCCAGGTAATATCCTCTTCCGGGTTTTTCATAAGTAATGAAAGGGATCGAATGTATCTTGTCTTGATCCCATGATGATGATTAATCCATAGTCCAAAACCAGCAAGAAGACTGTAATCGTTGTCTCGTATAAATTTATGATTTTTTTCGAACCTGGGGAAATTAATTTTTGTGTAGACATTTCGACCATATAATCCTCCGACATCAAAATGAAATTTCGAAAGTCCGTTGTCCCACCAGGTTTGATATGATATATAAACCGGGATCTGCGCCTGCTGTACATCAATCGAATGCTTTACCGGATCAAAATAGCTGCTTCTTGCTCCTACATTGCGATACATCAATTCCATATGTCCGACCCACCGGGGAACAAAAGAATAGGAAATACCCACTCCGCCTCCAAAACCGATTCTATCAAACCCGGCCATTTCATCTCCATCGATTTGGGAGAAATTCAGGTCGGTAATAAGTTGAGCAGAAAAAACGTTATTTTGACTGTATAGGGGGAATACACACAAGAGACCCCCTAAAATTGTGAAGACAAGATTTTGGAAGAAATAGAGAACTTTGTATAGGAAAAATCCTTTCTTTATCGTTGGAGTCATAGGTGCCGTAAAATGATTTTACATATAAAACACAATATCGTAATTTTTATATCATTCTTTGTGATGATTCTCCAGACAGGATGGGGACAGGAACAGGTGATTTCTTTGACGAACCCTTCTTTTGAAGATTTTCCCCAACATAGTGTTCCTCCACGTGGCTGGACCGATTGTGGGTTTCATGATGAGTCACCCCCCGATGTCCAACCCTCCGGAGCCTGGGGAGTATTTTGGCCGGCGATGGACGGAAATACTTATCTGGGAATGGTGACTCGTGAAAATGAGACATATGAGTCCGTCGGGCAGAAAATGAATGGAACCCTAAAAGCCGGAACCTGCTATCAGGTATCGTTTTATCTTTGTAAGAGTCCTGTTTATTTTAGTGGAGTGAATCAGAGAGTGAACGGGGAAAGAAGGGTTACACCTCAGAGGAACTTTGTCACCCCGATTAAGCTAAGAATCTGGGGTGGAAATGACATGTGCAACAAAGAAGAACTTCTGGGAGAGTCTCCTCTGGTGAGCAATACAGAATGGGAAAGATACCACATCAAGCTTTCGCCCAGTAAAGGAGATTATTCTTATATTTTTCTTGAGGCTTACTATGAGACTCCTGTTCTCTTTCCATATAATGGAAATATTTTGATCGATGATGCTTCAGAGATTGTATCGCTCGGGCATTGTGATGATGAGTTGAAAGAAGAAGATCCTATTGACAAACCAATCGTAAGTATACAGGATCCTATCGAAAAAATCGATGAGGATGAGATGTTGTATAGACTGTATGGGACCGTGAAAAATGTAGAGAGAAAGGATAAGATATATCTTGTAGTCAACGATTTTCCTATTAAAAACACCCAGTTTAATCCTGAGACAGGTGCTTTTTCAGCTTATTTGAAATTGGCTCCGGGAAGAAACGCAATAAAACTTATAGGATCCAATGCAGCAGGTACGGATACTGATTCTACCTCAATAAGAACCATCGACCCAATGGCTACGGTAAAAAGAGGAGCGGAAGCAAGTGTCGATCCAATGCCTACAATCAAAAAGAATTCGATCGATACACGGTCATACCGATTATCTACATCAGATGGAAAGTCAGAATTGGAAAAAGGGGATATTATCCAGTTGCACAATCTTCAATTTTCTGCAAATAGCGCTCAATTGAATGAAAAAGACAGTGAACAGTTGAATGATCTTTTCAATTTTATGAGAGACTACCCCAAAGTAGAGATTGAGGTGGCGGGTCATACCAATTCTCTTCCGGATGGTGATGTGTGTCTGAGGATCAGTAGAGAAAGAGCCACTTCAGTTGCACGCTATCTGGTAGAACGGGGGATCTCATTTAAGAGAATTCGTGCAGTAGGATATGGAAAAAAATATCCGATAGCGTCCAATGAAACACCAGAAGGCAGAGCTCAAAATCAAAGAGTAGAGATAAAAATACTGGAATTGGGAGAATAGGTCGGTGAGAATCGAAATTTTATCTCCAATAATCGCCTAAAAGGAACCCGGTTAACGGGTGTTTTTTATTCGAATTCCATCTCAAATCCGATCTTCTTAAGATCGTCCCAGAACTGAGGATACGATTTATTAACTACATCAGGTTCCTCGATTTGTATAGGATGAAGCATTGCCAGTGGTGCAAAAGCCATTGCCATACGATGATCTTCGTAGGTCGGAAATGATATTTCTTGCGGAAATTCTACTTTTCCGGAAACCATGTAATATTCTTTTTGTGTTTGACTGCTGAATTTTTCTGGCATTTTGACAAATGAAACTTTCATTTTTCCGAGTTCATTCTGCAATGCAGCGATTCGGTCTGTTTCCTTGATGCTCAAAGTCTGCAATCCGGTGAATAAACCTTCTGTACCGAGAGCACCACAAGTTACGGCCATTGTTTGTGCGATATCCGGGCACTGAATAAAATCATGTTCGAAGTGAGTAGGTATGGTGTTTTTCGATTTTTTCAGAACGATTCCTTTTTCCGTAAAATGAGTGGATATTCCAAATTCTTCATATAGTTTTGGAAGTATGCCATCTCCCTGAAAAGTGTTTTGCCCCAGCCCTTCCATTTCAAAATCTACATGTGGAACCAATGCTGCCATTCCATAATAGTATGATGCAGCAGACCAGTCAGCTTCTACAGTAAATTCTTTGCTCTGATACTCTTGAGGAGAAACGGTGATTTTGGAGTTTTTCCATTCATGAGTAACTCCGAAGTATTCCATAATATGCAAGGTGAGTTCGATATAGGATCTGGAAACCATATCCCCTTCCAGGTGAATGGTGAGTCCTTTCGGAAGAGTGGGAGCAATAAGTAAAAGTGCACTTACGAACTGTGAACTCACATCGGTAGCGATGGTCAGTTCATGGTTTTTATCAAGATCTGCCGGATTGAATTTTAACGGAGGATAACCTTCTTTTTCAAGGTATTCGATATCGGCTCCCAAATGCCGCAAAGCTTCCACGAGATGGCCGATGGGTCGATTTTTCATTCTTTCAGATCCGGTGAGAATACACGATTTTTTTTGAGCGGCAAGTAAGGCTGTAAGAAACCGAAAAGTTGTTCCGGCAGCTCCGGCGTCGTATTCTGGCCCACTTGATGTCAGGATGTTTTGAAGAGCCCGTGTATCGTCACTGGTTGATAAATGCTGGATGGTCGCCGGATTGGGTGTCAGCGCTTGTATGATCAATGCCCGGTTGCTTATGCTTTTAGAACCATCCAGTTTGACATGACCTTGCAGGTCTTTCTTTGGGTAAGAAAGTCGAATCAGCTTGTTTTTCATTTATCTTATTTGTGATTTATTCTTCTTCAGATAATTTGTCCGTAAAAGTAACTTTTTTATTTCTTCTTTCCATCATCTTGTTTTCTTCCTTTTCAAAGGCGCGGATGATTTCTTTGACCAATCGGTGACGGACGACATCTTCCGGTCCCAGTTTGATGAAGTCAATTCCAGATATAGGTTCCAGCATACGGACGGTAGCAGGAAGACCTGATTGTTGGTTGCGGGGAAGATCAATTTGTGACATGTCGCCCGTTATGATACATTTGGCCGATGGCCCCAGTCGCGTAAGAAACATTTTGAGTTGCGACCGTGTACAGTTTTGTGCTTCATCCAGGATGATGAAAGCATTGTCCAGCGTACGTCCGCGCATATAAGCAAGAGGTGCTATTTCAATGGTTCTGTTGTCCATGAAATAATTGAGTTTTTCACCCGGGATCATGTCGTCCAGTGCATCATATAATGGACGGAGATACGGATCTACCTTGTCTTTGAGATCTCCCGGTAAAAAACCTAAACTTTCACCGGCTTCTACTGCGGGTCTTGTGAGGATTATTTTCCTGACAAGTTTGTGTTTGAGAGCGCGCACTGCCAGTGCAACAGCTGTATATGTTTTCCCGGTTCCGGCGGGCCCTATGGCAAAAACGATGTCATTTTTGTCAATTGATTCAACCATCTTTTTTTGGTTGAGAGTTCGTGCTTTGATTGGTTTGCCATCACGACCATGCACGATCGTAGAGTCGGACAAAGTGGATTCGTCAGTTTCCATAAAAACATTTTCTCCGTTGATTACATCTTGGACAAGAAAATCATCAAGCGTTTTGTTTTTCTTGAGTAATCGAATCATCGATTCAAGATTAGATTTTGCGCGTTGGGTATCTTTTTTCTTGCCACTTAATTTCACATAATTTCCTCGGGAAATTATCTTCAAATCGGGGTAGGATCTTTTGATGATATCGAGATGTCGATTTCGTTCACCATATAATTCTCTAAGATCTACACCATCTATGGTTAATATTATCTCACTCAAAGAGGTCTCTTCTTTTTATTTGAATCAAAACAATAAAGATATAATGATTATTTGACTCCTTTAGTTCATCAATCGTATTAAATCTCTATACATGAGATGTACTTTTCCTGTATATGTCGTAGTTAAATAGTAGTTTTGCACGTTGGAACAAAAAACTGTAGGTCTTGATCATTAAAGGGAGGCTGGTGGCCTGGCGAATGTCATAAAGAATGAAAGGTGTCAGAATGGAACATTTTTCTCGATATGGTTTGCCGAAAAAAATTTGGTTCGGCTGATGATTGGATGAGGATTCAAAAAGATCTGGTGGTGTTCCTGAACGTATTGTAGGATTATATTCCAGAATGATTGGTTTTGGAAAAAGATCTGTATTTATACTATTTCACAAGTGCGAATTTTAAATTTCAAATGATGAAAACACTTTCTCTTCATGAGTATAACATACACATCGGCTCTATAAGGAAAAATGATATCCATGAACTTATTGATCAAGGCGATGTGAGTCAATATTTTATCTTGGTGGATGAGCAGACCCGAAAATTATGTCTTCCGCTCTTTTTAGAAAAAACGGGATTGGATCCCCGGGCCATCATAGAAATTGAGTCCGGAGAAATATATAAAACCATTGAAAGTTGTCAGAAAGTTTGGGAGGAATTGATCTCATATGAGGCGGACCGGAAGGCGTTGTTGATCAATCTTGGAGGAGGTGTCATTGGTGATTTAGGTGGATTTGCTGCCAGTACATATAAAAGGGGGATTCGGTTTGTTCAGGTGCCGACCACGCTGCTCAGTCAGCTCGATGCCAGTATAGGAGGAAAGGTCGGCATTGATTTTTCAGGGTACAAAAATATCATCGGTTCTTTTAATAATCCGATAGCGGTATTTATCGATCCCGAATTTTATGATACCTTACCGGACAGGCAGCTGAAAAGTGGTTTTGCCGAAGCGCTGAAACATGCATTGATTGCAGATCAAAAGATGTGGGAAGAGATCCGGTCAACGACTGATTTGAGATCTCTTGACTGGATACCCTTCCTCGAAAAATCACTATGGATCAAAAAAGAAATCGTCGAGGCGGACCCATTGGAAAGAGGAGCTCGTAAAGCGCTCAATTTCGGACATACGATCGGACATGCGATTGAGGGTGTATCTTTAGAGTCGGATAAGCCTTTGTTGCATGGAGAGGCGATCATTCTGGGAATGATGGCAGAATCTTTTATCGCTACTTGTAAAGGTCTATTATTGCCGGAAGAGGAGCGGGAGATCAATCAATTTTTATCTTTCTATGTAGATTTTGATTTTTCGCTGAAAAACCGAGCGTTGATATATGATCTTATAAAAGGAGATAAGAAGAATGAAGGGAATCGGATTTTGTGCACATTACTCCATTCGATCGGTAAATATGCGATCAATCAGGAGATAAATCTTGAAGAAGTAGAACAGAGTTTGGTTTATTTAGAAGAACAATTTGATTTAATCGATGCGTAAGAATCAATCATCAGACAAAGAGAAGAAAAGGAATTGGGAGACAAGGCTTGTCAGAACCTTGTGGACATTGGTGATCGGCGGAGTGTTGATGGTTTTTTTGATATTCTTGATCACCAGTTTTACTCGGTTACCATCTTTTGAGGATTTGGAAAACCCGACAGAGGATTTTGCAACCGAAATTTATTTCAGTGATAATACGGAGATGGGAAGATATTTTGTCAAAAATCGGGTGCCGGTGACCTATGATGAAATATCACCCAATGTGATTAATGCGCTTATAGCGACGGAAGATGTTCGTTTTCATCGTCATTCGGGAATAGATTTTATCGCTCTGGCACGAGTGGTTGTCAAAACATTGATTTTGCAGCAGAAGAGCGCAGGTGGTGGAAGTACCATTTCACAACAACTTGCCAAATTGTTGTTTACCCCTCAGCCCGCTTCCAATGTATTCCAGAGAGTGCCGCAAAAACTAAAAGAAATGGTTACGGCGGTAAAACTGGAAAGAGCTTATACCAAAGAAGAGATCATCAGTATGTATCTCAATCAGTTTGAGTTTGGATACAATGCGCATGGAATCAAAGCTGCATCGGAGACTTTTTTCAATGTACTGCCATCAGAATTGTCAAAAACCGAGGCAGCTGTACTGGTAGGAATGCTTCAGAATCCAAGTTATTATAATCCGAGACGATTTCCGGAACGCGTACGCAGCAGAAGAAATACCGTTCTCAATCAAATGCACAAGCATAAGCATGTTCAGAGGGTGGAGTTGGATTCATTGAAATCGGAGCCGGTAGATATGACTAAGTTTGCGATCACCGCACATGATAAAGGTCCTGCGCCATATTTTCGTATGGAATTGAAAAAATCAGTAGAACGTATTTTAAACCAAAAGGAATATTTGCGTTCTGATGGACGTCCATGGAATTTGGATAAAGATGGACTGAGGATCTATACTACTTTGGACCCTATTATGCAGGCTCATGCTGAAAAATCGGTTGAGAGTCAAATGGCAAATCTACAGCCTCAATTTTTCAAACACTGGAGTTATGGACAGACACCGTGGACGTATGGATCGAAGGAATATGTCAAGCTCAAAGAAAGACATCTTGAAAATCTTGTGATGAATTCTGATCGGTTTTTGTCGATGAAGTCAGTTTTGTTTGATAGTTTGTTACTTGAAATGGAGTCTACTTTTGACGATTTGAATTTCACTCCATTTACATTGGAGGTTCTTCAAAGTGCAAAAAATAATAATCCATATTTTCAGGAGTTGATAAGTGATCGAATTATCACTCAGAGCAGAGCGGATTATTTGAATAAAGTTGCCAAAAGTGATCTTTTCAAACCTGTGTCAGAAGCCTGGGAAAAATTTAAAATGAAAGCAGATAGTGTTTTCAATACTGAATATGAAATGAAGGTTTTTGCATTTAATGATGAAATGGAAAAAGATACGGTTCTTACACCGTTGGATTCCATTAAGTATCACCGGATGATATTGCAGGCTGGACTATTGGCGATTGAACCGGGCACAGGATATGTGAAAGCATGGGTAGGAGGAACTAACTTCCGATATTTTCAGCAGGATCATATATTGAACCGTCGGCAAGTAGGATCGACTTTTAAACCTTTTGTATATGCCACATCTATAGCGATTCAGGGAGTATCTCCTTGTACTGAGGTGATGGATATTCCATATACGATCGTGCCGGGAGAGAGCAATTTTACGGTGCAAAAAGAATGGGCTCCCAAAAATGCAGATGGAGAATTTAGTTATGAGTCAGTGACATTGTTTGATGGACTCCGAAACTCAATCAACTCGATCAGTGTATACCTTATGAAACAATTGGGTGATGTAGATCCTGTCATTCGTTTGGCTTCCAATCTGGGGATTAATCCCGAATATTTGCCAAGAGAGCCATCGATCTGTTTGGGAGTGCCCGATCTCAGCCTGATGACGATGACAGGCGCTTACTCCACTTTTTCCAATAACGGGGTATATGTGACTCCGACATTTATCAGGCTGATCACAGATAGTAATGGAAGAGTGATATATAAATCAACTACCTCAGAGAACCAGGCGCTTCAGCCGGATGCCAATTATGTGATGGTTGATATGCTAAAAAAAGCAGCCAGTGGCCGGCCGGGGGTTAATCAATTGCAAACCGAGCATGGTGGAAAAACAGGAACTACTCAAAATCAAACCGATGCATGGTATATGGGAATTACACCTAATCTTGTGGTCGGTACCTGGGTAGGTGGTGAGGATCGCTGGATTCGTTTTAGATCTTTAACTCTTGGACAGGGTTCGGTAATGGCGCGACCTATTTTCGCTCAGTTTATCAAACGTCTCGAAGATGATCCGGAGCTTGATTTCCATAAAAATGCTCAGTTTTTCCGACCTCCCGGAGAACTTGATATTAACATCGATTGTGATTTGTATAAGCAGCGGGCATCTGACGATGAAAAACATCCTGAAGAGGAAAAAATAGAAGAAGAGTTTTTTGAAGGATAGATGCTGTAAGCTTATAATAACATATCCATGAGAGGGATTATCTATTGTTTTTTCAGTATGCTGCTTTTTATCATGGGATGTAAGGAAGTGGTGGAAGAGGATGTCGAGATCCTGACTGATGTTCATATAGATCTTGATTCGTCGGCTTTTCAGGAGGTTTATGATTTCAAGGACAGATGGGAACGGGACTCCCTGGCAGAACTTTTATCCCATCCTGATCCTTCATTCAGAGCGTTTGCGGCTCGACTTTTTGCAGACATTATTCATCCGGATTATATAAACAAAATTGGAGAATTGATCAATGATCCTGTACTCGAAGTCAGAAGGGAAGCTGCTTTTACCTTGGGACAGAGCAGATCGGAGCAATCAATTCCCTATCTTTTGCAGGTTTTTGAACAACAGGATTCTTTGGGGGTTGATCCACTCACATTCAAATATGCACTGGAGGCAATCGGAAAATGTGGGGATAGTACATATCTGGCATTGCTGGGGGATATTTCCACATATGGTGTGCAGGATACGCTTCTTCTGGAAGGACAGATGCTGGGTATGTTTCATCTGGGGTACAGAGGATATTCAGACGATAATGCTACTCGAAAAGCAATTCAGTTTATCGGTGATACAATTGTTCCATCCTCTGTTCGATTGATTTCGGCAAACTTTCTTGTCGTTTCTTCTCCCGATCTGACCGAGTACAGGGAGGTTGTTCAGTCTGCATTTGAAGAAGAGCAAGATCCCGAAATCAGGATGTTTTTGGGACAGCTGATCGGTCTTACGGGGCGAGAATCAGCAGCCTGGATCCAGCAGCAGATGGCTCAGGAGAAAGATCCTCGGGTCAAAGTTCAAATACTGAAGGGAGTGTCTTATTTGCCGGCGGCCGTCCGGCATCAGATTTTGAGTTCAGCTCTGAGAGATCCTCATTTATGGGTAGCTCAGACGGCGGGAGAACTTTTGCTGGAATTTGGGAGTAGTCATTATTATGAAACTTATGCTAATTGGGCATTTTCTACCTTTCCCCCGGAAACATATGCTTTTATTCTCGCCATAGGTAACAAGTTTATTAAAAATACTTTGTATCTGCATATGGTTCAGGATTTGATATTTCAAAAAATCAATACTATACATGATCCATTTTTGAAGCAGGGTTTTATATGGGCGGCTGGTCAAAACGGAGAAACAGCTGCTCGTTTACTTACGGTTTCGGTTGATGAAAATGATTATGTGTTGCAGTCAGCTATCATAGAGGCATTGGTTCATTCGGTACGAATTCAAGATAAAATATCACCTGTTATTCGAGATTATCTTCTTGATAAATGGGAGTCCGGTGATGTGGCCGCCGTCTCGATGGTCAGTCCTCTAATATCAGAATTCCCGCATTTGTTTCCCCGCTTAGCCAATGATCAGGAAAGCTGGAATAGGGTACGGTCTAAACTGGCAATTCCTGAAAATATCGAGGCAGATATCGAGATGGCTAAAGCAATTTCCATTTTATTTGATGAGGTTTATACTCCTGGGTATTACGAAACCAAAGATGTTTATACTCAATCCATAAATTGGGAATTATATAATAAGTTAGCTGATGAGCCAAGAGCGGAGATAATTACCAATCGTGGATCAATCCAAATTAAATTGAATAAAATAGAAGCACCGGCAAGTGTCATAAATTTTATAAATTTGGCTGAATCGGGATACTATAACGGCAAAATAATCCATCGCGTAGTTCCCAATTTTGTAATTCAGGGTGGTGGAAATCGGGGAGATGGGTACGGAAGTATGGAATACACCATTCGTTCCGAATTGCGTGGAAGTGAGTTTGATGCATCGGGTTGGGTTGGTATGGCCTCCGCCGGTCTTCATACAGAAAGTCAGCAATGGTTCATTACTTATCGTCCTGCTTTGCATTTGAATGGCAGATACACCCGGTTTGGAAAGATGATCGATGGATGGAGCGCACTTATGGAGATTAAGAAGGGCGATATTATAAAAGAAATTCAAATTCACCGATAATGAAAAGAACTATATTATATGATCAACATGCAGCGCAGGGAGCGCGGATGGAAGAATTTGGCGGATTTGAGATGCCAATTCAGTTTAGTCGTATACATGAAGAACATATGGCAGTGCGATCAAAAGCGGGGATTTTTGATGTATCGCACATGGGAGAGATTTTAATCAGTGGAGAAGGCGCTATCCCTTTTTTGGAAAAAATCACAACCAATCATGTGGGAAAAATCGAGATTGGCCAGGCCCAATATACTTTGATGACCAATCCGGAAGGAGGTATAATTGATGATTTGTTGTTATACCGTTTGGATGAAAAAGAATTTTTGATGGTGGTCAATGCAGGTAATACTGAGAAAAACTGGGATTGGATCATCGAAAACAAATCATACGATACAGAAACCAGAAATGTTTCAGCAGAAAGAGGAATTATAGCTTTGCAGGGGCCGAAGGCAGGCTCGATTTTGAAGAAGCTGACCGTATCTGATATAGATACCATTCCCTCTTTTTGTTTTCAAAAAGCAGAGGTGGCGGGTGTGGAAGATGTACTTGTTTCGGCTACCGGATATACGGGGAGTGGTGGTTTTGAACTATATACGAAGGAGGAGAATATGTCCAAGCTTTGGGCTTCATTGATGGAAGCAGGATTGTCTGAAGGGATGGTCCAAGCAGGATTGGGAGCCAGGGATACCCTGAGGCTTGAGATGGGCTATCCTTTGTATGGGCAGGACATTGACGAAACGACCAATCCTTTGGAAGCTGGTCTGGGTTGGGTCGTAAAGCTGGCGAAAGAAGATTTCATTGGAAAGGAAGTGATTGCTGAACAAAAGTCAAAAGGCCTTGTTAAGATCCTGAAAGGTTTCGTCCTGCCTACCAAGAGAGTTCCGAGGGGGGGACACATATTGTGCGACTCCAAACAAAATCAAATAGGAAAAGTGACTTCCGGGACTCTTTCCCCTTGCTTGCAAAAATCTATCGGAATGGGATATTTAGATGCAAAAAAATGGAAGGAAGGAATGGAAATTCAGGTCTTTAATGGAAAGAAATATTTCGAAGGTCATTTGTCTAAGATTCCTTTCGTTAATGTAAAAGATTATGTCAGTTGAAATAACAAAACAACAACTTACACGACAGACGTTTGTACAAGATTGGTCTGAAGTGGCTTCTGCCTGGGGGTTGACCAGGAATATGGGTGCGATTCATGCTTATCTTTTAACGGCGAATGAACCGGTATCTGCGGAAGAATTGCAAGAAAATCTTGATGTATCACGTGGATGTATTTCCACCAATCTGGCCACACTGGTAGAATATGGATTTGTTGAGAAAATAGCAGGAGAGAATCGCCGGGAACATTATAACGCCAATAAAAATACATTTCAAATGCTGCAGAGCGCAATTGCCTACCGGCGTGAAAAGGAATTGTTGCCTTTTATTCAGCTTCTGGAAAAGTATTGCCCTTCTCGAATGAAAGATGAACTCTCAGGGGAATCGCTCGATATGATCTGTGATATCCGCCATTATGCAGTCAAATCTGACAAGTTTTTATCAAGTGTAGAAAAAAAATCAGAATCTGTTTTTGTGCGGTCTTTTTTGAAAATGATCAAGTAAAATCGATGAATATATCATGATTACTCCGAACGGTTTTATTTGAAAAAAGACCTCACTTTCGATGAAATAATAGCCATGGAGTGATTCGAACAGAAGAAAAATCAAAGGAAGGCATTCTCGAATTATTCTGAAATCTCCTCACCGAGTAAAATTTATATGTTACAAGATCGTTTCAAATTAGCCTATGGCCAATTATTTTTATTACCTTTATCGAACCGATTTTAAGTAAATATATGAATGTGAGGATTTTAACTGCCATTACTGCACTATTTTTGTGGTTCTCAGCCAACACGCAGGATATTCATTATTCCCAGTTTTATATGGCACCTCTGCACCTGAATCCAGCTATGGCTGGGGTGATGAATTGTAATAGCCGTATGATCGTGAATTACAGAAACCAATGGGCGACGGTATTAACCAATCCATACAATACATTTTCTGCTTCATATGATCAGAAGGTCCCTGTGGGAAGAGAAGATTATTTTGGATGGGGTGCTTCCGCTTGGGGTGATGTGGCAGGTGAGACCAAATACAAACAGTTTATGGGGAGGCTGACAGGGTCTTTCAGTAAAAAGCTTTTTGGAGACCGGAACCGATCCCATTATCTTGTGGCTGGCGCTGATGTGGGAGTGAATCAACGAGGTATGGATTTGGGTGCATTGAGATTTGGTAGTCAATATGATCCGGTAACAGGAATTTTTGATCCTTCACGTCCTCAGGATCCTATCGTTAGTGAAATTACGCCGGTGACTTTTATGGACGTATCCGGAGGATTGTTATGGTTTAGTGTGTTTGATCGTCAGACCAATTTCTATGCAGGGGTTTCATTGGCACACATTAACCGGCCCAATGTATCGATGATCCAGGATGAATACCGGTTGTATCAGCGACTTACATTGCATGGGGGAGGAGAATTTCCTATCAATAGAAATGTGAGCATGGTGCCGGGATTTGTCATATTTAGTCAAGGTCCCTCTTTTGAAGGAAATCTTGGGAATTCATTTCGGTTTGACATGGGATCCACCAATTATTTTTCACAATCTCTGGAAGTAGGTGGATGGGTTCGTCTTGTAAATAATTATATCGACGAAAATTCAAAAAACCTGGGTGCGGAATCTGTGATTTTATCAGCGAGATTTAATTACGATCAGTTTGGAATAGGATTTTCATATGACTGGAATATTTCGCCTTTGAAAGGAGCGTCAAGAGGAAATGGAGCATTTGAATTTTCGCTCAACTATTTGATTTGCGGAGCTGAGAACCGAGGATTATACTGTCCTACATTTTAATTTTATATATTCATATGTTTGGGAGAAAAAATGTACAAGGAGGTAAAAATGATCATAATGTGAGATCATCAGCTAAAGGTCCTGAAGGTCATAATATTATAATATCTACCACCAGTGTAGAAGGCTCTGTTATTGCTGAAAATGATTTTAGAATCGACGGATCCTTCAAGGGAAATCTCAACTGTACTGCGAAAGTAATCATCGGAGAGGAAGGCAAGTTTGAAGGAGATATCACTTGTGAAAATGCGGTCATTGAAGGTCAATTCAATGGGAATCTTCAGGTGACAGAAGTTCTCCACGTAAAAGAGTCGGCAGTGATCTATGGAGAGGTTGTTACAGGAAAACTGGTGGTTCAATCGGGGTCAATATTTGAAGTGAACTGTAAAATGACCGAACCGTCCGATGAGGAGGTACAGGTGCTGGAGGAGGAACGAATCGAGGAATAAAATAATCTCATAATTCATTTGTGGGATGCATAATCCCAAACATTGACATCCTTCAAGCTTTTGACTGAAATGTTTCAAAATAAGTTGTTGAAAAATTTGATTCGGTTTTCGATCGCTTATTTTGGTATCATTATTTTTGTTGCTCTTTCTTATTGCCAGTGTCTTCCCTGGAGTTTATTGATTTTTCTTTTCGCATTTTATATTTTATACCTTGTAGCTTCATTCTGGTTGCGTGAGTTCTTCTTTCATCTGGGATGGAACCCGATGTCTTATCTCATTTTTTCCTTTTTTTCCAAAATACTAATTGTCATCAGTTATGCATTTTTTCTGGTGAAAATGTTTGATTTGGAAGAAAAAGTTATCATCTTCCTCTATGTGATTGGATATATTATTGCGTGTGTTTTCGATTTCGTAATTCTTGAAGCGACCACGAAAAAGAATGAATCATGAAAGCTATTGTAAACAATCGGTACGAATATAAGATTCCGGAAGGAGAATCATGGGAGTATATCAATCGATCGGATAACACCATCTCGTTACGGCATAATGGGAAAAATTATTTGGTCGAAATACTTGATTCTAATGTGAGAGAACAGAGAATCGTTGTCTCTTTGGATGGATATGTTTTTGACGTGATTTTACATCAAAAGTTGGATGAATCAATTCGTGCTATCCAATCCCATCTGATGGAAAGTAGTGGTAAACATGAATATCGAGCACCAATTCCTGGGGTTATAAAATCCATTCCACTTGATGGGGAGCAAGCAGTACGACAAGGGGATGTTTTATTGGTTTTGGAGGCGATGAAGATGGAGAATACCATTCTGGCGATGAAAGATAGCGAAGGATTGACGTATCATGTGACACCCGGGGAAAGCGTAGTTAAAGGACAACTTCTTTGTTCACAGGAGTAGTTCGATAAAATAATCCTATTAAAATCAGCCCGATTCCCAGAGGGTATAAAGTGGAAATCCAGAAAATAACAGTATTGTAGGAGGGAAAATAGCTGCCTGGCATCCAGGTAAGCGTTGCTTGAGCGAATAAGATTATTTCACTGATAATATATGCGATCGTAAAAAATATCCAACCCCACTTTGAGTATTTATTTGTTGGGAGGAAGCCTGTTTTTAATAAAAGCCCGGCCACGGTCATGAAACAGGAACCGATCATGAGAAGATGGATGAATCCTACAGTATAATTCCTTATCGTATAAGAGGCGATCGCATATTCGGGCACAGCAACCAAGGTTTGAATGATAACTTTCAGGAGTAAGCTGACAATGCCGGCTCCGAAAATCCAGGAAATCCATCGCGGGTTTTGAGATGATTTGGTACGGATGATCCCGGGCAGAAGAGGCCGTAAGATGATAATGAATGCAATCAATTGTAGAATGACTCCGGCTGAATTCAAGAGAAAGTACAGACGGTGGGGTATCGCAGCGCTTATGTTGAGGCAAAAAGTAAGAAATAGCGAGAGAATTAAAGTATAAAAACCATATCTGGAAAGGTCATATTTGATGTTTCGGGATTGAACGTAAAAGATCAGCAGACCGATCACTGCAAATGTGAACCAACCATTGAATTGTAAATGTAGAAAAAGTTGAATCGTCAGAAAGTATAAAGGATGATCGCGTCCCAGCAAAACCATGACCGGTCCCATGCCCCACAACGGAATTGTGGAGAGTAAATACCAGAAAATACTTAAAGGGATCATGGGATTGGATAGCTGATTTTTTACATTTTTATAATCCTTGAGGATGTAGTGGGAGATCATATAGGATACCAATAGCATCAGAGTAGAAAATGTGATACTGATCGGACCATATCCTTGATACAAAAAACTGAGTCCCATAAGGATGGTCAGCGTAAGGTGGACAAACAATAATCGTTTGTATGCCCGATGGTAAATGCTTCGTGGGAATAAAAGAAAGACGAAAGTACCAATTATGAAAATAAATCCAAATCCCAGAAGGGCTGTATGCGAATGCGCGTGCAGGATGTATTTATAGTCAATGGATAAATTGCCGATCCCCATATATCGCATCAGCAGTCCGAGCAATCCAGCTAAAAAGAAGATGGTAAAGGATATCACCATCCACAGATGGACACGTTTATGCTGATGATTTTTGATCATGATCTACCGGATTTGATGGGTTGGCAGATTATTCTGATGAGGGAATAAAAAGCGGGTCGCTCAATTTCTAAAGTTTTAATAGAGCACTTCCCGATGTCACATTTCCTGCTATTTCATCGATGGTGGTTTTCGAAAGTGTTTCTTTTAATTCGGACCGGATGTGCGAAAATTTATGATGCACCGCACATGGTGAATCGGGCGAACATTCCTTGAATCCCAAAACACACTGTCCGAGTAATGCATCCCCGTCGATTGACTCCACAATATCCCGCAGATATATTGGTCCAAATTTTTCGTTGATTTTGAACCCTCCATGTGGTCCTCTGACAGAATCTAAAAGATCAGAATGAACCAGCTTTTGCAAAATTTTGGCAGTAAATGCGGCAGGAGAATCAATTTCTTCTGCGATGATTTTGAGCCCGATATGCTTTCCTGAAGATTGCTGGGTTTTGATAAATACCATGATTTTTATTGCGTATTCGCAAGTCTTTGAAAACATTGTATATTTTTTGTCGTAAAGATATTAAACTTCTGCAAAGCGGAGAAGTTTATCCGAATTTCCCTTTTCTGATGGAGTGGTGTAAAACCGGAATTAGAAATCAAAACGTGATACCATACACCTTGTTCAGAAATGCCCGGTAGCTGTCTATTTTATTTTCCGTGATCAAAAAACGATAATTACTGATCGCAAGAGGCAAAATTTCGATATCCACATTATTGGCAAAATTTTCTGGATTTTTTCTTGCGATTTCATAATAATGCATCGCGTCCTCTTTGTTGTCAAAGCGCCGGACGAGCAATGCCGGATCACGTCCTTCAGAAGTAGCGATCTGAACGGTGCTGATCGTCATGTTTTTGTTTTGGAAAAACTCTTTGTTGAAATCTGATATTGAAGCTTTCAGTGGATTGATGTCATCTGAGGATTTAATTGTTACCAAAATATAATGTGGTGTGTTGTCCACCTGAGTATTAAATCCTTCCTCGTCTCCTGAAGATGACGAGGCTGTGATATCTGTTTTTACATCTGCACCCAATACCTGAAGATAATCCCTTGCCTTGGAAGCTTCCAGTGATTTTGGGAAGCTGGCGACCAGATTTTGAAGTTTTTCTATGTATGGATCGCGTCCTTCGATTTTACCTGTAGCAAGAGCTTCAAACATGGCAAATTGAGGTAAAAGAGATTTTTTATCTTTGAAAAGATTGGAAGATCTTTCCGTTAACTTTAGCACCTCTTCATAATTTCCGTCTTTATATGTTTTTTCGATTTGATCCAAGGCACTTTGTGCGACATCATCCTTCCCCACCGAGCTGGCGGATGATCGGATTTTTTCGCTGAATTCTGTGCGACCAAATTGTTGATCAAATTGCGTTTTGTATTGGTTTGCTTTTGTATTGTCACCTGCTTCAAGAGCGTTCAAATAGAGCAAATAGGTAGCTTCGGCGGCTATTTCGATTTCAGGCTTTCTTTCGAGAAGACGAATCAGTTCCTCATTACTTCGATCGATTTGGTCCAAATCAGACCGGAGGCTGAACCCTTTGGTCAGCATTGCCTGATTAATCTTCGCATTAACCAATTCTATTTCTTCAGGAGTAGTAGGGACATCCTGCAAAATTTCATCAATTTCGGTTTGTGTGATTCCAAATGACAGAGAAGCACCTGCTGCACTATCAGTGTCGTCATCGGACATTCGTACAGAGCCAGAACCGCCATATCTCCAGTTGTCTTCCAGAGATCGTTCGCCCCATTTTCTCTCAAAATCACGAACGCCATCTTTGACCGATTTTTCGTTGTATGCAAAAAATGAAGATTGTGTGCTGCCGGAGGAGGAGCCTTGATGTGAAGGCCTAAGACCGCTCAGGCTGGTTGGTTGGCCTGTTGTTCTTTCATTGTTTTTATCCGACATGCTCTCTGTTTCTTTTTTTATTTTCAGTGCGAGTTCTCTTCTCTGTTCGTCTGAAAAATCTGAAATTGTCAGTAAACTATCTTGCAAATGAATGATCTCATCAGCATTCGCGATTTTAGTCAACATACCGGAACGTTCATTTGCTCGTCTATATTCCGGATTGGATTCAGATATGAAGCTGAGGCTTTTATCATAATGTGATTTTGCATTCCGGTATTCATTTTGGTCAAAATAAATATCGGCAATAGCTAATAGAGCTCTTCCCTGAAGAGTGGAGCTGGCTCCGAGATTGGGGTCTGCTGTTTTTTTGAAAGCATCGATTGCATGACGGAAGTCATAATTATCTCGATAGACTTCTCCCATTACATAGTGGATCTGACCCTCATATTTTGAGTTGTTCGGGTTCTTGAGCAGGTCCTGGAATTTTCCAATTAAGTCCCCACCTTCTGCTTTTGCACTGAAAAGCTGCGCATAAAAATCCTTTTCATAGGAGGGGTTTAATTTTCTGACTTGATCGAAGTAAGCGACAGATTTTACCGATTGATTGGTTTTTAGAGAGATTTGTCCTGCCAAAAATGCCAATCGTACTTTTTGATCTTTTGATATATTTCTATCAAGAGCTGTATCAATTGTTTGGAGCGCTTGTGGATATTTTTCACTTTTTACATAGCTGTCTACCAGAGCGATATATGCTTCATCTTTGATTCTTTCCGCAGCATTAGGGTCATTGATGAGGGTTTTTAGCCGTGCTTCCGCTGAGAAATAATTTTCTTGTGCAACCCAGGTGCGGGCTTCCCACAATAGACCATCCTGATAAACCGGACTGTGCTTTAGTACATAATTTTCGGGATTAGAATGAGGAGAAAGGAATCCTTCAGAAGAAGATGGCGTTGGTGCAGGATCTGCAGATGCCAATAATGGTTCATCTTTTTCTCTTTCGGTTGTTTGAGGAGTTTCATTTCTGGCAGGCCGTTGTTTTTTGCCTTTTTTTCTCGCTTTTTTTGCTGCTTTTTGAGCTTCTTTTCTTCTCTTGTTGATTTCTTTTCTTCTCTTTTTTTGCTCTTTTTGCTGTTGTCTGTATGTAGCTTTTGAAGCTTTACCCCGAGCTCTGGTTTCCTTGACTTCTCTGGCTGCCTCGTTGGGATTTACCGGATCAAAATTATTCACCAGATATTGGAAGGCTGCATTGGCTTCTTTATAATCCTTTTTGAGAAAATAAGCTTTACCCAGCATCAGGTAATTGTCATCAAGCCAATGACTTTGGCGATGTAATGCGCTGACTGTGGTTACTTTTTCTATTATTTTATCCAGCGTATTGTACTGGTGATCTACATCCGTATTCGCCATGTATGGGTATACGGGGATCAGCGTGTCATAATCTTCTATATATTCTTCCGTGAGAATGGCTTTGCTTTCCTGCATCAACAGGTCAGCGTTGTAATATCCGTTATATTTGGCGGTTGTATTATGGTACAACTTGCCTAAAAAAGAAAGATCATCTTTGTCTTTTTGAACGGTACATCCGCTCAAAAGCCAGATGAATACAGATGCAATGATTATTAGTCGAACCATCAAATAATTTTAAATATTAAAGATAGTTTTAATCTGTGAAGGTGCAAATATTGTGCCGTCCTTCTTTGATACATTATATGTAATTTGCATATTTCTCAAAACAGATCAAAAATAAGTGACCTTTCGAATAATGAAACATTTATTTCGTATATATGTATGATTATATGAAATAACACACGATCCGAATCATCAGAACGTGCTACTTTGTTCGATCAACTCTATTAACCAGATAACCGTTATTTTATTTTACGAACGCTGAAGGAAAAATATGTCAGATTCCTCTTCCAATAAAAATAAGTCCTGGTGGACTGAATCATTTCACATAGAAAAAGTGGATCCGGAAACCCTGGAACGTCGGCGGCTGTTCAAGTTGAATGCATGGAAAGGTATCGTGATTCTGGGGGTATGTGGAGTATTGATATTTACATTTTTTTACCTGATGATCGGTCTGACCCCCCTGCGTAGGATCTTGCCCGGAGATTATTCTCAGCTGGAAGTTCCCGAATTAATCAAGCTTAGGGAGCGGGTTTTGGAGATGGAAGATATAATGATAAAACAGGATCGGTATATCAAATCTATGAGGAGTCTGATCAGTGGAAGACCGGTTGATAGTCTCCAAATCTCGGAACAGGTATTGGAAAATGAAGGAATGCCGGAAATGTCAGAGGATATGGTCAATGAAAATCAATGGAGGGATACCCCTGAATTTAAAGAGAGATTGGAAGCACTACGACATTCTTTGCGGCAAGGTAGTATCACTAAGCAGGGGCCCCAGCTCGACCTAACTCTTATCCCGCCAGTGATCGGACCAGTCGGAAAAGGATATGACCCGGAAGTACATCATTATGGAATTGATATTCTGGCACCAAAAAATACGGCTATAAAATCGATCGCGGATGGAATTGTTTTACAGGCTGACTGGACGGTGGAGACCGGAAATTCAATTATGATTCTTCACCCGAACGGGATGATTTCACTTTATAAGCATAATTCTTCTCTCTTGAAAAATAATTATGAAAAAGTAGAAGAAGGGGAAGCCATCGCGATCATCGGAAACACCGGAACTTTGACCACAGGTCCTCATGTTCATTTCGAATTGTGGGTGGATGGTTTTCCTGAAGATCCTACCGAATTCATTAATTTTCAATAATTGATGCCAGCTCTTCTGGATGTGAAAATAAAGTTATACTTTTGCGCTATGAAAAATGGAAATAAGATTCAGTTTAAGGATGTTGTCAATGAAAAAGGAGAAAATCTAAGTCCTGTTTTACCTGACGACGTGAAAAATTTTCTCATCGATATCGATGGAACGATTTGTGATGATATCCCCAATGAAGAGCCTGAAAGGATGTTGACTGCGGAAATATATCCTGACGCCCTGGAGATCATCAACAAATGGTACGATGAAGGCCACATTATTACATTTTTTACAAGCCGTACCGATGAACATCGCGAGGTGACAGAAGCGTGGTTGAAAAAGCAAGGATTCAAATACCATGGATTATTGCTCAATAAACCGCGAGGTGGAAATTATCATTGGATCGATAACCATATCGTCCGTGCCACTCGGTTCAAAGGCAAATTCACGGATCTGGTTGTGAAGCAGAAAAACGTAGAGGTTTTCGATCATTAAGGATCAGCTCTGCTTTTGCTTCAATCCGTTTCGGGTATTTGTCAAAGCGACAGTAATGTCGGATGCTTTGAATTCATATCCTGCTTCTGATAGGTGGGTAGGTTTTACCTGGGCATCAGATAAAATTGCCGCGCTCATTTCTCCGAATATTAGTTTCAAAACCCAGGAGGGAACGGGAAAAGAAATTGCATTAGGATTGAAAACTTCCTTCATGCTTTTACTGAATTGTCTTGAAGTGACAGCAGCTGGTGCTGTAAGATTGTAAACCTCTTTACGATCCTCCCGGTTTTTCTGGATAATATGATAGACGGCTGCTGCCAGATCACTTTCTTCGATCCAGCTGATATGATTTTTACCATCGCCAAAGTAGGGTGCCGCAAAAGTACGAATCGGGAATAAAAATGGTTTTATAAAACCACCCTTAGGGGTGATGACGACACCGAGTCGTAAAATCGAGGTAGTGATCTCAGCCTGTTTGTTTTTAGTAAATGAATCTTCCCATTGTAAACAAAGCCGGGACATGAAATCATCTTTTGGAATCAGGGGATCAGTTTCATCGACTGGGTCTTTGCTGTTGCCATAGATGCCTACAGCTGTGATGCATATAAAATCTTGGGTCTGAATGATCTTTTTATGGATCATTTTCCATATGAATTTGATGGGGATCGTACGTGACTCCAGCAAAACCTGTTTTCGTTTCTTGGTCCACCGCCCTTCTGCTATACCGGCACCTGTTGTATTGATGACTACATCAAAGTTCAGGGATTTAATTCGAGGATCAATTGATTCCTGAGCCGGATTCCATCTCAAAAATTTCGGATCCGCCGTTTCGGTTCGGGTGAGAATATACACTTCCATTCCTTTCTTCTCGAAGTGTTCTTTGAGGATCGTTCCTACTATGCCGGATCCTCCAGCTATTAATATTTTTTGTTTTTGGTTTTTCATCGTATATATGAATGTACAATTATATTGGTAACTTCGTGAAGAGATCCTATGAAATATGAAATGCCGCCAGCTACATTTCTCCGTAATAACGATGTTATTTCTTTTTTTGACTTCTTCCTGTCAAAAAGAGTCAGTCTCTGAAAATACTCATACATTAAAAATTCAGGTTGCTCAATCTCCTGATATTTTAAATCCTGTAATTTCCCGTACAAATGTTTCACGACAGATAGAAGATTTAATGTTTTTGCCTCTTGCTCGATTTGATGAAGATCAAAGCCGGTGGATATCTGTACTGACCGAAAAGTTTGAGGTGACGTCATCGCCTGATAGTGGAATAATATATAAAATGAGGATGCATCCGGAGGCCCGATGGAGCGATGGGGAAAAAATCGAAATAGAGGACATTGTGTTTACTCTGAAGATGGGGCTCAATCCTTATTTGGATTCACAATCCTGGGCAAATTATATCGGACTGATTGATTCTGTAATGGTGGAGAATGATGAATTGACGATATGGATGCTTGAGCCATATATTTTGGCTAATGAGTTTATCGCGAGTCTAAAGCCCATGCCACGCCATGTTTTTGACCAGAAAAATCTGTTCAGTAATATATCCTTTCAGGCGATGAAAAACTTCTCGGTTGAGGGAGAAATTGAGCGAGAATTGGAGAAAATGGCGGAGATTTTCAACAGATATGGAAGTATGAATAATTGGCCGGAAGTGGTTTCCGGACCCTATTTGCTGGATGCTTGGTCCGGGGATCAGTTTCTGCGGTTGACGCGGTATCCTCATTTTTGGGGAGATGATGTTCAATATTTTCAGAAGAAGTGGACAGGTAAACTGGATACAGTTCAGTATGTGTTTATTTCTGATCCACAAAATGCAGTAAATGCTTTTGTTCGGGGTCATGTGGATCTTGTCCATTCCATTTCGGAGCACGATAAGGAGTTGATAGAGAAAAACGGAGGAGTGGTGATCCCTGTCCCTTCTTTTCAGATGTTGTACATCTCTTTGAATCATCGGCAGCCTTTGTTGAGTCAGCGAAAAATCAGGACAGCTCTGAGTTTGATGATCGATCGGGAAGATTTGCTCAGGAAATTATTTGCTGGAAATGCTTTGATTGCAGATGGACCAATTCATCCGGTCAAACCATATTTTAAACCTTCGGAAAAAACGTATGATGTGGAACGTGCGGCAAAAATATTTGAAGAAATAGGCTGTGAAGAAATAGAAGGGGTTTTGCATTGTCCGGGAAAAGAAGGAATGATTCCTATGAATTTTCATTTGTGGACGACCCAGACCTCGTTGTCCCGGAATGTGGCTACTTTGCTGAAAAGTTATTGGCGAAAATTGAATGTGCAGTTGACGATTCAGTCTGCCGATTTTAGAACCTTTTTACCAGAGTTGCAAAACAAAACATTTGAAATGGCGACACTTGCCCTGCATCAGAATAATCTTCTTGACGATCCATATCCTTTATGGCATAGTTCTCAGGGTGGTCAGACAGGTAAAAACTATCAGGGAATGGTCATTGATTCGATCGATGTTCTTTTGGAGAAACTACGCCGGGCAATCGTGCCGGTGGAGCAGTTTGAGTTGTATAAGAAGTTGCAGGAGGAGTTTTATAAAGAAGAACCTGTTTTGTTTTTAATAGCTCCATCCGATATGATCGGAACACACCGGGATTTGGATCTTTATCTGATCAATGAACGTCCCGGGTATGATCTTTTTCAAACGAAATGGAAAAGATGACATGGTTCGAAGAATTGTGCTCCGGGGTTTGGCTATTGTTCCGCTGAGTCTGTCTGTGCTGTTTTTGAGTATTTGGATGTTTTACAAGTTGCCGGGAGTGAATAGCCTCGATACGGTTCACTTTGAATGGGGTAGTGAACGGGAGATTCAACATCTTTTCAAAAGTTTTTATCGAAGTAATCAGCCACGGTCGGGACAAGGATTATTTTATTTTGGAGTGTTGGGGAAAGAAGTTCCAAAAATCTATTACGATCTTCCTTCTCCATTTCAGCTTCCTTTCCAAGAGTTGTGTAAAGAAATCCAGAATCCGGATGTGATGAATAAATATGGTGCATGGATGATCCAGGTCGTTCAAAATCCGGGGGAAGTGATGCAGGGTCAAAAAGTAGATTATGGGAAGTTGGTCGATCTTTTTCGTTCTTCTCGAAAAGATGAGATAGTTCGTTATTCCAGAGGAGTTGATTCGGACGAGTTGCAGCAAGTTATTAAAGAGATGCAGCAAGCTTCTGTGGTTAAGGGTGGTGGGTATTATTGGGTCTGGTTGGGCGATGAAAATTTATTTCATTACTATCTCAATGGAATATTCAGCCGGAAAAATGAACTGCATACCAAAGAAGGAATTCCAGTGAAGCAAAAGATTTTTCAGGCTATTCCATGGACCTTAGCATACACTTTGCCAGTCTTCCCGGTGGTGATTATTGGAATGTACTGGCTGGTTCTTCGATTTTATGAAAATCGGCGATTGATGAAATCCCTGGACAAAGTTTTTATGTTGATTTATTCTTTTCCTGTGTTTGTTGTTGCGACGGTGGCGCTCATTTTTTTTACGAGCAATCGTTATGGCTGGGTATCCAGGATATTTCCTTATCCTGTTTTTATGTCAGATGGCGAAGGATTGAGGTATATTTATGTTCGGTTTTTCAGTGTTTTAGTTCTTCCTATGCTGCTTTTTATGTTGCGTCCGATGATCCTATTTTTTCGGGTTTTTCGTGAAAAAATCGATGAAGTCATTGCGGTAACTCCTGTTCCGGAATATTTGGTCCATATAGGGATGGCTCCGCAGAGATATCGTATATCATATCTGGGGCGTTATTTGATGGTGACGATCTGGTCTGTATTGCCGGGAATGTTTCTGGCCGTATTGAGTGGTTCTTTGATTATAGAATATATTTTCAATATCCCTGGTTTGGGTCGGTATTATTACGACTCCCTGGCGGATTATGATGTTGCTTCATCTGTTTATCTCATATTTGGATTTACTATTGTGCAACAGATAGGGCATCTGGTTTCTGATATTCTCGTTGATCATTATTTGTCGTCTCAAACAGGAAGAATCAAACTGACATGAGAAAGAAAAATAAGTTCATGAATCAGCATATCAACAAATCAGCACTTAAGTTGTATGGATTTATTTTTTTTCTGTGTTTTGGATTGTGCTGGATGCTGGCCGGTGAATATTTTATATGGTGTTTTTGTGGTGATGGTTGGAGGTTTTTTCAGATGTGTGGACATTGTGATGCTGCGATTTCTCCCTTGATTGTTCAGATGGATGGCGAAACAATCGATTCGCGGGTGGAACCTTTTTTGAGTCCTTTGTCTCATACATCAGGAGTGGGGTGGCATTTGCTTGGAACAGATGCAGTGGGACGAGATGTGTTTGCTGGGCTTTTATATGGAGGACAACGATCCCTGACGATTGGACTTGTAGCAGGTATATCGGCTGTTATTTTAGGGTGGATAATTGGATTGTGGTCGGTTTTTTCAGAGTTCATTCGATGGCCCCGGATTTCATACTGGATCGGGATCGGTTTTATTTTTGGTGTCTTGATATATTGGAGGCTTTATCTTTTGATTTTGCTACTGGCCGCCACGTTGGGAGCTTATGCGATTGTGAAAAATAAGAGCACCTCAAGAGGAAAAAATACCGGAATTCAATGGTGGTGGGGGCGGGGGATTGAATGGTATTATGCATTGCCGGATCTTTTGATTTTGATGGTTTTATCGGTAAGCATTGGAGTCTACAAGATCAATACTCTTGTTTTGATCATTATCGCTGTCGTATGGCCTTCTGTCGCCATGGTTGCACGCAGGATGAGCAGTGAGATTACCGGCATGCCATATTTTCATCAAGCGAAGAGGAATCAGATCAGCAATAAAGATCTGTTGATTCATTATTTATGGAGCAATTCCAGGTTCTATATGTGGGCCGTGATGCCACTTGTCGTAGCACGGGTTATTTTGCTTGAATCTACTTTGTCATTTTTAGGATTGGGACTTCCTCCTGATATTGTCACCATAGGATCTATGATATCCGGAGCTCGTGGACATATCGAAGCATGGTGGTTGGTTGTTTTTGGATCACTTTTTATATTTCTTTTGGTATACCCTTTGCAGCTGATTTATAAAAAGCGGATATAAGTCACGAAATCAAATTTATAAAGCAACTTATTTGGTCCTGACACGTTTTGTTAAAAAATAGTTGGATTTTGAGCGCTTTCTATTGTGAAAGTAGGCATCTTTGCCGGCAAATTGTAGATGAGATAACGTAAATAAACAATGGCAGATTATTCTTTTGTGTATAATGCCCATCCTAATGTGATTGAGAAGCTATATGAGGCGTATAAAAATGATCCCGAATCAGTAGAAAAGGATTGGCGGATTTTCTTTAGCGGGTTTGATTTTAATACAACCAACGGAGAGTTGGCTACAGAAGGAAAAGAAGCGGTAGCTACGAGTAAACTGGAAAAGGAATTTGAAGTTTTGTCTATTATTCATGGTTTCCGCGATCGGGGACATCTTCTATCCACTACGAACCCTATCAAACCAAGAAAAGACAGAAAACCTTATTTGGATATCAAAGATTACAATCTGGAAGAATCAGATCTGGATGAAGTCTTTATAGCCGGAGAGGAAATAGGAATGAAAGATGCTACTCTTCGTGAGATTCTGGAGAGATTGCATAAGGTATATACCGGAAACATAGGATATGAATATGTACATATCGAAGATAAAGAGAGAAGAATGTGGTTGCGGGATAAGATTGAGAATCGCAACATGGCAGATGATTTTGGTCTGAGTATGGAGACCAAAAAAAGAATTCTCGATAAATTGAACGATGCTACTGTATTTGAAAATTTTCTACATACGAAGTATATCGGACAAAAGAGGTTTTCTCTGGAGGGAGGTGAAAATATGATTCCTGCTCTTTCTGAGATGGTTCATTTCGTTGCAGAAGATACAGTGGAAGAAGTGGTGATCGGAATGGCTCATCGGGGTAGACTCAACGTTTTGGCGAATATCATGGGTAAAACCTATGAGCAAATATTTAATGAATTTGAAGGAACCGCGGTACCGGAATTAGCATTTGGTGATGGAGATGTGAAATATCATATGGGATATTCCAGCCAGATCGAAGCGGCAAATGGCCGGAAAATTCAAATGTATTTGATGGCCAATCCATCTCATCTGGAGGCGGTAGGGCCGGTTGTCGAGGGATATGCACGCGCCAAGGCGGATCTTTTATATGAAGCCAAATATGATAAGATTTTGCCCGTTCTCATTCATGGTGATGCGGCGATTGCAGGGCAGGGTGTGGTTTACGAAACGGTCCAGATGAGTAAACTGGAAGGGTACTATACTGGAGGGACGGTTCATTTTGTGGTAAATAATCAAATTGGATTTACGACTGATTTTGATGATGCCCGATCGTCGACATATTGCACTGGCGTAGCCAATCTGATTCAGGCACCTGTTTTTCATGTAAATGGCGATGATGCAGAGGCTGTGATTCATGCGGTGAGACTGGCATTGGAATACAGACAAAAGTTTAACAATGATGTTTTTATCGATATGGTGTGCTACCGAAAGCATGGGCATAATGAAGGAGATGATCCAAAATTCACACAACCAAAAATGTATGAGATCATCAAAAATCATAAGAACCCACGAGAGATATACGTCGATACACTCTATAATCGGGATAAAGTAGAAAGAACACTTGCAGAAGATTTGGAAAAATCTTTTTGGCAAAAACTTCAGGATCGCCTTGATATGGTGAAGGAAACTCCTCTTCCCTACAATTATCAAGAACCTCAGGAAGCATGGAGAGCGCTCCGGATTACGCGCGATCCTTCTGATTTTTCCATTGCACCCAAAACGGGAATTCCTTCAGAGACTTTTGAAAAGATATTGGATCACCTTACTTCTTTACCCGAAAATTTCAAACCTGTTCCTAAAGTCAATCGATTGCTTAGGGGGATGAACAGACTTCTTGAAAATGATACTCTGAACTGGGGGTTGGCAGAGCTGGCAGCTTATGGTTCTATCCTGTTGGATGGAAAAGATATACGCATGAGTGGACAGGATGTTAAGCGGGGAACTTTTTCTCATCGACATGCGATTGTGTATGATGCTGAATCATATGAAGCACTGAACCGGTTGGACGGAATATCTGATGAGCAGGGAAGATTTATGATATACAATTCTCTATTGTCCGAATTTGCAGTTCTTGGTTTTGAGTATGGATATTCACTGGCTTCCCCTGATCCACTGGTTATATGGGAGGCTCAATTTGGAGATTTTTACAATGGAGCTCAGACCATCGTGGATCAGTTTATTTCCGCGGGTGAAAGCAAGTGGCAAAACATGAGCGGTCTTGTAGTATTATTACCTCACGGATATGAGGGCCAGGGACCGGAGCATTCAAGTGCCCGTCTGGAGCGATTCTTGCAGATGTGCGCTGAGTATAATATGATCGTGACCAATATAACAACGCCAGCGAATCTCTTCCATGTGATGCGACGACAATTAGCTCGACCTTTCAGAAAGCCGTTGATCAATATGTCACCTAAGTCTTTACTGAGACATCCGAAATGTGTCAGTAAAAAAGAAGATTTTTTGACGGGGACGGCTTTTGAAAAGGTGATCGATGATCATATGATCGAAAATCCAGAAGAAGTGAAACGAGTCGTATTCTGCTCAGGAAAGGTGTACTATGATCTTCTTGAATATAAAGAGGAAAATAAGAAGGATGATGTTGCGCTTGTTCGGATCGAACAATTTTATCCTTTCCCTGAAGTTCAGATAAAAGAGATCAAGAAGAAATATAAAAATGCGGAGAAGTATTGGGTGCAGGAAGAACCGGCAAATATGGGTGG
>Ga0209487_1000242_pt1 | contig 49245 bp, 55 predicted proteins | sample Poulit2012_FD_187524 | JGI IMG/M metagenome (GOLD analysis project Ga0209487, IMG submission 187524) | Agricultural soil microbial communities from Georgia to study Nitrogen management - Poultry litter 2012 (SPAdes) (version 2) | ecosystem: Environmental > Terrestrial > Soil > Agricultural land... | reverse complement strand
TCCCGGCGAGCCGCCGATACCGGGCCCGTTTATTACCCCGGTTCCGGTGGATTCGGCGCTTCGCATGATGGCGATCGATGTGGAGCCTCCCGAACCGTACTGCGGCGGTATGCCGCTGTCGAACCCGCTCGCGCCGCCGCTGCTTCTTCTGCCCGGCGACGACGATATGACCGTGTGCGCCACGCTCATCACTGACGAGGGCGATTGGGTTATCGACTGGGGAGACGGTTCACCAACCGAACAAATCCAGGGCGAAACCGAAATCTGCCACACGTACACCGAAGAAGATTGCTACACGATCGGCGTGTGGGCGGACGGTAACGAACAGCTGTATCGAGCGGAGCGTATGTGCGTGCCGCAGACGATGACGCTCACGGTCGAACCGTCGTCGGGCGAAGTCCCGCTTGAGGTCGTCGCGACAGTGACGGGCGCCGATGAAACACCAACGATCACGTGGGGTGACTAAGATATGGCTGATTACACGCTCACCCATACGTACCAGTCCGGTTGCCCAGTCGCGATCGTGAAAGCCGTCGCGGGCGACCAGATAGCGATGGCCCGCGTGGACCTGACAGGGTGCCCGGACCAGATCACGGCCGAAGTCGCCGCGTCACCCGACGATCCGACCGGGCGCACCGTCGTTTTGACGTGGGATAACACCGGTTTCGGTGCGGTCGATATCCAGTGGGATAGCGACGCGCCACTGGTGAACCAGCCGGAGACGGGGTCGACGCAGAAAGCCTTCACGGCTGAGGAGGATGGCCCGCACACGGTCATCGTCACCGATAGCGACGACATCACGCGCCGGGCGGTTGTCCAGTTCACGACGCCGCTAGACGCCACGGACTGTCTCACAGCCACAGTCGAAGCCGACCCGTCCGACCCGACCGGGTACACCGCCCGTGTCGTGTGGGACGCAACCGGATGCGGAGACGGGGGCGACATGAACGCCCAGGTGGAGGCGGACCCGTCCGACCCGACCGGGTACACCGCGCGAGTCACATGGACAACCAACAACAACGAAGGGGGCACGACGCCATGACAGTGCGTGTGCAGTGGGACGAAGACGAACCGAAAACAGGTCTACCCGACTCGGGCGAAGACACCAAAACATACGAAGAGACCGCGACGTCCGGGACGGTGACGGTGTCGCATGAGCAAAGCGACGCCACCCAAACCGTCACATTCGACCTGCCGCTTCCCGTGGACGGCGGCGACGGCGAAGTCACGCCGGACAAAACTGAGGTGGATCCGGGCGGGGATGAAGCCGCCCGCACGATCAGCGTGTCCGGTACCGGATTCCCCGCCAGCACGGAAGGCACCGTCACGCTCATGACCGGTGCACCCGGTGAGGCGGGCGACGAAGTCGATTCGGCGACCGTCACTACCGACGCCAATGGCGCGTTCGACGGCGCCACCGTCGTCGTACCCGAAGGCGCGGAACCTGGCGATTACCACATCGTCGTGACCGTGGGTGACGTGACCAGCGACAACACCGGCATAACGGTCGGTGGTGGCGGTGACGAGCCGTCCGTGACCGTGGAACCGGACGAGGCCGCTCCCGGCGAAACTTTCACCGTCGGCGGTACCGGATTCCCGGCTGATACCGAAGGTATCGCTGAACTCGTGCCCGGTGCGCCAGGCGAGGCGGGGGAAGCTGTCGGGTCCGCGGAATTCACCACCGACGCCGAAGGTGCGTTCGTGGATGCGGCACTTTCCGTACCGGAGGGTACGGCCGAAGGCGACTACCACGTGGTGGTGACTGTCGGCAGTGTGGTGCACGACGATTCCCCGGTCACTGTCGGCGCCGGCACCGGCGCGACTATCACGCCCGACAAGACGGAGGTGGATTCGTCGGGCGATGAGGCGGCGCGCACGATCACCGTCACCGGCGCCGGGTTCCCCGCAGAGACAGCCGGGACAGTCGCGCTCATGTCCGGCGCGCCCGGATCCGGCGGCGATGAAGTCGCCACGGTCGACGTCACTACCGACGCCGATGGCGGATTCGCTGACGCCGCGGTCGTAGTGCCCGAGGGCCAAGCCGAAGGCGACTACCACCTGGTCGCGACCGTGGGCGAAACAGTTGTCGATGACACGGCTATCACCGTGACCGGCGGTGCGGCGGAAGCAACACTCACGCCGGACGTGACCGAAGTCGATTCGTCGGGTGATGAAGCGGCCCGGACTATCACGGTCGACGGTGCCGGGTTCCCGGCCGAGACCGCCGGGACTGTCGAACTTGTGCCTGGCGCGCCGGGCGAAGCCGGCGAGGCCGTCGCGTCGGTCGACGTCACTACCGACGTCGACGGCGCGTTTACCGGCGCGGCCCTAGTGGTTCCGGAGGCGCAAGCTGCCGGCGACTATCACCTTGTCGGTACGGTCGCCGAGACCGTCTCCGACGACACTGCCATCACCGTGACCGACGGCGGCGGGGGCGAAGCCGCGGTAACGGTGGCCCCGACTGAAGTCGACGGCACCGGAGATGAAGCTGCCCGCACACTCACCGTCTCCGGTACCGGGTTCGACCCCGAAACCGCCGGAAGTGTCGCGCTCATGTCGGGTGCAGCAGGCGGAGGCGGTGCCCAGGTCGCGCGCGCCGATGTCACTGCCGACGCGGACGGCAACCTTCCCGAAACGGCGTTGGTCGTGCCCGAAAACCAGGCCGCCGGCGAGTACCACGTCCTAGCCGTCACGGGTGAAACCACCGGCGAATCGGAGACCGTCACCGTCACCGGACTCGACGGCCTACCGGCGCCCACTAACCTGTCCGCATCGAACGAGACGGCCGAAACCGTCGACGTCACCGCCGACACTGTCGACGGCGCGCAGGGGTACGTGTGGCGGATCCTCAACCCCGACACGAACATCTGGAACGAAGTGGAGCAGCAGGCCACACCCGACTACACGATGGCGTCACTAAACCCGGGAACCACGTACGACACCCAAGTGAAAGCCGTCGGCGACGGGACTGCCAGCGCCGATAGCCTGTGGTCGGAGACGCTGCAAATCACCACGGCGGCCGCGGCGGCGCGTAAGGCGTCCGCGAAGCGGGCTACGAAAAAGCGGTAGGTGAACCGTGGGGGCCGTAGATGAGTGCTTTTGTGAGCCGTGGCCGGTAGACCCTGACTGTCTACCGCCGGAGTGGCCGGATGACCCAGACGAATGGGATCAGTCGCATCATGATGCGATCCGAATCGCTTCGGAAATTTTGCGGCGGCTCACTGGCGGGACCTACGGCCCCTGTCGACGCGTGGTGCGTCCGTGCGGCCCCGACCAGGGGTGGCCCTGTGCGGGGCCGTGCGGATGCACACCGCTATGCACGGTCACGCTTCCGGCGTATGTGTCGTCGGTAGAAGCGGTAATCCGCGACGGTATCGAGCTATGCGATTACCGGCTGTATAACTATTCGCTTCTGGTCATGCCGAAGGGGCAGTGCTTCCCCGCATGTCAGCGCCTCGACCTGCCGTTGACGGCGCCGGGAACATGGGGAATCGTCTACTGGGAGGGACTACCCGTTAAAGGTGACCCGGCGGCGATTCGGGCGGTGACGCGGCTTGCGGGGGAGATATGGAAAGACTGCAACGGCGACGCCTGTGCCCTCCCGGAGCGGGTCACGCAGGTGACGCGCGAAGGGGTCACGTACAGCCTGACTGATACCGCAGACCTGTCGGCGATCGGTCGTTTTGGGATAGCCGCTATCGACGGTTGGCTCGACATGGTCAACCCGGGTAAAAACCGGCAGCCGCTTCAGATCTGGTCGCCGGATATGCCGCGCCGCTACTACCCGACCGGGCAGGGGTCAATATGGCGATGATTTTCGACCCGCAGGTGTACCCGTACATGAAGGCCGCTCTGGGGTGTATTGAGGAGGAGTTGGAGTGTCAGGGTGTGGGTGCGTGCCGGTATGACGCCCTGATCACAGCCCAGGACCAGTTGGATGGGTGTGACTGCTGCGGAAAGGAACACGCGCGACTCGGGCGTGACGGGCGCGTATGGGCGCGCGCCGTCAGCATCAACACAGCAGAAGGGCCCACGAATATCCCGAACTGCCCGCCCCGCCTGGTAGCGGAAATCAATTTCGGTATCAGCCGGTGCGCAGTCACCGGTGAAGAACTGCCCTCAACCGGCGAGTTGGAGTCGCAGGCGGTGCGTGGGTACGCCGACATGCACGCAATGCGCATGGCGCTGACGAAGTGCGAACCGAAACGTTTCAACGCGACACTGGGTCAGTGGACGCCACTTGGCCCGTCGGGTGGCTGTTATGGCGGCATCTGGTCAGTCGAACTGCAGCTAATCTGAACCTATGGCGACTATCAACCGTGCAGTTATGGCGCAGGTGCACGACCGCGTGTTTCGCGAGGTAGACCGTACGGCGGCGCGCGTGCAGCGGGAGATTAAGCGCCGAACCCCCGTGGACACCGGGACGACGCGCGCGGGGTGGCGTATCCGATATGCGAGCGCAGGGAACACGATCACCGCGACGGTGTACAACGCGTCACCTGTCGCGACGTACCTGCACACAGGGACCGGTATCTATGGTCCGCGCGGTAGAGAGATTACGCCGGTTCGGGCGGACGCGCTTCGGTTCAAGCCGAAAGGATCATCCCGGTACATTTACCGAATGTCTTCGAAAGGCTACCCGTCGTCGTCGTACATTATTCGAGGCCTACGCGCCGGAACGAACTGGCCGGTCACGGTCTACTACCCCGACGGACGTGCACCACGATAGATATCGTGGTGCCATGACACAGCAAAAAATGGCGCCCGCCAACGCGAAACCCGCCGGTCCCCCTTCCGTCACCATAGACCTAGGAAGCCCTGACCCACTCATCGTCCACCTAGGCGAAAGCTCCATCACGCTATGGCCGATGAAGGAACATATCTACCGCGAGTACGTGCAGTCCGTGCCACAGCTCGCGAAACTTCTACCTAAAGACGGGGAAAAATCCGACGGTAAAGACCTACTCAAGAAGGCGTCGGCCGATCAATTCGCGGCCGTGGGGCTCATTTGGTCGTTTATCCGCTGCTGCATCGACTCACTAGACGAGTACGTGTCGCTTCGTCAGCGAATCTACGGCGAACCGAAAGATCCCGATGCACTATCCGGGGTGGAGCACTTGACCATGGAAGACATTGACAAGCTTCCGCCAGCTTCGGAGCCGCTGTCTCTGCACCACATGGGTCAGGTCATGCGCGTGGCTGTTGAACATTTCCGTCCCGAGTCGGCGCCTGACGAGAGCTAGTGGAGCTATACCCCGGCGGTCCGGTGGAGCTACCGACAACGGTCGTTTTTGGTGACCACCCGGTAACAGTCGATATGGGGGCGTTGCAGGTTGCACACGCGGTATCCGTCATGGACTGGCGCGCCATCATCCCGCACGGCCTCGTCCGACGTGACCGCGACACGATCATTCGGCGCCTAGATGACCGCCGCGACCCTCTCACCTATGCACACATCGACTCCGCCGCGATCCGCCTGGCCGTGCGGATATGCGGCATAGACACCGGCATCAAGGGTTATCGGTCGGCGGTGAAAATGTGCTTGACGCTCATGCAGAACTGGCCTATCGCATCCGGCGTACTGTCGACTAACGGTGTTGATGTCGCCCGTGACCCGCTATGGCGCACCTGCGCGGCCATGTACCGGCTATGGGTGGAGCCGCCGGAAGAAAAAGAAGAGGAACGTATCAAGCGCCGGAATTATTTGTTCGAGCCGATACCGGGTGAGCCGAAACAAGTTTTCGCGGACGCGGGTAAACGTGTCCGTGTGGTGACGGTGCAGGAGTCGGCGGCGGCGTGGGTGGAGAACAAGAAGCTGTACGACTCCATCACGGCACGTACCCGTGCGTGAACGGTACGATACAAGCACGCTGGCGACGCACGAGCCAGCAGGTGAACCGGAGGGGGCGTGTCGATGGCGATAGCTGAAGCGTCCGTCGACATCACCGCCGATACCGAAAAATTCGAGCGCGACGTCCGCCGTATTTTGCGCCGTGTCGAACGCGAACGCGCCGAAATCGAAGTAGACGTCGACGTGGACGACGCGGAACGCGATGTCGAAGGGCTACGCCGAGCTATCGACAGCCTCGGCGGCGCGGCCGGTACGGCCGGGCGTATCGGCGCTATCGGCGGGGGAATAGCGGTTCTGGGTGGCGCCGCCGCCGCGGCCACTGGCGACCTGGTCGCGTTCACGGCCGCGGTCGCACCCGCTATCGGCATACTCGCCGCCGCACCGTCAGGTATCGGCGCCGCCGCGGCCGCGTTCGGCACTCTGGGAGTCGCACTCTCGGGTGTGTCCGACGCGTTCGAAGAGGCCCTAACTGGGGACGCCGAAGAGTTCGCCGAAGCCATTGAAGATCTTGCACCGTCCGCCGCGGCGACCGCGACCGCCCTACGTGAGCTGGCTCCCGCGTTCGAAGACCTTCGTGAGGCGGTGCAGGAACAATTTTTTGCTGGTTTCGACGAGGCCCTCACCAACATCGCCGACACGCTGCTAGGCCCCCTGACGCAGGGAATGACATCTGTCGCCGCCGAGATGAACCAATTCGCGACCGGTTTGGCGGAAATCGCGACCAGCGCGGCGGCGATCGAGTTCATCGAAGGAATATTCGACACCGTCGCCGGCGTGATTGACCGACTCGAGCAGCCCGCGCTGAATCTGGCTGAGGCGCTTCTAGATGTCGGTAACGCTGTGAACGCGGCGTTCGGTCCGCAACTGGCGTCGGGCCTAGCGTCGATGGTCGACAACTTCGCCGCGTTCCTGTCCGCCGCGGCCGAAAGCGGGCAGGCGGTCGCGTGGGTTGAAGGCGCCCTGCAGGTGTTTTCGCAGCTGGGTGATGTTGTCGGGTCTCTGGTTGGTATTTTCCAGTCGATAGGTCAGGCCGCGACCGCGTCCGGCGAGAACATGTTGGGCGCGTTCGCGGGTGTCCTGGCGACACTGGATGAGGTTTTGGCGTCGTCGGCGGGTCAAGATTTCCTCGCCGGTTTCTTCGACACGCTGAACGCTCTCGGTGACGCCCTGTACCCGGTGATTGGTGCGCTAGCCGAAGCGCTCGCCGGGCTCGCACCGATCATCTCCGAGTCGCTGCTGACGCTTGGACCGGCCCTGTCCACGGTCATTTCTGCGCTCGGCGAAGGGCTGGCGAACCTGGGTCCGGGCTTTAACGCGCTCGTGTCAGCGATAGCGGGTATTGGTGAGGCGCTTGCACCGATACTGCCGATCATGGGCGAATGGATCGGACTACTCGCCGAAACGTTCGCGCCGGTGATCGCCGGGATCATTCCGGTGCTGCAGGCGCTATCGGAGATTATCTCGGAGACGTTTACACAGTTTGCGCCGCTGTTTGAGGAGGCGGGCGGTGTATTGCAGGATGTTTTCGTTACTGCTTTGGAATCTCTGGTTCCGTTGGTAGAAGCGTTGGCGCCGATACTGATCGCGATCGCGGCAAGCCTGGCTGAACAGATGGTGCCGCAATTCGAATCCCTTGCTGAAATCCTGGTGGAGCTCCTACCACCGCTGGCCGAACTCACCGCAGCACTACTCGAAGCACTCCTACCCGTCATCCAGGCGCTACTCCCCGTATTTCTTGAGCTCACCACGACACTGCAAGGCGCGCTACTCGAAGCTCTAGTGGCGGCGCTGCCGATCATCGTCGACATGGTCGAAGCGTTCACGCTCGTGCTGCAAATACTCACGCCGGTCATCGCAGGGGTGGCTAATTTTGCGGCGTTCCTGCTCGGCGGATTCTCCGAAGGCCTCCAGACCGCGATCGGGTGGATAACCGCGCTCATCGGCTGGTTTTCCGACATGCAAGTGTCAGTGTCTTCCGCGCTGGCAGCCGCGACCGCCGCGGTTTCGGCGTTCGCGTCCGGCGTCGGTAATGTCCTATCGGGAATCAAGTCGTATATTGACCAGGTCGTCGCGTGGTTCGCGGACCTGCCAGGCCGTATCGCTGACGCTATCGGCGACCTGTCCGGAATCATCGGCGACCAAATATCCGGTGCCCTGGACGAGGCGGGTTCGTGGATCGGATTCGCCGACGGCGGGATAGTTACCCGCCCGACTGCCGCGGTCGTGGGCGAAGCTGGCCCCGAAGCGATCATCCCGCTATCGCCAGGTAAACGGCAACGGGCACGATCCATCGCGGCTGATTCGGGATTGGCCGACGTTCTCGGGCTCGACGGAGGACGCGGTGCAAGTTCGGATCGTCCCGTGCACGTGACCGTCAACTCGAACACGATCGACCCGGACATTATTGAGCGGCGCGTCGAGCGCGCGCTGGCGAGGGCGTTGCGATGACAGGAGACATGCATGCTTCCTGACTATCTAGCTATCGGCGGCGTCGAGATCGTGAATTCTTGGCGCGCGAAGGCGTACGCGGGAACGATTCAGGATTGCGGTATCGCCGCGTCATCGTGCGCGCCGTGTGGTGATGATGCCGGCGTGTGGCTGAACGACGGCGAGCCGTATAAGGGTGTCGAAGATGACCCGGCGCCGTGGTGGGACCCGGCCCTACCCGAATCGCTGGGCGTGGCGGGTGTTTTCGGGCTCGAAGTGCAAGGACTCAATGCCGGTGTCCCGACCCTGTCGACCGGTGGCGCCAACGGCGGCCGTGTTCGCGATATCGAATTTCGAGTCGGTGTGGAAGCGGCGGATGAATGCGCGTTTTCGTACCTGATGGGGTGGCTAGCGGCCGCACTAGGTGAGCCGGCGTGCGCGACCGTTGGTGGTTCACAGTGCTCTGGCCAGCAGGCGTGTGTGATCGCGTGCTGTCCCGACATCGACCCTGACACGGGCGAAGCGTCGAATGATCCGATTCGCACGGTCATGGACGTGACGACCGTCGAGGGACCGTCGGTGACGGACAAACGTAGTTTCGCCGGCGGACGCGTGCTTGCCCAGGTCGAGTTCACGCTACGGACACGCAACATCGGTATTTTCCGGAACCCTTCGCCGGCGCTGGTGATCGATGTGGCCCCGTACAACGGCGAAACCGAAGTCATCGACCTGCCGGCGGTGTACGAGGAGTGCGCCGATGAACCGTCGTGCGCGGTGGACCCGGATTGTGTTCCTGATCCGCTGGCGCCGCTACCGGATCCTCCTATCGACCCGTGCTACCCGCTGGAACCGTTCGAGGGTAAACGTCTAGTCGAGACGATTGACAGCCGCGATGTCACGAACAATCTGGATCTGGTGCCGGTGGTGACGGTGACGTCAGGTTCATCCGCGCCAGTCCGTAACGTGACCGTACGTTTTTATCTCAACCCGTTCGGTGTTGATTGTGAAAACATCGACGAACTGAATCCGTGCCGTGCGTGTTCTGACCTGACCGTCTCCTATATCCCCCCGGAGGGGACACTGACTATCGACGGTCGTCTAGGCCGGTCATGGATCACCTGCCGCACTGACGACGGCCTGGCCGCGTTCGTTCCGAACGTTTACGGGCCGATGGGCGGCGTGTCCGATATTCCGGTCATCGCGTGCGGCCCCGGGCTGTGTGTGGAGATCATCACCGACGCGTCCGTGCCGGTCGACGCGATGGTGCGTGTCGAACTGGTGCCTCGGCAGGAATCCGGGTAGGTCATGGCGAACGGTCTACTGGGGTGCGCGAGCAGCTATAACGTGCAGCTGACGTGGGTGGCGCGCGTCGATAGTGACGGTGAACCGCTCCCGCAGGCGCGGCTACATCAGCGCGGACTACTCACCGGCGTCACGAACGTTAAATGGGCTCGCGCGTATAACGCGATCGCGGGAGCGACGATCGAAATCGGCTCCGATGACGCCGCACCCCCCTGCGCTGACCTTCTATCCGAGATACAGCCGGGTGTACACGAGATCGTGATCTACCGGAATGAACCGGGACAGATATCGGGCGAACGTGTTTTTGAGGGCCCGATCACACGCATGGTGCAGGCCACAGACACGCAGGTCGTGACGATCGAAGCGGGAGACATCTGCACGTGGTTTTCGGAGGGTGAGCGCCGTAACGAAGTCGACTACGGGTATGTCCTCAACAAGACTGACATGCAGTACCAGGGCATGGACCCGGTCGAGATCGCGGCCGCCGTCATCGAAGATAACTTCACCGGCGCTTACGCGGCGCCCGACGACTTCGCGCTGATCCTGGACTACATGTACCAAAATCCCGTCGGCACGAACATCGACTACACGCGCGGCGTGACGTTCGAGTACATTATCGACACGTTGGATGATCTGACTAAATTTGGGCTACTCTATGCCGCCGTCGGTCGACGCTTGATCCTGTCGGCGCCGGCGCACGTGAATTCACCAATACGCGCACGACTCACGCCTGAACATTTCTCCGCCGGAGTCGAAGTCATCTATAACGGCGACCTGACCGGAACATACGGGTGGGCCGTGGCCGATGGTGAATCCCAAGATGATGATGTTCGCGCCGTCGGGTACGGGACAGTCGGCACAGCCTATGGCCAGCGCGAATCACGGGTCGAAGTCGACCGGGACACCTCGGATGCGGACATGGAGACCGCGGCACGGCGCGCGATCCAGGGGCACCAATATCCGCCGGTGGAAATTGAGATGCCGACTAATGCGACGCTTTTGCCGGAGTCTCCGATCGAAATCACCCAGATACGACCCGGAACGGCCCGGGTCGACGTGTTTATTACGCAGGTGTTTCGTCCCGTGCGTCAGGCATTCATGATTGAGTCGATGGAGGTCGTATGGGATGGGTCAACGGAAGAGGTCAAGGTGACGTTGACGCCGCTGGGTGTACCGACCGCGATCACACCACCGGGTGGCGGCGGAAATGAGTAGTCGTCTGAAGATTCAGAAGGCGCGGCGTGAGCGTTCGCGTTCGGGTCGTGCGCGGGTGCGAGTCACACGTGTTGTGTCGGTCGATGCGCGTACAGGCGAACGTCGAGTCGTTTCGGGGTTGTCGAGAAACGAAAACAGTCATAATCGGTAAAGTACGGCGACGTTTGGGGTAGGTAATGGTACGGGCCGGATGCGCGGCATGTGGCGGATTCTCGACGCCGGAAGAAATCATGGAGCTTATCTGCTCGCATCTTCGTGTCGATGGTTCGCTTGCGTGCGATAGCGAGCAACAGTTGTATGTGGAGATTGAGCCGCTGGCCGATAACTGCACGGTTCGTGGACCGTCCGGCGGGATCTACACGCCATGCAACTCCACTCCCCCCGGTATCCGGTGCCGCCGCACCATCGAAGGCCTCCCAGACTTCGTCACCATCGGCAACACCGGCGGTTCCGGACTCACGCACGCGTATGCGTCGCCGCAGGCTATCGAGTACGCGATAGACAACCGCGTCGACATGATCTCCAACATCACATGGTCGCTGGTAGGCGACCTTGTGTCGGCGTGGGGACCGTACTACGGGGACATGGCGACAAGTTTTTACACCACGGACCAGGCCGATGGCGTGTCCGGGTGGACGGTGTATGCGTCGGAATGGTCGCAGCTTCTATCCGATGCGGGTACGACGGAGTCGCCGACGGGGCGTTCGTCGACGGCGCCGGCGGGGCAGAAAACCCCGGACGGCGGATGGTACGGATTCCATGCCCCGCAGTACCGGCTCCTGACGACGCAGCAGGTTTTGGCGCAGGTCGATGGCCGCGCGATCGTGCGGATTCAGTGCGCGAACGGCAACCCATACGGAGGTGTGGAACGTGATGTCGCGGCGGCTATGCGCGCCATCAACATAATGTGCGCGCAGGATTACGCCATGATCATGGTCGGGGTATCCGACATCGACCAAATACCCGTGATCGAAGGCGACAACATCCGATCGATGCTGTTCACCAACCAGTCGCTCACGCCGGAGGAGATCGTCGATACCGGCACCCAGTGGGTACAGACCGGGCACGAAGCTCCGGATGAATTCATAACGTCCCTGGTCGACGCCGGCTTGAACGTTATTTTGGATACGAACGCGCGGCAGGTGCAGACGCAGCGCGCGATGGACCTGGGTTGCCGTGGCGTGGCTTCGTCTGACCCGGTGTACCACCGTGGACCGGTCAACCCGCCAGACACCTACGGTTACCGCCGCACAACCAACAACTACATTCGAGGATTCACTTCGGTCGGCCATTTGACGCAGGACACCGACGCCGGCGGAGGCATCGCGGCCCGCGGTTACCACCGCGAAGACGCCGCCGGACTCTATTTCCGCGTCCCCGGCGAAGACACCCGCATCGACTGCCTCATGGGCAACATCTCCCCGATATCGGACACGGACGCGTACACGCTGACAGCGCGGGTGCAAGTCGACCAGGGGTCCCTACCGGAGCACGGCGGTACCGGTCTTGGCCCGCGCGCGGGCGTCATCTTCGCGTGCGACACCGACGTGTCACCCGACGACGACTCGACCGAACGCACCGGGTACTGGGGAATCGTCACCGTGTCGGATTCTGATTCGGGCACGCTCATTTTGGGTATGTATGACGACACGGGCGGTTCTGTTCAGTTGGCGGAGGCTTCGGGCCCGGCGGTGCCGCCGAATGCGTGGGTCGACCTGACGGTGACGGTCGCGGGCGGCACGATCACGCTGACACGGTCTGACGTGGAGAATTACTCGGTGTCGGCGGACGATTCGACGTGGCGCGGCGAATACTTTCACGTGCACGCGGCGAACTCGTCCGGTGCTGACCCGGAGTGGTATGTCGGTTTCGCTGATGTGTCGGGTCCGGATATTGAGCCGGTGCTTCGTGACAGCGATGGGGGCCAGGAACCGCAGCCGGCGCCGGAGGATGTGGCGCGGGATGATGCGGGCGTGTCGGGTTCGGCGCCGGACACGGTCGCGCCGGCGAGTGACCTGGGTAAGGTGTCGCGCGCGCGGCGCCGCTAGTCGCGCGGGTTCGGGCGGCCGAAAAGGTATTTATGGTAGTTCTGACACAAGCCCCATATTTGGTCGTCCGTCATTTCCGTGCGGGGCACTTCGGAACGTACTTCGCGGTGGCACCGGGTCAGGTCGCCGTCGGTGCCCCACCGGATTCGCAGTGCACCGGCCCCATGTGTCCAGTATTCGCGCAGCCTCGCGGCGTTACCTTGGAATTTTTCCTGTTGCGCGGCTGCGTGCTCGCGGCCGTCGACGATACCGAAATTCGCGTACATGGTTCGATACTACGTGTGGGCGCCTCGGGTCGTGCACTACTCCGAACCGGGGCGCCCAGTCAGCGGTGCGCGCATTTACTGGGACGCTCCCGCCCTGCCGCGGGGCGCGGCTACCGCTGAATCTAACCCCTCTAACAACACGGACCATACAATCCAGTACTGATGTTAGACGGTGACGGTGCGTATCGTTGTGGGTATGGCTGAATATGCTCCGACGTCGCTTCGGTGGCTCGGCGACCAGGTGGTGAAGCGCGTCCCGTCGGCGAAGCTGTCCGGAATCGTGGGCGATCCTGCGCACACGTACGGGTACCACCGGTCGCGCTCGAAACTACCTTCCAGCGACTACAGCGTAAAACTTGCCGCCGACCGTGGCGGTGACCCGAACGCTGCCAGCGCCATCGATATCACCCTGTCGGCATCGATGATGAGGACCGTCACGAAACGATTCATGGATGTTGCGCGTGACAAGAGCGACCCGCGGCGGAAATTTTTCCGCGAATTTTTCGGGACACTCGACGGTAAAAACGTGACTGGGTGGGACACGTCGTCGAACTCCGCGACGACTAGCGACAGCTCGCACCTGTGGCATGTGCATGTGTCGGTGCACCGAAAATACGCGACTTCGCAAGCTGCAGCTCAGGCGCTGCTAACTATTTTTACTGGTGAGGAAGGCGATGATGTGCCGAAATTTATATCCATGGGGGCGAAACGTACCCGAGAGATGAAGCCGCGGTCGTGGGTAACGGCGTTTTTCGATGTCGAATACGCCGACGCCGGCAACCAGCACGCCGAAGGGTGGTACCCGACTATCCTGCGTGACCACTCATATTTCACGGCGGTGTATAACGGCACCGTCACCGGTCTATCGGGCGGAGGGCGTGTCCTGGCCCGGTTCGTCGAGGTACGCAAGTCAGGTTCGAAATATGTTGTCGACAAGACATATCCGGCGTCGGAATTTTTCGCCAACACCGCGGGGCGAACCTATATGACGGTCCCGTGTGTCGGCACCGTGTCTAAAGGCAATCGTCTGCGGGTTCAGGTGTATGCAGACCAGGCCGCGAAGGCGACCCTGTCAGGGTCGCGGATCAAGCTGCATTTCTGGGAACGGTAGGATCACCGTAGTCAACATCGACCGGACTCCACGCCGGTATCGGCGCCGCGGCTGTACGCGGCGCCGATTCTATTTCGAGTGATTGTGGCGGTAGAAAATTTCTGCGTATTCGTCGTTGACGTGGATGTCTCGGCCCATTCGTTCGACGACGTCAATGTTTCCCAGTACATCCCCGATGCGGACTGTACCGACCTTGCCTTCCTGCGCCATATCGTCGTGAATTGCGACAAGCAAGTCACGGGCGGCGGGGGATGCATAGACACGCACCGTCACCGATTCCTCGGAGAACATCTCTGACAGCGCCGGAAAAAATGCTTCGATCCCGTATGTCTGCTCGATGACACGTTGCGGCGTGTCCACGTGGTCGCAGTCCATGGTTTCTATGGTGTGTATGCGCGGTAGAACGTAGCGTTGCTGCGGCTCAGGTTTCTTTGGTGGGCGACGCCGCATGATCAGTCGATTCATGATGCGTATTCCTCTGCGGGTTCGTAGCTACTGTTGGCGAAAAATTCGGTGAGTGTCGTGCGGTAGATGTCCATGTGGTGGCCTTCGCTGACTGCCACGACAATCACCGATGGGGTGTCGCGGTCTATCCACATTTCGGCCCGGTGCCCGTGGTATGTGACGCGGCCACGGTCTGGCGAGTGGATGAGCTCGGGGTGTTGGCGTGTGATGTAGGCGCGTGTGTCGCGGAAAGTGCTGTCTACCAGGTGCGCGATTCTGTCGGGGGGTTTTTGATCTTCCATGGACCTCATGCTACGGCCGCTACGCTGGGTACATGACGTCAAGACAGGTATGTCGTGGTGGCGGGGGCGCACTCGACATGGCGATAGAGCGACACTAGACATACGACACCAACATCATCCCTACGGAAGGGGATTACGATGCAAAATTGCTGGCCAGCGTGGCAGTCATGCCAGCCGAACCCGCCCGAATTCGAAGACATCCCGTTTCTTCCGATGCGGGACCTGCTGCAGTATTTCCGCCGCGGGCAAGTGAAACCGAGCGAAGCGGTGCAGGCGTATGCGGAACGTATCGAACGCATCAACCCGATGATTAACGCCTTCGTGCTGACGCAGATCGATAAGGCGATGGATCAAGCGGTCGCGGCGGACGCGCGCTACGCGAACGGTACCGCCCGACGGCTCGAAGGGCTCCCTATCGCGACGAAAGACCTGTTCGACTGGGAAGAAGGCGTAAGGAACACCTTCGGTAGCCGCGTGTTCAAAGAGAGGTATGAGTTTTTGCCGCCGGCGGACGCGATATATAACCGCCGGCTGTTCGAAGCGGGAGCGATATCCCTGGGTAAGACGGCGACGTGCGAATTCGGGCATAAAGGCATCACTGCGTCGCCGGCGTGGGGAGACACGTCTACGCCGTTTCGGATCGGCTACAACGCCGGAGGTTCGTCGGGGGGTTCGGCCGCGGCGGCGGCAGCGTTCCTGGTCGCGTCGACTGAGGGTAGTGATGCGGGCGGTTCGGTTCGTATACCCGCGGCTCCTTGTGGCGTGGTGGGCTGGAAGCCTTCGTACAACCGGATTACGCAGGGGGTTCCTCCGTTCCCGGTGAACCCGCTGTTGCATGTGGGGCCGATCGACCGGACCGTGTACGGCGCGGCGGTACTGGGCGATCTCATGTCAGTTCCTTACAGTCCCGACCCATTCGGCCAGCTCAAGCCACTCGAATGCGAGCGCAACCTTGAGGCGGGCGTGCGTGGCCTGCGTATTGGGTACACGCTGGACTGGGATATCTACCCAGTCGAAGACGAAGTCAAGAGCGTCATCGACGACAACATCTGCGCTTTCGAGCAGGCGGGGGCGACCGTAGAGCCGGTGCATCTTGGGCTGTCGGAGGCGATGATGCCGATACGCGGCCGCCCCGTGAACGTCGACGACGTGGTCGAGATGTTCGAGTACGGGATGGGCAGCCTCTACGCAGGCTCCATTGTGAATTATTTCGGGGCGATGGGTATCGACGTCATGTACGACCCATCAGTGCTCACGCCGAAAATTCTCGAACTCATAAATCTCGGCTTCGAACTCAAAGCGACCGACATTCGCGATGTGGAGTCGGATTCGCAGGCGATACGCGACACGTTCGCGGCGCTATGGTCCGTGAACGACAACCCGTCCGGGTATGACCTGATCGTGGGGCCGGCGATCGCGTGCCTGCCGCAGCGGCTACCGAACGCGGGCGACGGTTCCACGGTCGGCCCGTCAGAGATTAATGGCGTCCCGATCAATCCTCAGCTGGGGTGGTGCTGCACAGCGCTTCAGAACTGGACCGGTGATCCCGCCGTCTCGCTGCCAGCGGGTTGCTATGACGGTATGCCGGTGGGTATGCAGATTGTGGGTGCGCGCGGTTGTGACGAGATGGTCATGGCCGCGGCACGGGTGTGGGAGCGAATGCGCCCCTGGTATGGACGGCTTCCTCGTGACCTTTAGGGCATGGCCCCGTCTTGGCTGTATTGTAATTTAGTGGTGACAGTTATCCGATGTAGGTACTGTTTCCGCTGGTAGGCGCCCAGGTGTACCCCCCGTGTGGCCTGGGCGCCTTCCTTACCATTGGCAGTCGGGACAGTAGTCCAGCCGCCCGGGCCGTTTACGCGTGTCGAAACGGTCGGGCTCAGTCACCCATCCTGACCGGGCGATGATTTTCCGTACCCGGTGGTCAGTCGCGTTCCCGTCGCCCGCTACGTCTTTGGTGGTCTCGCACCCGTCGCAGCGGACCCGGGCCACGTATTTCTCTCGCCCCGGATAGCAATCCTGGTTGACAGACTGGACTGTCATTTACTGTCTCCTAATTTTCTGATGCAGTCGCGACTGTTGCTTTGATGGTTGTCCGCATGGTGTCGCTTTCGGTGCCTGATGGGGCGGGATTTCTCCCGCCCCGGTGTTTGTTATTTGTCGAATTCGTTATTTTTGTGTCTACCGGGCGGAGCAGTTTCCGTTGATCTCGTTGTATGCCTCTATAGCGTTGCGGTATCCGCTGTCAGAGTCGATCAGCTGGATCGCGGCGGCGGCGATTCCTTCTAGGTATTCGTCTTCGGTATCTGCATCGATGTAGATGCGTCCGTGGCGCACATCGATCCAGTAGCCGTCGTCGTACTCCATCGCGATCTGAGCGAAACGCTTGATCGCGCGTTCTTCCTGTTCGTTCGTCAGCCGGTAGATTTTGGATCCGACGTGCTCAAAAAAAATGGCATCCAGGCTCTGGTGTGCTCGGAATCGGTCAGTTTCTTCGCTGTCGAGGATGCCGTTTTGGGTGATGATGTCCCAGTCGACTTCGACTGATTTTCCTCGGAGGTTTGATCCCGGTTCGTTGGTGAGTTCGCTGTCGCGCATGGTGGGTGTTCCTTTCGTGGCGGGGGGGGGCGGGCATGCCGCCCCCGGTCGCTGGATTCAGTATTCGATGATGTTGTTGTCGATGATGTCGAAAATTTCGTCGTCGTGCTCGAAGTAGTTGCGGACCTGGGAGCGTGTGTGCTTGTACTCGCTGTAGTCTTCTGCGCAGATTGTGATGGTGTCTACTCCGATGATGGCGCTGCCTGAAAGCTGGCGGCAGCCGTGGTCGATCCAGTCTTGTGCGGTCGCCGCGACGTTGACATCGTCCATGGTTAGTCCGCGTTCGGAGATGCAGATTTCGATGTGTTCGTAGATGCTGTCAAAACCGAATTCGTTCATGTTGAGTGTTTTGGTGATCATTGTTGGTGTTCCTTTCGTGGTGGTGTGTACTAGATAATTGTGGCTACTTGACTACATTCAATAGTCGTTTCTTTCGGGCGATGTTTTTCTTTTTGTTTCCGAGGTAGCTGCGCAGAGTGTTTCGGCTGATGCCAATACGCTGAGCTGCTGCGCTGTGAGTCATTCCTGACATGTGTGTCACTTGGATAGCAGCGGCGAGCGTTTTCTTGCGCTCGAGATCCGCTTTCCGGTAGTCGTCGCTGGCCTGGTCGGCGTTGGTGTTTCCGAGCATGTATTCCACGGCGGCGGCCCATGCGGCTTCGCGGGAGGGGTCGTCCTCGTCGTACCTGTGGGCGATGTCTTGGAATTCGGTGATGAGTTCGTCGATTTGTTCTTCGTTGAGTTCGTCGAGTGCGGGGCCGAGGTAGTTTTCGACTTCGTGGCGGTTGATCATTGTTTTTGCTTCCTTTCGTTTTGCGCTATGTTCACCACTATACATCACTTGCGCAACGTTGCGCAACCCCCTCCTATGTTTTTCCCAAAAAAATATCCCTACCCGCAAACATGCAGGTAGGGACAGTAATACGGACAGGTCGTTAGCCGGCGAATCCCACGTCACGCGTCGGTATGTCTACAACTTCGTTGCTGCACACCATGTAAGCCAGGTCGAAAGCGATTGCTGAGGCTGCACACTGTCGACCCACGGGTGTGCTGTATGCGCCGCGAATCGCAGCCACGATGGATTCGGAGATGTCGGCGAAGTTGACGTCGATGTAGATCAGTTCTTCTATGCGGGACGTGAGCTCTTGTAGGGCGCGGTCGCGGTCGGTCATGTCAGCGCCCATGATTGCGGTGGTGGTGGTCATGGTGGGTGTCCTTTCGTGGTGGGTCAAACAAACAAACACGGTACACCATGCGGTGTAACTGTGGATGTTTTACCACGTAGACCCCCCCCACAGGGCTGTTTGTTTGTTCGTTTGTTCGCTAGGCGGTGTAGTGGCCGGTGGATACGCGCTGAATTTTCTCGGCGCGGGCGAGACGTGACAGCGTCGACGACACCACGGCCGTGGAGCATTTGTCACCCTCTCCGGCGAGCGCTTCGGCGATGTCTTGCGCGTTCATACCGTCGTCGTCGGCGGTGGTGAGGATGCGGCATATGCGTTCATCACGTGACTCACGCGGCGCCGCTACGACGATCGCGGGAGCGCGTTCGACAACTTCTGCCTTCGGCTGCTCGGTGTCGGGGCGGATGTCTATGCCCGCTTCGGCTAGTTCCTGTTCGAATTTCGCCATTTCCCGCTCGTACGCTTTGTCGGCGGTGTTTTTCCTGGCAGTGTCGTTACCGCCCGTGCTGGTGGGTGTCGGTTCCATGCTGGTCAGGTAGTCGAGGTATGCGGCGTCGACGTACTGGTGTCGCTGGGCATAGGCGTACCCGGCGGCTTCGGCGCCTTCGCTGACGGTCAGTGGCGTGTGGTCGATGTGTCGACGCGCCCAGGCGATATCGGAGACTGTCGCGCCATCATGCAGCTTCGGCTTTGATGGGTCGGTGGTTTGGATGTAGGGCGCTTTTAGGTGGATGACATCGGCGTCCTCACCAAACGAATAGAATTCGCCTTTATGTGTGGGTATGGGTAGTGCGTAGTCACCGGTCTGTCGCCCGATCTCTGCGAAATCTTTGCTGGCGAACGCATGATTCGTGTGCATGTTCGCGATGACCTTGCTTCCTTCGGTACCGAAATTGTCGATGGTGGATTGCTGTGCAGCGAAATGTCCGAAGCCTTGTCCGGACGCGGCTGCGCGCAGCAGGTTCGCGGCCATACTGGACACGGTGTGGTGCTCGTAGTCGTACTCGATCCGGATTTGTGTGTTTTCCGCGGCGAATGAGAATTCGTCCAAAATTAGGATGATGGTGCGCCATTTCCGCTGGCTGTAGGGCTGCGCTTGCCGCCAGCGTGCCACTCGCATGAGAGCGGTCATCATGTGCAGCATGTCGGTTACTCCGTTGGCGACCCAGTCAATCGGGGGTCGTAGTCCGGTGTTTTCGTAGGGTTCGAGCCAACCAGCGACCAGGTCATAGACTTTTTCGGTGCCGCCGATCCACACGATTGCGTCTTCGCAGCGTGTCAGGTGCGCGAGCTTGAGGTGCAGGAGTGACGATTTACCTGACCGTGTCGATCCGATGTCGCGCTGGTGGGAATCGAGGCGCTCGTACCTGGGTGTGCCGTCGATTTCGATTCCGATGAGGGCGGGCGTGGTGACGCTGGTGGGTGTCGGGTCGTCGACATAGGGGATGACCTCGGCCATGACGTCATAGTTCAAGACGGTCATGGAGTAGATTCCGGCGCCCTTTTCTTTGCGGATTCGTACCCAGTCTGAGTTTATTTGTTTGCCGGTGATTTCCTGCAGCGCGATCGCGATCGGCTCGGCGGCCTCACTCGATAGTTTATGGCTTGCGCCTGTGCGCTGGTCTTTCTTAACCATTTTTGTGGATTGTGTACGGAGACGGAATTTCCAGCCGGCGTTATCGCGTAGTCGGGTGGCGTCGGGTAGGACCCGGGCGTATCCGTATCCGGCGCGGTCGAGAGCCGCGGCCATTACTAGCTCGCGTTTGGTGAGGAGCGGGTCGGTGGATGGCTGTGTGACGCGGGCGGGTTCGGCGACGTGCGTGAGGCGCCATTCGAGTCCGCGGGCGCCCCAGTAGGTGCCGACGGTGATGATGACCAGCGCGAACGTTAGCGCCATGATGGTCTGCCATGTGGGTGTCACGAGGGAGGCGGTGATGGTCCATGCGGCGTAGGTGATGGCGGTGGCGTTGGTGCCGATCCAGATTCGGCGGCGCTGCCATGTCGCAGTGTCCGCGAAGCGCCGGCAGGAATCGATGATGTTTTGTCCGATGATTACCACGGCGACAACTGCGGTGATGATGACGGGGATGATGGCCCATACGGGGACGGATTCGGTCATGGATAGGAGGGCCGCGGATATGGATAGTGCTGCACCCAAGAGCGTCCAAAATAGTTTCCACTCGATCATTTTGTGTCTCCAGTAGAGACGGTGACCAGGTATATTGCCTGGTCACCGTCGATGTGTGTGGTGGTTAGAAAGATTTGACCTTGGCGGCTTTTGCTTCTGCTGCTGCTTTGGCGCCTAGGTATTCTTGGTGGGCGTCGGTCATTTTTGTGTGCATTCGTTTGGCCTCTAGGTAGGCATCGTCCATCCCACACCGGCTGTAGATCGCAGCTTCTTTTTCCAGTTCATCCGCGCGCGTTTTTGACTTTTTGGCTTTTTCCTCAGCCTCAGCTGCGATACGCAGATATCCCTTGCTTAGTCGCGTGCGTGGGTCTTCGGTGGGTGCGGAGATGATGTCGTCGCTCATTGGTTTTTCCTCTCGTTTCTTTGGTTCGTACATGGGGAACCCCATGTCGTCTATCGGCGTGTCGTCATACGTGTTTGTGCTGGTGAGGGTTTGTTTGTTTGTTTGTTTGGCGGGCTCGTACACGGGGAATCCGCCGTCGTCGAACGGGAAATCGTCCCCGTATACGTCGTGCTTGTGCTCTTCTTTGGCTTCTTCTTTCACCTCGTTCTTCTTCGTGTCATCGGTGGTGGTGTCGGCCTGTTGTTGGGCTTCGTGTTCGGCTTGTTTGCGGAGTCGGCGTCGGGCCCAAAAACCGGGCCGTGCGCTGTACGTTCTGTCTGTCATGGGGTCAGTATCGCGGCGTCGTCGGCTTCGGTTTCGTGTTGTGATTCCGCTACCTCCGCCGGACCCCCCGGTTCGTGGTGACCGTCCAGCTCCGCTGGTTTTCCCGGATCCGCCGCTTCGTCGAGAAGATCGACCGGACCCGACAGGCGATGATCCGCTGGTTTTCCCGGACTTTCCGGCACCGCCGCGACCCTTTTTGCCGCGGGTTCGTGCACCGGTTGACGCTGCTGTTTGTCCGCCTTGGCCTGCGGTTTTACCTCGTTTTCCCCAGTTTTTCGGGTTGAGTTTCCCGCCGCGTGCTTGGCCGTTCCGCCCGCCCGAACCGGGGCCACCGCCACGGCCGCCGTTCTTACTGCCGCCGAAGCCGAGCTTGCTGCGGAGGCGGCCGAGGGCGCCGCGTGCACCACCACCGCCACGGCCGTGACCGTGAGATCGTGAATTCATCCCGTACCGGGACCCGCGGTCACGCTGGCTACGGCGTCGCTTCGCACGGCGGTTTCGGCGTGCATGCACGATTCCGGCCGCGATCATCGCGACCACGAATACGGCGGCGAGTGCGGCGACGAGCCATACCGATATTGACCATGCGATGACGATCAGCACGGCACCGAGTAGTGACCCTGCCCAGGTGGCGAGACGTGCGGCGGGGACGCCGTCGGGTTGTGTGTCGCGTCTTGACCGGGTGCGGCTTCGGGCGTTCGCAGTGGTGGTGTCGGGTTTCGCCGCTTCGGGTTCGGGTTTTCGGGGTATCTCGACGCCGTCGAACAGGTCGTCGCGCGTGTTTGTCCTGGTCATGACCCTACTCCGTTGAGTACGGCCGAGACTCCGTTAGCCAGCGCTGGCGGGATTGATGTGACGAAGTCGGTCAGTCCGAATGCCGCTACGGCGCTGACGATTCCGGTGCCGAGGGCAAGTAGCCCGAGTACAGCGTTACGTCGCATGAGGTACCAGCCAAGCGCGAGGACTCCGACGATGCTGATGATTGCTACGGCGTTCATTGCGTGTTCTCCTTGAGTTTTTTGAGGTGTCCGGACGCGGTGGTTTTGCCGATTCCGGCGATGGCGGCGAGTTTTCGGGCGGACGGTGGTTTGCCGTGGGTGGACAGGTAGTCGAGATAGTGGGTGTAAACGTCCGCGGGTATTGAGTGTTTGCGGGCGGTGTCCGCTGCGGCGTCCGCCTGTCCGGTCTGGGTGTCCGCCGTGTCGTGCGGGTGTCCGGTGCTGTCCTGACCGGTGTCCGGGCGGGTGTCGGCGGCTTCGCGTCGAGTGTCCGTGCCGTCCGGGTCATCGTCGGGGGTGTCCATTTCCTCGACGATGTGGCTGTCCGGGTCGCTGTCCGGGGTGTCCGTGGACGGTGTCCGCGCAGCGTATAGCGGGTTGTCCGACCATTCCGGTGGGACACTGTCCGGGCACTCGACCGGTAGCGGGTCTCCGGTGTCCAGTAGCGCGGACAGTGCTTCGGACGCGAGCGCGGACGGCGGTGGGGGGGGTTCGTGGCCGGCGCGGACACTTGTCCGCACTGTCCGGTAGTAGGAGCGGAATGTCCGGTCGCTGATAGGGCGCTGTCCGCGGTGTTTCCGGTCTGCTGTCCGCTGTCCGCGTTGTGTCCGCTTGGCTGTCCGCCTGTCCGCCAGCGCGGACAGTGCTATGCGTGCCTGTCCGGTCGCTCGGGACAGTACATCGATGCGCCACGCCTGAAACGTCTCGATGGGCGCGACGATCCAGCGTTGCGCACCGAAGTGCGCGGGCGCGGGTTCGCCGCGTTTCCGCGCTGCCTCGGTCACGGCTAGCGACAGGCGAAGCTCAAACGTGGCTACCGCGATTACGGTCGCGGCGGCCATGAAAACCGCCAACAGCTTGTTGTCGTGCCCGAGCAGCTGGAAAGCGATCGCCGCGCCGGTGAAACCGAACATGGCGAGCTGTGCCTTAAGGTTGCGTTCGCCCGCCATTTTGGATTTGTGCACGGTGAGTGCCGCGGCGATAGCCCCGCCTTCGAGGATGGCGGCGAACCCGAATCCGGCGATCCACGGCAGGCCAACTTTTCGGGAGTTTTGGACTTGTCCGACGGCGGCGAGGGTGAGGGCGATGATGTACACGCCCGCGCTAGCGGTTCCGGCGAAGTTGTCAAGAAGTCGCGATTTCAATGCTGCAGCGCGTTGTCGCCGCGCTTTCTCTCGTGATTGACGATGGTTATCGCGGCGCGACCGGTCGGCGCGTTTACGGTTCGCGCGCTGGATACGGTCACGGTGCCGCTGGTCGCGTAGCTGACGCTTGTGCTGCTGCTTCTCACGTCGGATCTCTAGCTGCGACTTTTTGCGTTCCACCTCAATTCCAGCGTTCGCACGCGCGAGCTGTGCGCGCGCGTCGGCTTTAGCTTTCCAGCGGTTCACGGTCGTCCTTCCAGGTAAATTCGGATAAAAAAAGGGGGGGTGTCAGCATGTGGTTCGGTTTATTAGGTCCTGGGAGACCAGACAAGGGATATAGACGTGAACATGACACTGCCCCTGTCTGCTCCGATTTCACCCGCGATAGACCGCATAGCGAAATCGAAATCTTCTGCGGAACTGATTGGGGAACGCCCATGAGTCATGACGTTTCCGCTTTTGGATTCTCCGTCTATCCGGTAATTGAATTCGACTCGGTAGAGGTAGTGGGTCGGGTAGTAAACAAACTGGTCGGGGTGCTGCATTATTCGTATTCCTTCTTTATCGGGTTGTGCTTGGCGTGTTTTGGGCAGTAGTCGCCGTAGGGGCTGCATGCCCACCCGTGCCGGTTGGCGGTGCGGCGGGCGTGCAGCCATGGGGCTTCTACTGTCGTGGCGATGGTGATGGACGTGGTGCAGTTCCGGTGGCCACAGGTGATATGTCCGTGGCTGATCTGGTGTATAGGCAAGGGTTCGGTTTCTGGCTGGCCGGTGTGACGCCGACCTCCTGGTGGGAGATGCGGTGTGGTGACCGGGTGATGTGGATGGCGCGGATGCGAAGCGCCGGCTGGCCGTCGATGAAATCGATTGACCATTGGGCGCGGGCCCGGTGGCGGTAGGGGTCGTCGGCGATCAGTTCGCTGATGCTGTCGCTGCCGGAGTGCGCGGTTTGGACGCGTCCGGTTCCGGTGATGTACCCGGGGTATGGCGTCAGCTCACTGATGGACCCCAAAACCACTTCGTTGTGTTCGGTGGGGTTCGTGTAGGTGACGGTGATGCTGGTGTCCACGCTGCTGTGTGGCGCGAGGATGCGCCGGTTCGGCATGGTCAGTGACATGTCATGCACGGACACCCAGAGTTTGTCGCGGCGGCGGATCATCGCTTACCCCCTTTGCGCGCGGTCTGGTTTTTGATCCGTCCGGAGGCGACGGGTCGCGGGTTCGAAGCTTTCTGCCGCGGTGGGGTACGATCAGAGCAGATTGGTGCCATTTTTGGTGCCTTTCGTGGTGGTCCCTCCCCATATCTTTGTCGATGGCGGGGAGGGGCTTTTTTGTGTCTAAAAACCTTCGCGTTCAGCTATCACCCCCGCGACGTGGTCGATGCGTTCCTGGTACTGCTGCGCGCAGATTCCTTTCGTGATCTGGTCGTCGATCGATGCCAGTGCGTTCGCGACGCGGTTTGCTGATCGGCGAGTCGCGTACAGGTTCGGCGCTTCTTGCTTCGCTGCCCACTCGATGTGGCCGATCAGCTCCGCGGCGGATTTCAGTAGCTCCACGCGCATGTGATCGGGGATGAGTTGGTCGGTTGTCGGTTGCATACCCATAGTGTAGCAGCTATCTAGATAGGTGTCTTGGATGTGAGGTCTAGAGCCCACGTCCAGGTGACCCCCATCGCGGGCATAACAAGCTCTGACGACTCGACAACTTCCCGTTTCCGCAGGAAAACACGGGTGAGCTCATACACGGCCGCCCCCCGGTACAGCTTCAAAAATTTGACCTCTTCGGCCGTCGCATCGCGTGACCGCAGCCACTCACGGCCCGAGTCCGGCCGCAGCCCGAGAACGCGTAGCTCCTCGATCGTGCCGCCGGCGCGGTGTGTGTAGTCGGGGTGCATGAAGAACGTGCCGCGAACGTGAGAGGGGTGCATGAGTGAGGTGCTGATGTGCAGCGGCGTGTGGCCGTATGCGCGCCCGAGTGTGCACCTTCGGTAGACAGGTTCGCCGTGGTTGATGCCCATGAGTTCGGCTTGACGGTGCGTCGCTGCCGTTGTCGACGAGTCAAGTACCTGCACGGAGTAGTTTTCCCACGGTACGTCGATGTCGCGCGCGATTGACGATGACGTGGGTACATGCCCGCGGTCGCGGGCTTCGATTTCTCGCTTGTACCTGTCCGCATCGACGACGCGTGGTCGTGGTGCTGAACGCACCATCGTGCCCTTCCCGTTTTGTCTCGTGACGAGGCCTTCGGCTGCGAGCGCGTTTATGGCGTCGTGGACGGTGGAGTATCCGCACCCGGTTTGCGTCGCGATGATGTCGGTGCGTGGAAGGCGCTCGTCGATGGCGTACCGGCCTTGGGTGATGGCGTGGCGGTAGTGGTCGGCGATTTGTACTGATGGTGGGGTGGATGAGGTCGTGTCAATGGTGGGGTAGTCAACGGTGTTAGTCATGCACCCATGGTACCTATCTAGATAGGTGGACGGTGTGGGTGACACGAAAACGGCCCCCGCGCGTAGGAGCGGGGGCCGTGACTGTGCTTCGCGGCTCGGGGGAGGCGCTAAGCAGTACACATCATACCGGGGAGGGGGAGGTTATTTTTTGCCCCTCGTGGTGGTGGTGGTGGGGGTTCGCGTGCAGCGTCCTCACGCGAACCCCCAGGGTGTGTGGTTCCTTCGGTGTCTAGACGTCAGTCACCGCGCAAAACCAGGCACCGATGTGTTTGCCCCATGTGGTAGTGCGCTTTAGACCCATGTCAGTCAGGTATCCGTCCAGGCTGTCTTTTTTCCATCCCTGGTGTGGGAGTAGGTCAATTCCGAAGCTTTCGAGGCAGCGCGCGGCATGATATTTGGTGTACGTCACCACTTCGTATTCGGATTCATCACGGTAGGGATCGTAGGGGGGGTCGCAGATGGTGCGGGTAGCCGTCGTTTTTCTATAGCTGACAGCGGATTCGTGCTGCCAGATTGACATCTCCATCGGAAAATGAGGAACTCCCTCTGTATCCTCGACGCACACGAAGCGGGACCCCGGGTTTGCTGGTAGCTGAGGGTGTCTGCGGTGGCCACAGCGCGATTCTTTGACAAGCCGTGGGTGCACGTCGGTTCCGGTGGCGATTCGGCCTTCAGTAGTGGTACCTGGGTGTGACATAACAGTTCCCTTCGTGGTGGTTATTTGTTCTCGTCCTCAGGTAGAGGTACAAAAAGTTTCGTTGTGTCTAGTTGGCGGTGGCGAGTTTGCGCTGGTAGCTGAGGACCTGGATTTCTGTGCGGGTTTTGGTGATTGCCAGTTTTACGTAGTAGGTGTCCTTGCCTTGCTTACGGCGTTGAAGTTTTTGTTCTTTTAGTTCGGTGAGGGTGTTGTAGAGGTTTTCGATTTTGCTGTCGATTTCGGTGGTTGTCATTTCGTGTCCCTTTTCTTTTCCCTTGCGGTGTAATTTAACTATACCATAGATAAAGTACACCGCAAGGGGGGGTACCCAAAAAGTCCCCCCGGGGCACACCCAGGGGAAACAACTGCCATCATCGGTAACAGTTCGTCGACTATTTTTTGGTCTCGGATTTGGTGGTGGCGCGCACACCGCGCGCCACCGGCATAGCTAGCTTTCGGTCGGAAGCGATTCGCGGGACTTCCGCGCTTCTTTCTGCGCTTCGAGCCGCGCTTCCGCCGCTTTACGCTCGTCACGGCGCGCCTTCAGTTCGTCGCGGATCCGCCTAGAATGAGCGCGCTGCGCTTCAATTCCACGTGTCCGGTAGAGCGCGTCTTCGGCACCATTTGATCTGGACACACGAGGCTCACCAGCTAGCGGGTTGCAGTTCGGGCACCGGTAGGGGATCGACTCGGAAGTTTCGGCCATACGCGTTGACTCGTCACACTCTCCGCACCACCTCGGCGCAGACGAGGGTTGACTAGGACCTGTCACCGACGTCAGGTTGCGGACGCGGTACAGCGCCACACCGATCGGTGATTGTGTCGACGCGAGCCCGCCGAGGCGTTCACGCACGTCACGCTTTGGTACACCGGAATCGAGTTTGCGAGTGAGCTCATCGACGAGATCCAGTTTCTTTCGTTTGATGTCTGCACTATCGGGGTCTCCGGTGTTGACGCCGGCGAATGCTTCGCGGAGGAGTTCGCCGGCGATCGTGCGGTTGGGGTTTTGGTTTTCGTTGTTTTTATCCCCCCCCTGGGTGGTCTCCACGGTCGGTGGGTTCTCGGCGGCCGAGGCGGCGATGACTTCTTCGACGGCTACGCGATCAGCGTCACGCATAAAATCCGGCGCTTCGTCGATTGGATCTTCGTCTGTCCGTACGGCGGGTTCCCTCACGATACGTTCATCAACCACAGGGGGGGTTTTTGATGGTTCTTGAACACCGTTATTGGGTGGTAGGCAAATATTGCCGGACCCCTCCGGCAAATATTGCCGGACCCCTCCGGCAAATATTGCCGGACCCCCCTCGGGGTTGCTATTCCCGTTAGGGTCCGGCAGATTTTGCCGCACCCCCGGTGAACTGGAGTTTTCCTCGGCTTCGGTCTTCGCTTTTTTCCGGTCCGCGATACCCGATACGACCTCGTCGCGCTTCGCCCACAGCGACATGACACCCTCATATCCCGGCGGTGGTAGCTCGTGGACGTGGTAGACGTTCGCGCGTCCGTCACGGTTTTTGTGCACCTCGACCGTGATCGCGTTGATTTTCTCTAGCTCTTTGGTCCAGTTCCACACGCTGCGGTCACTGCACCCCAGGATCCCGGCTAGAGCCTCACGCGATGCGAATGTGTCACGCTCTCCCTTAGCTAGGAGCCCGCATAGGACTGCGTAGAGCGCTTTAGCGGAGGGGGATATTTCGTCGGAAACGAGTACCCAGTGTGCGGCTTGCGCGAATGGGGGTGTTTTCCGTCCCGACACATAGACAGGTGTGTTATCCGTGTTCTCGGAAGACATGTATAATTCTCCTTACGATTCTGCGTTTGCTGTTTAGCAGTTTCAAATGGCTATCATTCCCCGGAGACCCTTACACGGTCTCCGGGGTTTTTCTATTCTACCTGCTGTACTACCATCGATAGCGCTAGCGCGTATCCCCGCTGCAGCAGGGATGACACCAGTTCTCCACGTATGTGGAGGTCATACACCCTACGAGGGCTCAGGACATCTCGCGCGCTGGCGAGGATCCCAACACGTATCCTAGTCTCGCCGTCCATTTCTGATGGTGATAAAAGGGGGGTGTGGGGGCCGCATGAGTGGTGCGGCCCCCACACTGTTTTCTACACGTCCCACACGGTCTCGCCAGTGCCCTGGCACACCCCGCACGCGAACATGAACCCGTCAGCATCGACCTGCCAACCAAGTCCGCCGCAGCACAGATCGCCACGGCCACGAACCCACTCGGTCACACACGCGCACACCCGGTCACGCACCCCCGCGCGAGGCGAAGCCGTGAACACGGCCGTCTCGGCGATCCCGTTCCCGCCGCAGTCGCGGCAGTCGTCGCGCGCCGGCACCGGCGAATTCACATACCGAAGCCGGATCACGACGTGTACCCCTGCGACTGAGCACGAAGACGAGAACCAAGATGCCTCAAATATTCACCGGCCGTGATTTCCTTCGTCTGCCCGTCGACCTCACGCTTCACCGAAGCTGACCACGCAATGTCCGGTGTGCTGCCCTCTGCGCTCTTAAACCATCCTCCGTACGCCAGGACCGGCCGCTCCGCGCCTTCCTCGTTTTCGGAGTCGCGGATTTCTCGGGAATGCTTCTCGTACCTCCTGTAGCCCTCGTTGGCGATCTTTTCGGCCCGGTCGACGGCGGATTCGCCGGGGTCTGGTTTTTCGCCGTCTGGGTCCTCATCAGCGATACCGAAAACCTGCAGAAACATCACCTTCCGCGCGTACGTGTATGCCTTCGTCATCGCCTTATCGGACGAGTCCATCCCTTTACCGTAAAAACGCTGGGTAGTGGACTGACCGGTTTCGGCGTGCACCAGCGTGTAGTCAACGGCGATAGTGACGGTGCGCATTTTCCCGTCTAGACCTTCCTCGCACGAGACGGTGTGCGCGAAGACGAAAATCCCGTGCTCCTCAAGAATCGGCTCGATCTTGGCCACCATCATTTCGTAGGAGCGGTATTTGTACGGCAGCCCCGGGACTGTGGTGTTCTTACCCATCGCGGGAATCTTCCTTTTCGCTTCGATGAGCGCTTTGTATAGATCGACGGGCGGGTTTTGGCTGGTCATTGAGTGTTCCTTTCACTCCAGTGGGGTACGTTAACTATACCATACATAAAGTGGTACACTATTGGGCATGACACAAACACCACCGACACCACCCGACCCCTACGACTACGCCCACCCAAACCCACCCACCGACACACACCTATGGGACAAAACCGGACTAGCAAAAGTCCTGGGACTATCACCCGTGACCTTCACACGCAAAAAATCAGAACTGCAAATACCACACGTCCTAAAAAAAACCGCCGACCCAGAAACATTCCCCGGACCAGGCACGATGTTTTACGACCTCAACTCAATCATCGACTACGACAAAGAATGCGCACGCACGCGAGGATTCCGGCTCATCAATGACGCTGGACTACAGCGACGCGTCATCGACCACGACGGACAGGCATGGATAGACGGCGAACCCGTATACACCACCCACGACATCGCCGAGCAGACCGGAATCCCACTAAACACCGTCATCAACTACTCCAGCAACCCTGACCGGTGCCGACGCTTTTTCGTCGAATCCAAGTATCGGTGGCTCCGCCGCCGCCGCTACTGGTCACAAGATCAGCTAGACGAGCTCGTCGAACGATACGCAAGGGACTAGTCATGGAAATTGCCCGTGAAATTCTTCCATCCGGCGCGGCCCACACCGACGACTGGTACGCGACCCGCGCCCAAGGCATCGGCGGCAGCGATATCGCTTCGATCGTCGGAGCCGGATACCGCAGCGCCTACGCCATATGGCTCGACAAAACTCAGCCGGACACCCGCGACAGCACCGGGAACCTACAGATGCGGCGCGGAAACGCGCTGGAACCCATCGTCGCGTCAGAGTTCGAAGCCGAGACCGGGCTGACGCTCACCGACACCGGAACGTGGCAGCGAACCGACAATCCGCACCACCTCGCCAACCCCGACAGATTCGTGTCCGACGGCGGCGGTCTCGAGATCAAATGCACCTCATCCCTGATCGTGGACCAGTACTGGTCCGACGACGAACCACGACATTCCGCCGAGCTCCAGGCGCAGTGGTGCATGCACGTCACAGGGCGACCGCACTGGTGGATAGCGGCATGGTGCTGGGAAAAACCACTTCGTACATACCGCATCGATCGCGACCCGGAGACCATCGCGTGGCTGGCCAGCGAAGCAGACGCGATGTGGAAGCTGGTTGAGTCCGGGACACCACCAGACGTCGACGCACACCCCACCACCGGCGAAGCACTTTCACGCCAGTGGGAACAGAAATTCGGCGCCACCGCTGACAACGACGATTGGGAACTACTCCATGCCCAATACCTCGACCTGTCAAGGCAGAAACGGGAGATCGAAAAACACATCGACCTCCTGAAGCACCAGGTCATGGCCGGTATGTGCGAAGCCACCGAAGCCTACGCCGGCGGAACTCCCATAGCGACGTGGCGCAGCGACAAAAACGGCCGCCGCCGATTCACCTGGGCACGGCCATTACACTAAGGACGGAAAACATTCACCCAGCAGAACCGGGTGGGACTTCCACGCATGATTGATCCGCCCCTCCCACCAAAACTCTCCACGGGAGGGGCACCACCACCACCACGAAAGGAACACACCATGAAGAAGCCGTACGAGACCGTCATCTGCTACCAGTGCAACACAAAGGTCAGCATGAAGCCGGAGAAGATGACGAAGTACCTGAAACGATTCAAGAAAGAACACAAAGGACACCCGATCGTTACCGGGCACTCCGGCTAAACCACCACCACAGTCAGTAAACCCGAACCAAGAAACGGAAAAAACAATGGACAATGATGAATCTGTCTGGCCCTCCCCAGAAATGGAAGAAATAATCGGCCAAGCCGGCGAACAATTCCGAAACTCTATGTTCGAAATACTGAGGGCCAGCTACTACGCATGGGCCACCCCGGAACCCGGTGAACGGCCACCGCCATACATGCGCACCGAACCCCCCTCGACGCGAAAATAACCACACCCGACACAACTAGATCAGGACACACACATGAAATCAACCGAAGAACAATACAGAGATTTCGACCCGTCCATCCTCGTCGGGAGACAAATCGTCGACACCAACACCAAAGAAGGGACACTCACGCTCGATGACGGCACCATCATCGAGTTCGAAACCGAAATCACAGACTGCTGCTCATACCTGAGCCTCACTGACCTACACACCACCACCAGCATCATCACCGCCGCCGGCATAAAAGACGACGAAGACGAAGACAGCCTTGACAGCCAGTACAACGCGTGGGTCTACGCCATCACCGACGGCGGAGAAAAAGCCATCGTCGAAGCCGAAGGAGACGCCATGAGCGGATACTACATTCACGGATTCGAACTCAAAGCGAGAATATACCCGCCTGACCAGGGGTAACGCTCTCAGGTCGATTCTAAGCGCCAAACAACGATAAACCCGACCCCAACCCACCACGAAAGGACCACAAACATGGCCACACGCACCGAAACCGTCGCCTGGACAGAAACCCAAACCACAACCGGCATGACAATCCGCCAAGGAACTTTCCAGAACGCCCCACACGCCTACCTGCCCATACTCAACCCCCGCGAAACCGGCGGGCAACACATCGGACGCTGCACACAAATCATCGAAGAAAACAACCAAATCCGGGCCACAGTAGAAATAAGCGACCAGCTAGCAGGCCAACTCGACAACGGCGAACGCGTGCTACTCCTCGACACCCAAACCAGCCAACACCCCGCACTACAACAACACAACCCCATCATCACCGAAGCACGCGCGGTCTCACTCGTCGTCGCAAAACCATCCGAGAGCGCATGGCCACAACACAAACAACTACGAACTGACCAGGGCTAACGCTCTCATATCGACTCTAAGCGCTAAACAACATGACACCTGACCCCAACCCACCACGAAAAGGGAAACACGAAATGAACCTCAACCGCGCTGCCTTCTGCATCTGGTCAGTATCCTCCGTTGTCCACGCGGCCCTACTGATAACGTCAGCCATCAAAGGAGACACCGAGACACAACATTACGCATTTATCGCAGGAGGGGTATCTACCATCCTTGCCAACCAGTCACACCAGGCCGACAAAGCATCAAACGACTAAAACAACACATAACGAACCCCCCGGTCCATAGACGGGGGGTTCTTTCATGCACCCTACAGCCACACGCACATAACTCCCGGTGGCGCCACGTACCCGACACCCGCTCAACACTGAAACGCGCACCCCGAACAAACGCGAAACCACCCGGCTCGAACGCGCACAGCGACACACAACAATCCGGCTCCACCGCCGTCACCATCGCGGCACGGTCCACAACCCCAAACCGGCAATGCTCCGTATCGTCCGCCGTGTACAAGACAATGTCACCCACCTGAACTGGCCGTGAGTACACCCGTCCCGCAGTCACCTCAATAGGATCATCAGTGACGGTAATCAAGGAATCCTCATTCTGCATGCCCCAAACACTACAGCCAGGAACCCCCCACCATCGACGTCGTCACCCGCACAACACCAAACGATACAATGGACAAAAACAACGACGTTGCATAAAAAACACGCACCATAGAAGGAGGTAACAAATGCCAGCATCACGAAAAACATCACCAAAAAACATAGAAGCCGCTGAACGCAAAAACGAAGCACTCCAGCTACGAAAGAAAGGACACACATACGACCAGATAGCCAAAAAAATGGGCTTCTCATCTCGGGCAACAGCATTTCGCTCAGTGCAAAGCGCCATCCGCGACATAACCAAAGAACCCGCAAAAGACGTCCTCGAACTCGAAGTGTCCCGGCTCGACGCCATGCTCGCCGGACTATGGGAAAAAGCCACCGAAGGCGACGACAAAGCCGTCATAGCCGCTATACGGATCATGGACCGCCGCGCGAAATACCTCGGTCTCGACCAGGCACCCGAACAGGAATCATCGGTGTTGCCAGCGCCATCTGAACGCGCGAGCAAGCTCGATTCGATGCTCCGCGAGTACCTACAACAACGCGGCACCAACACCAGAAATGACAGTGACAAAGAATCGAACGATGAGTAACACCACCGTCGACACCGTCGCGCTGCAACACATGATCGCGCTCGAACTCGGACCCGCCGCGCTCGCCGACCTACTCGACCCCGACTACCACCGCATGCCGCACCTCGACGTTGCCTCCGCCGCGATCGCCCGCGCACACGAATCACGCGACCACTGGGTCATGATCCATACGCCCCCGCAAGTCGGCAAAACACTCACCGCCGTCGAGTGGGCAGCGTTTTGGCTACTGTGCGTCAACCCGAGGCACGAAATCCTCATCGTGTCTTACAACGACGATTACGCCGTCATGCGCGGCGAAGCCGTTAAACGGCTCGTCAAAGAACACGGCGCCGCTTTCGGCCTACACGTACGCTACGGGTCCGCGTCGAAGAAAGATTGGCGACTCACCAGCGGAGGCGGCCTCTACTCCACAGGCATCAGCGGCGGAATCACCGGCCGAACCGGCACCGCCATCCTCATCGACGACTACCTCAAAAACAGGGAAGAAGCCGACAGCCCGCGGATACGCGCCAAGCTCCTACGCGCACTCGGCACCGAAGTCCTATCCCGCCGCGCACCCGGATCACTTGTCATCATGCCCGGAACGTTGTGGCACGAACGCGAACCCGCAATCACACTCATCGACCGGTACGGACGGTACGAAGACGGCGGCAAATGGCGCGTCCTGCGCATGCCCGCGTTCTGCGACACCCCCGACACCGACCCCCTCGGCCGCCGCCACGGCGAACCGTTGACACGGGTCGACACCGTCGCCGGCCGCGAACTCACCCCCGACGAAGCACGCCACTGGTGGCGCGAACAAGAACGGGGACAGAACGCACGCGACTGGTCCGCGCTCTTCATGGCCAAGCCAACTTCGGATGTTGGTGCCCTCATGACACACGACCAAATACAAGCAGCCACAAAACCAGCCCCCGAACCGAACGAACTCACGCGCCACGTGATCGCCATCGACCCCGCCGACGCCGACAGCCTCGAATCCACCGGCCACGACGAAAACGGCATAGTCCACGTCGCCGCCACACGCAACGGGACACCATGGGTCCTCGCCGACCACACCATGCGCGGTTCAGTGGACGACTACGTCACCCGCGTCATCGACCTATGCATCGAAGGCGACATCGACGAAATCGTGTATGAGAAAAACAAGGGCGGCAACGCCATCGCCTCTGTCATCCGCGCTGGCTGGTCCGCGGCCGTGCGCGACGGACGCGTCACCACACCACCACCACGAATCACCGCCGTCACCGCCACCAAAAACAAGGTCACCCGCGCCTCACCGGTCGCCCAGATGCTCATCGCCGGCGAAGCGTTCCTATCCGCCAGCGCCGACCCCCCGCTAACCGCAATCGCCGACCAGCTCGCCACCTACCAAGCAGGCTCCAGCGACTCACCAGACAACATGGACGCCATGGTCTGGGGCGTCACCCACGTATACCGGCCAGCGAAACGCGGCCCCATGGCCACACCCAACATCGCCGAAATGCGGATACGCCCCCCACGGCGATAAAAGAAGACCCCCACCGGTTCCGGTAGGGGCCATCTTTTAGGTTCCTGTTTACTGGCCGATGAGGCGCGCCATTACACCACCCATGTCCACGCTCGCCAGCGCCTGAAATTCGATTGCTTCGTCAGATTCCGGATCGATCTCCTGGTGATCACGGCTAGCCTGAACCATCGCTGACAGCACCTCCCAAGCAAGGCCAGCTTTACTTATGACAATGGTTGTTTGGGGGTTCGCCAGGATTGCCCCGTAAGCCTCAGGTACCGAAATTCTTGTGTAATTTTCAGATTTTTCATCAGATGTCCAGTACGACACCACGCGGCCACCACCGTCAGTGAAACGAATAATGTCGAAATTCGGATCACTCGCAACAACTTCCAGCGTGCCCGTGTGCTCCATGAGCATGTCTCGTTCATCCCGTAGTTCGCTCAGCGTCTCCATGGGGACGATGTAGGCATCGTGATGCACCATGTCAGAAAGATGATAACGCGACATCTCGTACTGCCCATCACCAATCTGGAAAAACATCCAACCAAACTGCTCTGATGTATCGGCGAATGCGTACCCGCCAATGCTCATGGATAGCTCTGGAAGGTAGATGATCTCATCGTGGTCTCGAGATAGTTCTTTGATTTGCTCTTCGAGATCATCGCCCCAGTAGCTGAAAGTCGTGTAATCGATATCGCGGAAAACATTGAGATATTTGCTGAGCTTGCTCATGGTCGTCGTTCCTTTCGTGGTGGTGTTTTAGAGTTTCCAGGTGCCTACGCGGCCAGCGCTTCTGCGCCGCCGTGGTAGTCAACCGCGCGCTGAACCGTGTCTAGAGCCTCATCAAGCTCAAGTCCGAAGTAGTGTGCAAGCCACTGGGTAATAGGAAGCCCGATCGTTTTCGGGTCGAAAGCATTTTTTCCGTGCCGCTTCTGGTCAGCTTTTCCGTCAGCGGTGATTGTGAGCGTTTTAATAGCATTTTTGATGAACCTGAAGCTGTAATCTACATCCTCGGTGATGTTGCGGCCGTTGACCTCGCACTTGACAACACGATTAGCGGTGTCTTTTGTGTATTTCACTCCCATGATTTCTTCTATGTTTTTGATCCGGTAGCCGAGATGTTCTTTCGTTTTGCGGCTGATTCGTTTTTCCAATGCCGGCTTAGCCGGGACGTCGTTGGTGTGGAACATGTTGCGGCAGGAGTTTTCGGCTTTGAGGTAGCGGCGGTAGGTGTCGCTGTCCATGTATTTGGCGTATCCGATGGTGACCATTTTTTTGTTCCTTCCCTCTTGGTGTACTTTAACTATACCACACATAAAGTACTACGCAAGGGGGGGTAAAGAAGATGTCTCCCCAGAAACCTGGGGAGACATCTTCGATCAATCTCTATACACAACCATGCTGCTCAAAATCGAATCCAAATCGAGCCTCCGCAAGGCCTCAACCTCAACGGACTCAACGGAATCAACGGAATCACCACTGACTGTCCCGTAATCGTCCATCATGGCCTTAATCGAAGCGATGACCTGCCATGCAGGAGACGCCGAAGCACTCACCATGACGTCCGAACCATCTAGGACCATGCGGTAAGCACGATCAAGCGACACATAACCCCTGCCTCTCGAAAGGGACTCCATCCATGTCCCACCGCTGCTATCGCGGTAAAACACCGTGTCGCACGTACGCGCTACCTCGACATCATCAGCGGTGAATTCGGATAGCATGTCACGCTCAGCCGCCATGTCCGGAAATTCGTCCGGGTCGCACTCGTACTCACGATCACACAGATCGATCAGTCGGTGGCATGTCATCCGGTAGTAGGTAGTGTCTCCTACCGATGACTCATGCTTGAATGACCACGCCATCTCATGATTCTTGTGTGCGAATACCTCATCACCGTAAGCTTCTGACAGTGCGGTGAGGCGAATGTAACCGTCTCCCAGCGCGTCTATTTCGGCTCGAAAATCGCTATGTGATCCTCCGTAGGTGACGTTTGCCGTTTTCGCTGGCGGTACTGTACGAAGGGTCATCTCGATTTGACCGGTTTCGATGATGCGTGTCAGCATTTCGTTTCCTCTCTGTATTTGTACTTTGACTATACCATAGATAAATTACAAAGTGAAGGGGGGGTGCCTCACTAAGAATCCCCCCCTCCCGACAGGCGCCAACTACGCAGCCAACGGCTCACTAGACAGCAGCTTGCACCGCGTCACATGAGTTTCCTTCACGTCATCCCACTCAGAATGAGACTTAACCGTCGCCTTCACCGTCACCCGCACACCCGACTCACTACCCAGAGACGGACGAGACGCAAACCACTTGAAAATATTCCCGTCCTCATCAGACATGCTGTACAAAGTGGTGAAACCAAACTGTGTTTCGAACACGCTCACACGGTCCACAGTCAAAATGAAGTCGCGCCTCTCTTTAACCTCGCCGACCCATTCCGACACCGGCTTCGACGCTTTCTCGGCCGCCCGCTCAGCCTCAAGGCGCGCCTCCCGCTCCTGCGCATACACCGCTGACGCCAAAATTCCTACATGCCTGTCCGACACCTCATCACTAGCCGCGACCGCGCGGAGGTTAGCCATATAGTCGCTGTCGTCGTCGCTGGCCATAACCCATTCGACCGTGCCGCGTGCAAGGCGCATGGCCTCTTCAGGGTCCATGGCGCACCGGTACCCCGAGCTAGCCAGGGCGTCTTTCACGCGCTCTGACGTCGGTATCTCGTAGTACTCGGCACTCGACACCGGAAGATATCCGTGCTGGGCGACAATGTCGTGCGCCACGGCCAGAACAGTGAGAGTGTCGCTAGCCTCCGGGCGGCCCACCGGGTAGTTGAGGAACTCGTTCAAGCCAAGCAGCAAGTCCAGGCGCGGCATGGTCGGGGACCAGCCAACATAGTTACGCACGCACGAACCCCCGACCTGCATGGTCTTGCCCGTCGCGGCCTCACGCACCACCAAAACACGGTTGCGCTTGCGGATGACCTGACACTCGTCACACATACGCATCCGCACAGACTCACGACTGAACTGTCCTTCGTAGCCGGGCATCGAATCAACGGTGGTCACGCCGGTCTGGCTGTCGGTGTCGATAACCGCGATAACGTCCCATCCCTGGTAGTGGAGGACGCCGATTTCGACATCTACCCGGTAGGCCGTGTACTGGGCTTCGATGCCGCCGAAGTTTCCGTGGCATTGTTTTTCGCCGAGGATGGTGTACGTGATTCCGCCATCGAAGCGCAGGCGGCGTGCGCGGGCGTTGATTTTGTCGACGCTCTCTTTCCAGGCGGGGAACTGGACTTTGGCGATTTCGATGATGGTCATTTTGTGCCCTTTCCTTTGTGGTGTACTTTAACTATACCACACATAAAGTACTACGCAAGGGGGGGCACCACTCACACCACATACCATGGTCACATGACAGCAATCATGATCATTGCCAGCGCAGCAATCGCCGCACGGGCCACACGACTCGCCACGCATGACACCCTCACCGCGCCACTACGCGACAGGGGACCCGCATGGTGGCAGACATTCGCCGCCTGCCCCTACTGCATCGGATGGTGGATCACCGCCGTGACGTTCGCTGCCGGATACACCATCACCTACCACGGGTCCAGTCTCGCGCAGACCATATGGATATGGGTAGCCGCAGCATGCGCGCTGAATCTCGCATGGTCTTCGCTGGTCAGCGCGGCGAGCACTCTCGGTGACGCCGTGAACAGTTTCGCGTACCGTCAACAGGTAGAAGCTGGGCGTGCAGAAACATCACGTGAGCCGATACGCGTCTACCACGGCACCACTGACGACGACGATGGCGGGGAGCAATAACCATGGGACGAATAGCGGACATGTTCGCCCGCATCAACCACAACAAGCAGCAAAAACGATCCACACGCACCGACCCGTCACCGCTGCTACGCCGACTCAACCAACGCCAGGCGACCGGGTGGGAGTCGCAGGCGTGGAAAGATTACGAGACCGTACCGGAGATACAGCGTGCCGTCGACTACCACGCAGACAACATGTCCCGCATACGCCTGTATGTCGGCCGTCCCGACCCTACCGGCGTCAACGCACCCGAGGAAATCCGCGACCCCGCCGCGCTCGCACCGCTTCGAGATCTATTTGGCGGACTCGAGCGCCACTCCCGCATGCTCCACCGGTGGGCCCAACTACGAAAAATCGTGGGCGAGGCGTACATCATCGCCTATAACGCCCCCGTGGAAGAAGAAGTGACTCTCGGCCCCGGGGGGCTAGCGACGACTGTCCCGTCTAGTCAGATGATTTGGACAGTCGCCAGCCCCGACGAAATCGAGCGTTCTACCAGCACAAAAATCACGGTGCCGTTCGATAGTCCTTCGGGTCTGGTGCACCATGAGATCGACACCGCCACCGAATCGATAATGGTCATACGCGACTGGGTTCCGTCACCACGAAAACAATCCGAAGCCACATCGCCCGTGCGCGCGCTGCGTGAGGTGGCCGAGGTCATCCGCGGCGCGGACGAACACACACGCGCCACCATCGACTCACGCCTCGCTGGCCGCGGGCTGCTCATCATTGATGACAGCGTCATCATCAACCCGTCCAACACCAGCACTGACGCCGCAATGACCCCCGAGTTGCAGCAAATGTTTGATTCCTGGACAACTCCACTGCATGACCGCGGTGTCGCGAGCGCTGTCATCCCCTATGTGATGCTGTACAGCGGCGACAAGCAGCTCAGCGAGGTCATGGTGCACCAGGATTTCTCGACCCCGTTCGACGCGGCCCTCACCGACATGCTCGAGCGTTCCATCCGCCGCGTCGGCGTCGGACTCGACACCCCCCAAGAGGTCGTATCCGGAATAGACGATAGTAACCACTGGAACGCGCTTTTCACTGGCCAGGACGCGATAAAAACGGCGTTCGGTTCGCCCCTATCAGCCATGACAATGCGCCTCACCGACTCATATTTGCGCCCCTATTACCGGGTCATGGGCACCGACGACCAGTACGGAGACCTCGTGATCTGGTGGGACGCCAGCGAACTTATTCTTCCGCCGGACCGGTCCCAGATCGCGCTCGATACGTACGCCACTGATCCCGCGATCATCTCGCGTGATGCCGTCCGCCGCGAGACCGGTTTCTCTCCCGAAGACGCCGGTGACGACACGCTACCCCCGCCCGAACCGTCCGGTAGCCGGGACGAATCACCGGCCGCGGTGTCGGCGACCGGTTCGAGTAACGCCATCGGCAGGCCGTCCGCGCCGCGTTCGCCCGGCCGTATCGCATCGACAGGGTCACAATGAGTATTTTCGATAGCGCGGGCGAACGTGACGATTTCAACGACCGGTGGGAAAACCGGCTCAACAGCCTGATACTCGAGCTGATAGCGCGCTGGCTAGAGATCGTGCGCGAAGCCGTACTCCCCGACACTGGCGCACCGGACATGTCCGCGTGGCCACGGCCCTCGGTATGGATAGACCTCGTCACCGACATCCTGGACCCCGAGATACGGGACCTTTTCGATGACGCCACCATCACCGGCGACACTGCCGACACCGTCGACGACTACCTCGCCACTGTCCACAACCGGCTCCGTGATTTCCCCGCCGAAGCGTTCGAAGACGTGCGGGACGTGATGCGCACCGCGCTGGCCACCGGCGCCACCGCCAGCGAGCAACGCGACTACGTCGCTTCCGCCCTCGGTCTCGACACCGTCACACGACGGCTACGTGACGAAGCTGCTGACATCAAGCAGCGCCTCGACGCCGGCGGGCTCACACGCACCGAACGTTCCGAACTGTCCGCCCGTCGCCGGGAACTGTTGGATGCGGCGCAGCGTGATGAGGACCGGTGGTCGTGGCGGGCTGCGCGTATCGCGCGTACCGAAATGATTGGCGCCAGCAACGCCGCAATAGAAGCGCAAGCCCAAGATATGGCCGACGCGGGCGAAACCGTGTACCGACAGTGGTGGGCGACCCGCGACCAGCGCACCCGCCCCGCGCACCGGGTCGCGCACGAACAGACCGTCCCGTACGGGACACCGTTTCGTGTTGGCGGCGCCGATATGCGTTTCCCCGGTGACCCGGCCGGTCCCGCATCTCAGGTGATCAACTGCAGGTGCGTCATGCTCATCCTCACCGGCAGCGAAGGCCCCGAGGCCGCCGAATCGTACGACCGCGCACGCGCCGACAGCGACAACGAAGCGCTCACCGATGGTGGGGACACCATGTCGATACCATAAGTAACCGTCGGGCGTTATGCTCTAACCACGAAGACTAGTAATAATTCGTGGGGGACTAATGCCGCAGGCCACGCTAGAACCAACACAACAAAAAACCGACCCCAAAATTATTGGCTGGGAAGGACTACTCGTCCCCTACGGAGTAGCTACCAACGAACAACGCCAACGCGTCGTCCTGTCACCCCCGCAACTGCGCATGCGTGATCTGCCTATGTTTGTTGGGTACCAGGACCGGACTGCCGAAGCCCACAACCACGCGAAAACGGGCCTCGCCTCCATCACACGCGTATGGGAAACCCCGGACGGCATGTGGGGTTCCGGCCCTTTCGATCTGGCCGACCCCGAGGCCCTCGCGCTCGCGCGGAAAGTTTCGATGGGTTTCGCTGGCTGGATCTCAGTCGATATCGAACCGCTCGACGTGAAGGTGTCGCGGGCGGCGGACGGGCGTGAGGTCTACTCCTACACGGACTGGCAAATATCGGGTGCGACGCTCGTGGCTAACTCGGCCTATAACGAAGCCCGAATTTTCGCGATCAGCGACCCGTCCCGTATCACCCCGCCCACCGAAGTGCTGTCGCAGCAGCGCGAACGGTACGGGGTAGGCGATTTCGCGCACGCCGACTACCGCGGCACCGAAAGCATCATTCTCACGTTCTCCCACCAGCCTGCACCCGCCGACGCCGCATCGACTTTCACTCTCACTGGCGACGTCGATCTCCCCTGGGCGCCGCGCGAACGCGAATGGGACGGCCCCGCCGCCGCGCGGCGCGTACAGGACTGGGCAGACGGCGACGGCGACCGCATGGCCCGCGCGTTCCTGTGGCGCGACCCCGACGCCGACCCCACCACGCAAGCCGCCTACTCACTCGGATTCGCCGACGTCATCGACGGGCAGCTACGCGCCGTATACCGCGGCCTCGCCGCCGCCGCCGGACGCCTCGACCAGACGTCGATCAGCGCCGAGGATAAACAGCAGGTGCAGGGGCGTATCGACACGCTGTACGACAAGGCCGCCGCGGCGTTCGACGACCCATCAATCAACGACGACCAGGAAGGCGATATGGCCAGCGACGACAACGACCAGTTCCAGAACGGCGACGAAATGCCGGCAGAAGAAACCCCCACCGATAACGGCGACAGTGGTGGGCTCACCGAATCTCAGCTAGCCGCCGTCACCGAACATGTACGCCCCATCATCGCTGACATGATCGCCGAAGCGCTGGCCGAACGCGACGCTGAGGAAATCACTGCCGCGGACATCCAGGCCGAAGCTGAGTCGCAGATGGCGCGCCTAGCCGCGATCAGGGCGTGATGCCGATGCCACGCACCGACATCGACGAACCATTGTTTTTGGACTCAGTCGAATCAGCCCTTTCGGGTATCCGCAGTACCGGAATGGCGCCAGACAGCATCGAAATTGAGTTTCCCGTGTGGATGCGGTCGGCATTTCGCGCGAACCTCGCCGAACGCCGAGGAATCCACATCGAACAGGTCAGTACCGCTGACCTCGAACTTTACTTCGAAAACCTCGACGTGTATCCCACATGGGACTACGAAGCGACGGAAGCGGTGGAAACGTATGGGCTGTAACTGCGGATCCTCTCGGCGCACCACATCCGGCCGGTACGGCATCACCCGCACCCCCGCGAACCGCCGCACCCCTGGGAAACGCAAACCCGTCCCGAAGGTGAGCGCCGGCGATTTCGTCGTGTACAGGCGCGACGGCACCGAAACCAGGTACGCCGACGAACGACAAGCGGTCGCCGACGCGGCACGAAACGGCCTGTCAGTCGACTGGGTACCACACACACAGACAGTCCCGAAGAAAACGAAATAGCAGGTAAACCCCCTAAGGGAGGGGGCGACACTACCCCGGAGGGGGAAACATGAAGGAACTCGAACGGCTAATCGAGACCGTCAGCGCACTGAAGCACGACGACGAAGGTAAGCGGGTGCGGATCGCGGCCACCGATGCCGAAGACCTCACGCAGCGTGAGCGCGACGCTATCGGCGTCATCGCCGAGGAACAGGCACGGGAGCTGGGTAAGAAGAAGCGTCCGACTGCGGATGAGGCGCGCCGACTGCGGTCGCTGGTGGATATCGCCAAGGCGATGGCGCCGGCAGACGACACCGCGGACACCGCCGATAACGCCGAAACCGAAACCGGCGAAGATGGCGGTGCGGGTACCGATGTCGTGGTTCCCGACAGCATCGACGTCCCCGAAGACACCCCTGTCGCCGAGGAACGCCGCCCCGACATGGCCGGAGCGATGTCGCTGCAGACCGCAAAAACGTTCGGTAACGCCCTCAACTCCATGCCGCGTCACGCGGTGACGAAGGCGAACCCCGCCGCGCAATTCCAGGCGTACGCCGCGGCTGACCTTCCCGATAAACCCATGGGGTCGCTTTTCACCGACGTCAACGAACTGGGGCGTAGCGTCGGCGAGCGCATGCGCACGCTGTCCGGAAACGGAAAATCGAAATCGTCGTCCGGTCTACTGGTGTACAAGCGGCAGCCAGACGAAGAACAACGTCCGTTCGTATCACCCGACATGGCGCCTACCGAGGTTCAGAAGGTGTTCAACAGGGTCACCGACACGTCGCGCCTAGTGCGTGAGCCGGACGGGACGTTCCAAAACACCGGATGGTGCGCGCCCAGCGAAATCGATTACTCGTTCTGCCCGATCCCGCCGCTCGCGGGGCTGATCGACCTTCCCGGTATCACCATCAACCGCGGCGGCATCCGGTTCCCGATCGAGCCCGGTCTTGAGGACCTGTGGGGCGGCGACTTCATGGACTGCTACACAGAGTCCGAGATCATCGGCCGCACCGAACCGAAAGTGTGCTACCCGATCCCGTGTGTGGAATTCGATGAGCACCGTCTCGACACGTGCCACGTGTGCATCACTAACTCGATCTTGGCGAACTACGCCTACCCTGAGCTGATCACGTACTACCTCGACCTGCTCATGTGGATTTTCGAGCACCGGTTGAACGCCAACATCATCGCCAGGATGGTCGAGTTCGCGCTGGCGAACCAACCGGGGAACGCCCCGTACACACCGACCGACGGGCTTTTTGGTCCGCTCAACGCCGCGACCGCATCGGTGCTTGAAGGCGCAGAACTCATGGCGGAGGCGCTGCGGTACCGTCGGCGTCTGCCCGAGACCACGATTATTGAAGCGGTGATGCCGCTGTGGCTTCGCGGTGTCATGCGGTCCGACCTGGCCAAACGCAACGGCGTCGACCTGCTCGCGGTCACCGACGCTGACCTCGAGCGGTACCTTGCCGCGCGTAACATCCGTGCACAGTGGGTATACGACTGGCAGGACGCCTACACCGACGCCAACACGGCCGGTTTCGGCGGATCGACGCAGTTCGACGCGGGAATGCAGTGGCCAACGAGCGTTCAGATCCTCATGTACCCGGCCGGTACATTCCTGCTCGCGCGTGACGAAATCGTGCGCGTCACCGGCCAGTACGACTACACGCTGCTCGAACACAACAACCAACTCGGAATTTTCGCCGAAACCGCATGGCAGGTCATCCCGCGCTGCTACGGCGCGATGCTCGCCGAAATCCCGATATGCGCCAACGGCGTCACCGGTGGACAGTCGATCATCGAGTGCCCGACGCCCGCGGCCGTGGCAGCGTAGGTAGAAGGGGGCAGTAGTTATGGCTCCTGTGACCGGGGCGCCCGTATGGGCGGGCGTCCCGCCACCCGGACCACGCTGGGAATACGGGCTGCAGTCGCAAGCGTCCGTGGTGACGTCGGCGTCGCGCGCGTCGTATGCCGGTGTGGAATATGAGACCGAGGGGTGCGTACCGTCCCGCTGCTGGGACCACACATGCACCCCCGGTCTCCCCCCGGGCGGCGGGATACAGCTCGACGTCACCGCCGACCCGTCCGACCCGACCGGGTACACGGCACGGGCGGAATGGGAAGTGTTCGACGACCCCAACGGTTCCAAGTTCGATGACCAGGTCGATCAGGATTTCGTGACGTCGCAGCCGTTCACGGTCTATAACGTGTCGCCGCCGTGCGCTGGCGGTTACGCGATGGACCGCGCGCAAGCGCGTGCACGAGAGCGGCTCGAATCCACGGAGTGGCAGGCGGTTGAGCGGGTTTTTCAGTCGGGTTTTTGCGGCGCGGAGCCGAACCTGTCGCTGGGTGAGCCTGAGCTTCCTGCGGGGGCGGATCCGGTGCATCCGGCGGTCGCGCTGTCGTATATCGAGTTTGCGCTGCGCGATTCGGGTTCGCCGGGCGTGATTCATGCGCCGCGTGAGGCGTACCCGTTTTTCCGTTCGTACATTGTGCGCAATGGTCCGCAGCTGGAGACGCAGGTCGGCGCCGGGTGGGCGTTCGGCCGCGGGTATACGAACGTGCCGCCAGGGGAGCAAGCACCGGCGGAGCGGGTTCCGGTGGCGGACGGTATGACCGCGTGGATCTATGTGACGGGCAATGTGCGTATCTGGCGGTCCCCGATAGTCACGCCGGGCGACCGGTGGACGACGTTTGACCGTGAGCAGAACGCCACACGCGCCATCGCGGAACGCACATACACCGTCACGTACAGCTGCCCGCTGGCTGCGGTCAATGTAGACCTATCTCAAACCATATAGGAGGGTTACTATGGCTGTCGTCTACGTCGGCCGACACCAGGACCCGTCACGCGTCGCCCGCAGCCTCATCGAGGCCGCCGAACGCGTCGGCGGGGAAAAACCAACAACCATCACCGACGGACCCACCATGGGATTCGTCGTCGACGCGGCCACCCACAGTGCGTGGAGAACAGCCGCGAAATCCGGCCCTGACGCGAAAAAGCGCAAACCACGGGCGAAACCGGACACTGCCAGCGCGCCGAAGCAAAACAGGCAGCGGATGAAGCCGACCGAAGGCGGTGACACGTAATGGCAACCACATGTTTCACACCCATGTGGCCCACAGTCGTCCGCTTCACACTTCTGGACAACTGTGGGCGACCAATCTATGGTCCGAACAGCGTTTTCGTCACTAACTCGATCACTGACATCACGCTGTCGGCAAACGTCACCGAGCCCGAGGCATGGTCGATGACCCGCGCCGACGGAACGATTTGCGCCAGCGCCACACCCGACGCGGCTTTGGAATCGGTTTCGTGGGATATCGGTCTATGCCGTATCGACCCGGAGCTAGTCGCCGAAGGAAACGATTCGTATACAGCGGTGTACGACTACATGGCCAACATCGTTGGTTTCGACCGTCGGTACGGTTCCGTCGGCGACTCCGGCCGCGCTGTCGCAGTGGAGATGTGGACACAGATCTACAGCGAAGGCGGTACCTGCGACAACCCGGAAACGGGCGGCGAAGGCCAGTGGGGTTACGTCGCATCATTCTTCGTCACTAACGCCAACCTTGGCGGCGAAGAAATGACATTCGGCGGCGAAGCGAACCCGTACCGTTGGACCGCCACCGGACAGTCAGGAGCGCGCTGGGGCGTCGGCCCGTATGACGTGCAGATGAACCCCGGCGAACCGCCAATACCGGGCCCGTTTATTACCCCGGTACCAGTCGACTCGGCGCTTCGCATGATGGCGATCGACGTGGAGCCTCCCGAACCGTACTGCGGCGGTATGCCGCTGTCGAACCCGCTCGCGCCGCCGCTGCTGCTTCTGCCCGGCGACGACGATATGACCGTGTGCGCCACGCTCATCACTGACGAGGGCGATTGGGTTATCGACTGGGGCGACGGGTCCCCGACCGAAGAAATCACCGGCGAAACCGAGCTATGCCACACGTACACCGAAGAAGATTGCTACACGATTGGCGTGTGGGCGGACGGTAACGAACAGCTGTACCGGGCGGAGCGTATGTGCGTGCCGCAGACCATGACCCTGACGGTCGAACCGTCGTCGGGCGAAGTTCCGCTTGAGGTCGTCGCCACGGTGACGGGCGCCGATGAAACACCAACAATCACGTGGGGTGACTAAGATATGGCTGATTACACGCTCACCCATACGTACCAGTCAGGGTGCCCCGTCGCGATCGTGAAAGCCGTCGCGGGGGACCAGATCGCGATGGCGCGCGTCGACCTGACCGGATGCCCGGACCAGATCACGGCCGAAGTCGCCGCGTCACCCGACGACCCGACCGGCCGCACCGTCGTGCTGACGTGGGATAACACCGGTTTCGGTGCGGTCGATATCCAGTGGGATAGCGACGCGCCACTAGTGAACCAGCCGGAGACGGGTTCGACGCAGAAAGTTTTCACGGCCGAGGAGGATGGCCCGCACACGGTCATCGTCACCGATAGCGACGACATCACGCGCCGGGCAGTCGTGCAGTTCACGACGCCGCTAGACGCCACGGACTGTCTCACAGCCACAGTCGAAGCGGACCCGTCCGACCCGACCGGGTACACCGCCCGTGTCGTGTGGAACGCGACCGACTGCGGCGACGGCGGCGACATGAATGCCTCGGTGGAGGCGGATCCGTCCGACCCGACCGGATACACAGCGCTAGTCACATGGACAACCAACAACGACGAAGGGGGCACTACGCCATGACAGTGCGTGTGCAGTGGGACGACGACGAACCAAAAACCGGTCTACCCGACTCGGGCGAAGACACCAAACAATACGAAGAGACCGCGACGTCCGGGACGGTGACGGTGTCGCATGAGCAAAGCGACGCCACCCAAACCGTCACATTCGACCTGCCGCTTCCCGTGGACGGCGAAGACGGCGAAGTCACGCCGGACAAAACCGAGGTCGACCCGAGCGGAGATGAAGCCGCCCGCACGATCAGCGTGTCCGGTACCGGATTCCCCGCCAGCACGGAAGGCACCGTCACCCTGATGACCGGTGCGCCGGGTGAGACGGGCGACGAAGTCGATTCGGCGACCGTCACTACCGACGCCAACGGCGCGTTCGACGGCGCCACCGTCGTCGTACCCGAAGGCGCGGAACCGGGCGATTACCACATCGTCGTGACCGTGGGTGACGTGACCAGCGACAACACCGGCATAACGGTCGGTGATGGCGGTGACGAGCCGTCCGTGACCGTGGAACCGGCCGAAGCCGCACCCGGCGACACGTTCACCGTCGGAGGTTCCGGGTTCCCAGCTGACACTGAAGGTATTGCCGAGCTAGTCCCCGGCGCGCCGGGCGAGGCAGGGGAAGCCGTCGGTTCCGCAGAATTCACCACCGACGCTGAAGGCGCATTCGTGGATGCGGCACTTTCCGTACCGGAGGGTACGGCCGAAGGCGACTACCACGTGGTGGTGACTGTCGGCAGCGTCGTGCACGACGATTCCCCGGTCACTGTCGGCGCCGTCACCGGCGCGACTATCACGCCCGACAAGACAGAGGTGGATTCGTCGGGTGATGAGGCGGCGCGCACGATCACGGTCACCGGCGCCGGGTTCCCCGCAGAGACAGCCGGGACAGTCGCGCTCATGTCCGGCGCGCCCGGATCCGGCGGCGATGAAGTCGCCACGGTCGACGTCACTACCGACGCCGATGGCGGATTCGCTG
>Ga0209487_1000241_pt1 | contig 49275 bp, 47 predicted proteins | sample Poulit2012_FD_187524 | JGI IMG/M metagenome (GOLD analysis project Ga0209487, IMG submission 187524) | Agricultural soil microbial communities from Georgia to study Nitrogen management - Poultry litter 2012 (SPAdes) (version 2) | ecosystem: Environmental > Terrestrial > Soil > Agricultural land... | reverse complement strand
TCTCCGCCAGCGTCATCGCCGTGCAGCCTGGCGAGGTAGGCGTTGTACGCTGCGAGCTCCGCTTCCCCGTCGCGGTCCGCCTTGCGGTCCCACTGGCGGGCGCGCCGCTCCTCCGAGCGCATCCACTGGATGGCCACGATCAGCGCGTAGCCGACGGTGGGTACCTCGGAGATGGCCCACATGATGGTTCCTCCGCGCACCTGGATCGTCTCCAGCCGCTCGGGCGAGTACATCCCCAGTGATGTGTACCAGTCCTCGGCGATCAGCCAGGTCGCCGAGACCATCGCCACCCCGAAGAAGGCGTGGAAGGCGAGGGTCACCAGCAGGGTGATCAGCTTCAGCACCGGGTTGATGGGCTTGGTGGAGGGGTCGACCCCGATCAGCACCCAGGCGAACAGATAGCCCGAGGCCAGGAAGTGCACCGTCATCAGGAAGTGGCCGAGGTGCTCGTACATGGCCATCTCGAACAAGGGCGAGAAGTAGAAGATCACCAGTGAGCCGGCGAACACCGCTCCGGCGACCGGCGGGGTGGAGATCACCCGGGAGTATCCGGAGTGCAGAGCGGCCAGCACCCATTCCCGGATCCCCCGGGAGCCGTCGGTGCGGGGCGCCACGGCCCGCGAGAGGAGGGTGACCGGCGCTCCCAACGCCCACAGCGGGGGCACGATCATCATCATCGCCATGTGCTGGACCATGTGGGCGTCGAAGCGGAACTTGCCCCAGGCGGCGACGCCCCCCGACATCACCCAGGCGAAGGCTATGCAGCCCGCCACGAAGGCCAGCGTACGGGTCCACTGCCAGGCATCACCGCGACGCGTCAGCCGCACCACGCCCGCGAGATAGGCCCCACCCATCGTCACGGCCAACAGCAACGCCACCCAGTCGGGCTGGAACAGGGTGAACATGGTGGCGGGCCCGAACTCCTGCTCCGGCGGCAGGTACCCGACCAGGGACAGGACCCGCAGGTCACCGACCGCCGGGATCTCCTGCGGGACCGGGGGCGCGGTGCGGCCCAGGGCGATCGAGGCACCGATCACCACGGCCATCACCAGACCCTCGGTCGCGGCCAGGTGCCGGAACCGCAGCCGGTCCCCCAGGCGGCGCCGCTGCAGGGCACCGAACCCGGCCAGGGCCACCAGCCCGGTGGTCTTGACCAGCACCACCTGCCCGTACCCGGTAGTCACCAGATCCGACCAGCCCGCCATGCGGATCGTGGCGCTGAGCAGCCCGCTGATCGCCAGTGCGATCACGGCGGCCAGCGCCCACGGCGAGAAGCGGCGCACCGTGGTGGCGATCTGCTGATCGTCCAGCCAGGGGGTGATCAGTGCGATCACCAGCAGACCACCGCCCCAGACCGCGACCGCAATCAGGTGCACGGCCATGGCGTTGACGGCATTGATGTGATCGAGGTTGCCGCCGGCGTGGCCGACCAGTCCGAGCGTGGCCGCGCCGATCCCGGTGAAGGCCAGACCCCAGCAGGCGAGCACGGTGGACCGGGCCAGGGCGTAGCTGAGGGCGGCCAGCAGCGCGGCGATGGCCACCGCGAGCCGGAGCTTGCCGAGCTCGCCGGACAGGGCGATCGACCACACGTCCAGGCCGGATCCGGCACCGGCGGCCTCGAGACCTCCCAGCGGCAGCAGGGCGATCGAGGACATGGCCCACAGCAGCGCGCCCGCGGCACCGATGCGCACGGTGCGGCCGCGGTGAGCGGCCAGGGAGGTGACCTCGCGGCGGGAGGGTCCGGGCAGCAGCAACACGGCCGTGCCGCCGGCGCCCACTGCCAGCAGCAAGCCCAGGTGATGCAGGGCGATCACCACCGGCATGCCCCAGGTGACCAGGGGCGAGGCGGGGACCAGGGAGGCCGGGGCGGCAGCACCGGTGGCGATCAGACCGGCCACGGCCGAGAACACCGCGAGGGCGAGCAGCGCCGGGATGGCCAGCGCGCCGCTCCAGAGGGAGCGGGAGGTGCCGGGGGTGTGCGAGGCGGGTGCGGAGCGCTCCGCGGGGCGCTGGTGGGGGGCGATCATGTCCCCGCCCTCCGGCGGCGCAGCGTCTCGAACAGGCACACGGTCGCCGCGGTGTGCACGTTGAGGGATTCGGCGTGCCCGGCCAGCGGGATGCTGACCGCCAGTGGGGCGGAGCGCAGGGTGTCCGCGTCGAGTCCGTGCGCTTCATTGCCCAGGAGCCAGGCCAGGCGTGGTGGCAGCTCCGCGGTAAACACATCGGCCGTCGCGCGGCCGCTGGTCGCGGCAGCCGTGATCCCGGTCGAGGCCAGGGCCTCAAGCAGCTGCGGGCTGTCGGCGCCGGTGGTCACGGGCAGGTGGAACAGGCTTCCCGCGGCGGCGCGCACGGCCTTCGGGGAGAAGGGGTCGGCGCTGGTGCGGGTGAGGATCACCAGATCGGCGCCGGCAGCGTCCGCAGTGCGGATCAGGGTGCCGACGTTGCCGGGGTCGCGCACCGCATCGAGCACCACCACGGTCACCGGGCCGGTCGCAGGGAGATCGGCGAGGGCGGTCAGGGCCGTCTGCGGATCCTCGGCGGGAAGGCGGCCGATGGCGATGGCGCCCTGCGGGCTGATCAGCCTCCCGGTCGCGGTGTCGGCCCCGTCCGGGGCGGCGTGGTCGCTCGCTGCGGGGGTCGCTTCGCGCACCATGGCACGCACGATCTGCTCGTCGACCTCGCGCACGGGCACTGCGGCGGCCTCCGCGAGCCGACTCAGCTCGGGGTGGTCGCTGGTGCACCGGGCGGTGAGGAACAGCTCCTGGGCCAGATCCGGTCGGTGGGTGAGCAGGGAGCGGATGGCCTGGGGCCCCTCGACACGGAACCGGTCCTGTTTGCGACGAGCGGAGCGCCCGGTCAGAGCCGCCACCTTCCGCACTCGCGGGGAGCGGGTGGAGGTGATCGGGTCCTGATCCGGGCGCTCGGTCATCGCGTCATACTGCGCGATGTCAGGCTGCCGGCGCGTTGACGTCCTCTGGCAGGGCGTTCTTCGCGACCTCGACCAGACCGGCGAACGCCGGGGCGTCGTTGACGGCGAGCTCGGCGAGCATGCGGCGATCGACCTCGACGCCGGCCAGGTTCAGACCCTGGATGAGGCGGTTGTAGGTCATGCCGTTGGCGCGGGCGGCAGCGTTGATCCGCTGGATCCAGAGCTGACGGAAGTTGCCCTTGCGCTTCTTGCGGTCCCGGAAGCTGTAGGTCTTCGAGTGGAGCACCTGCTCCTTGGCCTTGCGGTACAGGCGCGAGCGCTGGCCGCGGTACCCGCTGGCCTGCTCGAGGATCTCCCGACGCTTCTTCTGGGCGTTGACCGCCCTCTTCACGCGTGCCACGTGATACTCCTTCGCAGTTGAGGTTCAAAGGTGCGGGAGCCCGGCTCCCGCCGGGGCATCAGCGGCCCAGCAGCTTCTTCATGCGCTTGACGTCGGCCTTGGCGACGGTGGTGTCGCTGCCGAGGCGGCGCTTGCGGGTGGAGGACTTGTGCTCCAGCAGGTGGCGGGCGTTGGCCTGCTCCCGCATGAGCTTGCCCGAGCCGGTAACGCGGACGCGCTTCTTGGTGCCCGAGTGGGTCTTGTTCTTCGGCATGATGCCTTTCTCCTTCGTGCTGTCTCAGGACTCGTCGCCGCGGGCGTCGTCCCGCTTCGAGGACGAGCCGTCCTGCTTGCCCCGGGCGGCGGCCTTCTCGGCGTCGGTCTTGCGCTTGCGCGCCTCGGCCATCGCCTGAGCCTTCTTCTTGTGCGGTCCGAAGACCATGACCATGTTGCGGCCGTCCTGTCGCGGATGCGACTCGACGAAACCGGACTCGGAGACGTCCTCGGCCAGGCGGCCGAGGAGCTTCACACCCATCTCGGGGCGCGACTGCTCACGCCCACGGAACCGGATGATGACCTTGACCTTGTCGCCCCCATCGAGGAACTTCTCAACATTGCGGCGCTTGGTCTCGTAGTCATGGGTATCGATCTTCAGGCCCATCCGGATTTCCTTCTGGACCGTGTTCGCCTGGTTCTTGCGCGCCTCGCGGGCCTTCAGGTTGGCCTCGTACTTGTACTTGCCGTAGTCCATGAGGCGGGCGACCGGAGGGTTCGCCCCGGGTGCGACCTCGACCAGGTCGAGATCGGCTTCGGCGGCGAGTCGGAGGGCGTCCTCGACCCGGACCTCGCCGACCTGCTCGCCGGCGGGGCCGACCAGAAGGACCTTGGGGACCCTGATCTGACCGTTGATGCGCTGTTCGCTGATGTTGGCTCCTCACCTTGATTCGAGTCAGACATGACGAAGGCCCCCGCACTTCATGCGGAGGCCCCGAGCTGCACGACGCGTGAGCGCCGACCGGGCGCGATGGCCCGGTGAGATACTGACCCGGCGACCGTCGATCCGGAAGCCGGGGCTCACGGACCTGTCGTCACGAGGTGGGAAGGGACTCCACTTGAGGAACGGCTGACGAGGGTTCGACATGTTCCGATCCCTTATTCTAGCCAGGACCTGCGTGCGCGTCCAGGTGATGTGCGTCGCGCGCCCAGGGGATATCGAGCAGCGAGGAGCTGGGGTGGAGGTGCCGCCAGCACCGGGCCCCTCCCCCTGGGAGGATGACAAGGTCCGGTCGGCCCCTCACCGCCGCGGCCGGGCCACGATCACCGAACCCCGACCACCAACCGCCCACCACCGATCGCCACGATGAAGGATCTTGAATGCACGACCACTCGCACCCCACCTCCGACGCCTCTCAGACCGACCCCGACCCCCACCAGGCCGGGGAGGCGCTGCGTGACATCTCGGAGGTGGCCTCGGTGGAGATCATCACCACTGCCTGCGTGCACCTGATGAGCGCGGCCGCCGTGAAGCTGGGTTTGGCCGAGGACGAGGAGACCGGGCAGCACCAGGATCTCGCCGAGGCCCGGAAGCTGATCAACGCCCTGGCCGGGCTGGTCACGGCCGCGGCCCCGGAGATCGGCAACGAGCACGCGCGCTCCCTGCGTGATGGCCTGCGCAGCCTGCAGCTGGCCTTCGCCGAGGCGCTGCCCTTCCCGGACGAGCCGGGCCAGGGTCCCGGGGAGAAGTGGACCGGACGAGTCTCCTGATCCTTCGGCAGCGCTGACCTTCCGTCGAGGCCGACGGAAGGTCAGCCGGCCGAGCCGGACGCTGAGCCGGCGTGACGGCCGAGTCGACCGTTCAGGAGCCCAGCACCAGGCGCAGCGAACTGATCCGCTCGGCGACCAGCTGTTCATCGCCCAGACGAGCGGACAGCTCCCGGACGACGGCCTGCACCTGTTCGGCGCTCAGCCCCGGCTGCAGCCGCAGGTGCAGGTCCACCTCGCTGCGCTCCCCCGGATGCGCCGACACGCCCAGCACCGGGGCCACGGCGCCCGCGACATCGTCGAGGACCGCGGCGAGTTCGCGATCCTGGTGCGGCGGGATCCAGTCCCGACCCTGGGCGAGGGCCCACAGCACGGAGCGGGGCAGCAGGACCGCTCCGCCCTCCTCGGTCGGCGCGGCCGGATCCAGCAGCAGGGACGTGCACTCCTCCTGGACCGCGGCCTGGGCGGCCTGTGGAGCCACCACCGGCACGGGCCGCGCATCGGAGCGCCAGGCCGTGAGCTCGGCGACCGAGCTGAAGATCGGCAGGGTGCGCGATCCGTCGGCACCGGTGATCGAGACCATCGCCATGTCGGCGCCGTTGTCGCCGGTCAGGCCGTGAGCGGTGGTGCCGATCTCGGTCGCCACCGCCATGATCGGCACCAGCACGCGCGCCTGGGCCAGGGCCGCGACCAGGCTTTGGCGGTGGGGGTCCTGGCCGGCGCGGTGGGCCTGGAGCGCTGCGGCCAGCGCGGGCGGTGCGGAGCCGTCGTCCCCCGGGAAGGGGCTCGCCGCGTAGTCGCGTCCGGCCCAGGAGGTCCCGGCGCTGTCGGTCAGCGGGGACTTCTCCTGGAAGTGGGCCGGGAGCCGGCGCGCCGGCTGTCGAGGATGCTGCTCGTCGCTCACACGCGCCCCGCGACGTCCAGCGCCTCGGGCAGGGTGAACGCTCCGGCGTACAGGGCTTTGCCCACGATCGACCCCTCCACGCCCAGCGGCACCAGTTCGCGCAGTGCGGCGAGATCGGCCAGGGACGAGACACCGCCGGAGGCGACCACTGCGGCGTCGGTGCGCGAGCACACCTGGCGCAACAGGTCGACGTTGGGGCCCTGCAGGGTGCCGTCCTTGGTGACGTCGGTGACCACGTAGCGCACGCAGCCGGCTTCGTCGAGGCGCTCGAGGGTCTCCCACAGATCGCCGCCCTCACGGGTCCAGCCACGGGCGGCCAGGGTGGTGCCGCGCACGTCCAGGCCGACGGCGATGCGGTCGCCGTGCTCGGCGATCACCTCAGCAGTCCACTCCGGGTCCTCGAGCGCGGCGGTGCCCAGGTTCACGCGGCGGCAGCCGGTGGCCAGGGCCGCGGCCAGCGAGTCGTCGTCGCGGATCCCGCCGGAGAGCTCGACGTTGAGGTCGACGGCCGCGACCACCTCGGCCAGCATCGCGGCGTTGCTGCCGCGGCCGAAGGCGGCATCGAGATCGACCAGGTGCAGCCACGTCGCGCCGCCCTCCTGGAAGCTCAGGGCCGCATCCAAGGGGGCGCCGTAGGCGGTCTCGGTGCCTGCTTCGCCCTGGACCAGGCGCACGGCCCGGCCGTCCTGCACGTCGACGGCGGGCAGCAGCTCGAGCACGGGAGCGGTCATGGGATTCCTCCAAGGAAGTGGGGGTGGTCCGGGACGGGCCCGGTCGGGAACGATCAGGGAACGGATGGACAGCAAGGGATGGGCGGACGGGATCGGAAGGGCCGCGGGGGCGCGGGGCTCAGCCGGTCTGGATGCGCCAGAAGGACACGCCCAGGCAGAGCAGTGCGATCAGGAGCACGCCGGCGATCAGCCACCACTGCTTCTTCGAGCGGTAGAGCGACCAGGCGCCCCCCAGCAGCATCCCTCCGGCGAAGAGCATCAAGAAGGCCAGGATCATGCGCCGCGCCTCGCCGCGACCGGCAGGGTCCGCAGCCAGTTGGCCAGCAGCCGGCCGCCCGCCTCACCGGACTTCTCGGGGTGGAACTGGGTGGCCGTCAGCGCGCCGTTCTCGACCATGGCGACGAAGCGGTCCCCGCCGTGCTGGGCCCATGTCACCATCGGCGGGGCCATGGAACCGATCGGCTCCATCGCCCAGCTGCGAGCGGCATACGAGTGGACGAAGTAGAAGCGCTCGTCCTCCAGGCCCCGCAGCAACCGGGAGCCTTCGGCGGCCTCGAGCCTGTTCCAGCCCATGTGCGGGACGACCTCGGCCTCCAGGCGGGTGATCGGCCCCGGCCACTGTCCCAGGCCCCGGCTGCGCTCGCCGTGCTCATGGCCCTCGTCGAAGAGGATCTGCAGGCCGACGCAGATGCCGAGCACGGGCCGACCGCCGGCCAGTCGGCGCTCGATGATCCGGTCGCCACCGACCGCACGGACCTGCTCGATGGTGGCTGCGAAGGCGCCGACGCCGGGCACCACCAGACCGTCGGCGGCCAGTGCCCGCTCACGGTCCGCGGTCAGCTCCACCCGGGCGCCGGCGGCCTCGAGCGCACGCACCACGGAGCGGACATTGCCCGAGCCGTGGTCGAGGATGACCACGGACGGCGCGTCGGCGGCCGGACCATTCACTTGCGCTTCTTCCCGAAGGCGATCCATCGCAGCGCCTGGCTGCGTGAGAGGCCGGAGGGGTCGATACCCTCCCCCAGCTGCTCGAGGGTCGTGGCGCCCAGCAGCAGCTGCTCGACCACGTCGTCGACCGCACCGAGCACGATCGCCGGCGAGATGTCCTCGCCGCGCTCGCCGTTACGGTACCGGGTGGCGGTCATGCGGTCCCCGCGACGCCAGAACAGCACGATGCCGCTGCGCTGCAGTGCGGTCGAGGCGATGGCGGCGAGGTCATGCGCGGCCGCCTCACGCAGCGGGCCGACGGCCAGGGCCCCCGAGGGGGTGTCATGGGTGCTGGTGCCGGTGGGGATGTCGATCCCGTCGGTGCGAGCCTCCCGACCCAGCCGGATCGCACCGGCCAGGGCTTTGGCCGAGGCCACGGAGGTGGCGACCACCGCGATGGTGGGTTCGCCCTCCTCCTCGTCCGCGGTCGGGGCGTCCAGGACGTCCTCGACGGTCAGCGGATCCTCGTCCAGGCTCAGCCCCTCGGTGAGACGGGCGAACTCCGCGTCGATGTCGGGGTGGGGGCGCGGTTCCTCGCCCTCCCGGGGCTCGTCGGGCCCCGTGCCGGGGCGGTCGGGTGTGCTCACAGGGCTCCCTTCGTGGACGGGACGTCCAGCACTCGCTCGTCACGGGCGCAGGCGGTGCGCAGGGCACGGGCCAGGGCCTTGAACTGCGCCTCGACGATGTGGTGCGGGTCGCGCCCTTCGATCAGGCGGATGTGCAGGCAGATCGCGGCGTGGTGTGCGAGAGACTCGAAGACGTGCCGGGTCAGCGAGCCGGTGAAGTGGCCGCCGATCAGGTGCAGCGCCTGGGCCTCGCTCTCCCCGCTGTGCACACAGTAGGGGCGGCCTGACAGGTCGACCACGGCCTGCGCGAGGGCCTCGTCCAGCGGGACCAGGGCGTCACCGAAGCGGGTGATGCCCTTCTTGTCGCCGAGGGCCTCGCGCAGCGCCTGGCCCAGCACGATGGAGGTGTCCTCGACGGTGTGGTGGGCATCGATGTGGGTGTCGCCGGTGGCGCGCACGGTCAGGTCGAAGCGTGCGTGGGTGCCGAGCGCCGTGAGCATGTGGTCGAAGAAGGGCACGGTGGTGGACACGTCGACCTGCCCGGTGCCGTCGAGGTCGAGGCTGAGCTCGACACTGGATTCCCGGGTGGTGCGTGACAGGGACGCGGTGCGGGCACGGTCGGCTGAGGCGCTGCTGGTGTCGGTGGTGTCGGTCATCGGGGGTCGGCCTCCTCGAGGGCGGAACGGAAGGCGGCATTGTCGTCGGGCGTGCCCACGGACACGCGCAACCAGCCGTCGGGGCCGACCGCGCGCACGAGCACGTCGCGCTGCAGCAGCGCATCGAAGACCGAGTCGCGATCGGTGAAGGTTTCGAACATGACGAAGTTGGCGTCGGACGGTGCTGTCGTGTGGCCGCGCTCGGTGAGGTGGGCGGCCAGGGCGTCCCGTTCGGTGCGCAGCAGGGCGACCTGCCCGAGCAGCTCCGCGCGGTGGCCCAGAGCGGTGCTCGCCACCGCCTGGGTGACGGCGGACAGGTGGTACGGAAGCCGTACCACCCGTACCGCGTCGACCACGGCGGGGTGGGCGACCAGGTAGCCCACACGGGCGCCGGCCAGGGCGAAGGCCTTGGACATGGTGCGGGTGACCACCAGGTTGGGGTGCTCCTCCAGCAGCGTGAGGGCGCTGGGCACACCGTCGCGGCGGAACTCGGCGTAGGCCTCGTCGACCACCAGCAGGCCCCGGGTGGGTGCGAGCGCCGCGGCGGCGGCTTCGGCCACCTCCAGGTCCAGAGCGGTTCCGGTGGGGTTGTTGGGGCTGGTGAGCACCACGATCTGCGGTCGATGTCGCTCGATCGCGGCGGTGACCGTCTCCGCGGTCAGCGCGAACTGCGGGGCGGGTCCGCGCTCGGCGGTCACCCAGTCGGTGTAGGTGTCGCGGGCGTACTCGGGGTACATCGAGTAGTGCGGGGAGAACCCCAGTGCCGTGCGGCCGGGCCCGCCGAAGGCCAGCAGCAGCTGGTGCATGATCTCGTTGGATCCGTTGGCGGCCCAGACCGATTCGGGCCGCGGCACCGTGATGCCGGACTCGAACGCCAGGTACCGGCCGAGCTCTTCGCGCAGCGCGAGGGCCTCACGGTCCGGGTACCGGTTCAGGCCCAGCGCCGTTTCGCTGACCGCGCGGCCGATGTGATCGGCCAGCTGGCGAGAGGGGCCGAAGGGGTTCTCGTTGACGTTGAGCGCATGGGTGACCGGCAGCTGCGGGGCACCGTAGGGTGCGGCGCCCGCGATGCCGTCACGGGGGACGGGCAGCTGCGTGGGCGCGGCGGTCGACGAGGAGTTCGCGGGCATGGTCTCCATGGTAGATCCACCCAGCCTGGACGCGCCTCACCCGTCCGGGCGGTGGGTCCGGGGTCACGGCGGGAGCGTCCCGCTGGTGGCCCCTGCCGCCGTTAGTCTGGAGCGATGTTCCGCTCCCTGGGTGCCCTGATCGGCGATGTGCTCATCGTGGTCCTGTTCGTCTCCGCCGGCCTGCTCCAGCACGGCACGCCGCTGTCTTCCGAGTATCTGTTCCTGGTGGCCTGGCCTTTCGTGGCCGGCCTCCTGCTGGGGCATCTGGCGATCCGCTCCTGGAGAGCCCCGTTCTCGCTGTGGCCCCACGGGGTGTTCGTGTGGGCGATCACCGTGGCTGCCGCCATGGTGCTGCGGACCCTGCTGAGCCAGGGCACGGAGACCTCGTTCGTGATCGTGACCGCGGTGGTCACCGCGGTGGGGATGCTGGGGTGGCGAGCGCTGGCGATGTTCCTCACGCGCGGCGAGCGGACAGCCGGTGCCGCCCGGGCCGCGGCGGCCGAGCCCGGCGGGGCGGCAACGCGTGCGGGCGCGGCTCAGCCCGCCGCCGAGCCGAGCTCTGCGACGTCGAACGGATCAGCTGCGTCGCCCGGCTCCTCCACCCCGAGCAGCTCCTCCACGCCGCCCGCGCCCTGAGCCGAGTCGGCCCGCCGCCTCAGCCCTCCGTCTCGAAGCGGAGGTCGATGGCGCGGCCGTGCGCGGGCAGTCCTTCCGCCTCCGCGAGCACGGTGGCGGCCCGGCGGGCACCGGCGAGCGCCTCGCGGTCGTAGTCGACCACGTGGATGCCGCGCAGGAAGGTCTGCACTCCCAGGCCTCCGGTGAAGCGTGAGCTGCCGCCGGTGGGCAGGACGTGGTTGGAGCCCGCCGCGTAGTCGCCCAGGCTCACCGGGCTGTGGGGGCCGACGAAGATCGCCCCCGCGTTGGTCACCCGTGCGGCGATGTCCGCGGAGTCCACGGTCTGGATCTCCAGGTGCTCGGCACCGTAGGCGTCCACGACGGCCAGTCCCTGGGCGAGGTCGCGCACCAGCACCGCCCCGCTCTGGGCACCGCGCAGAGAGGTCTCGATCCGCTGGCGGTGCAGGGCGTCCGGGACCTGAACGGCCAGCTGCTGCTCGACGGCGGTCACCAGCTGCGGGGAGTCGGTGACCAGCACGCTCGCGGCGAGCGGGTCGTGCTCGGCCTGGGAGATCAGATCGGCGGCGACGAAGGCCGGATCGGCCGCGGAATCGGCGAGGATCGCGATCTCGGTGGGGCCGGCTTCCGCGTCGATGCCCACCCGGCCGCGCACCAGGCGCTTGGCGGCGGCGACGTACACGTTGCCAGGACCGGTGACCAGGTCGACCGGCTCGAACCCGGTTCCGTCACCGAGATCGCCCGCGCCGTGGGCGAGCAGGGCGATGGCCTGGGCGCCGCCCGCGGCGATCACCTCGGTCACGCCCAGCAGGGCGCAGGCCGCGAGGATGGTCGGGTGCGGCAGGCCCCCGAACTCCGGCTGCGGCGGGGAGGCGAGCACGATCTGCTCGACACCGGCGACCTGTGCGGGCACCACGTTCATGATCACGGAGCTGGGCAGCACCGCCAGTCCCCCGGGCGCATACAGGCCGACGCGCCTGACCGGCATCCATCGCTGGGTGACCGTCCCGCCGGGAATCACCTGCACCGCCTCGGCGGGGCGGCGCTGCGCGGAATCGACGGTGCGCACCCGGTGCGCGGACTCCTCGAGGGCGGCACGGATGGCGGGGTCGAGCTCCTCCAGCGCCTTCTGCAGCGCCTCGGCCGGGACCCGCAGATGCTCGGGTCGCACCCCGTCGAACCGCTCGGAGGCGTCCAGCACGGCGGCGGCGCCACGGACTGCGACGTCCTCGACCAGCGGCCGCACGGTCTGCGCGGCAGCCTCGACATCGAGCTCTGCTCGCGGCAGCGCCGCGGTGAGCTCGCTCGTGGTCAAGTCGCGCTCGCGCAGGTCGGTCAGGGCGAGGAAGGGTGCGGGATCGGGCATGGGAACAGTGTAGGAGGGCGATGACCGGCCCGCCCCGGGTCCGCGGCGAGCTATTAGGGTCGGTGCGTGCTCCTCGCTCTCCTCCTCACCTTCATAGCCGGCGGTGCCACCAGCATCGGCGCGGCCCTGGGCGTGCTCGGAAGGGGAACCGGGACCAGGACCCTGGCCGGTGGTCTGGGGCTGTCCGCCGGGGTGATGCTCTACATCTCCTTCGTGGAGCTGCTGCCCCAAGGGACGATGATCCTCTCCGGTGGGGAGATCGCCACCTCTCGCGGCACCGCCTGGGCGGTGCTCTCCTTCTTCCTGGGCATCGCGCTGATCGCCGGGGTGGACCGCCTGGTCCCCCAGCCGGTGAACCCCCATGAGTTCGCCGGGCGCATGGGCGGGACCGGTGAGGACGGCACCGAGTTCCGCGAGCCCGATGAGCTCGCCGCCGACCGGGCTCTGAAGGCCCGTCTGATGCGCACGGGGACGGTGACCGCGATCGCCCTGGCCCTGCACAACGTGCCCGAGGGCTTCGCGACCTTCGTGGCCGCCCTGCAGGCCCCGGAGATCGCGATCCCGGTGGTCGCGGCGATCGCCCTGCACAACATCCCGGAAGGCCTCGCGGTCGCGGTGCCGGTGCGCCGGGCGACCGGATCCCGGTCGAAGGCGTTCTGGCTGGCGACGATGACCGGCCTGGCCGAACCGGCCGGGGCGGTGCTCGGGTACCTGCTGCTCGCCCCGCTGCTGACCGGGCCGTCCATGGGCGCCATCCTGGCGGGGGTCGGCGGGGTGATGGTGTTCGTGTCCCTGGACGAGCTGCTCCCGGCGGCCGAGGAGACCGGTGAGCACCACACGGTCATCTACTCCTTGATCGCCGGGATGGCGATCATGGCGGTGACACTGCTGGTGCTGTGATCCGGGGCGGTCCTGCGACCGGCCACGAGAGCAGATCTGAGGCTCGGGCGCCTGCGCGGATCGCGTACGGTGGCATCGACCGGAGCAGGCCCGATTCGATGGCCGCTCCGACCTTCGATAGTCTTGACGTCAAGACAAATGCCGCACCGACCCGAGGGAGCCCCGCGAACCATGGCGCGCATCATCTACACCCACACCGACGAGGCGCCGATGCTGGCCACCGCTTCGTTCCTGCCGATCCTGGATGCCTTCTCCGACACCGCCGGCATCGACGTCACCACGCGTGACATCTCGCTGGCCGGCCGCATCGTCGCCGCCTTCTCCGATCTGCTGCCCGAGGACCAGCGCGAGGCCGACGCCCTCGCCGAGCTCGGGGAGCTCGCGAAGACGCCCGAGGCCAATATCATCAAGCTGCCCAACATCTCGGCCTCCGTGCCGCAGCTGAAGGCGGCCGTGGCCGAGCTGCAGTCCCAGGGGATCGCCCTGCCGGACTTCCCCGAGTCCCCCTCCACCGACGCCGAGCGCGACATCCGCGCCCGCTACGACTCCGTCATGGGCTCGGCCGTGAACCCGGTGCTGCGCGAAGGCAACTCCGATCGTCGCGCCCCCGCCGCGGTGAAGAACTTCGCCAAGGCCCACCCCCACCGCATGGGCGAGTGGACCGCCGACTCGAAGTCGTCCGTGGCGACCATGGGCGCCGACGACTTCCGCTCCAACGAGCAGTCCGTGGTGCTGGAGGACGAGGACACCCTGTCGATCGTCCACGTGGGCGAAGACGGCACCGAGACCGTGCTCAAGCCCTCGCTGCCGGTGCTGGCCGGAGAGGTCGTCGACGCCACCGTGATGCGTGCCGCGGCGCTCCAGGACTTCCTGCGCGAGCAGATCCAGGCCGCCAAGGACAGCGGCGTGCTGTTCTCCGTGCATCTGAAGGCCACCATGATGAAGGTCTCCGACCCCATCATCTTCGGCCACGCTGTCCGCGCCTTCTTCCCCACCCTGTTCTCCCAGTTCGGGGAGCAGCTGAAGCACGCCGGCCTCTCGCCGAACAACGGGCTGGGCGGCATCCTGGCCGGGATCGAGGAACTCGACGCCGAGCTGCGTGACGGCATCCGTGCCGCCATCGACAAGGACCTGGCCGACGGACCGGACCTGGCGATGGTCAACTCCCACAAGGGCATCAGCAACCTCCACGTCCCCTCCGACGTGATCATCGACGCCTCCATGCCGGCGATGATCCGCAGCGCCGGCCACATGTGGAACAAGGACGACCAGGAGCAGGACGCCCTCGCGGTGATCCCCGACTCCTCCTACGCCGGTGTCTACAAGGCCACCATCGAGGACTGCCAGAAGAACGGCGCCTTCGACCCGGCCACCATGGGCACCGTGCCCAACGTGGGCCTGATGGCACAGAAGGCCGAGGAGTACGGCTCCCACGACAAGACCTTCGAGATCGAGGCCCCCGGCACGGTCGAGGTGCGCGACGCCTCCGGCACGGTGCTGATGAGCCACGCGGTCGCCGAGGGCGACATCTTCCGGGCCTGCCAGGCCAAGGACGCCCCGATCCGCGACTGGGTCCAGCTCGCGGTGCGCCGCTCGCGCGAGTCCGGGATGCCGGCGGTGTTCTGGCTCGATGAGTCCCGCGCACACGACCGCAACCTCATCGAGAAGGTGAACACCTACCTCGCCGAGGAGGACACCGAGGGCCTGGATCTGCGCATCCTGTCCCCGGTCGAGGCCACCGAGCACACCCTGGCGCGGGTGCGGCGCGGCGAGGACACCATCTCGGTGACCGGCAACGTGCTGCGCGACTACCTCACCGACCTGTTCCCGATCATGGAGCTGGGCACCAGCGCCAAGATGCTGTCGGTGGTGCCGCTGATGAACGGCGGCGGCCTGTTCGAGACCGGCGCCGGCGGTTCCGCGCCCAAGCACGTCCAGCAGCTGGTGGAGGAGGACTACCTGCGCTGGGACTCCCTCGGCGAGTTCCTGGCCCTGGCCGAGTCGCTGCGCCACCTCGCCCGCACCGCCGACAACGCGCGCGCCGGAGTGCTGGCCGATGCGCTCGACCGCGCCACCGAGACGCTTCTGCACGAGGGCAAATCCCCCCAGCGCAAGCTCGGCTCGATCGACAACCGCGGCAGCCACTTCTACCTGGCCATGTACTGGGCCCAGGAACTGGCGAAGCAGAGCGAGGACACCGAGCTGGCCACCGCCTTCCGCCCCATCGCGAAGGAGCTCACCGACGGTGAGGAGCAGATCGCACAGGAGCTGATCGCGGTCCAGGGCAAGCCGGCCGACATCGGCGGCTACTACCGCCCGGACCCGGTCAAGGCCGACGCGGTGATGCGGCCCTCGGCCACCTTCAACCGCATTCTCGAGGAGATCTCCGCGGCTCTGTGACCGCTGTCCTCCCCGAGGCACGACCCACACGGCGACGGCGGCCCGGCACTCGTAAGTGCCGGGCCGCCGTCGCCGTCAGGGATGAGCGGGGAACGGCATCAGCCGACGAGGAGGATTGTCACCTCGAAGACCAGCATCCCGATCGCGTGCATCGATCCGAGGCCGCTCCAGGAGCTCGGTCGCAGCCCGTCGTAGGCCATGCACCCAGCATGCCTCGGCCATGGAAGACTGCTGACATGCCAGTGATCCTTTCCCCCAGTGATGGCATCGACCTGCGCTATGACGTCGCGGGCACCGGACCACCACTGGTCCTGCTGCACGGCTCGGTGCTCTCTCGTGCGATCTGGCGCGGCCTGGGATATCTGGAGCCGCTCACGGAAGTGCGCACCGTGATCCGCATGGACCTGCGCGGTCACGGACGCTCCGGAGCTCCCCACCAGGAGGCTGCCTACACGCAGGAGCGCTTCGTCGCGGACCTGCTCGCGGTGCTCGATGCGGAGGGGCATGACCGGGCGGCGCTGATGGGCTACTCCCTGGGGGCGCGTATCGCGTTGTCGGCCGCGCTCCGGCATCCCCGCCGCATCACCCATCTGGTGAGCCTGGGCGGCTCGGCCGCGCCGCAGCAGGGCCAGGTGGATTCGGTGTTCTTCCCCGGGGTGATCGAGGCAGTCCGCCAGGGTGGGATGGAGGAGTTCTGCTCCCGTCAGGGCCTCGGCCCCGAGGTCGACTCCCGCCGCGGCAGAGCCACCCGCCAGGCCTTCCTGGCCGCCGATCACCTGGCGATGGCGGCGCTGCTGGCTGCGACCGACGCCACTACAGGCATCCCCGATGAGGAGCTGGCCGCGTGCCAGGTGCCGGCGCTGTGGATGGCCGGCACCGAGGATCACCCCCGTTTCGAGCAGTCCCAGCGAGCCGCGAGGCTGATGCCGAAGGGACGCTTCGTGCCGTTGCCCGGGCGGGTTCACGGCTCGACCCTGTCCCCGCCCGATGAGGTCCTCGAGCAGGTGCTGCCATTCCTGCGGTGATGGCCACGGAAACCCGCCCAGGATGCCGGCTGGGCGCCGATACCGGTGAGCGGGCTCGCGGACGCGCGGCGAACCCGGACGTGTCAGCGGGTCACCAGGTCATCCGCCTCACAGGTCAGCCGGTGAACTGACGGACCAGAGCGAACAGCGCGACGACCACGATCACCCCGCGCAGCACCGCATCGGGCAGCTTCTTGGCCAGATGAGCGCCGAAGTAGCCACCCAGCAGGGCCCCTAGGGCGATCGCCGCGGTGGCGACCCAGATGATCTCGGCGCCGAGCGCGAAGTAGGCGATGACGTAGACGATAGCGGCGGCCAGGTTCACCACCAGGCTCGCCAAGTTCTTGACGCTGTTGACCGCACCCATCGAGCGCCCGGTGGTCGCGCCCAGCACCCCGAGGTACAGGATGCCCTGGGCGGCGGTGAAGTACCCGCCGTAGATGGAGGCCGCGCCCATCGCTCCCAGCAGCCCCGGCGAGCGGTACGGGCTGCGCTCGCCCGCGGCCGCCTCCTCCAGCGTCTGCCGGCGTCGCCGGGCACGGCGCGCGGCCCGGCGCTCACCGACCGCCTGCACCATGCCCGTGATGCGCTTCTGGAAGATCACCATCACCAGGGCGAGCACGATCAGCACCGGGACCACCACGTCGAGGGCCTCGGAGGGCGAGACCAGCAGCAGCACGGAGCCCAGCGTCGCCGTGACCGCGACCACGACCATCAGCGGGCCGAGATCCTTCTGCTCGGCGGCGATCTCCCTGCGGTACCCGACCACCGACCCGATGGTGGAGAACAGGATGCCGACGGTGTTGGAGCGCACGGACACTCCGGGCGGGATGCCCAGCGCGAGCAGCACCGGCAGGGTCAGCAGGGAGCCGGACCCGACGGCGGCGTTGATGGCACCGGCGAGGGTGCCCATCACGAACAGGATGATCAGCGAGACGGGTTCCACGACCGGTCACCCTACTGCTCGGCAACCAGCGGGGCGCAACGTGCCGGCAGATGGGCCCGCTGCGCTCAGACGTCGAGGGCGTCGAGCGCCTCCCGCAGCACGCGGGCGTGGTTGTGCTCGACGTCCTTGGCGGCGTAGACCAGCACGATGGTGCTCGCCTCCGCATCGGCGGCGGCCTCGAGCAGCCGGCGCGGAGCATCGGAATCCGACAGCTCGCCCAGGTAGTGCTCCCGAAACTGCTCGAAGTCCAGTTCACCGGCATGGAAGGCCTTGCGGAGCTCGGGACTCGGAGCGATGTCCTTGTCCCAGGCGTCATACGCCAGACGTTCCTTGGCGATGCCGCGCGGCCACAGCCGGTCCACCAGCACCCGGTGCTCGCCGTCGGCCGATCCGCCGTCGTCGAGCAGGTCCCGCACTCGTCCGAGCTCGATCCGCATGGTGCTCAGGCCAGCGCAGCCTTCGCGGCGTCGTAGTCGGGTTCCTCGGAGACCTCGGCCACCTGCTCGGTGTACACGACCTTTCCGGCCTCGTCGGTGACCACCACGGCGCGCGAGAGCAGACCGGCCAGCGGGCCATCGGACATGGTCACGCCGTAGTCCTCCCCGAAGCTGGAGCGGAAGGCGGAGGCGACGACCACGTTGTCGATGCCCTCGGCGCCGCAGAAGCGGGCCTGGGCGAAGGGGAGATCCTTGGAGACGCACACCACGACCGTGTTCTCGAAATCGGCGGCGAGCTCGTTGAACCTGCGCACGCTCATCGCGCAGGTGCCCGTGTCCAGCGACGGGAAGATGTTCAGCACCACGCGCTTGCCGGCGAGGTCGGCGCTGGTGACGGAGCTGAGATCCTGCCCGACGAGCTCGAAGCCAGGCAGCTGGGCCCCCTGGGAGGGCAGCTCGCCGACGGTGGAGACGGGGTCATTCTTGAAACTGATGGAAGCCATACCTCCATCCTCGTGCCACAGCCATGTTCGCACAAGCTGTGTCCACCCCAGCCGGGTGCTCGCGTGCCCGAATCCTCCGCAGGCGGGCGCCTGCGGGCCCGACCCGCCGACATCCGACGGCGGTGTCCTGCTTGACGTTCTCCCGGGGCAGCGCCAGGGTCGACCTCATGACAGTCCTCGCGATCACCAACGCCCATGTCCTGCCCATCTCCTCCCCGGCCTTCGACGGCACCGTCGTCGTCGAGGACGGCACGATCATCGAACTGGGTCCGGAGGTGGTCGCCCCCGAGGGTGCGCGCATCGTCGACGCCGGCGGGAACTGGCTGCTGCCGGGGTTCATCGATGCCCACGTGCACCTGGGTGTGGCCGAGGAGGGTGAGGGCTGGGCCGGTGAGGACACCAATGAGATGACCGATCCGGTGATGGCCGCCGTCCGGGCGATCGATGCCGTCAACGCCACCGAGGTCGGCTTCGACGACGCGGTCATCGGCGGCGTGACCGCTGTGAACGTCAATCCCGGTTCGGGGAATCCGATCGGCGGCCTGACGGTCGCGATCCGCACCCATGGTCGGGTGGTCGACGACATGGTGCTGCGCGAGCCCTCCGGGCTCAAAGCGGCGCTCGGTGAGAACCCCAAGCGGGTCTACGGCGAGCAGAAGAAGACCCCCTCCACCCGACTCGGGGTGACGCTGACGATCCGCCAGGCCTTCGCCAAGGCCCGGGCATGGATGGATGAGGACGAGGCCGATCGGGACGTGGACCTCGTCTCGGAGGCGCTGGCCAAGGTGCTCTCCCGCGAGATCCCGTGGCGCCAGCACGCCCACCGGGCCGATGACATCGCCACCGCGCTGCGGATCGCCGAGGAGTACGGCTTCGAGCTGGTGCTGGATCACGGCACCGAGTCCTACCTGATCGCCGACCGGGTGGCGGCGACCGGGGTGCCGGTGCTGTACGGGCCGCTGATCGTCTCCCGCTCCAAGGCCGAGGTCCGCCACCGCACCCCCAAAGCGCCCGGCATCCTCGCCGGCGCCGGCGTGAAGGTCTCACTCATCACCGACCACCCGGTGGTGCCCATCGAGTTCCTGGTCCACCAGGCGGCGCTGGCGGTCAAACACGGCATGGAGCCCGACGAGGCGCTGCGGTCGATCACCATCAACCCGGCCGAGGTGCTCGGTCTGGGCGAGCGCCTGGGCACCCTGGACGTGGGCAAGGACGCGGATCTGGTGCTGTGGGACGGTGATCCCCTCGACACCCGTCACCGTGCCCAGCGGGTCTGGCAGGCCGGCCGCGAGGTCATGCACCTGGACGCCGAGGGCGAACCGGTGATCGCCGCACGCTGAGCGGCCGGCCGCGCCGCGCAGCAGCGGCCGCTCCTTCTGGCCGGAGGGAGTGGCCGCTGCGGTTGCTCGGGGCGCGATGAGCGGATACCCGAAGCGCTCAGCCGCTCGAGGGCTCGATGCCCGTGGCCCGGAGTCGTTCCGCGGTGGCTGTCAATCGTCGATCCGGGTCTCGCCGGTCTCCACGTCCACCTCGACCTCGACGTCCTCGCCGTCCTCGCGCTCGATGTCGATCGTGTACTCGATGCGGCCGTCGTCGGAGTCCAGCTCCCAGCCCTCGACGCGCCCGTCCTGCTCGCCCAGCGCGATCTCGATCGCCTCCTGGTACGTCATCGGGGAGGTGATGTCGACGGCCGGCTCCCGATCGTCATCGGCCTCACGGTCGTGGTCGGTGACCTCGCCGGTGGTGGCATCGATGTCGAGCTCGTGCTCCTCGCCGTCGAGTTGGATCTCGATCTCCCACTCCCAGGACCCGTCGTGGTCGTCGATCTCGATGGAGCGGACCTCGCCCCCGCCGGTGGCCTCGAGAGCGATGTCCCAGGCGTCCTCGGCCGTGACGGGCAGAGTCTCGGTGGCCAGGTCCGCATCACCCGGAAGGGCCTCGACGGTATCCGTCGTCCCCTCGTCGCCACTGTCGGAGGAGCCGTCGGCACCTTCTCTCTCATCAGACGAACCGTCCTCGTCGGAGGCGCCCTCCTCCCCAGAGGCGCCGCCCTGGTCGGAGGCGTCTTGCTCGTCCTGCTCGATACCGGGCTCGCCGACGGGGACCTCCTGGCCCTCATCGGTCCCGGAGCCACAGCCGGCGGCCAGAGCCACCACGGCAGCGATCCCGGCTGCGGCTCGCACGGCGGGGCGGATGCGGGTGCGGATCATGACCGTCCTCCTGTGGGGTTCAGCGTCGGGCATGGGCTCAGGATACGAAGCTCCCGGGGCGCCCCCCAGCTATCTGAGAGCTCTCTCATCGCGTGCTCACCGCGTTCTCACCTGAGGCTCCGCTGTCCCCCGAGGCTCGAAGGCGCCGAGGATCGGGACCGTTTCCCTCCCCCAGCCGCCCCGGAGGCAATACTGTCGAGTCATCGGCCCCTCTTCCGAGGACCGCAGACCACGCGAGGAGATCACCGTGAACACCGTCCCGCCCTGGCCCAACGCTCCTGCCCACGCTCCCACCGATGAGGAGCTCATGACCCTCCACGCCTGGTGGCGTGCCGCGAACTACCTGTCGGTCGGGCAGATCTACCTGATGGATAATCCGCTGCTGCGCGAACCGCTGCAGCGTGACCACATCAAGCCCCGTCTGCTCGGGCACTGGGGCACCACTCCCGGCCTGACGTTCCTGTATGCGCACGCGAACCGGGCGATCCGTCAGCGAGGCCTGAAGGCCATGTACATCACGGGTCCCGGTCATGGCGGTCCGGGGCTGGTGGCCACCAGCTACCTCGAGGGCACCTATTCCGAGGTCTACCCGGAGGTGAGCCAGGACGAGCAGGGGCTGGCCCGCCTGTTCACCCAGTTCTCCTTCCCCGGCGGGGTGCCCTCGCACGTCGCCCCGGAGACGCCCGGCTCCATCCACGAGGGCGGCGAGCTCGGCTACTCCCTCTCCCATGCCTACGGGGCGATGTTCGACCGTCCCGACGAGATCGCCTTCACCGTGGTCGGGGACGGCGAGGCGGAGACGGGACCGCTGGCCACCGCCTGGCACTCCAACAAGTTCGCCAACCCGCTGACCGACGGAGTGGTGCTGCCGATCCTGCACCTGAACGGCTACAAGATCGCCAACCCCACGGTCCTCGCGCGCATCGACGAAGAGGAGCTGGTCTCCCTGATGCGCGGCTACGGCCATACGCCGCTGCTGTTCACCGCTGGCTTCGACGACGAGGACCCCATCGCGGCGCACCGCCGCTTCGCCGAGGTGCTGGATGAAGCGCTGACCATGATCGCCGACATCAAGCGCCGTGCCCGCGAGGATGCCGCAGCCGGCCGGCCGACCCCACGTCCCGCCTGGCCGATGATCATCTTCCGCACCCCCAAGGGCTGGACCGGACCGAAGGAGGTCGACGGCCAGCCCGCCGAGGGATCCTGGCGCTCCCACCAGGTGCCGCTTTCCAGCGCCCGCGACAGCGACGAGCACCTGGCCGTTCTCGATGACTGGCTGCGCTCCTATCGGGCCGAGGAGCTGTTCGATGAGCACGGGCGTCTGCTGGAGTCCGTCGCCGCAGCCGCTCCCGAGGGGCACCTGCGGATGTCCGCCAACCCGGCCACCAACGGCGGCAGCCTCCTGGAGCCGCTGCGCCTGCCAGATTTCCGCGACTACGCCGTGGACGTCCCTTTGCCCGGGGCCTCGGTCTCCGAGGCGACGCGCGTGCTGGGCACGTGGCTGCGCGACGTCATCCGCGACAACCCTCACAACTTCCGGATCTTCGGACCCGACGAGACCGCCTCGAACCGGCTGCAGTCCGTCTACGAGGCCACCGACAAGCAGTGGAACGCACTGTTCGAACCGCACGACCACCAGGAGCACCTGGCTCCGACCGGGCGGGTGATGGAGGTGCTGTCCGAACACCAGTGCCAGGGCTGGCTCGAGGGCTACCTGCTCACGGGCCGGCACGGGATGTTCGCCTCCTACGAGGCGTTCATCCACATCGTCGACTCGATGGTCAACCAGCACGCGAAGTGGTTGAAGGTGTCCGAGGAGCTGGAGTGGCGCCGACCGCTGGCTTCGCTGAACTATCTGCTCAGCTCGCACGTGTGGCGGCAGGACCACAACGGGTTCTCGCATCAGGACCCCGGGTTCATCGATCACGTGGTCAACAAGAAGGCCGAGTTCGTGAGGGTGTACCTGCCGCCGGACGCCAACACCCTGCTGTCGACCTACGACCACTGCTTGCGCTCACGTCACTACATCAACGTCGTGGTCGCCGGGAAGCAGCCGAACCCGAACTGGCTGACGATGGACGAGGCGGTCGTCCATTGCACCCGCGGTCTGGGAATCTGGGAATGGGCCGGCACCGAGGAGCCCGGGCAGGACCCGGACGTGGTGCTGGCCTGCGCCGGGGACATCCCCACCATCGAGACGCTGGCCGCCGCGAAGATCCTGAGGCAGCAGGTGCCCGGGCTCAAGGTGCGGGTGATCAACGTCGTGGACCTGATGCGTCTGCAGGACGACTCGGAACACCCCCACGGGCTCTCGCAGGCGGATTTCGAGGGCCTCTTCGGGCAGGACATCCCGGTGGTGTTCGCCTACCACGGCTATCCCTGGCTGATCCATCGCCTGGCCTACCGGCACGACCGCCACTCCCGGATCCATGTGCGCGGCTACAAGGAGGAGGGCACCACCACCACGCCCTTCGACATGCTGATGCTCAATGACGCGGATCGGTTCCACCTGGTGATGGACGTGATCGACCGGGTCCCGGGCCTGGCCACACGTTATGCCGGGCTGCGTCAGCAGATGGAGGACGAGCGGATCCGGGCCCGCGCCTATGCCTATCAGCACGGGGCCGACATCCCCGATGTGGCCGAGTGGCAGTGGGAGGAGGGCACCGCCAGCTCCTCCGCAACGGCTGCCCTGGCCGATACCGGGGCGGACAACTGATGAACGGGCGATCTGCGCTGCGCCGGGTAGTACGGGTGACCGGCCGGGTCCAGGGTGTCGGCTTCCGGATGGCCGCCGCTCGGGAGGCAGGACGGCTCGGAGTCTCAGGCACCATCCGCAACCTCCTCGACGGCGCGGTGGAGGCGGACATCGAGGGCCCGGTCGAGCCGGTCGAGGAGATGCTCGTCTGGCTGCGGACCGGGCCCTCCAGTGCCCGCGTCGAGCGGGTCGATGTCCAAGAAGCCGACCCGCGCGGTGCAGAGGGCTTCCGGGTGGTCTGAGCGCCGCCCGGAGGGTTGCCTGACGGTCCCGGGGCATGGAGCCGAGGCGGGCTCGGGGATCGGTTCTCGGGGTGCGGGCCGGCGTTCAGGCGCTGACGTCGGCCGCCTCCGGTGCTGCAGTGCTCGCGGTTGCGGGCGTGGTGAGCATGTACCGCGCGATCACGATGACCGCGACCGCGAGCATCAGGATCGATGTGCTGACCATCGCGCCGTATCCGGCCGCATCGAGGATCTGTCCGCCGATCAGGGCGCCGACCGCGATCGACGCATTGAAGGCGGCACTGTTGAGTGCGGTGCCCTCCTCGACGACCTCGCTCGCCTCGGTGCCCACGAAGGACTGGATCGTCACAGAGGCGGCTCCGGCGAACAGCCCCCAGATCGTCACCACCGCCAGCGCGCTGGCGGGGTCACGCACCACCAGCAGCAGTCCCAGCAGAGAGACCAGCATCCCGGTCACGATGGTGAGCACACCGGCCGGCGCCGAGCGCCGGATGATCGCGCCCACGGCGAAGTTGCCGATCAGGCCCGCGATACCGAAGCCGAGCAGCATCAGGCTGATCTGTCCGAGTGGGACCTCGGCGCGATCGATGAGCAGGGGGCTGATGAAGCTGTAGGTGATGAACTGGGCAGTGATCACCAGTGCCGTGAGCGCCAGGGCGTGGCGGACGCCGCGGGTGCGGGCGGCGGTCAGCATCATCCGCGGTGTGACGGGCACGCTGCTGCGAGCGGGGGTCACGATCACGGTGATCACCAGTGCGACGAGGACCGCGACCGTGCCGGTGACCGCGAAGGCCGCACGCCAGCCCAGGTGCGCCCCGATCCATGCGGCGACGGGCACACCCAGCACCAGGGCCGCCCCGACCCCGCCGAAGGCGACGGTCAGCGCACGGGCGGCGTTCTCCGGCATCTGGGCCACGGCCACGATCGGGAGCACAGCCCAGTACAAGCCGATCGCCACACCCGCGAACAGGCGTGCCACCAGGAGCATCGCGAAGTTCAGGGCGATGACGCTGAGCCCGCAGGAGATGGCCACGCACAGCAGGGCGAGCGCCAGCACGAGCCGACGGTCCAGGCCGCGGACGATCACGGGGGTGGCGACCGCGACCACGCCGGCCAGGACGCCGGGGATCGTCACGGTGAGCCCGGCGATGCCTTCGCTGACTCCCAGATCGGGGGCCATCACGCTGAGCACACCGATCGGCAGCTCCTCGATCGTGATCAGGGCGAAGATCCCCACCGCCAGCGCGATCAGGGAGATCCAGCGTCGTACCACGCGAGTCTTCCTCCTGGTGAGTCCTGGTTCGTGACCAGATGACTCTACGAGCAGGCTCTCACCTGAGGCCATCGATGGTGGCGGGGATCGCCGCCCGAGACCTCAGCTCAGCGCGTCGAGCGCCTGATCGATCTCGGTCTCGCCGTCGTTGAAGGCGATGAACTGCCCGATGGTCTGCGAGTGCTCGAGGGAGGCGGCGATGACGCGGGCCACGTTGGCCCGGGAGACCTGTCCGCCCTCGCTCGCCTCGGTGTCGATCCGGCCCGTGGGCTCCTCGAGGGTCAGACGCGAGGGGGCCAGGATCGTCCAGTCCAGTTCGGTCCCGCGCAGGTGCTGATCAGCAGCTGCCTTCGCCTCGGCATAGGGGAAGAAGGAGCTGTCCGCGGCGACACCATGATCAGGCCGGGCACCGAAGTAGCTGACCATCACGTAGCGGCGGGCACCGACCCGCCCCGCCGCGTCCATCGAGGCGATCGCTGCGTCACGGTCGACGCCGTAGGTGCGCTGAGGGTTTCCTCCTCCTGCGCCGGCCGCCCAGATGACGGCGTCCTTGTCGCGCAGCAGATCCTCCCAACCGCCGGCATCCAGGGTCGCGATATCGGCCAGCACCGGCTGTGCTCCCGTGGCCTCGACCTCCGCCTGCTGCTCGGGATTGCGGATCACCGCGTGAACCGTGTGTCCAGCCTGGGCCAGCAACGGCTCTGCGAGCAGCGCGACCTTGCCATGTCCTCCGATGACTGCAATATCCATTCCCCCAGCATCCCACCCGTTCCTGGGCACGTCGATGGGTCCAAACGGACGGTCGGGGGCGCGACGGGCGCGCTCTGCCGCCGGCCACCTCCCGCCCCGTCCGACACGAGGCCGGAGCGCTCCGGCCTCGGCGGGGCGCTCTCGTATGCTCGGCGGCAACGGTCCGGCTCGGCTCGCTGATCACGGACGACTCGCGAAGAGAGGACGGGCGTCGATGGACGGGACCGACAGCGACCAGGGCGCTCTCCTCACGGCCCCGATCGGGCACATGCCCGCCTATGGCTTCGCGCATGTGACGGCGCTGGTCGCTATCGTCGCCCTCTCCGTCGCGGCCGTGGCCTGGGCCCGGCGCGCCGACCCGGGCCGGGTGGGCCGCATCCTGCGCGCGGCCGGCTGGGCCCTGCTGCTGAACTCGATCTTCTGGACCGCCTGGGGGTTCATGCCCTGGGCGTGGAACCTGCAGGAGTCGTTGCCGCTGCACTTCTCCGATGCGCTGCGGTTCCTGCTCCCGATCGCGCTGATCACCCGGGCCCGCTGGGCGATCGTGCTCAGCTATTTCTGGGGGCTGACCCTGAACCTCCAGTCGGTCCTCACCCCGGACCTGAACTACTTCGTGTGGATCCCGCTGGAGTTCGCCCAGTACTGGGTGGCGCACACGAGCGGGCTGGTGGTGCCGATCATGCTGGTATGGGGCCTGGGGCACCGGCCCACCTGGCGGGACTACGCCATGGCCTTTGCGGCGACCCTGGGCTGGGCGGCGCTGGCCTTCCTGGTCAACCTGCTGGTGGGCACCAACTACGCCTATCTCAATCGGGCCCCGGCCGGGCCCAGCCTGCTGGACGTGATGGGGCCCTGGCCGGTGTACCTGCTGGTGGAGGCCGCGGTGATCGCCGCGGTGTGGGCGCTGATGACCTGGCCGTGGACGGTGATCGGCACCCATGCCCACCCTGCCGCCACGGCTGCCGGTGGCCGTGGCAGGGCCGGCTCAGGCCAGCAGCTCGATCTGGGCCAGCCGCAGCGGGCCGGTCGCGGTGGTGATCACCAGTCGGTGCCGGGTGCAGGCCCGCGGTGACCGGATGAGGAACGGGCGGGTCTGGCGGCGCCAGCGGAACGTCTGGGCCGAGCGTTCGTCCAGCACCTCCCAGTTCTCCCCGTCGGTCGACCCCTCCAGGTGCCAGGCGACCGGATCCCCGCCCTCCTCGGCGCCCGAGGTGAGGGTCAGGAATCTCGCGGTGTCCAGCAGCTCCAGCTCCGGCAGCTCGATGACCGCGGTCGTGCCGGGCCAGGACTGCTCGGTCCGTGCGTCGTCATCGAGCAGCGGGTCATCCTCGCGCCGAGGCAGCAGATCCCGCAGCGGCTGGGGTGCATGACCGGGAGCAGTGGCCGACGGCGGGACCTCGCCCCAGCCTCCGGGCTGGTCAGCCAGGGTGAACTGCAGGGTGCCGTGCAGCTCGGAGTGGTCCAGCGCCGCCACGGTGTGCTCGCGCCCCTCGACCGTCAGGGCGGTGACATAGGGGCGGTCCGGTGCCTGCCCCTCGGCGATCACCGTGAAGTCCGGGCCCCCCAGGGGGCGCACCTCGGCACGCTCGAACAGCGGCGCCACCAGGTGGTAGCGCCCGGTGCCCAACTGCAGCGGGTACAGGCCCAGCGCCGTCAGCAGCCACCAGGCGCTCATCTCGCCGTTGTCCTCGTCGCCGGGATAGCCCTGTCCGATCTGCTCCCCCACGAACAGCCTGCGCTGAACCTCTCTCACGATCTCCATCGCCCGATGCGGGGCGCCCGCATGGTGGTAGAGGAAGGGGATGTGGTGCGAGGGCTGGTTGGACATCCCGAACTGGCCCATCCGCACTGCGCGGGCCTCGTCCATCTCGTGGATGACGTGACCGTAGGTGCCCTTGAGGTCGGCTCGCTCCGGGGTGGAGAAGAACTCGTCCAGCTTCGCCCGCAGCTCGTCGCGGCCCCCGTGCAGTGCGGCCAGCCCCTCCCCGTCGTGGGGGACGTGGAAGGCGAAGTTCCAGCCGTTGGTCTCGGTGAAGTCGCCGCCCCACACCCTGGGGTCGAACTCCTCGGGGCTCTGCGCGAACTCGCCGGTGCGGCGCCGGCCCTGGAAGAAGCCGAGGAGCCCGTCGAACAGCAGCGGGTAGTTCGCCGAGCGGGCCCGCAGGTAGGCGGCTTCCTCCTGCAGCTGCCGGCGCTCCTCGGGCGCGGTGTCGGGCGCCTCGGCCAGCAGCTCGGCCTGCGCGGCCAGGCCGTGATCGTTGATGTACGCCTCGAGCGCCCAGGAGACCGACTCGGGGGTGTCGGTGTCGACGTACCCGGTGAACACGGCCCGCTCGTTGCCCGTGCGGCCCACCTCGAGGAAGGGCGGGGCGACCGTGGCGTTGCGCAAGCCGGACTCGTAGGCGGACCGAGGATCTGGGAGCGCCACGCCCTTGACGTGCGCGTCGGCGAAGGCGACGTCGGAGCTGGTGCCGGTCATGCAGTCCGCGTAGCCCGGTGAGGACCAGCGGGCGATCCAGCCGCCCTCGCGGTACTGCTGGACGAAGCCGTCGGCCAGCTCCGCGGTCAGCTCGGGATACAGCAGCACGTAGGCAGGCCACGCCGTGCGATAGGTGTCCCAGAAGCCGTGGTTGACATGGATCCGGCCCGGAAGCACCTGGGCGTTGGTGCGGGTGTCGGTCGCCTCGCCCCTGACCGGCCGCACCGGGCTGGCGTGGACGGGCTCGGGCCGCTGGGGCGTCCCGGCGTTCTCCCATTGGGAGTTGGGGTACAGGTTCAGCCGGTACAGGTTGCCGTACAGCGTGCGTCGCTGCGGCGGGGTGGCGCCGACGACCTCGAGCACGCTCAACCGGTGGGTCCATTCCGCATGCGCCGCGGCCCGCACCTGCTCGAAGGACCGGCCGTCCAGCTCCTGTGCGAAGGTGCGCTGGGCCTGCTGTGTGCCGATGAAGCTGGTGACCATCCGCACCGTGACCGAGGTCGTCCCGGGCGCGAAGGTCAGCAGGCTCGCTCCGGCACTGGCCCCCTCGGCGCGGCCGACGGTCTGCGGGGCAGGGTCCACCTCGGCCAGGACGAACATGCGCGTCGCCCCGTCGGCCCGGTCGTAGCCCTGGGCGACCGCCGAGTCGACCCAGCCCCGCAGGCGGCCGTCGAGGACCGCCCCGGCGGCGTCGATCCGGCAGTGCTCGTCGACGCCCTCGAGCAGCAGCTGGGGATGCTCGAGGGCGGTGGGGAAGTCGAACTCGCTGATGGCTCCGTGGTCGGTCGGGGCCAGCCGCATCCCGATCCCGCCCTCGAGCGCGACCTGGTACAGGTCCGGGCGGGCGAGCTCCTCGGCGTGGTCGAAGGCGAGCGAGCGCGCCGCGGGAGAGGCATCGCTCTGCTCGCCGGTCATCGGCATCAGCACGAACTGGTTGCGGTCTCCCATCCAGGGGCTGGGCTGGTGGGAGATGGCCAACCCCTGGAGGCGGGGGCGGTTCTGCTCGTCGCCGGCCCGGTGGTACTCGTACAGCCAGCGGCGGGTGCGGGCGTCGGTGACCGGCGTGAAGAAGGCGAAGCCGTTGGGCCAGGCGGTGATCGGGAGGGTATTGCCCCGGGAGAAGTCACCGGAGGCGTAGGTGCCGCGACGGGTATCGACCCAGGCCACCGGATCCTGTGCCGGCGGATCTGCGGGAAGGCGGGCGGAGTCGCCGAGGTAGGGGCCGTCGATCCAGCCGATCAGCTCGTTCTGCTCCTCGGCCGCGTCCCCGGCAGCCTCGAGGTCCTTCTGGGCCGCGGGATCGCCGGGCTCCACGGGGTCCTCGTGGTCCGGCTCCAGGTCGGTCCCGGTGGGCAGACTGTGCGGGTGCGGATCGGTGGCGGTGGGAAGGGTGTCCGGGCGCGGCAGGTCCGCGGTGAGCTCGACGACCGGCTCGCCCTCGGATGCGCCGCCCTCGGGGACATCGGCATCCGTCTCGTCGCCGGGGACGTCGGCGACCAGCAGCACCTCGACGATCTCGCGGCCGGCGGCGGCGCCGAGCTGGACCTGTACGTCGTTCCACTGGTCGGCGTACAGGATCTTCCCCTCGCCCTGGCCGCGAGCGGTGGCGGGCACCCCGTACTGGTCGACGGGCTGGAGCTCGGACAGGCGGCTGCCGTCGGCGAAGCGCAGGTCGAGGGCGACGCAGGTCGCTCCCCAGGTCTGTGCGGCGTCCAGCCGAGGGTGGATGAACACCCGTAGCACATCATCGGCCTGCACGGTACGGCCGATGAGGGCGTCGGCCCCCTCCAGCGCGGGCAGGGCCGCCTCGGTCCGCTCGCCGGCGGTGAGTGTGTAGCGCAGCGTGGACCTTGCCCAGAATCCGGCGCCGTCCTTGCTGGTGGGAGATCCGACGGGGCCCGGGTCGGCGGTGACGATCATGGTCTGAAGATTACCGATCCGGCAGCTCGGCACGCGCCCAGCACGCCGTGGGCGGGATGTGAATCCGGTCGGCGGTGGGCCCCGGGCAGCTGTCCTCAGCACTCCGCGGGCGCCGTCCTCAGCACGCACTGTGCGGATCGCCGCCCGGTGCGGGATACTGCAGCTCCCGGATCCTGCCGCCCAGAAGGACGCCATGACCTTCGCTCCCGCCCCGCGCCCCGGCTCTGCCGGGCCGCCACCGCCCCGTCCCCAGCGCCCCCTGTGGCATTGGCTGCTGCTGGGCGGCGCGGGAATGGCACTGCTGCTGGTCGCGCTCATCGTGGCGCTGATCCTGCTCTGGCAGATCCTGGGCCGGGGCGACCCCGAGACCACGCTGGATGACTTCTACGACTCCCTGCAGACCAGCGACTGCGCGCTGTTCGAGGAGACCACCACCCCGGAGTACCGGGACGCGACGGGACTGACCAGCTGTGACGTGTTCGAGCAGGCCACCTCGGACATGACCGGTGTCGACTACGAGGTCACCGATCGGGTCAACCGCTTCGGCTATGCGATCTTCTACGTCACCGAACGATACGAGGACCGTGGCGAGACGATCGAGGTGCCCTTGCGCTACTTCGTCGAGCGCAGCAGCGGGCAGTGGGGTCTGGCCGGAATCGAGCCGGTCGACGAGAACTCCCCCGACCCCATCACCGGGTCCTGAGCGGCACCGGCCGCGCCCGACCCAGGGCGGGGCATCCCCTGGTTCCCTGCGGCACGAGCCGGGGTCAGCCGGTGCCCTGTCCGCGGTGGTCACGGCAGCGGGCCTGGTAGATCTCGGTGCCGCCGATGTTGGTGGCCAGCAGCCGGACGGCGTCGCCGGCCTCCCCGCCGCGCAGACGGATGTGGAAGGGGGCATCGCCCCCGCACAGCGAGCACACCGCGGTCAGCTTCACCACCTCCTCGGCCACCGCCATCAGGGCGGGCAGCGGCTCGAAGGGATCGCCGTCGTAGGTGACGCAGAGCCCGGCGACCTCGACCTGCACGCCGGCCGCCAGCAGCTCCTCGACCACGCCGGTCAAGTCGCTGCCGAAGAACTGGGCCTCGTCGATCGCGATGATGTCGGGCAGATCGCCCTCGGCCGCGGCCAGGTCGAGCAGCTCAGCGGCCTCGGACATCATGCGGGCAGGTTCGCTGCGACCGGTGTGGGTCAGCAGCTGGGCGTGATCACCACGGGTGTCGATGGCGTGGGAGACGACCTCGACGTCCAGCCCGGCCAGGCGAGCACGTCCCACCCGGCGCAGCAGCTCCTCGGTCTTGCCAGCGAACATCGGGCCGACGATCACGTGCAGGCGGCCGGCGAAAGTGGCGGACATGCGCCCAGGGTACGCGGCCGCCCGTCGTCGGTACGGTACGCCCATGGGAACGACCATGCCGTCGCCGAACGTGCCCGCCTCGGGCAGGACCTCACGGCAGCTCCCGAGCTATGCCGCAGGAGCCTTCGACGTGCCCTCCAGGATCCTGGGCGGTCAGGAGGTGATCTCCCAGGACACGGTCTGGGAGGAGCACTCCCACCCCACGCATGAGCTGCTCTGGAACGAACGGGGCGCCTCGACCGCGCGGATCGGGTCACGGATGTGGACGATCACCTCGAGGATCGGCCTGTGGATCCCGGCCGGCCTGCCGCACAGCGGGTTCACCCCGGCTGGGACCTGGCACTGCGCCGCCCAGCTGTCCATGGCCCGCACCCTCCCGCTCGCCCCCGGCCCCATCGCCGTCGAACTCACCCCGCTGCTGCGCCTGCTGATGGACCGACTCATCCACCAGACGCTGTCCGAGCGCTCCCAAGCCCTCACCGAGGCGGTGATCCTCGACGTCCTCACGCCGTGCGAGCATCAGCTCGCCCTCCCGATACCCGAACATCCGCTGCTCACGCCGATCGTCGATGCAGTGCGTGCCGATCCCGCCGACGGCACCTCCCTGGCGCAGTGGTCGCACCGCCTGGGCGTCTCCACGCGCACCATCACCCGTAGCTTCGAGACGGAGACCGGCATGACCTACCGCACCTGGGTCGCCACTGCTCGAGCGCAGCATGCAGTCGAGCTGCTCGCCCGTCAGGTCCCCCTCGAGCAGGTCACCGAGTCCGTCGGCTACCGCTCGGCGAGCGCCTTCATCACCGCCTTCCGGCGTATCACCGGTCTGACCCCGGGCCAGTTCCGGCGCATCGAGGCGCACAGCTCGGCCTTCTCCGCGCGCACGCTGTCCGATTGACGCATTCGTCTGTCCATAGTGCGCGATTGCGCGCAACATCGGTGTTGTCTATTTTGGTTAGGCAATCCTAAGGTCCGCGTCGGGGCGGCCACGGCACTTCCTGTCCGTCGGTCCGACCGACCAGACAGCGGTGCGGTGGACGCGCCGGCCGCGAGATCCCGGATCGCTTCCCTGACCCGTGCACGTTCCGCGCGTTCCCCGTGCGCCCCGGTGCGAGGACAGAGCTCACGGGCGTGCTTCTCCAGTGAAAGGCCCTTCCATGACCCGCCTCTCCCGCCGTGCCTTCGCCGGCACCTCCTCTGCAGCGCTCCTCGTCCTGCTCACCGCCTGCTCCTCGAGCGAGGGTGAGGCCGACGACTCCGGAGCCGCAGGCAGCTCGGACTCCGGCGGCGCGACCGGCGCGGACGGAGCGATCACCGTCGAGCACGCCTTCGGGACGACCGAGATCCCCGCTGCCCCCGAGCGCATCACGACCGTGGCGTGGGCCAACCACGAGGTGCCCCTCGCACTGGGCGTGGTCCCGCAGGGCATGGCTGCCGCGACTTTCGGTGATGACGATGACAACGGGTTGCTTCCCTGGGTCGAGGCGAAGCTCGAGGAGCTGGGCGGTGAGGTCCCGGTGCTCTTCGACGAGTCCGACGGCATCGACTTCGAGGGTGTGGGTGACACCGGGCCCGAGGTCATCCTCGCCGCATACTCGGGGCTCACCCAGGAGGACTTCGACACCCTCAGCGAGATCGCCCCGACCGTGCCCTTCCCCGAGATCGCCTGGGGCACCTCCTGGCGCGAGATGATCACCATCAATGCCACCGCCATGGGCCTGGCCGCCGCAGGAGAGGACCTGGTCGCCGAACTGGAAGCGGAGATCGAGGAGGCGGTCGCTGCTCATCCCGCGATCGCCGGGAAGAACGCCATGTTCCTGACCCACGTGGACACCAGCGACCTCTCGACGGTCAGCTTCTACACGGCCCACGACACCCGCACCCGGTTCTTCGAGGACCTCGGCATGGTGATCGCCCCCAGCGTGGTCGCCGCCTCGGAGGACACCGCGGAGTTCGCCACAAGCATCAGCGCCGAGCAGGCCGATGCCTTCAACGACGTCGAGATCATCGTGACCTACGGCGACGACTCCCTGCTCGAGGCGCTGCAGGCTGACCCTCTGCTGTCCCAGATGCCTGCAGTGAGCAGCGGCGCCGTGGTGAACCTGCCTGGGGACAGCCCTCTGGGGACGGCCGCCAATCCCACGCCGCTGGCGATCTCCTACATCCTCGAGGACTACCTGGTGGAGCTGGACCGCGCCGCCTCGTCCTCGTCCTGACCCACGGCCGCCGCATCCTCATGGCCGTGACCACTCCTCCCGTCGTCGCCGGCGGGCTCGGACGCTCCTGGCGGCGACGCAGCGCCGGTCTGCTGCTGAGCCTGCTGGCCCTGACGGCACTGATGGCCATCTCGGTGACGATCGGCTCCCGGGCTGTGGCCGCCGAGGACATCCTCTCCGCATTCGGCGGCTCCACCGACGGTTTCGGTCCCGCCGCGGTCGCCAAGCGCATCCCCCGCACCCTGCTCGCCGTCATCGTGGGCGCCGCCCTCAGCGTCTCCGGAGCCGTCATGCAGGGCGTCACCCGCAATCCGCTGGCCGATCCCGGGATCCTCGGCATCAACACGGGCGCTTCCCTCGCGGTGGTGATCGGGATCGCTCATTTCTCGCTGACCAGTGCGTCGAGCATGATCTGGGTGGCGATCCTGGGAGCCGGGACCACCGCCGTCCTCGTCTACATCCTGGGATCCCTGGGCCGGGGCGGTGCGACGCCGCTCAAGCTAGCGCTCGCCGGGGTGGCGACCGGTGCCGCTCTGACCTCGTTCATCAACGCCGTGGTGCTCTCCCGGGCCGACATCGGCGACAGTGTGCGCTCCTGGCAGGTCGGTGGGGTCGGTGGCGGCAGCTACGCCTCCCTGCAGCAGGTCGCACCGTTCCTGCTGATCGGGTTCGCGATCTGCGTGCTGCATGCCCGGGGGCTGAACTCCCTGGCGCTCGGTGACGATCTGGCGGCCGGACTCGGCGAGCGTGTCGTCATCACCCGCGCTCTGGCCTCCCTGGGGGCCGTGATCCTATGCGGTGCCGCCACTGCGGTGACGGGCCCCATCGGTTTCGTCGGACTCGTGGTGCCCCACGCCTGCCGTCTGCTGATCGGCGTCGACCATCGCTGGCTGTTCCCCTTCTCGGCGGTCACCGGCGCCGCACTGCTCACCGCTGCGGACATCCTGGGCCGTCTCGTCTCGCGACCCTCCGAGCTGGACGTGGGAATCGTGACCGCGCTCCTCGGCGCTCCCGTCTTCATCGCCATCGTGCGCCGACAGAGGATGGCCTCCCTATGAGACCACGGACCCTCTCCGCGGGCATCGGATCGGCGAAGGGCGGTCCTCGCGCCGTTCCGGCGCCGCTCCCGTCCCGCCCGGCCCCTCCCACCGTGGCGCTGGTGGCCGCAGCACGCCGACGGCGACGAGCACGTGCCGGGCTGGTGATCACGCTTCTCACGATGGCGATCGCCGCGACCTTCTGCGTCTCGCTCATGGTCGGCCGCACCTTCTACCCGCCCGATGACGTGTTCCGGGTACTCGCCGGTCAAGAGGTGTCGGGAGCGAGCTTCACGGTGGGGCGGCTGCGCCTGCCCCGTGCAGTGCTCGCCGCCCTCGCCGGGATCTGCTTCGGACTGGGCGGCGTCACCTTCCAGACCATGCTGCGCAACCCTCTGGCCAGTCCCGACATCATCGGCATCTCCTCCGGCGCGAGCGCCGCCGCGGCCTTCGGGATCGTGGTGCTGGGTCTGTCCGGTCCGACCGTCTCACTGCTGGCGATCACGGCGGGGCTGGGCGTCGCACTCATCATCTACCTCCTGTCCTACCGGGGCGGCGTGATGGGGACCAGGTTGATCCTGGTGGGTATCGGGGTGGCGGCGATCCTGCAGTCGGTCACCGACTGGGTGCTGTCCACAGCCGGGCAGTGGGATCTCCAGGAAGCCCTGCGTTGGCTGACCGGCAGCCTCAACAACTCGTCCTGGGACCAGGTCAGGCTGGTGCTCGGGGCCCTGGCGGTCCTCGCCCCGGTGCTGCTGTCCCGCGCGAAGGACCTCCGCGCCACGCAGCTCGGGGACGATGCCGCCTCGGCTCTCGGGGTGCCGGTGGCGACCACCCGACTGCTGGTGATGGTCGCGGCCGTCGGGCTGATCTCCTTCGCGACCGCTGCCTGCGGCCCGATCGCCTTCGTCGCCTTCCTCTCCGGACCGATCGCCGCGCGTCTGATCGGCCCCGGCTCCTCCCCCATGATCCCGGCGGCCCTGGTCGGAGCGCTCCTGGTGCTGGTCGCCGACCTCGTCGGCCAGTACGCGGTGGGCGCTCGGTATCCGGTCGGGGTCGTCACCGGAGTGCTCGGCGCCCCCTACCTGATCGTCCTGCTCATCCGCACCAACCGCCATGGGAGCGCCCTATGACCACCGCACACAGCCTGCTCGCCCGCGAGCTCACACTGGGCTACGGCGATCGCACCGTCATCGAGGACCTCGACCTCTCCCTGCTCCCCGGCCGGGTCACCGCGATCGTCGGCGCCAACGCCTGCGGCAAGTCGACCCTGCTGCGCTCCATGTCGCGCCTGCTCACGCCGCGTCGCGGCCAGGTGCTGCTGGACGGGCAGCAGATCCATCGGATGCCGGCCAAACAGCTCGCCCGCCTCCTGGGCCTGCTCCCGCAGACGCCCCTGGCCCCGGAGGGAATCACTGTCGCCGATCTCGTCGGGCGGGGCCGCCACCCGCATCAGGGCCTGCTGTCCCGATGGGGCCCGGTCGACGACCACGCCGTCGCGACGGCGCTGGACCTGACCCGCACCGCGGAGCTCGCCCAGCGGCCAGTCGACGAGCTCTCCGGCGGGCAGCGCCAAAGGGTGTGGATCGCGATGGCCCTGGCCCAGGACACGGACGTGCTGCTGCTCGACGAGCCGACCACCTTCCTCGACGTCGCGCACCAGATCGAGGTACTAGACCTGCTCACCGACCTCAACCGCGTACGAGGGACCACCATCGTGATGGTGCTGCACGACCTGAATCTCGCGGCTCGCTACAGCGACCGTCTGGTCATGCTCTCCGACGGTCGCGTGCAGGCATCCGGACCACCGACACAGGTGCTCACCGAGGATGCTGTGGAAGCGGTGTTCGGTCTGCCCAGCCGGGTGATCACCGACCCGGTCTCGGGGACCGCGCTGATGGTACCGATCGGGCGGCACCACGGGGCCGGACAGGCCCGCCCGCACTGAACGTTCGCGATTCGCCCGTGTTGCAGGCCTGATCCGGGCATGGAAGGGTTGGGACCCCGCGGCATCGAGGCCGATCGGCACGGTCGGTCGCCGCGTTCCGAGCACCTAGGAGGTCGCTGTGAAACTGCCTTGGCTCAAGACCGCGCTCGAGACGGACGGACCGTTCATCACGGTCCACCTCGACACCACACGCACGGACCCGCAGTCGGCCGCCGCGTTGGCGACCCGGTGGGCGCAGATGCGCTCAGGGCTGGCAGACGACGGCGCCCCCGATGATCTCCTCGAGCAGATCGAGGAGACGGTCCTGAGCCCCTCCCCCATCGGCGGCCGGCACGGCCGCACCATCGTGGCCACCGACACCGAGATCCTCGTCGACCGGGTGCTGCCCGTCCCCCCGGAGCAGGAGTCCGCTCAGCGCGGGGACGCCCCGGTCCTGCTGCCCTTGCTGCAGCTGACTCGTTTCGCCGTGAGCCAGCTGCTGATCCTCGTCGACCGCTCCGGTGCCGATCTGCATCTGCGGGCCCCGGAGAACCCCTCCATCCGGCAGAGCCCCAACGGGCTGGGCGAGGACTCCACCGTCGAAGGTGGCCATGACGTGGTGCATAAGGCCAACCTGGGCGGGGGCAGCCCGCACGGCTGGAGGGCCAACAACTACGAGGCCCGGGTGGAGGACTCCTGGGAGCGCAACGCCGACGCGGTCGCCGAGAAAGTCGATGCGATCGTGCGTGAGCGGCTCCCGGACATGGTCCTGCTCAGCGGTGACGTGCGCGCCCAGGGCCTGCTCAAAGCGGCGCTGGGCCAGGAGGCGCAGGAACGGCTGGTGGAGATCCCCGGCGGCACCCGCTCGGTGGCGCTGGAGAGCGAATCGTTCCGGGCCGAGGTCGCCGAGGCGACGGAGGAGTTCGTCCGCTCCCGCCAGCATGGGCTGATCGAGCGGTTCCGGGAGAGTCAGGGCCGCGACGGTGCCTCGGTGGGCGGTGCGGCCGAGGTCGCCCAGGCCCTCGACCGGGGACAGGTCGAGGAGCTGATCTTCGTCTCCGGCCAGGAGCCGTCGGCGATCGAGGATCTCTTCCGCCAGGCGCTGGGCACCGATGCGGGGATCTTCGCGCTCGGCCAGGAGGAGGACCAGGACGACCTGCCCGAGGGGATCGGCGCGATGCTGCGCTGGAGGGATGACGCCACCCCCTCCAACCGGGTCGGCTCCATGACCGGTGACACCGAGCGGCAGGAGGCCGTCACCCCGGAGCGGGACGAGCCGTCACCGCACGCTCAGGAGGAGCAGAGCCTGCGCACCTGAGCGCCGCAACCGGACGGTCCGCCGCCTCGACCGCTCGCCGTTGTCATCCCAGGATGGGGGCACGGGTGCCTCCCGGCACCCGCTCTACAAGGGATCGGCACGGAGAGGGGTCAGGTCATGCCCGAGGCTTGGAACAAGAAGCGTGAGCGCCAGTACCAGCACGTCAAGGACAGCGCCGAGGGCCGTGGCGAGAGCGAGGACACTGCCGAGGAGATCGCGGCCCGCACCGTCAACAAGGCCCGCGCGCAGCAGGGCGAATCCGAGGAGGCGAGCAAGGTCTCGACGAAGGACAAGTCGCCGTCGGAGCGCGGCGGCGAGCGTTCCCACTCCGGCGCCCAGGGACGCACCAAGGACCAGCTGTACGAGGACGCCAAGCGACAGGACGTCGAGGGGCGTTCGACGATGACCAAGGACGAGCTGAAGAAGGCCCTCGACGACCGGGAGTGACGGGTGATCGGGCCGTGAGCCGGGTCGCCGGTGCGTCCCGGCTCCATCGGCCCGCCTCCCGGCACGCGCGCCTATGCTCGGGGGCGACGCGCGCCGCCCATCCGTTCCCGAGCTGAGAAGGACCGTATGACCTCGAACTTCTCCTCCCGTGCGGCCGCTTCAGCGATGGCCGTCGACCGGGACGCGGTGCGTCGGGCGGCCTTCGAGGCTCACCTGACGGAGTTCCTCGGGGATCGCTTCACGGTGCTGTCGGAGCGGGCCAGCCGCCACATCCACCTCGACGTGTACGTCTTCGAGCCATCGGCGGAGGTCCCCCACATCACGCTGGTCACGGCCGGGATGTCGGATCTACCGATGCCCGTACCCGGCTCCGGCGCGCAGCTGCGGATGGAGCTGATGCTCGCCCTGCCGCGCGGCTGGCCGGGACTGGACCCTCTGGAGGGCGAGGCGCTCGCGCGGGAGGAGAACTTCTGGCCACTGCGGCTGCTGAAGGACGTCGCCCGGTACCCCAGCAGCTTCGATGCCTTCCTGAGCTGGGGGCACACCGTCGACGGCAGCGCCGGCGACCTGGATCGGGGACCGTCGCCGTTCGCGGGTGCCTTGATCGGCCCTCCGTTGGGGTACCCCGCCGAGCTGATGCGCGCACCGACTCCGCGAGGGGACGTGCAGCTGCTCGCGGTGATGCCGCTGACGCCCGCCGAGATGGCCTTCAAGGCATCCCTGCCCAGCGGCGGCGAAGCGCTCGTGGACCGGATGCTCGAGGCCGGCGCCGACGCCGTGATCACACCGGGCCGGGACTCGGTGGTCGAGGGGCCGGCCCCGTGGGCGGTGCATCTGCTGATGGCTCGGCGTCACCTGGATCTGGGCAGCGTGCTGTCGGACGCGCTGCCCGAGCTGGCCGCGCGGCTCGGCGAGCAGGAGATGGCCGAGCACGTGCTCGAGGCGGGTGCGGGAGAGCAGGTGCGGATGCGCGTGGGCGGGCGCCTCGAACCGGCCACGCTGGAGGGAGCGCTGGGGGCCGGCCCCGGCGCCGGGACCCTGCGGCCCGAGGTGGCCGAGCACGCCTGCACCGTGACGCTCACACCGGTCAGGCCCGGGACCGGGGCCCCGGTCATGGCGGTGATGGCACTGGTGATGCTGCTGATCGAGCACTCCGATCCGGTGGCGCTGTGGTTCCCTCATCAGGACCACATCACCTCTCCCGAGGCACTCGCCGCGGATGTCGCAGGCGGCGTGCTGGTCCACTATCGGGTCCATCCCACCCGGGCTCCGGCAGGGATGGAGGCAGCCAGCACGCGCGGACTGGCGGCCCTGGGCGGCCTGGAGGTGCTGGCCCGCAGTCGGCACCTGTCCCAGCATCAGCTGGCCCAGCGCATCCACGCGGTGGTCGAGGGGGTGCCCGGGCAGGGGGCGTATGCGCTGCCCGCGGCCGGCGCATCCGTGGCCTTCGGCTCCGAGGAGTATCAGCTGGTGGAGGCCGTGGATCCGATCAGCGGCGCGCCGGTGCTCGAGCTGCGAGCGGGGCCCGGGGCCCAGCGCTGAACGGGCTGCGCCACCTAGCTGCCCGCCCATGCGTGGCGTCGGCGCGGCCGGCGGTCGGCTAGATCAGCGGCCAGGGGAACATCATTCCGCTCGGGTCCTCCGGGAGCTCGCCCACCGCGGCCAACCAGCGCGCTCTGCCCTGCAGGGCCTCGACCTCATCGGGTTCCAGCAGCCCGGCCACTTCGGAGGGCACCTCCTCGATCAGCCGCCACAGATCCTCGATCAGCGTCTCGTCCAGCTCGTGGCCGGCGAAGTCCCAGATCACGGTGCGCAGCTTGAGATCGGAGGAGAAGCACAGCCCGTTGTCGATGGCCCAGATCCGCCCATCGCCGCTGCGCAGCACGTGCCCGCCCTTGCGGTCGGCGTTGTTGGTGACGATGTCGAAGGCGGCCATCCGGCGCAGCTGCTCGTGGGACTCGGGCCGATCGGCGTGGAGGGTGAAGTAGTGCTCGGCGGGGTCGTGATGGATGAACAGCTGCAGGGATCCCTCCCCGAAGGGGCCGTCGGTTCGCAGCACTGTCGGTGGCACCAGGTCCCAGCCCAGATGCCGGCTGATCAGGTACGCCGCTCGTTCCCGTCGATGCAGCCCCGGCGGGAAGTCGCCCAGGGGCCGCTCCCCCAGCTCCGGCTTGTACACGGCGTGGGTGAGGGCCGACGAATCGCCCAGCCGCACCAGGAAGGTCTCGTTGCTGGAGCCGACGATCCCGCCGATCAGCTCGATCTCCTCCTCCGCCAGCCGGGACAGGGCGGCCTGGTCGAAGTGTTCCGTCGAGGGCGGGCCGTGGCGAGGGTCGGGTAGAGAGCCCTTCTCGGGATCCGCCGTCACTGGGCCGTCAGCTCGGCCAGAGACTGGCTGCTGGAGTTGGTCAGCAGCACCACCGGGTTCGCCGCGTCCCGGTAGAGAACGGCGGAGACGGAGCACGGGGAGACCGACAGGCGCTGCATCGAGTCCAGCGGTCCGCCGAGGGCGTGGGCGAGCAGGCTGCGGATCGGGTCGGCGTGGGAGAAGCACACGACGGTGCCGCCGGGGTGTGCGGAACGCAGCCGGTCCATGGTGGCGACCATGCGGTCCTGCATCTCGAGGAAGCTCTCCCCGCCGGGGAAGCGGAAGGTCGAGGGCGAGGACTGCACCGTTCGCCACTCCGGCAGGGCCGAGAGCTCGCTGAGGCTGCGACCGGTCCACTCCCCCACCTCGCATTCCAGCAGGCTCGGCTCGATCTGCACCGGGAGCCCCAGAGCCTGGGCGCTGGCCTCGGCGGTCTCGTGGGCTCGCTCCAGCGGGGAGGAGTACAGCGCCCGGATCGGCTCGCGCGCATGCCGTTCCAGCAGCCGTTCACCGACCCGCCGGGCTTGGTCGCGGCCGGCTGCAGCCAGGTGCAGGCCGGGGGCACGGCCGGGCAGCACACTGCCGGTGGTGGCAGTGGCTCCGTGACGCACCAACAGGATCACGGTGGCCCGCTCCTCGGGGCAACCGGAGCTGTGAGCCGCAGCGGGATCGACGGCGACATCGGCGGCGGTATCGACAGCTGCGGCGGCGGTATCGGCGGTGAAGGACTCATCAGTGGGGGTCATCGATGCCAGGGTACGTCGCGACCTGCCCAAACGGGAGCCCGGCGGGCTACGGTGGAAGGGTGAGCGAGATGCCGAAGATCCAGACCCTCGGCGAGCTGCGCGCCGCCGGATACACCCATCGGAGCCTGCGGGAGGAGCTGCGGGAGAACCTGCTGTCCGCCCTGGCCGGAGGCACGGACCCCTGGCCGGGCATGCATGGCTTCGAGCACACCGTCATCCCCCAGCTGGAGCGCGCGATCATCGCCGGTCACGACGTGGTGCTGCTGGGTGAGCGGGGGCAGGGCAAGTCGCGCCTGCTGCGCACGCTGGTGGGGCTGCTGGACGAATGGGCACCGATGATCTCGGGGTCCGAGCTGAACGAGGATCCGCTGGATCCGATCACCCCCGCCGCGCAGGCCCGCGTCCAGGACGAAGGCGAGGACCTACCGATCAGCTGGCTGCACCGCAGCGAGCGGTACGTGGAGAAGCTGTCCACCCCGGACACCTCGGTGGCGGACATGATCGGGGACGTGGATCCGATGCGAGTGGCCGAAGGGCGGCGCCTGGGCGACCCCGAGACCATCCACTACGGTCTGGTCCCCCGCGCCAACCGCGGCATCGTGGCGCTCAACGAGCTGCCGGACCTGGCCGAGCGGATCCAGGTGGCGCTGCTGAACGTGATGGAGGAGCGCGACATCCAGATCCGCGGCTACGTGCTGCGACTGCCCCTGGATGTGCTGGTCCTGGCCTCGGCCAACCCCGAGGACTACACCAACCGCGGGCGCATCATCACTCCGCTCAAGGACCGCTTCGGCGCCGAGATCCGCACGCACTACCCCCTGGAGATCGCCGACGAGATCGCCGTGATCCGCCAGGAGGCGCAGCTGACCGCGCGGGTTCCGGACGTGCTGCTGGAGATCCTGGCCCGCTTCACCCGCGCCCTGCGCGAGTCCGCGGCGATCAATCAGGCCTCCGGGGTCTCGGCCCGCTTTGCGATCGCCGGCGCGGAGACCGTGGCGGCCGCGGCGCTGCATCGTGCCACCGTGCGCGGCGAGGACGAGGCCGTGGCTCGCCGGGTCGATCTGCAGACCACCCTCGAGGTCCTCGCCGGCAAGGTCGAATTCGAGTCCGGCGAGGAGGGACGCGAGCTGGAGATCCTCGAACACCTCCTGCGCACTGCCACCGCCGAGGCCGTCCGCACCCACTTCCGCGGCTTGGACCTGGCCCCGCTGGTCGAGGCCTTCGACGGGGAGCGCACCGTGACCACCGGCGAGCGCGTGACCGCGGCCGAGGTCCTGGAATCGCTGCCGCAGCTCCCGGAGCCGGGCCTGTACGAGGAGATCGCCGAACGCCTGGACGCCGAGGGTGACGCCGAGCGGGCCGGCGCCATCGAGCTGGCCCTGGAAGGGCTGTTCCTGGTGCGCCGGCTGTCGAAGGAGAGCGGCGACGGGGAGACCGTTTATGGGTGATCGACGTACTGCGAGCCTGCGAGCGGTAGGAGATCAGCCGAGCCAGATCGAGTCTGATCGACGTACTGCGAGCCTGCGAGCGGTAGGAGATCAGCCGAGCCAGATCGAGTCTGATCGACGTACTGCGAGCCTGCGAGCGGTAGGAGATCAGCAGACCGACAGAGACTGATGGAGGCGCCGCGCGGGACCAGCGGCAGCAGATCTACCGCTGACACCCGCTGAGCAGAGTGGACGAGGAGGGTTCATGGCCAGAGCACCACGCTCCTACTACGGCCGCTTCACCGGTGGTCCGGATCCGCTGGCCCCGCCGGTGGACCTGGCCGAGGCGCTCGATGCAGTCTCCGAGTCGGTGATGGACGGCTACTCCGCCGATTCGGCGCTGCGCGAGTTCCTGCGTCGCGGCGGACGCGACCAGGACGGCCTGGACCAGCTGGCGGGACGCATCCACCGCAGGCGCCGCGACCTGCTCAGCCGACATCGCTTGGACGGCACCCTCCAGGAGGTCGACCGTCTGCTCCGGCAGGCGGTGCTCGCCGAGCGCGGCCAGCTGGCCCGCGACACCGAGATGGATTCCACCGACCGCACCCTGCGCGAGATGACCATCGAGAATCTGCCGAGCTCGACAGCGGCGGCGGTCACGGAGCTGTCCGAGTACGACTGGGCCTCGCACGAGGCCCGTCAGGCCTACGAGCAGATCAAGGAGCTGATGGGCCGCGAGATGCTCGACCAGCGCTTCGCGGGGATGAAGCAGACGCTGCAGGGGGCCACCGAGGAGGACCGCGCCCAGGTCACCGAGATGCTGCGCGATCTCGGCGACCTGCTGGAGGCCCATGCCCGCGGCGAGGCGACCGAGGACGATTTCGCCGAGTTCATGAACCGCCACGGTGACGCCTTCCCCGAGAACCCGCAGACCATCGACGAACTGATCGATGTGCTCGCCCAGCGCTCGGCCGCCGCCCAGCGCATGCTGCGCTCGATGACCCCGGAGCAGCGCGAGGAGCTGATGGCGCTGTCGGCCCAGGCCTTCGGCTCCCCGGAGCTGATGCAGCAGCTCGCCCGGATCGACACGGGCCTGCAGAGCCTGCGCCCCGATCTGGACTGGAGCGGATCGGAGAGCTTCGAGGGCGAGCAGGGTCTGGGGATGGGCGAGGGCGCGGGGGTGATGTCCGAGCTGGCCGAACTGGAGTCCCTGGCCCAGCAGCTCGCCCAGTCCTACGCCGGCTCCTCCCTCTCCGACCTGGACATCGAGGCGCTGGGCCGCCATCTGGGCCCGGAGGCGGCCATCTCCGCCCAGGAGCTGGCACAGCTGGAGCGCGCGATGCGCGAGTCGAACCTGCTGCGACGAGGGGCCGACGGTGAGCTGCGACTGTCCCCGGCGGCGATGCGCCGGCTGGGCACGACCCTGCTGCGTGATGCCGCCGACCGGCTGTCCGCTCGGCCCGGAGCCCGCGAGTCCCGCCTGGCGGGGGCTGCCGGCGAACCCACCGGTGGGAGCCGGCCCTGGCAGTTCGGGGACACCGAGCCCTGGGACGTGACCCGCTCGATCACCAACGCGATCACCCGCACCGCGGCCGCGGGCGGCGACCCCCGCAGCGGACTGCGCCTGGAGGTCGAGGACGTCGAAGTGGTCGAGACCGAGGCCCGCACCCAGGCCGCGGTCGCCCTGCTGGTCGACACCTCGTTCTCCATGGCGATGGAGGGCCGCTGGGCACCGATGAAGCGCACGGCCCTGGCCCTTCATCACCTGGTGGCCACCCGCTTCCGGGGGGACGCGCTGGAGCTGATCTCCTTCGGACGCTACGCACAGACCCGGAAGGTCGAGGAGCTGCTGGCGCTCGAGGCCGTGCATGAACAGGGCACCAACCTCCACCACGGCCTGATGCTGGCCGGGCAGTTCTTCCGTCGGCACCCCGGGATGCAGCCGGTGCTGCTGGTGGTCACCGACGGGGAGCCCACCGCCCAGCTGCTGCCGGACGGCGAGTCGTGGTTCTCCTATCCGCCCGAGCCGGCCACGGTCGCCGCGACCGTCGCCGAGCTGGACCGGATCAGCCGTGCCGGCGCTCAGACGACCTTCTTCCGACTCGGCGACGATCCCGGCCTGGAGTCGTTCTTGGAGGCCATGGCACGGCGCGCCGGCGGCACCAGCGTCGCTCCCGAGGTCGACGATCTGGGCGCGGCCGTGGTCGGGGAGTTCCTCCAGGCCCGCTACGGCCGCGAGGATCTGCGCTGAGATCGGGACGCGTCCCACCGAGCGTCTCCCCCGCAGCGGTGCGGCGCCGAGGAGGCCATGTGTAGACTGCCTCCAGCAACGGGGGAGTATCCGCCGCTCTGTGCACGTCAACACGCGAACCACCGATGGTTCTCCGGGCACAGGGGCCTGCCGCACGCGGCAGGTGGAGAGACCCGGGTCGCTCTCATCTAGCCGGAAGTGAACCCGTGGCAGTCTCCCCTTTGATCTGGCTCATCACCATCATCGCGATCGTCGCGCTGCTGGCCTTCGACTACTTCGCGCATGTGCGCAAGGCGCACATCCCCACGCTGCGTGAGGCCGCCGTCTGGTCGGCCATCTACGTCGGCATCGCCCTCGTATTCGGTCTGATCGTGCTGTTCGTCGGCGGCTCGGCGATGGGCACCGAGTACTTCGCCGGCTATGTCACCGAGAAGGCGCTGTCGGTCGACAACCTGTTCGTCTTCCTGATCATCATCTCGAGCTTCCGGGTGCCCCGGGAGGATCAGCAGAAGGTGCTGCTGTTCGGCATCGTCTTCGCGATCATCGCCCGCACCGGCCTGATCTTCATCGGTGCCGCACTCATCGACAACTTCTCCTGGATGTTCTACATCTTCGGCGCGATCCTCATCATCACCGCGATCAACATGCTGCGCGGCGGCGAGAGCGACGAGAGCCAGAACGTCGTGGTGCGGCTGGCGAGTCGGTTCCTACACACCTCGGAGCACTACGATGGCGACAAGCTGACCACCATCGAGAACGGCAAGCGGGTGCTGACGCCGATGCTGCTGGTGATGGTCGCGATCGGCGGCACCGACATCCTTTTCGCGCTGGATTCCATCCCGGCGATCTTCGGTCTGACCCAGAACACCTACATCGTGTTCACCGCGACGGTGTTCTCGCTGCTGGGCCTGCGCCAGCTGTACTTCCTGATCGACGGCCTGCTCGAGCGGCTGATCTACCTCTCGCTGGGACTGTCCACGATCCTGCTGTTCATCGGCGCCAAGCTCATCCTGCACGCCCTGCACGAGAACGAGCTCGGTTTCCTCAACGATGGCCAGCCGGTTCCGGTCCCCGAGGTCTCCACCGGATTGTCGCTGATCGTGATCTTGGTCGTGCTGATCATCACCGTCGTCGTCTCTCTGGCCAGCCCCAGGGGCAGAGCGGTCGCGAAGTCCGGCGCGGCCAGCTCCGAGATCACCCACCACGGGCCCGCGACCGATCCCGCTGACGACGGCTCGGACAGCGAGAGCCGCGAGCACGACGCCGGCGACGGCACGGGCGAAGATGGTCGCTGAGGCCACGCGCCCCGTCGATCTACAGCGTCGGCCCCTGCTCCGCGGGCCCCTGCTCCACAGGGCCCGCCTGCGCAGGAGCCTGCTGCGCCCGGTGCCGGACCGCCATGATCAGCAGGGTCTGCGCGGTGATATAGCTGCTCATCACCCAGAAGCCCTGTCCGGGCAGCGTCATCACCCCGAAGGCGTCCAGGGCGATCAGGGCGTCGGAGGCCACGAACACCACCGCGCCCGTCCCGGCCAGCCGGCCCAGACCGGTGGCGAGGACCGCCATGGCCACGATCACGGCCGCATAGACCGCCACCGCCGGCAGCAGCGCCCCGGCCTGTGGCGCGCACAGCACGACGATCAAGATGCCGAACGCGCCGTACGGTACCAGGGCCGCCGGTCTGCGCAGCAGCGAGGCGTGCCGATAGGGCCACAGCGCCACCACGTACACCAGCTGGGCGCTCAGGAAGAAGCCCACCATCAGTAGGAACGAGGTGTCGCCGGTGGTGAACCGCGGCACCGAGTCCCCCAGCCAGGAGAACAGCAGCGCCACCAGCACCAGGTGCACGAGCCGTCCTCGTGGCGCCGTGGTGCCGGCCAGCAGCACTCCGGCCAGCGCCGGCATCAGCAGGACCTGCGTAGAGTGGGCCAGCAGTGTGGGCCCTGCGAGCTGCCCGGTCAGGTGGACGAGGGCGACGACCGCAAGGATCCCGAAGGCGATGCGCATGAGCGAAGCGTAGGCGGGCCGCGCCTACGGCGCTCCGCGACGGATCCTGCCCATCGATCCGCAGTCTCGTCTCGCCTCGTGGGAGAATGCTCGGATGACCGCGTCGACGCAGTCCGCTGACCATTCCGAGATCATCCGCCTGGCCGCCGAGCACGACCTCGAGGTCGATCCCGAGTCCCTCCAGATCACCGACCTCGGCCTGGACTTCCGGGTCGCCATCGTCCGCGTCGATGGCGGCGAGCACTGGGTGCTGCGGATCCCCCGCCGTCCCGACGTGCTCGAACGCGCGGCCACCGAGGGACGACTGCTGTCGATGATCGGCCCGAAGTTGACCGTGGCGGTGCCCGACTGGCAGGTCCACAGCCCGAGGCTGATCGCCTATCCCCTGCTCCCGGGCGAACCGGCTCTGACGCTGGCCGCCGATCTCAGCCCGCAGTGGCACGTGGACATGGCCTCGCCCACCTATTCGGCGTCACTGGGCGAGTTCATCGCGCAGCTGCACAGCATCGACACCGAGCAGGCACGGACCACCGGGATCGACCATCACGAGCCCGCGGAGGCCAGAGCGCAATGGGCGCAGGACATCGACCGGGTCGCGGACGCCTTCGACGTGGCACCGGCTCTGCTGGAGCGGTGGCGCGCCTGGGTGGCCGAGGACAGCTATTGGCCGGACTTCTCCGTGCTCACCCACGGTGAGATCTATCCGGCGCACACCCTGGTGGACGGGGAGCGGGTGACGGCCGTGCTGGACTGGACCACCGCCGCGGTCGGCGACCCGGCACGCGACCTGCAGTTCCAGCATTCGGTGTCCCCGCCGGAGGCTTTCGAGGTGCTGCTGGACCACTACGTGCGCGGCGGCGGACGAGTATGGCCCCGCCTGGGCGAGCACTGCACCGAGATGTTCGCGGCCAGCCCCCTGGGATACGGGCTGTACGCCCTGGAGACCGGTGACCCGGACCATCGGGAGGCCGCCGAGGCGCAGCTGAATCCGCCGCGCAGCTGACCGAGTTGGTCGCTGTCCCGGCGGGCAACTACCGGCTCAGAAGAGCGCCTTGTGCTCGGGGGTGACGGCGTCGATGTGGTCGGCGTGGTCGTCGTGGGTCTCGACCCACTTCTGGACGTAGGAGCACATCGGCACCACCCGCTTGCCCTCCGACACGGCCTGGCCGATCGCCTCGCGGGTCAGGGTCGAGGCCAGGCCGCGCCCGCCGAACGCCTTGCCGACCTCGGTGTGGAACAGGATCCGCTGCGCGGTCCCCTCGGTCTCGGTGTCGAGGTACTGCGAGAAGCCGGCGAGCTGCCCATCCACGGTGATCTCGTAACGGGATTCCTCCGGATTGTGGTTCACAGCGGGCACATCGGACATGGACGCTCCTTGCTCATGGTGGCCGCTCTGGCGGCGACGGTCGTGCCGGGGCTCTTCGACGACGGTACCGCCGACTGTTCCCGTCGAGTGCACGGGCTCGTCGAGCGTCCGGAGCCGTGTCAGCTGCGAAGTGGACCACCTCTGCCGGTAAAGGCCCCGTGATCGCAAGCACACTTCAGTGCGTGATGACCACCATAGCCAGTAGGCCAGCACCAGCCCCAGGTCCGGCCCCGCGACCGGCTCCTCGGCATCGATCCTGCTGGTCACAGGATGGTAACGGCGGCTGTTGTGAGCTTTTGACCTCGACATTCACCGGGTCAAACCTTCCCCAAGTCTGCGCCGACCCCCTTGCCCGCACCGGGGAGCAGGTCCGTACTGTGGCGATCGTTCCGTGGCCGCGACAGTGGCCGCACCCCCACGATCGAGAGGAGCCCTCTTCATGGCGACTCACAAGGCGACACGCACCAAGCGCACTCCGGCCAGCATCATCGGCCGCACCGCCGCAGCCCTCGCGGGCGGCGCACTGATGACCACCGGGATGCTGGCCACCGGCACCGCCGCGAATGCCGCGAGCGGCTGGGACGAGGTCGCTGCGTGCGAGTCGGGCGGCGACTGGTCCATCAACACCGGCAACGGCTACTACGGCGGTCTGCAGTTCTCGCAGGAGTCGTGGGAGGCTGTCGGCGGCACCCAGTACGCCGAGCGCGCAGACCTGGCCAGCAAGGACCAGCAGATCGCCGCGGCCGAGGTGCTGCTGGCCGAGCAGGGCCCGGGCGCCTGGCCCACCTGTGGCGTGGCACTGTCCGGTGGCGCCGACACCGGGGGCGCGCCCGAAGGTGGCGGCTCCGAGGACGAGGGCCAGGATCAGCAGCAGGAAGAGTCCCAGCAGCAGGAGCCCGAGCAGCAGGAGGAGTCCCAGCAGCAGGAG
>Ga0209487_1000240_pt1 | contig 49491 bp, 45 predicted proteins | sample Poulit2012_FD_187524 | JGI IMG/M metagenome (GOLD analysis project Ga0209487, IMG submission 187524) | Agricultural soil microbial communities from Georgia to study Nitrogen management - Poultry litter 2012 (SPAdes) (version 2) | ecosystem: Environmental > Terrestrial > Soil > Agricultural land... | reverse complement strand
GTCCGTGTCGCAGCGGGCGGCCATTCTGGGCGGGCTGGCGCGGGGCAAAACCGTTATTCACGGCTTTCTCGACAGCGATGATGCCGCGTCCACGCTGTCGGCCATGGAACAGCTGGGCGCGCGGGTGAAGCGCGGCGGCGCTGGCCGGGTTGATATTCATGGCGGCGCGCTGCGGGCCCCGGACAAGCCGCTGGATCTGGGCAATTCCGGCACCGGCCTGCGCCTGCTGGCCGGGGCGCTGGCCGGGCAGCCCGATCTGATTGGTCAAAGCATCAGGCTGACGGGCGACGAGTCCCTGTCATCACGACCGATGGACCGCATCATCGATCCGCTGACGCTCATGGGGGCCCGCATCACCAGCCGCGACGGGCGTTGCCCGCTGGTCATCGAGCCGGCGCCGCTGCGCGGCTGCAGCCACACGCTGAAAATGGCCAGCGCCCAGGTCAAGTCGGCCATTTTGCTGGCCGGCATGTTTGCGCAAGGATCAACGCGGGTAATTGAACCGGGGCACAGCCGTGATCACACCGAGCGCATGCTGCCGCGGTTTGGCGTGGCGGCACAACGTTTGCCGAACGGCGCGGCCATTACGGGCCCGCAGTCGCTGAAGGGCGCAGAAATCAGCGTGCCCGGCGACCCTTCGTCGGCGGCGTTCATCATGGCAGCGGCCGCACTGGTGGCCGGGTCCTCCGTACAGCTGGACAACGTTGGCCTGAATCCGACGCGCAGCGGCTTTTTTTCCCTGCTGCAGGCCATGGGTGCCAGGGTGGATATTCAGCCTGATGCCAGTGAGGGCGACGAGCCCGTCGGCGCTGTTCATGTCCAGGCGGCACCGCTGCGCGGCATCGAGGTGTCGCAGGCCCAGGTGCCGGCGGCCATTGACGAGTTTCCACTGCTCATGGCGCTGGCTGCAGTGGCCGAAGGAAAAACCGTTATTCGCGGTGCCGCCGAGCTGCGCGTCAAGGAATGCGATCGCATTGCCGTCATGTGCGCCCAGCTGGCACGACTTGGCGTTGACGTTCAGGAACTGGAGGATGGTGCCATTGTGACCGGTGGTGCGGTCAACGGCGGGGTGGTTGAAAGCCACGGCGACCATCGCATTGCCATGAGCTTTGCCGTTCTCGGACTGGCGGCAGAGAAGCCCATTGCCGTAGAGAATGCCGGCTGGATAGCCACCAGCTATCCGGGCTTTGTGGATGACCTGCGCGCCCTCGGGGCCGACTTGGCATGGGCTTGAGCTTGAGCCATGACTGACCCCGTGCCACCGGTGCTGACCGTTGACGGCCCTTCCGGAGCCGGCAAGGGGACAGTGTCCGCCCGGGTTGCAAAACGACTGGGCTGGCATCTGCTGGACAGTGGCGTTGTCTACCGGGCACTGGGTGTTCACGCCATCGAGCAGCAGGTTTCAGCAGACGATCATCAGGGACTGGAAGACCTGTGCCGGAACATGAAGCTGGCATTCCTGCCGACCGCCGACGGCGTGCAGGTGCATTTGAATGGTCAACGGATTGATTCCCTGCTGCGCAGCGAGGACGTGTCCCGGATGGCCTCAAAAGTGGCGTCGGTGCCCCGGGTTCGCGCAGCACTTCTGGCGCTGCAGCACTCTTTTCGACGTCCGCCCGGGCTGGTCGCCGACGGCCGGGACATGGGCACCGTGGTATTCCCCGATGCAGCCACCAAGGTTTTTCTGGACGCCAGTCTTGAAGAAAGAACCCGAAGAAGGCATAAACAGTTGAATGAGCGCGGAGAAAGTGTTAAATTCTCCCGTCTTTTCCGCGATCTTGCCGAACGCGACCGCCGAGACCGTGAAAGATCGATCTCCCCGATGGTTCCGGCGACCGATGCAATAGTGATTGATTCCACGAATTTGACGATCAATCAGGTTGTTGAGCGTATTCTGGGCCTGGTTGCCAGGTAAGTTGCTAAAATGGGAAAGACATCCGGTGCCGGCATCGCGCCCAAGGCGATGACCGGCGTGACACACGAGCGCCTGTCTGTCAGGTGCAGAAACAGTAAAGAGAAAAGCGGCCGGGTGAACCGGTGCCGCGCAGATCTTGCAGGAAAATTCCAACCCAATGACTGAATCATTTGCAGAGCTGTTCGAACAGAGTATTACCGAAAAAGACCTTCGCCCCGGTGCGATCGTCATGGGGAAAATTGTCGATATCCGCGAAGATGTGGTTGTCGTCAATGCCGGACTGAAGTCCGAAGGCATCGTTCCCATCTACCAGTTCCGCAAGCCTGATGGCGAGCTTGAAGTGGAAGTGGGCGATGAAGTTGAAGTGGCCCTGGACACCGTCGAAGACGGCTTTGGCGAAACGCGCCTGTCGCGCGAAAAGGCCAAGCGGGCCCGCGTATGGAACAAGCTTGAACAGCTGCACGAGGACGAGGAAAACGTCATCGGACAGATCTCGGGCAAGGTCAAGGGCGGCTTTACCGTCAGTATCGACGGCATACGCGCCTTTTTGCCCGGCTCGCTGGTCGACGTCCGCCCGATGCGCGACCCGGCCTATCTTGAAGGCAAGGATCTGGAATTCAAGATCATCAAGCTGGATCGCCGGCGCAACAACCTGGTGGTCAGCCGCCGCGCGGTGGTTGAGCATGAGTACGCCGCCGAGCGCGAAGAGCTGATCAAGCGCCTGACCGAAGGTGCGGTCATCAAGGGCGTGGTCAAGAACCTGACCGATTACGGTGCGTTCCTCGATCTGGGCGGAATTGACGGCCTGCTGCACATTACCGACATGGCCTGGAAGCGCGTGCGCCACCCGTCCGAAGTGGTTGAGGTGGGCCAGGACCTGGAAGTCCGCGTACTGCGTTTCGACCGCGAGCGCATGCGTGTCTCGCTTGGCCTCAAGCAGCTGGGCGACGATCCGTGGGACAACATCGACCGTCGTTACCCGCCCACCACGCGCCTGTTTGGCACCGTCACCAACATCACCGACTACGGCTGCTTCGTCGAAATTGAAGACGGCGTGGAAGGGCTGGTGCACGTGTCCGAAATGGACTGGACCAACAAAAACGTCAACCCCGACAAGGTGGTTCATGTTGGCCAGGAAGTTGAGGTCATGGTGCTTGATGTTGACGAGGAACGCCGCAGGATCTCACTGGGCATGAAGCAGTGCGCTCCCAACCCCTGGGATGCATTTGCGGCCACACACAGCAAGAACGACCAGGTCTCGGGTGCCATCAAGTCCATCACCGACTTCGGGATTTTCATTGGCCTGGAAGGCGGTATCGACGGGCTGGTTCACCTGTCCGACATTTCATGGATGACGCCGGGTGAAGAGGCCATTCGCAGCTATCGCCGCGGTGAAGAAGTTGAGGCCGTTGTGCTGGCCGTGGACCCCGAGCGCGAGCGCATCTCGCTGGGCATCAAGCAGCTTGAGCAGGATCCGTTTGCCACCTACATGGCCAACCACCCGCGCGGCTCCATTGTGACCGGGACTGTCAAGTCTGTTGAGCCTCGCGGTGCAGTTGTCGAGCTGGCCGATGGTGTGGACGGCTACATCCGCGCCTCCGACATTGCCAAGGAACGCGTCGAGGATGCTACCCGGGTTCTGTCGGAAGGCGACGAGATTGAAGCCAAGTTCGTTGCCCTGGACCGCAAGAGCCGCAACCTGACCCTGTCCATCCGCGCCAAGGATGATGATGAGCTGGCGGCAGCGGTTGATCAGTACAAGCGATCCGGCACCGGCACCAGCACAACCCTGGGCGACCTTCTCAAGGAACAGCTTGAGAACAAGGACGACTGATTGTTGTTGTAGACTTGAAACCTGATAAACCCTGCGGCGGCAGCCATTCTGCCGCCGCATTCAGCACTCAACGACACGGAGGGGAAAATGACAAAGTCCGAACTGATTGACAATCTGGCTGCTCAGCAAAAGCATTTGAGTCATGCCGATGTTGAGCTGGCAGTACGCTGTATCCTTGAGCAGATGAGCCGTTCGCTGTCCGAGGGTGAGCGTATCGAGGTTCGCGGCTTTGGCAGTTTCTCGCTGCGCTACCGTGCCCCGCGCATGGGTCGCAATCCACGCACCGGTGAAACCGTGGCTCTGCCGGGCAAGTACGTTCCTCATTTCAAGCCTGGAAAAGCCTTGCGCGAACGCGTGGACAAGGCCCACAAGCGCGACTGACAGGCCGGCATGTTTCGCTGGTTTCTGATTGTTGTGACCCTGGCTGCGGCAGTTGTCGGGCTGGTGATCGGCAGCCTCAATCCCGATGCCGTTGAGCTGGAGCTTCTGGTCATCAGCCTCAGGCTTCCGCTCGGTGCGCTGGTTGTTGGAGGCCTGGCCGCCGGGGCCTTGACGGGCCTGCTGCTGTCCTGGCTGTTGTTCATTCTGCCGCGACGACTGGGGGCACCTTCCACAAAGCGAAACAACAAGGGAAAACACCTGGCTGACCAGCCCGATGGCTGAATCGGTTGTTCTGGCATTTTTGCTGGTTCTGGCTGCGGGCTGCGGATGGTTTTTGGCCAGCCGCCATCAACGGCGCCGGCGCAGCCATGTGTCGCGAGACTACTTCCGCGGCCTGAATTACCTTCTCAACGAGCAGCCTGACAAGGCGGTCGAGGTTTTTCTCGATCTGGTTGAGTTCAATCCTGACGCTGTTGAAACCTATATGGCGCTGGGCAGTCTGTTTCGCCGGCGCGGCGAGATTGATCGGGCCATCCGTTTCCACAAACATATCATCAGCCGATCAGGCCTGGACGAACAGCAGCGTACGCGAGCACTCAGAGAGCTTGGCGAAGACTACATGCAGGCCGGTTTGCTTGACCGGGCCGAGCAGCTGTTTTCCAGGCTGGCAGAGGAAAATCGCCAGGATGAACGTTCGGCCCGCCAGCTGCTGACCATATACCAGCAGGAAAAGGACTGGCACAAAGCCATAGAGCAGGCCGGACGGCTGCGCCAGATTGATGGCAGGAAATCGGCCGAGGTCATCGCCAGCCTGTATTGCGAGCTGGCCGATTCCGCATTGCGCAGGAAAGACCGGGACAGGACGCGTCAGTATTTGCGTCAGGCGCGTCGCTATGACCCCGACAACGCGCGCGCAAGAATCATTGAGGCCGGGGTGGCCACTTCCGAAGGACGCTGGAGTGAAGCAGCCGGGTACTATCAGCAGGCCTGCGAAATCGAGCCTGATTACCTGAGTTTTGCCTGCGGCCCCATGCTCGAAAGTCACCGTCGGGCCGGACGTCTGGACGAATTTGACCAGTGGCTGGAAGAATCCATTGCGCGCCGCCCCATGACAACGGCCATTCTGGCCCTGGCGCGCAGAAAGGCGGCTTCGGACCCCGACCGGGCGGCCGATTTTCTGCTTGAACACCTCTCCAGCCGCCCAACAGTACACGGGCTGGACTATCTGCTTGATCTGGTGTATCGCCAGCAGGACAGTCTGGACAGGGTGGGCTCCGGGCTTATCCAGGATATTCTCAGACGCCTGCTCGACAATCAGCCGCGCTATCGCTGCCGGCATTGCGGGTTCAGCAGCAGCACCTGGCACTGGCACTGTCCCGGCTGCCGACGGTGGAATACCACGGCTGCGGTGACCGGTGTTTTGGGTGAATAATGCCTGCCGGCCATTTGCTGATTTTCCTGTTTGCCGCTGCAATGACAGCTATTTTGACCGCGCCGGTGCGTTTGTGGCTGCTGCGCCGGGAGATGCTTGACTGGCCGGATTCCAGACGCAGCCACAGTCGCCCGACGCCGCGCGGCGGCGGGGCAGCCATTGCCGGTTCGCTGATTGCGGCCTGGCTGGTTTGGCCGCAGGCGTTTGCCGAATGGCGCCTGCCCATGGCGGTCATTTTCGGTATGGCGCTGACCGGTTGGCTGGAAGACCGCTTCAGTCTGGCGGCACGCTGGCGGTTTTTGGCCCAGGTTGTCGCTGCCACAGTGCTTGCAGCCGGTGTCGGCGGCATTCATTCGGTACAGATCGGCAGCCTGGCTATTCACACTCCGTGGCTGTGGACGCCGCTGGCAGTGGTTGCAGTCGTGTGGCTGATCAATCTGCACAATTTCATGGACGGCTCCGACGGCATGGCGGCCTGTCAGGGGCTGTGGTCCGGCCTGGCCATGGCGTTGCTGTTCCAGCATGCCGAGTATCAGTCGCTGGCGGCATTCAGCCTGGCTGCAGCGGGTGCCTGGGGCGGTTTCCTGTTTTGGAATCGCCCGCCGGCGCGGGTGTTCATGGGCGATTCCGGCTCGCTAGCGCTGGGGGCTATGGTGGCGGCCTGTGCAGTGGTTGGGGCAGCGTCAGGGGCTGTGAGTATATGGCTGAGTTTCATGGTGGCTTCAGTATTTGTGATTGATGCCACGGCCACGCTGGTATTGCGGGCTGTGCGTGGCCAGCGGTGGTATACTGCCCACCGGCAACACGCCTATCAGCAGCTGTTGGAGTGCGGGTGGCGCCATGGGCAAGTGGCAGCCCTGTACTTTCTGATCAATGTGCTTGTGGTGCTGCCGACAATTGCCGCTGCGCTGTACTGGCCGCAACTGGACGCGGTGTTGGCAGCCGGGCTGGCTGTATTGCTTTTGAGCGGATGGTGGCGTGTGCAGCTGACTGCAACAAGAAATCAAAGACAAGGCTAGTTTGTGATCAAACCGCCAGACAAGCAGGGGGGGGCTGTAAACTTGCGGGCCTTGGTGGTCATGCATGACCTGTTCATGGTGGCTGCTGCGTGGCTGGTAGCCCTGTTTGTTTCCAGATCAATCATTGCCGCATCCGCCACGGACTGGCCGGCGCTGGTCACAAGCGCCAGCCTGATCATCCTTCTGCAGGGGCTGGTGCACTGGCGAGTTGGCCTCTATCGCGGACTGTGGCGGTTTGCCAGCCTTCCCGATCTGGCCAATCTGGTCAAGGTTGCCGTGCTGGCCGGCATAAGCGGCACTGCGGTGCTGTTTGTGCTTGAGGCGCCCCTTGAGCTTGTCATGCTCATGGTTTGGCTGTTCCCCGTGCTGCTGCTTCTCAGCCTGGGCGTACCGCGACTGCTTTACCGCATGTTCAAGGACATGCGTCTGGAGGTTCATCGCCGCCGCCAGATGCGCCGCTCTATCATTCTGGGCGCCGGTCATTCTGGCCGGCTGTTGCTGGCAGAACTGCGCCGGCGCGGCAGCTTCGATGTGGTCGGCTTTCTGGATGACGACCCCAGACTGCGCCACGGGGAAGTCGATGGCGTGCCGGTGCTGGGCGATATTACCAGCCTGCCGCGCATCGCGCGCGAGGCCGATATCGACATGGCCGCCATCGCCATTCCGTCGGCCACCAATGCCCAGATGCAGCGCGTGGTTGGCATTTGCGACAGCGCAGGCGTGGAGTTCCGCACTGTGCCCATGCTCAAGCAGCTGGGGCCGGCGCTGGTTCGCTTTGACGATCTCAAGCCGGTGGCCATTGACGATTTGCTGGGGCGCGAGCCGGTTTCGCTCGACTGGGAATCCATCCGTGCAGGCTTGACCGGCAAGCGCGTTCTGGTCACCGGCGGCGGCGGGTCCATAGGCGCCGAATTGTGCCGCCAGATTGCCCATCTCAACCCGGCCGGCCTGGTCGTGCTCGATAGCTGTGAATATAATCTGTACCGCATCGATTACCAGCTCAAGTCCGAGTTCAGCGATCTGGTGATAGAAACCGTGCTGGGTGACGTGTGCGATTCGGCCACGGTTGAAACCCTGCTCGGCCGCGCCCGCCCCGAGGTGGTTTTTCACGCCGCTGCCTACAAGCATTTGCCCATGCTGCAAAACCAGGTGCGCGAAGCGTTTCGCAACAACGTCATCGGCACCCGCAGGCTGGCGGATGCCGCCGTGCGCTACGGTGTTGGCACCTTTGTTCTCATTTCCACCGACAAGGCGGTCAACCCCTGCAATGTCATGGGGGCAACCAAGCGCATTGCCGAGCTGTATGTGCAGCATTTGAACCGGGCCAGCAAAACACGGCTGATTACCGTCAGATTCGGCAACGTGCTCAATTCAACCGGGTCGGTGGTGCCGCTGTTCAATGAACAGATCCGGCGCGGCGGACCGGTGACCGTCACCCACCCGGAAATCACCCGCTATTTCATGACCATTGCCGAAGCCGGCCAGCTCATTTTGCAGTCCGCCGTTCTCGGCCAGGGCGGCGAGGTGTTCGTGCTGGACATGGGTGAGCCGGTGCGCATCAGCTTTTTGGCCGAGCAGCTGATCAGGCTGGCTGGCAAGGTGCCGGGCCGTGATGTCGAAATTGTCTATACGGGCCTGCGGCCGGGCGAAAAGCTCTTCGAAGAACTGTTTCACGAAAACGAATCCTATATCAAGACCCGCCACGAGAAGATTTTCCTGTCCCAGGGCGGCAGCGAAACACGGCTGGACATTGACAGCAGGCTGCGCAATGCCGAAGCGGCGGTGACGCGCTATGACAACGACGAGCTGAGGAAAATAATGCTTGAGCTGGTGCCGGAGCTTGGCAAGCTGCCGCGCCGCACCCGCAAAGTTGTTGCCATGACCGGTTGACGCGCCTTTCATTTTTACTTGACAGCTATCATGCCGACACTCAGACCGCAGCCTGCCACAATGCGTGGACAGGTCGTCTTTTTTGATCACGAATCACAACTGCTCAAGGGCAATCCCCTTGGGGATCCGTTCCGGCGCCAGCATCCGGTGTACCTGCCGCCCGGCTATGAACACGCGGGCAGCCGCCGCTACCCGGTGCTGTGGTGTCTGGCGGCATACACCAATTCCGGTCCCGGACAGGTCAGCTGGAGAAATCATGGTGAGACGCTGCCGGAGCGCCTTGATCGGCTGATTGGTTCCGGCGCCATGCCCCCGGTCATTGTCGTGTTTCCCGATTGTTATACCAGCCTGGGCGGCAACCAGTACGTCAATACGCCGGCCATGGGGCCGTATGCCGACTATCTGATCCAGGAGCTGATTCCGGCCATTGATGAGGCTTACCGAACCATTCCTGAGGCGGCGGCACGCGGAGTGTTTGGCAAGTCATCGGGCGGTTTTGGCGCGCTGCATCTGAGCTTTTCCCATCCGGGGCACTGGGCGGCCGCGGCCAGCCACGCGGGTGACGCCGGGTTTGAGTGCGTCTACATGCGGGACTTTCCGCTGGCGGCCTCTGTGCTGGCCCGGCACGACGGCGATATTGAGCACTTTGTGCGCACTTTCTGGCGCGACCGGCGGCCGGGCGGGGCAGCCTTCCACACGCTGATGACTTTGTGCATGGCGGCCAGTTATTCACCCGATGCCGAATCGGTGCTGGGACTGCGTCTGCCATTTGACCTGTACACCTGCCGACTGAACAACGACGTGTGGCAGCGCTGGCTGGCTTTTGATCCCGTGCACCGTGCCGCCCGTGAAGCCGATGCTCTGAAGAGGCTGGCAGGTCTGTGGATAGACGTTGGCAGCCGCGACCAGTACTTCATCCAGTTTGGCACGCGGGCGCTGCATCAAACGCTGACCGACCAGAGCGTGGAGCACCATTTTGAAGAATTTGATGGCACCCATTCCGGGATAGACTGGCGTTATGATCATTCCTTGCCGTGGTTGGCACGACGCTTGAAAGCCGAGTAGCCCGCCTGCACATTCACCCCATGCACGTTTCACCCCAAACATTCAAATCAAAGTCATGTTGACAGTTACCCCCGCTGCACGCGATTACTTTTCAGACCTGCTGGTTCAGCAGCCCGACAACACCAATCTAAGGCTGCGTGTAACCGACCCGGGCACGCCCATGGCTGACGTGGAGCTGAGCTACTGCGGCCCCGCTGATTCGCAGCCCAATGATCACGCGGTTGACTGCGGCACGTTTCGCCTGTTTGTCGAGGAAGGCTCGGCCAACATGCTCAGTGGCGCCATGATCGATTTTGAGTCCGATCGCATGGGCGGTGAGTTGTCCATTCGCGCCCCGGGCCTCAAAGGCAGGGCGCCGGCGGACAGCGCGCCCCTGGAGGAACGTGTGGAGTGGGTTCTGGAAACGCGGGTCAACCCCATGGTCGCCGCTCACGGCGGCCAGGTGGCGCTGGTTGAACTGACAGCCGACAATGATGTGGTGCTGCAGTTCAGCGGCGGCTGCCACGGTTGCGCAATGATTGACGTGACGCTCAAGCAGGGCATAGAAACCACCCTGCGCCAGCAGCTGCCCGAGGTGGGCAAGGTCATTGATGCCACCGATCACAGCACGGGCGAAAACCCTTATTACTGATCTTTGAGTTGGCCCAGCCAGCTGCGCCAGGGCCGGGCGGCAGATTGTGCTGGTGTGTGTCCGGAGCTGTTATTCGCTCAGGCTGGGCGTGGTCAGTCCCTTTTGGCTGGAATACCAGGCCGCCAGGTCTTCAATATCCTGATCACTCAGGTCGCCTGCAAAGCCGTTCATGACGGCATTGACCCGTTCGCCCGAGCGGTAATCCTTCAGCGCATGAATCAGATAGTCGGCATATTGCCCGGCCAGGATGGGCGTTTGATCATCCACGGCAAGGTTGCCGTCTTCACCGTGGCAGGCCTGGCAGACCTTGGACTTTTCCAGGCCGCGGCCCTTGTCTCCTGCTGCTGCGGCCGTTCCGGCCAGCGCACTGATGAAAAGCGTAAGCAGGATTGTTCTGGTCAGACTCATGACTCATCTCCCTTGTGAACCGTAACGAAATAGGACGCAATGTCGCGAATGTCCCGGTCACTGAGCGTGTTGGCCTGTGCGTGCATGGTGGGGTGCTTGCGGTCGCCGCGCTGGTAGGCCTGCAGTGACGAGACCAGATAGCCCTCTGTCTGGCCGCCCAGCTTGGGTACGGAATAGGTTGGATAGACGTTCTTCTGGTGCGGGACGCCGTGGCAGCCAAAGCAGGTGTAGGCAATGATGCGGCCTCTTTCAGGGTCGCCTTCATCCTGTGCAAATACAGCCTGGCTGAGCATGACGATGAAGAAAACTGACAGTATGTGCTTGGTCATGAAAGCTCGCCGGTTATTGGGGTAAGTGACGGATTGCATTATACCTGCCTTGCCGGGCAGCACAAACCCGGCAAGGCAGTGTTTGGGGACACTGTCAATCAAACGGCTCAAACAGCAGCTCCCAGGGCTCCTGGAGGCTGCCCCTGTTCCATTTTCCGCGCAGACTGTAGTCCTGGCCGGCCTCTACGGTCAGGTCGATGTCCACAAGCTCGTTGCGCCGCACCAGGCGCTGTGCAAATGCGGGCCGCGTGTATTGGGCGGGAATATCGACCGTAAGCGTGTAGTCGCCCGGCTCCAGCGTCAGCATGGTGCGTGGCGCGATGTTCTTGCCGTCAAGCCCGACAAAAGTGACTTCGAAGATGTCCTGAACCGGGTTGATCGGGCCGTTGATGATGCGGGCCTTTTCGGTTCCGGAGCCGGCGCCGGCGCCGGCAAGACCGCACAGCAAAAACGTGCAGACAGTGAGTATCAGTCCGTAGGTTCGCATTGTTTTCTCCTGCTGTTGAGCATTGCCCTTCCTGTCAACCTTAGCATGCCGTGTTGCGGCGGGTTTTCAGTTTTCCGGGCTGCTTGCGTAGTGTCGCAATCACGTACAATACAGCCCCTGTCCAACAATCCGTGATTGCAGCCAATGCCCAAGCGCGCACTTGACCCGTTTGATCTGTATGAAATTGATGACCTTCTGAGCGACGAGGAACGCATGATCCGCGATTCCGTGGCTCGTTTTGTCGACGAAAAGGCCCTGCCGCTCATCCCCGAATGCTTTGAGCAGGGGCGCTTTCCCGACGAGCTGATTCCGGAAATTGCCGAGCTGGGCCTGCTGGGCTCCAGCCTTGAAGGCTACGGCTGCGCCGGCCTCAATTCTGTCAGCTACGGGCTGATCTGCCAGGAGCTGGAGCGCGGCGATTCGGGGCTGCGCAGTTTTGTATCCGTGCAGTCGTCACTGTGCATGTTTCCCCTCCACGCCTTTGGCTCCGAAGAGCAAAAGCAGCGCTGGTTGCCCAAAATGGCCGCCGGTGAGGTCATCGGCTGTTTCGGGCTGACCGAGTCGCACGGCGGTTCAGACCCGTCCAACATGAAAACCCGCGCCCGCCGCGACGGTGATGACTGGATCATCAACGGCGCAAAGATGTGGATCACCAACGGCAGCATTGCCGATATTGCCATTGTGTGGGCGGTGACCGATGACGGGGTGCAGGGGTTCATTGTTGAAAAGGATTTTGACGGCTACAGCGCCAGCGACATCAATTTCAAGATGTCGCTGCGAGCTTCGACCACGTCGGAACTCTATTTTGACAATGTGCGCGTGCCCGAGGCCAACCGCCTGCCCGGAGTCAAGGGGCTGAGAGGCCCGCTGACCTGCCTGAGCCAGGCGCGCTACGGCATTACCTGGGGGCCCATAGGTGCCGCCCGGGCCTGCCTTGAGGAAACCCTTGACTATTGCCAGGAACGCGAACTTTTCGGTCGGCCGGTGGCCGCCACCCAGAGCGCGCAGATCAAGCTGGCCGATATGGCGCGCCGCATTACATCGGCCCAGCTGATGTCGTGGCGCCTGGGCCGGCTGAAGGACGAGGGCAGGGCCCATCCGTCGCAGATTTCACTGGCCAAGTGGAACAACGTGCGCATGGCGCTGGACATTGCCCGCGAGTGCCGCGATCTGCTGGGCGGTGCTGGCATCACGCTGGAATATTCGGCCATCAGGCATGCGCTCAATCTGGAATCCGTCATTACCTATGAGGGCACTGAAACCGTCCATCAGCTGGTCATTGGTCGCCAGCTGACCGGCCACAACGCATTTTGAACGTGCCCGCAGCCGGCCATGGTCCGGCTGCCCCGACAGGGGCGGCCGGGCGGCCCACTTTCTGAAGATTTTCCACGCCGATGCCCAAGCCCACCAGGTCGCGCCAGATCAACCGCGCTGAAGTCGTTGATCAGAATTTCATTGCCCATGTTACGGCCATTCAAAATGGACATGTAATTGTCGAAAACCGCCCCGGGCCGGCCGACGTCGACCTGCTGGAGCTGTTCGACAGCCAGATGACCTCGCGTCAGCTGGACCTGATGGCGCGCATCAAGCGCCAGGAAAACAAGGTTTTTTATACCATTGGCTCATCGGGCCATGAAGGCAATGCCATGGTCGGGCGGCTGACGCGCGCCACCGACCCGGCCTTTTTGCACTACCGCTCAGGCGGTTTCATGGCCGAGCGTTACCGCAAGGGTAGTGACCGGCCGGATTTCATCCGTGATACCTGCCTGAGCTTTGCCGCCGCCCGGGATGACGTGGCTTCCGGCGGCCGCCACAAGGTGTGGGGCCATCCCGATCTGTGGGTGCTGCCGCAAACCTCGACCATTGCCAGCCATTTGCCCAAGGCCGTGGGCGCCGCGCTGGCGCTGGAAAGCGGGCGCGGCGGACGGCATGAGCTGCCGGTCCCCGACGATTCCATCATGGTGTGCAGCTTTGGTGATGCGAGCTTCAATCACGCCACTGCACAGACGGCGTTCAACGCCTGCGCCTGGGCCCGCCACCAGAACCTGCCGGTGCCGGTGCTGTTTGTCTGCGAAGACAACGATATCGGCATTTCCGTGCCGACGCCCGCCAACTGGGTGGGTGACAGCATGCGCGACCGGCACGGCATCAGCTATCACTACGCCAATGGCCTGGACCTTGTTGACGGCTATGCGGCGGTTGAAGCGGCCGTGGCTGATTGTCGCAGCAATCGCCGCCCGGTGTTTCTGCATCTCAAGACCACCCGTCTGATGGGCCACGCCGGCACCGACTTTGAAATTGAATACCGCTCAATGACCGAGCTTGAGGCGGCAGAGGCCCGTGACCCTCTTAAAACGACGGCTGAGGCGGTCATTGGGCGCGGCCTGATGACGCCCGAGCAGGTTTTGCAGCGCTATAGCCAGTTGTCTGAACGTTGTCTGGACGAGGCCGACCGGGCCGATGGCCAGGGGCGGCTGACAACGCTCGAAGAGGTCATGGCGCCGCTGGCGCCCTTCAGCCCTGGTGAGGTGGCGGCCGAGGCAGGCCGCCGTGCAGCGGCGGAAAAGCGTCTTGAGGCCTTTGGCAGCGAAAAGGCACTGCCGGAAAACCAGCCGCCGCGCCACATGGCGGTGCAGATCAACCGGGCGCTGGCCGATTTGCTGATCAAGTATCCGCAGGCGCTCGCGTTCGGCGAGGACGTGGGTCGCAAAGGGGGCGTCTATACGGTCACCAGGGGGCTGAGCCAGACCTTTGGGCCGCGCCGGGTGTTCAACACCCTGCTTGATGAAACCACCATTCTGGGGCTGGCTCAGGGCTATGGAATCATGGGCTGGCTGCCCATCCCCGAAATTCAGTATCTGGCCTATTTCCACAACGCCGGCGACCAGATTCGCGGCGAGGCGTGCTCGCTTCAGTACTTTTCAAACGGGGCCTACAGCAACCCCATGGTCATGCGCATTGCCAGCCTGGGTTATCAGAAGGGATTTGGCGGCCATTTCCACAACGACAATTCCATCGCTGCGCTGCGTGACATCCCGGGGCTGGTCATTGGCTGCCCTTCACGGGCGGATGACGCTGTCACCATGCTGCGCACCATGACGGCACTGGCGAAGGTTGATGGCCGGGTATCGGCATTTTTGGAGCCCATTGCCCTGTACATGACCAAGGATTTGCACGCCGCTGACGACGGGCAGTGGACTTTTTCGTATCCGTCGCCGGAGGAATACATGACGCCGTTCGAGCCGCGCATATATGATGAACAGGCGGATGATTTGCTGATCATCACCTACGGCAACGGCGTGCCCATGGCGCTGCGCACGGCTGCCCGGCTGGCGGATGCGCACGAGGTGAAAGTGCGCACGATTGATCTGCGCTGGCTCAAGCCGCTGAACACCGAAGCCATTGCCGAGCACGCGCGCCAGTGCGCCGGCGTCATCGTTTTTGACGAGGGCCGGCCGGATGGCGGCGTGGGCGAGGCGGTGTGCACGGCGCTGGTGGAAGCGGGCGTCGCCGATCGCCCGGTCAGGCGCCTGACTGGCGCCGACTGCTATATCCCATTGGCTGATGCCGCCAACCTTGTGCTTGCCGGCGAAGATGAATTGATGGCGGCGTGTTCCGAGGTGCTGGCCCAGGTCGTGCGCTGAGACGGACGTCCGCACGGGGCGCAAATAGTTTGCCCCTGCCGCAATTTGACAGGTATAATAGCTGGCTTGATGCCTTTTGGCGACAGGGGCTTTTGCACACAGCCCGGCCTGAGCGGGAGAAACAGGATGTTTCCCCCGAGAAAGTGTTCCGCTCAGGGGGTTTTGTGGAAAAGCCCGGTCGCCCTTCCAGTTTTATTTCAGGAGTGGATTGAAAAATGACTCTGAGCGTTGAAGAAAAGAGCCGGATCGTCAAGGACTATCAGCTCGTCGAGGGTGATACAGGTTCGCCGGAAGTCCAGGTTGCGCTGCTGACTGCGCGCATCAAGGATCTTTCCGGTCACTTTGCAACTCACAAGAAAGACCATCACTCCCGCCGTGGTTTGCTCAAGCTGGTCAATCAGCGCCGTTCCCTGCTGGACTATCTCAGGGACAAGGATGTCCAGCGCTATCGGGATCTGATTGAGCGCCTTGGCCTGCGTCGCTGATCGCGGGACTATTTGACAGATGAAGACACCCCGGCGGCTTGCAAAGGCTGATCCGGGGTGTCTGCTATTGAACAATTGGAGAGTGATGTAGTGAAGAAGTACAGCAAGACATTCAAATACGGCGAGCGTGAAGTCACGCTTGAAACGGGCCACGTGGCGCGTCAGGCCGACGGTGCGGTTTTGGTCACCATGGACGATACCGTGGTGCTCGTCACCGCCGTGGCCAGAAAGGAAGCCCGGCCGGGCCAGAGCTTTTTCCCGCTGACGGTCAATTACCAGGAGAAGTTCTACGCGGCCGGCCGCATTCCCGGCGGGTTCTTCAAGCGTGAAGGCCGCCCCACGGAAAAGGAAACGCTGACCTCTCGGCTGATTGACCGCCCCATACGGCCGCTGTTTCCCGAAGGCTTTTTAAATGAGACCCAGGTGATTGCAACAGTCATGTCGTCCAATCCCGAAGTGGATGCAGACATTCCGGCCATGATTGGCGCATCGGCAGCGCTGACCCTTTCAGGCGCGCCTTTTGGCGGCCCCATTGGTGGCGTCCGCGTGGGCTATATCAATGACGAATACGTGCTCAATCCAACGGCCAGCCAGCTTGAGGATTCGCGCCTGGACCTGATTGTTGCCGGTACCGCCGATGCGGTGCTGATGGTTGAATCCCAGGCCGACCAGCTCAGCGAAGAGCAGATGCTGGGCGCGATCACTTTTGGTCATGAACAGATGCAGGTGGCCATCAGAGCCATCGGCGAACTGGCTGCCGAAGCCGGCAAGCCGCGCTGGGACTGGCAGGCACCGGAGCTGCCCGCCGGCCTGAAGGACAAGGTGGCCGAATCGGTTGGTGACGGGCTGGAAAAAGCCTATGACCTGACCGATAAAATGGAGCGCCATGCCGCCATTGGTGCCGTGCGTGACCGTGTTGTTGAGGCCTTGTGCGACGAGGGCGATGACAGTGCCCCTGAAGTCGACGATGTGCTCGACATTGTCGGCGGCATGGAAAAAAACCTGGTGCGCGAGCGAATTCTTTCCGGCCAGGCGCGCATTGACGGGCGCGATCTGACTTCGGTGCGGCCGCTTGACATGCAGGTGGGCACGTTCCCGCGCACGCACGGCTCTGCCATTTTCACCCGCGGTGAAACCCAGGCCATGTGCTTTGTCACCCTGGGTACGGGCCGCGATGCGCAGATCATTGATGCCATTGAGGGTGAATACAAAGAGCAGTTCATGCTGCACTACAACTTCCCGCCCTACAGCGTGGGCGAAACCAACCACATGCTGGCACCCAAGCGGCGCGAAATCGGCCACGGCAAACTGGCGCGCCGCGCGCTTGACGCCGTGGTTCCGCTGGGCGATGAGTTCCCCTACGTCCTGCGCCTGGTGGCCGAGGTTACCGAATCCAACGGCTCCAGCTCAATGGCTACCATATGCGGTGGCTCGATGGCCCTGATGGATGCCGGCGTGCCGGTCAGGGCGCCGGTGGCAGGCATTGCCATGGGCCTGATCAAGGACGGCGACCGTTTTGCGGTGCTGACCGATATCCTTGGTGATGAGGATCACCTTGGCGATATGGACTTCAAGGTGGCCGGCAGCGCCCAGGGCATCACCGCCCTGCAGATGGATATCAAGATTTCCGGCATTACGGCTGAAATCATGGATGTGGCGCTCAAACAGGCCCATGCCGGCCGCAACCACATTCTGGAGCAGATGAATGAGGTTATCGCCAGGCCGCGCGAGGAAATGAGCGAATACGCCCCGCGCCTGTTCACCATGAAGGTCCATCCTGACAAGATCCGTGACATCATTGGCAAGGGCGGCTCCACCATTCGCCAGATCACCGAGGAGACCGGCACCACCATTGACATTGATGATGACGGCACGGTTACGATTGCCTCGGTCAACCAGGCGGCCGCCGACGATGCCCGTCACCGCATTGAACAGATCACCGCCGATGTCGAGGTGGGCGCTGTTTATGAAGGTCGCGTGACCAAGATCATGAACTTCGGTGCATTTGTAACCATTCTGCCCGGCAAGGACGGTCTGGTGCATATTTCACAGATTTCGCACAAGCGGGTCGAAAATGTAACCGACGAACTGGCTGAAGGCGACAAGGTCAAGGTCAAGGTGCTCGAGGTCGACAAGCAGGGCCGGATTCGTCTCAGCATGAAAGCACTCCAGGAAGAGGAAAAGTCCTGACGGCGGACGCTTTCCCTGCCGCTTTTCTAAAAGTTTTTTTCAAGTCGCGGCAACCGGTCATCGGCTGCCGCTTTGCAGTGAGGAAAAATCATGGAATTGCTGATTCCCATTTCTCCCGGCGAACTGCTGGACAAGCTCACCATTCTGGAAATCAAGCTGGAGCGCATGGACAGCGAAGCCCAGCTGGCCAACGTGCAGCGCGAATATGACTTGCTGACCGAAGTATGGGAACGTACCGGCTCGCGTGAGGCTTCGATTGCACAGCTGCGCGCCGATTTGCGCAAGGTCAACGAAGCGTTGTGGGTTATTGAGGACGACATCCGGGAAGAAGAGCGCCACAAGCGTTTCGGTGAGCGTTTCATCGAGCTGGCGCGCTCGGTTTATGTTCAGAACGATGAGCGCGCGGCCGTCAAAAAGAAGATCAATTTGGCGCTGGGCTCGGAAATTGTCGAAGAAAAGTCCTATCGGGACTACCGCTGAGTCCGTGCCCGCTCAGGCTGAAACTGGGCGGGGCAAAATTTGATTTGCCGTTGCAGGCAGTTTCCAGATAACATAACTTTATGGTTTGAACAACAAAACAGGCGTTGCCATGCTCCGTAAAACATTGTTTGCATTATTAATGGCCTTTTTTGCTTCCAGCGTTGCCGTTGCCCAGGTCGATGACGATGAAGACCAGCCGCGCGGCCAGGCAGGAACACCCACCTACCACTTTATTGGTGACCGCTACCGCATTGGTGTCGGACTGGACAGCGAGTTTGACATCATTGGCGAACTTGAAGCTGCCCTGCATGAATCGGACCGTTCCGCGTTCATCCTGGACGGCTGGCTGGGCGATCGCCGCGCAGCCGGGATCAAGCTCAACTACCACTGGCTCATCAAGGCAGAAGCCGAAGAGGGCCCCGATGGTCCCGTCTACGTTGATGGCAGCGTGGCCAAGCTGTTTGTTGCGGCCGACCAGAACCAGCTGCGCGACCGCAAGCTCACCTTTGGCGGTGGCTGGGAAGGTCAGCGCTGGGCCTTTGCCGGCTACGGCATGACCGCACTGACCAGCGAACGTCTGGTCGATTCCACCACCAGCATTGAAGAGCGGCTGGTGACCGGTCAGATTGACGGCCACGACTTCTCGCGCGTGGACAACATGGAAACCATCATTGAGTGGTTTGAGGAGCCCTATGACTGGGGCCTGGGCCTTCGCGGCGAGCGTTATTTCAACAACCCGCTGGTGCGCCTGCGCGGTGGGCTGGACTATGAGAAGGGCGACTACAGCTCGTCACAGACAACGGCATCGCTGTCGCTGGACAAGCATTTTCAAAATACGCCGCACAGCCTGAGCTTCCGCACCAGCTATGCGCGCAAGAGCGGCGATTTTGTCGAAGATCGCGGCGACCTGCGCGGCACGGTGGTATACAGCTACAGCTTTGGCGGTGGCGCAAATTCCTGGCGCGCATCGCCCCAGTTTCAGGAAATCGAGGTTGAGGTGCCCGGTGAGTCGCGTCTGGAAGAGCGCGTGATTGTCAACGAGGTCACCATGACCGACCGCACCACGTTTGATTTTGACAGCTCGGCGCTCAGGTCCGAGGCAGAAGGTGCGCTTGACGAAGTCATGGCGGTGATCGAAGACGGTGGTTTGGTTGGAGACATCCAGATTGTTGGCCATACCTGCGATATTGGCACCGAGGAATACAACCAGGGCCTGAGCGAGCGGCGTGCCCGTACGGTGGTTGACTACCTGACTTCACAGGGCATTGACGCCAGCCGCATTCACTGGGAAGGCCACGGCGAGCTTGATCCGCGCTATCCCAACGACAGCGAAGAGAATCGTGCCCGCAACCGCCGCGTTGAAATCAGCTTTGTTTCGGAACGCGAAAGCACTGAAACCATCACGGTGGGCCCGGACGAGCCAGCCACCGAGATTCGCCGGGTCGAAGTACCGGTTGAAGCGCCGTGGATTCGCCGCGCGCTGCGCAACCCGGTTCGCCACAAGCGCATTGTTGACTACTATCGCTATCAGAAGAGCACCACCAGCGTGACCGAAGGCGAGATGCAGATTCACAACGAAGTGCCTGTTGCCAACGACGATACCTACACGGTCGAGGCCAATTCGGTGGACAACGTATTTGACGTGCTTGCCAACGACACCGACCCGGATGGTGACGTGCTCACCCTGATTGCCGTCAGCTCTCCGTCACACGGCCAGGCCGAGATCAGCGGCAGCCAGATTGCCTATACGCCAGATGCGGGTTTTGTCGGCACCGACAGCTTTACCTACACCGTCGAGGACGGCTTTGGAGGGGAGGCGAGCGCCACGGTCACCGTGACGGTCGAATCCGACTCCAGCAACCAGCCGCCCGTGGCCGAAGACATTGATGTCAGCACCGGCTTCAATCAGCCGGTGGACATTGACGTTCTGGCCAGCGCCAGCGATCCGGACGGTGACGAGCTGTCCATTGCCTCATACAGCCAGCCCGGCAACGGCACGGTCAGTCAGTCCGGAAATGTTCTGCGCTATGAGCCGGAAACGGACTTCTCGGGCGTTGATGTGTTTACCTATACGGTTGAGGATGAGCACGGCGCACAGGCCACGGCCAGCGTACGGGTAACGGTAAGCGAGGAGGACGACAATGGTGGCCCAACGCCTGGTGGCGACCTTGAGGCGGTGCCCGACTACTACAGCACTGCGCCGGGCGAGACCAGCATTACCGTGCATCCCATGGAAAATGACTCGGGCGAATCAATTGAGATTGTTGCCCTGCACCAGTGGTATGGCCCGCCGGCGGATTTTGAGATAAATTCCGATGGCAGCGTCACTTTCGACCTGAGCCTGGACTGCGACGGCCGCCATCACTTCAATTACACCATTGAAGATGTGCACGGCGATCAGGACAGCGCCAATATTACCGTTGTTCGCGTGAACGATGCTTCAACCGAGGCAGCGTTGGCGGAAAGCGGCATTGAGTGCCCCCTGAGTTAAACCGGCTTGTCGAAACCGGTCTGGCCACTGGTCAGACCGGAGAGCCAAACAGGGCTTTCAGTTTTTGAATGACCATGCCCGGCGTGATGAGATCCATCACGCCGGGCTTTTCAATGCGCTTGCCCCAGCGCAGCTGATCCGGCTCGCAGCCCATAAATTGGTGGGCCGCCTCGGGGAACATGTCCACGGTATGATCCAGGCTGTTGAGCGGCCCCGAGCGTCGTGCCCAGGTTGCCGCATACAGGCCTACCACCGGAGTGCCCATGGCATCGGCAAAATGCGCCGGCCCGGAATCGGGAGTGACTACGCATGCAGCCCGCTCAAACATGGCCAGCGCCTGCTTGAGCGTGTCCTGGCCGATCAGGTCAAGCGGTTTGCTTTTCATATGCTTGCGAATGGCAAGCCCAAGGTTTTTTTCAAAGCTACTCGGACCGCCCATGAGAATGACCGGGCGTTTGGCGGTTTCAATGATCCAGTCGGCCACCTCGGCATAGCCTGCTGCATGCCAGTTGCGCAGCGGATGGCTGGAGGCGGGGCTGATGATGACAGCCCGACTCTCTTGCGGCTGGTGCCGGTGGGCAAAGCAGCGGTCTTCATCACCAATCGGCAGGCGGCGATCAATGTTTTCGGCAGGTATTCCAAGCTTGCGGGCAAACTGCAAAAAAGCCTGTGACTGGTGCTGGAAGGGGACTGCATCGATGCGCTCGTTGACAACCAGGCCGTGACCAAATCGCGCGCGTGGAGGGTCGAAACCAATCCGTCGCCGGGCTTTTACCAGCGCGCCGACCAGTGAGGAACGCTGGGAAACCTGGGCCTGCAGAAGAACGTCGTAGCGATGTCCGCCCAGCGCCTGCCTGACCGCTTTCAGGCTTTTGAAGTAATGTTTTTTGTCAAACACAACGAATTCAATTCCCGGCAGGTCGTCGACCAGCCTGTGCTCGAGGCGGCCGATGATCCAGGTGAGCCTTGCCTGCGGCCAGGCCTGCTGAACCGCCCTGACCAGCGGCACCGTGTTGCACACATCGCCGAGGGCAGAAAGCCGGACAAGGGCAATGGATTTCGGAGTGTCAGCGGCAAAAGTTGAATTGTGGCGACGGCTGGAATCGGTCATCATGCTGGGTGAAAGTTTTGATTGAGGGGAAGGAATTGCCCGAACAGGTATTCCAGGCCGGGATGGTACGCATTCTATATGACCCGGACAGGATTGATGTTGTCAGCCCTGAATGGCTGCGCCCCGCCTTCTGGCGTCAGCGCCGGGCGGTGCTGGCCGAGTTTGCCGGCCGCGGAAAGGCGCTGGCGGTAGACAGCAGCGCGGGCCCGGCGGTGCTGCGACGCTATTTGCGCGGTGGGCTGATTGCCCGTGTCATCAGCGATCGTTATTTTTTTACGGGCTATGATCGCAGCCGCAGCTTTCGCGAGTGGCGGCTGCTGGCCAGGCTGTCAAGGCTTGGGCTGCCGGTGCCCAGACCGCTTGTGGCAAGCTGCGAGCGGCTTGGCACAAGCTACAGGGCAGCCTTGATGACCCGCCTGATCGGACCGGCAATGAGCCTGACGGAAACCGGAGATTCACTGGACAGGACAAGCTGGCGCAGGCTTGGACTGACTCTATCGGAGTTTTTCAAGGCGGGCGTCGTGCACGCCGATCTCAATGCCAGCAATCTGCTGATTGATGATCAGGGGCAGTGGCACGTGATTGATTTTGACCGCGGGCGGCTGGGCAGCGGCCCGGCCAATCCCGCACCCATGCTCAGGCGATTGTTCAGATCACTGGACAAGCATGGCATTGAAGGCTGTCGCGACCTGCTTGTTCAGTCTGTCGGGCTTTGACGAGCAAGCAGCCTGGACCTTGCCAGCCCCAGAACCGAGTCTTCGGCAAATCCCGCTTCCGTCCATGTTCCGGCCGGTTTCCCGGTCAGCAGTTCAAGTGCGGCGGGCAGGGCGGCGGCAGGGTATATGTGGAACTGATCCATGGTGCAGGCGCGTGCTATGGACTTGTCGAGAACCAATCGTTCGCGGTCAATGGCGGGGATGATCACGCCATGTCTGCTGCCAAGGCCCGTGTGTCTGCAGGCATCGAAAAAGCCTTCTATTCGCTCGTTGATGCAGCGGGTGCTGGTCAGCTGGCCGCGGGCGTTGATCCCGGCCAGAATGGCCAGTTCCTGACGGATGGACACATCGGCCAGGGCGGCCAGAATCAGACAGATTTGGCTGGCCAGCGTGGCGTCGGTATCGCCTGCGGTGATGCAGCCCTCCAGGCTAAGCCCAATATGTACGTCGGGAATTTGCTCCAAATGCAGGATTTCGGTCAGCAGCGGCAGCATGAAATTTTCAGGCGGTTGCGGCTGACCGTCGAGACTGAGCGAGATCAGCGGTTGTCTGGAGGCGGCCAGAGCCAGGCTTAGGCGGGCCGGGCGGCCAAATGCCTCGCCCGCCTGGCGGTTGACCGTGACCACATTGATTTGGCCGTGGTTGCGGCCGCCAAGACGAAGCGAACCGTTTTCAAGCCTGCGGCTGGTCTGTAGCGCTGTGGCCATGCCCGCGCGCTGGCGGATGCGGGTAAAAGCGGTTTCCACATGCTCTCTGCCGATTTCACTCAGCTCGTCTTCGGCACTGACAAAGTGTGCCTCGCGGATGATATTGGCCAGCCGGCCGGTTTGCGCGGTCAGCCGCTGCGGCTGGTCGGACAAGCGGGCACTGAGTTCGACAATTGCTTCAAGTCCGCCGCGCGAGAGTGGCGACAGGTTTTCCTCCTGGGCCAGCGTGGCAACGAACTGGCATGTTCGCCTGATGCCCTGTTCATCGCGGTCAATGGAGGGCTTCAGCTCAGCCAGCAGGTGGAACTGGTGGAAGAACTCGCTGCTCAGGGCTGCAAGCTGCTCCCACGCAAACTCGTCCCCCACCAGAATGACGCCGACATCCACGGGAACGGGCTGCGGCCTGAGCGACTGGATTGTCAGGGCCGATTCACCGGAGCGGGTTGAAATGGCCAGGGTGCCGGTGCGCAAAACCCTGAACAGCTGCCTGACGGCCGCCGGATCTTCGGCGAGGTCTTCGGCATCAATGATGACAAAGCCGCCATCGGCCTGGATAAGCGCCCCGGAGCGAATGCCGTGAAATGAGGATACGGCACGATTGCCCTGTCGCCAGGCGGGGTCTATGGTTCCGAACAGGCCGGCGGTTGATGTGGTTGTGGCCTTGATGACCGGGGCGCTGTCGTTCTCGGCAGCCGCGTTGATGATGTTGACGCCATAAATCATGGCGGGATCGGCCAGGTGGGAGGTGTCGTGACCGATGCGCTTTTCAAGCACATCGTCAATCACCTCGCGCACAAAGCTTTCAACCCCGGCCGCACGAAACCGTTCGGTGACCGGATTGGTGATCTCTGCCATCAGCCGGGCGGTTTCGGTGGCTTCTATTTGCTCAATATGATTTTGCGCCTGCTGCCATATGCGCCGCACCTGCTGCGACAGGCCGCTGATTTTTTCGCTGTATGAAGCTATGCGCTCTTCCAGGCGATCCAGATCGGCCTGCGTTGCCTGTTTTCTGGCCACCATGTTCTGGAATTCATCAAGCGTGACCGGCTTGTTCATGATGCTGACCGCAATCTGCAGGCGGGCATTGGGGCCGGCCTGGCTGCGGATGAGAGCCAGTTTTTCCGCTTCCAGTTCCTCTTCAAGCGGCTTGAGCAAAATCCGGGTTTCTCTTTCGGCCGCTTCCAGCCGCGCTTCACGACGTCCGCGAACCGGATCGTTGCTGAGCACCTCAGGCAGTCGTTCGCGAACAAACAGCGCAACCCTGTGCATTTGCCGCTGAAACTGTCGCGCCTGGCCGGGCGCGAATTCAATCAGCCGGGGCTGGCTGGGGTTGGTGAAATTGTGCACAAAGCAGAAATCCCGCCGGCTTCGTGCCCTGGGTTTGAGCCTGGCAAATACGGCGTCCAGCAGTCGGTTTCGGCCGCTGCCGCGATTGCCGCGCAAAAAAACATGCTGCTTGCCGCCGGATGACGACAGCGCATATTCCAGTGTTTCATGGGCGTTGTTCTGCCCCAGCGTGCCGCGAATGACGGCAAAGTCGCTGGATGAATTTCCGCTCAGTTGATCATCTGCTGGCCGCCAGCGCAGCTGCTCCGGCGGTATCGCCCTGCGCCTGTTGTTCACGATCCCTGCCTTTTCATGATCATGGGCTCCCTGAAAATTCCCCTACGGGACACTATACCCGACCCGAATCGTGAACAAAATGCTGCGCCAGAGATTCTGCATAGCTGATCCAGGCCTCTGCGCTTTCGCGCGGCTTTTCAAGCATGGGCAGGTGGCCTGTGTCCGGCATCATCAAGGTTTTGGACTGCGGCATCAGATTGCCAAGGATAGCCAGGCTGTCTGAATGCAGAACCCGGTCGTCCCGGCCCCAGACAACAAGCGCGGGAATGTCGATGCCAGGCGCCAGCGCTTCGAGCGGCGCAGACTCAAAGCGCATGGCGGCAAATATGATTTCGGCGAGATTTTGTCTCCGGGCCGCGCGGTCTGCTGCCAGCCGCCAGACGGGGCCGGGCACCCAGGGTGGGCTGACAAAGCAATGATCCATCAGCTGTACAAAATCCCTGCGATTGCGAACCACCAGCGCATTTTTGCCGCCGTCACTGATGGTTTGCAGCAAGGGTGACAACGGCGCCTGGTGCAAACCGCCGGGATTGAGCAGCCACAACGCCCGCATGCGCTGTGGCGCGATGCGGGCCATGGTGCAGGCAACTAAGCCGCCCATGGAACTGCCGCCCAGATAAAAGCGCTCTATATCCATGACATCGAGCAGCTCCAGAACGCGCCTGGCCTGGGCCTCCATGCTGAAATCCAGTGGCTCCCGGTACCGGGTCAGGCCAAAGCCGGGCAGGTCGGGCGCAATCACCCTGAAGTGCGTATTCAAATGGCGGCCGATCCGGCTGAAATGGTCACTGTCTGCATTGAAGCCATGAAGAAGAACCAGCGGCTCGCCGTGGCCCCCGGCCAGCAGATGCCAGTCAATCCCGTTGCTGGTCACGGTGCGCGGGCGCATGCCGGCACGGGTTCGCTCCAGCGCCAGCATGAGCTGCCCGAGGGGTCGGGGCCACAGATACCAGAACAGTATCCATGCACTGATGACAGCCGTGAGTGAAAGCAGAAGCAAAAACATGGTCTGTACACGGTGTTGAGGGTTTCCGTGCCCTGCAGCTTAGCGCACAAGCGCGGATGTGAATGCCGTTAGAATGACAGTTTGTTTTTCAATTGTTGGTAACGATTGGTTATGCCAATTTTGATTGGTTCAATGGTGGCCATTGTCGCCAGCGCAAACTACCTGGTCCAGTTTCCTCTCAACGATTGGCTGACGCTGGGGGCCCTGACTTATCCAGTGGCTTTTTTCGTGACCGATGTGGCCAACCGCCGCTATGGCCCCGGGGCAGCACGAAAAGTTGTTTACAGCGGCTTCGTGCCCGGACTGCTGATATCGATCTGGCTGTCCAGCCCGCGCATCGCGTTTGCATCCGGCTCGGCGTTTTTGATCGCGCAGCTTCTTGATGTGGCCATCTTCAATCATCTGAGGCAAAGGGTGTGGTGGCAGCCGCCGCTGATTTCCACTGTTTTCAGCTCGGTGGTTGATACCGCCTGGTTTTTTGTGATTGCCTTTGTGGGCACGGGCATGCCGTGGGTGACCCTTGCTGTGGGTGATTATTTCTTCAAGGTCGGCTTTGCGCTGCTGCTGCTTCTGCCCTGGCGAATTATTGTCGCCCACGGCAAGACCTGGCGCAATCCGGCATGATGCTTGCGGCAAGGTTTTGTCGTGCCGGTGCCATGCGTATAATCAGACAACAAACCTGCTTGGGAGTAGACCGAATGTTGCGAACTGGACTGGCAGTAACGCTGCTTTTTTGGCTGACGGCCTGTGCGGTCAATCCGGTGACCGGCGAGCGCGGGCTGAATTTTTATGGCGAAGACTGGGAGCTTGAGGTGGGCGAACAGCAATACGCGCCCATGCGCCAGTCGCAGGGCGGCGATTTTGTGCTTGACGCTGGTCTGGTTGATTACGTTCAGTCGGTTGGGCAGCGGGTGGCGAGCGAAGCCGACCGGACGTTGCCCTATGAGTTTCATGTCATCAACAGCTCCGTGCCCAACGCATGGGCCCTGCCGGCCGGAAAGATCGTTGTCAATCGCGGCCTGCTTACCGAGCTGGGTTCGGAAGCCGAACTGGCGGCCGTGCTTGGGCACGAGGTCACGCATGCGGCGGCCAGCCACAGCGCCCAGGCGGCTTCGCGGGCGGCGCTGACCCAGGGCGCGGTCATGGTGGGCGCCGTTGCTGTGGGTATGGGCAGCGACAACAGCGATTATTCCCAGATTGCCATGCTGGGTGGCATGCTCGGGGCGCAGCTTGTCCAGCAGCGCCACTCGCGCGGTGCCGAACGCGAGGCCGATTATTACGGCATGCACTACATGAAACGTGCCGGCTACAACCCGGAGGCGGCCGTGGAACTGCAAAAAACCTTTGTCAGACTTTCCGAGGGGCAGGAAGCGGGCTGGCTGGACGGTTTGTTTGCATCCCATCCCCCATCCAGGGAAAGGGTTGAAAACAACGCCAGAACCGCCGATGAGCTTGGCCGCGAAGGTCGCATGGGCAAGGCCGAGTATCAGCAGAAGATGAGCATTCTCAACCGGCTTGAGCCAGCCTACAAGGCCTATGATGAGGGCCAGAAAGCGCTGGCGGAAGAGCGTTTTGATGTTGCGCTCGGAAAGGCGGATGAAGCGCTGGCCATCAGCCGCGACGAAGCCCTGTTCCACGCGCTCAAGGGCGATGCGCTGGCCGGCCAGAAAAAGCTGGCGGCGGCCGAGTCGGCGTTTTCCGATGCGCTGGCTCGCGATTCCGGCTGGTTTTATTACCATTTGCGACGCGGCAACCTGCGCGAGCAGGCCGGCAATCTGAAGGGGGCCCGGTCAGACCTGCGCGCCAGCCTCGAGCGTCTGCAAACAGCCGATGCCCATTTTCTTTTGGGAAATGTGGAGCGTTCGGACGGCAACAGAAATCAGGCCATTGAGCATTACCGGGTGGCCGCCCAGTCTGATTCGCGCGCCGGTCAGCTGGCGCGCCAGCAATTGGCTGAAATGGGTGTGTCCAGTCAGTGAAGGCCTAGGAGCAGTCCTTCAGGGGCAGGCTGGACGATACCAGCCGGATATCCAGCCTGTCCTTGCCGCCGCGCCGCTGGAGAATTCTGACCGGCATCCAGTGGAAATCAGCGGCGTGCCATGACAGGTTCACCTTGTCCGAGCCGGGCTTTTCATCGCGCCGTATGCGAACGGTCTCAAAGCAACCGGCCGGCAGCTCAAGTGTTTCGTCGCCATCGTACATATAGCGGGCGTGCTTGATTTCGTTGCGATCAATCAGTTCAAAATCATGATTGCCGTAACGCTTGTCCGGATCAGACAGATTAACGGCCAGCTGCAGCCTGAGACTGAGCGGGTCAACCAGCCGATCGGTCAGTTCAACGGTTTTTTCACCTTTTTCGGTGCGCACTTGCGTGGTTCCCGCCTGCCAGTCGGCCTGATGCTGGAAGTGGCGGTTGTTGGCCGGTGCGTGCTGCGCATGATGATAGGTCAGCATGCGGATGCGATCACCGCGCCAGGTGAAATGGGCGGCCTCCTCGGCCGATACATTGAGCGCCTTTGCCCACCACGCCGTGGCCCGGGTGTCGGACCGGTAATACCACACGCCGCTGTCGAGCTGCTCCAGGCTGACTTCCAGCTCGCCCACCTTCTTGCCGTGGCGCAGGACTTCGTAGGTGGCTTCGTGAGCCGGCAGCGGCGCGCTTTCAGCGGCCATGACGACGTTCGGACAGGCGACCGTCATCATCAAAATCGTGGTCAAGCACAAGCGGTTTATCAAGAACGACTCCGTCAATGTGAACGTGGTCTTCGCGCCATTCGACCCGGTGGTTGAACAAAAGTGCCAGCGTGGCCGGATAGAGCCTGTGCTCCAGGGGCAGCAGGCGCTCGGCCAGCGTATCAGCCGTGTCGCTGTTGTTCACCTCGAAGATGACCTGGCTGATGACCGGCCCGGCATCCAGCTCGGGGGTCACGATGTGCACGCTTGCACCGTGCTTTTTCTCGCCGGCTTCAAGAACGCGCCGGTGTGTGTGCAGCCCCCTGTGGCGCGGCAGCAGGGATGGGTGAATGTTGATGATTTGGCCGGGAAAGCGGTTGACAAAACTGGCGCTGAGCACCCGCATAAAGCCGGCCAGAACGATATGGTCGGGCTCGAAACCGGCCACGGCGGCCGCCAGGCTGCGCTCGAAGGCGCGCCGGTCCGGAAACTTTTCGCGGTCCACGCAGACGGTATCCATGCCGGTCTGTGCAGCAATATCCAGCCCGCGCGCGTCCGGGCGGTCGGAGATGACCGCCAGGATTTGCGCGTCGAGACGGTTTTGGCTGATGGCGCCGTGAATGGCGGCAAAGTTGCTGCCGCGGCCCGACAGCAAAACAACCAGTCGCTTTTTTGCCGCTGCCGGCACGGTCAAAGAAACCGGACGCGCGTTGAGGCCTGGTCGCGGGCGGTCACGCGCCCGATGACATGCACGGGTTCGTCCAGCGCGGCGGCAATTCCGCCCACTGCATCTTGCGGCACGATAAACACGAACCCTATGCCCATGTTGAAGGTGCGCCGCATTTCCGCAGCGGCAATATTGCCCGCTTTTTGCAGCCAGGAAAACAATTCGGGCTGCGGCCATGCGCGGCTGTCTATTTCGAGTCCAAGGTGGTCGGGGACAATGCGCACGATGTTCTCGGTCAGGCCGCCGCCGGTGATGTGGGCCATGCCGCGAATGTCATGGCTGCCCAGCAGTTTTTTGACCTGTGGGGCGTAAATGCGGGTAGGCGCCAGCAGGGCATCGCCCAGGGTGGCTCCGCCCATGGGCGCGTCAAGCAGCTCGCCGCTGTGCTTGAGCACCTCGCGAATAAGCGAGTAGCCGTTGCTGTGCGCGCCGCTGGAGGCCAGCCCGAGAACAACGCAGTCGTCATCAATGGCTGAACCGTCGATAAGCCCGTTGCGCTCGACTGCGCCGACCGCAAAGCCGGCCAGATCATATTCCCCGCGGCCGTACATGCCGGGCATTTCAGCCGTTTCGCCGCCGATCAGCGCGCAGCCGGACTGGCGGCAGCCCTCGGCAATGCCGGCAACGACGGCCGTCGTGGTGTCAATGTCCAGTTCACCACAGGCAAAGTAGTCGAGGAAAAACAGCGGCTCGGCACCGCAGACCAGCACGTCATTGACGCACATGGCCACCAGGTCAATGCCAATGGTGTCATGGCGGTCAAGCTGATGGGCCAGCATCAGCTTGGTGCCGACGCCATCGGTGCCTGAAACCAGCACCGGGTCGCGAAATTTGTCGCCCAGATGGAACAGGCCGCCAAAGCCGCCCAGGCTGCCCATGACTTCGGGTCGGGAGGCGGCCGCCACCAGCGGCTTGATTTTCTCAACCAGCGCATTGCCGGCATCAATGTCCACACCGGCCTGTCGATAGCTCAGTGAGCGGGGATTGTTCTTGTCCATGGGTTTTGGCAATTCCTGGTTTGCGCGGATCAGTGGGCCGCTCGGCACAGCGCCATATTATGGCGGATTCCCGGCATCAAATCGAAGTTGACGTTGAGCACGGGCCGATTATGCGCTAGGCTTTCCGCCCAGCGGGCAGGGAGTGGACGGCTCGCGCAGTCGGATCGGACATCGGAGAACAGCTTCAAGTGAACGCAAAATCGTCGCCTGTCGTACGTCACGGGGCTTACCCGGAGCTAACCATTGCCTCCTTTCTGGTGGGCAACTTTTTGGGTGCAGTCATTGCCGTAAGTATCGGTTATGCCGCGCTTATTCTGGGGTTTTCCATCGAGGGGTCGGAGCTGGCAGCCATACTTGGTTTTGCCATTTTGCGCGGCATTCTTCGCCGCAGCTCCATTCTTGAGGTCAATATCGTCCAGACCACGGCCAGCGCCGTCAATGGCGCCTCGTCCGGGCTGATGTTCTCGGTGCCGGCGTTTTTCATTCTCGGCCAGACCGACTTTGACCCGCTTCTTCTGGTTTTTGGGGCCATGGCCGGCGCTTTCCTGGGCATTGCCTTCATCATTCCCCTGCGCAAGCAGATGATTGACTACGAGCGGCTGACCTTTCCCGGCGGCGTGGCCGTGGCTACTATTCTCAAGTCGCCGGGGGCCGGAATCAGAAAAGCCATGTATCTGGTGGGCGCCGCCGCTGTTGCAGCCATAATCCATATCATCGTCAAGATTTACGGCGTCGAATATTTCGATCTGGGCGGACTCATCGGCTTGCCCGAATACATGAACGGCATCTGGTATGTATCGCTGCTGACTGTCGGGGTGGCCTATATTGCCGGCAAGGGCGGCGTGGCCTTTATCATCGGCGGTTTTCTGTGCTACTGGGTGCTGGCACCGTTTCTCGATCTGAGCGGGCTGATGCCGGTCGATCCGGAGACCGCAAGCAGCATGACCGATCCGGACAGGCTGCAGCAGTTTTTGTACCGTCCGGTGGGTATTGGAATGCTGATTGGCGGGGCAGTGGCCGGCGTGCTCATGGCCCTGCCGCTGATCGTCACCGCCATCAAGAGCATGCAAAATGCGGCCAAAAGCGAGGCGGCACTGGCGCGCGATGAAATGCCCATCAAGCTGCTTTATTTCGCAATTGCCGGCGCGATCCTGCTGCTGGTATTCATGGCGGTGACCTCTACAGAACAGACCGGCTGGGGACGCGGCATTGTCATGGGCCTGGTGGGCGTGCTGTGGATATGGATTGCCGGCGTCATTCTTTCGGAAGCAATCGGCCGCACCAACTGGTCACCGCTGTCGGGCATGACGCTGATTGCAGTGACCATCATGATATTTATCACCCGCGGGATGGATGATTCTTCGGCCATTATTGCCGCGGTCATGGTGGGTGCCGCGGTGTGTGTGGCCATGAGTCAGGCCACCGACCTGATGCTGGACCTGAAGACGGGCTATCTGGTGGGCGCCACGCCGCGGGTTCAGCAGTACGGCCAGTTTCTGGGCGCGTGGCTGGGGCCGATTCTGGTGGTGTCGCTGATATTCATTCTGCACGAGGCCTACGGCCTGGGCAGCAAGCAGCTGCCGGCACCCCAGGGGCAGGCGCTGGCCAGCATGATTCAAGGCATACTCGGCGGCGATGTGCCGCTGGACAAGTACATTGCCGGGGCCGGGCTGGGGGCGCTGCTCAGCGTCAGCCAGCCGGGGCTGGGCATTACCGTCGGGCTGGGGTTTTACCTGCCGTTTGCCATTGTGCTCACCTACGCCATTGGCACGCTGGTGCGCGTCATCAGCGACTGGCGTTTGGGCCACAACTTTGCCGATGATGTCGGCATTCCGGTTGCCGCCGGGCTGATAGTGGGTGAGGCGCTGGTGGGCGTCGGATTTGCCATGGTCAAGATTTATCAGGGAATGGGCGCATGAAAGCGATAGCAATTGTTCTGGTGGCCGCAGGGTTTGTGGCCGGTGCGCTGATCAGCGTGCTCGAAGTTGAAACGGTTTCCTGGGGACCGTTTGTTGTCGCGCTGCTGGCCGGGTTTGCCGGCATCATCTGGTACAAGCGCCTGACGCACGCCGGCATCAGCGCCGATGAGCATGTGCAGGGCAATCTGTCCACGTTGGGCAGCGCCCTGAAAAACATTTGCATCAATCTGGACGCGCTCGTCGAACGCCGCAAGGACGTGCCGCCGCACGAATTCCGCTTTGAAATCGATCGCCTGTTTCGCGATGATCTGGACGCCTTTGCCGAGGCGCGGCATTCCATGCAGCATGCCTTCGGGCTGCGTGCCTACGCGGATATCATGAGCGCCTTCGCGGCCGGAGAACGTTATATCAACCGTGTATGGACGGCCTCTGCCGACGGTTATATTGACGAGGTCATGCGCTATCTTGAGCGTGCGCAGCGCCAGTTTCACGAGGCGCGGGACGACTTTTCCGCATTGCGCTGATTCGGCACAGCGCCGCTGTGCTATCTTTGCGTGATGCTGCCACGTTTATTGCTGATACCTGTGCTCCTTATGGCTGCCAGCCTGTTGCCGGCGGCCGATCTGTATACGGGAGAAGTGCCTGCTGGAGATGGCGCCGGCAATGGCACAGCGGAAATGGCGGCGCTGGACCAGGTGCTTTCGCGTCTGACGGGTTTTTATGATGAGTCGCTTGTGCAGCGCCTGGGCCTGGGCGCCGACAGCGTTGGCCGGCTTGTGCTGACTCGCCAGCTGCTCGAGCGGGCGGTTGTTTTGCCGTCCGGCGACAGCGAGGAGACGCTTTATCTTCAGCTGGATTTTGACCCGGCTGGCATCAGACGGCTGCTGTCCGACAACCAGCTGCCGCGCTGGGGCCGGGAGCGGCCGCTGGTGCTGCTGTGGATTGCGCAGGAAGATGACGGTGCGGTCGGAATGCTGGAGGATGATCCTAGGCTGGACTATCTGGTTGCCGAGCATGCGCGCCGGGTTGGGCTGGACATCGTTCGTCCGCTTGGTGATGCTTTTGACCTGTCGGAGGTAACAGCGGAAGACGTGCGGGGCGGGTTTCTGGCCTCTTCTGAAAACGCCGCAAAACGTTACGGAGCGGATGTTGTCGCCATGCTTGATTTGCGGCAGCGCCAGAGTGATGAAGATGACGGGCGCTGGCAGGGCCGCCTGCACTGGCGCGTGGGCGGGCAGGAGCTTTCGCTGCGGCGCAGCGATGCGCAGCGCGAGCGGATGATTGCCGAGGGCTTTGAAAAGCTGGCCTCTTCACTGGCTTCACGCTATGCCGTAATCGATACTGGTGGCGAGGCGCTTCACTGGCAGGTTGCCGTCAGCGGCATTGTTGATGAAGTGCAGTATGCAGCCATCGTGAATTATCTTGAAAACCTGAGCGTGGTTCATCACCTGCAGGTCGTGTCCGTCCGCGGTCGGGAAATTGTTTTTGATCTGGAAGCGGGCGAGGGCCTGGAGTCCTATCTGGAGCTGGGCGGGCTGCTCGAACTTGAGCAGCGTGAACAAAACCGCAAGTTGTTTTACAGGCTGGCGCATTGAACCTGAGCTTTATTCCCAATTTGCTGACCATTGCCCGCATGCTGGCGGTACCGCCGCTGGTGTGGGCGCTGCTGGCCGGGTATTTTGGCTGGGCACTGGGCCTGGCCATATTTGCCGGGCTTTCGGATCTGGCCGACGGCTGGCTGGCGCGCCGTTTCTCCTGGCAGTCCCTGTGGGGCAGTGTTTTTGATCCGCTGGCCGACAAGTTTCTCATGGTGGCCAGCTATATCACCCTGGGCTGGCTGGGCGAACTGCCGTGGCTGCTTGTCGGGCTGGTCATTGTGCGTGACCTGGTCATCGTCATTGGTGGCCTGGTGTATTACCATCGATTTGATCGCTTCAGAAAACACCATGTCGAACCGACCCAGCTGTCGCGCTTCAACACCTTCTGCCAGGTATTTCTGATGTGGTTTGTGCTGGTGCGGCTGGCCGAGTTTCCGTTTCCGCTGCCGGCCGAGGGCCAGATCGGTCTGGTGTGGCTGGTGGGCGTGCTGGTGGTGTTCACGCTGGTCCAGTATGTGTGGATATGGAGCTGGCGCGCGGCGCGCGTGCGCCGTGAAGCGGCCAAAAATGATTCAGCCGGTTCTTCATCCTGAGCAGGAAAGACATGAGCGTTGCACAGCTTCCACTGGCGCTTAAATCGCCCCGCCAGCCCGGCTTTGAAAATTTTGTTGCCGGACGCTCGCGGCCGGTTGTGGCAACCCTGTCGCTGGGGCTCGAGCCTGGCGGATGGTATCTGGTGTGCGGTCCGCGCGGGTCGGGCCGATCCCATCTTTTGGGCGCCGCTCTGGCCGATCGAATCCGTCACGGAGAGCAGGCCATCTTCATCGGCCTCAAAAAAACCGGTCAGCTGGACTTGCTCGAACAGGCCGACGGCGACTGGGTCATTGTTGACGACATTGATGCCCGGGCCGGCAGTGCCGCCGCCGAGCTGGCGCTGTTCAACGCGCTCAATCGCTTCCGTGCCGCGCGCTGCGGCGTCATCATGAGTGCAGCCGGCCTGGATGATTTTCAGCTGCCGGATTTGCGCTCGAGGCTGGGGCAGGCGGTGCGTCTGACCGTCAAGCCCCTGGACGAGGCGGGCCTGCTGCAGCTGGCGACCCTGCTGGTCAGGGAATATGAGGTGGTGACCGGGCGGGGCGCCATTGACTATCTGATCAGCCGCGCGCCCCGCAATGCCGCGCATATTGCCGCTCTGATAGAGGCCGGTGCCCGGCGAGCGCTGGTCGAAAAGCGCTCCTTTTCCATTCCGCTGGTGCGCGAACTGCTTGAATCATCGACCTGGTCGGCCCTTTAACAGCAAAGCCCGCGGTGCGGGCTTTGCTGAAGATTGCAAAAGAAGGGCAAGGGCATCCGCCGCGCATTCAGTCGCGCAGCTCGACGCTGCCCCTGAATTCCATGCCGCGCTCGGTCAGGTACAGTCCGCCGCTTGAAGACTCATAGAACCTTGCCATTTCCTTCAGGGCTTCGACCTGGCTTGCCACCTGCGCTTCGATATCGCCATTGTCGCCATCGTCGCTCTCGTCGCCGAACTTGTCGGCAAACTGTTCCATGAGGGCTGCATAGCCATCCATGTTCATGCTGTAGGTGAACAGGGCGTGGTCCCCTTTGCCGGCATCAAGCGTGTCGTTCAGCCGGTCCTTCTGGTCGGCTCCAAAAGCCAGCCCCAGCGCTATTTTCCCCATGCCGGCCCATACCGGTGTATCGGCAGGCAGGTTGGGTATCAGCCCTTCGGGAACCGGCTGGGGGTCACCGCCGGGCTTCAAGTCCAGCTGAGCAAGCTCTGGTGAAAACATTTGCGCCATGCCAAGCATCATTTCAGGGTTGCGCATGAATACCGCCAGCGTGCCGGTGGCATCGGGCGATGCGATGGTTTCCAGGTTGAGCGAGTCGAGATTGGCCCTGAAGCCATACAGGTTGCTGACCATGGGCGGGATGGGCTGGTTGAGGGCGGTGAGCCAGCCGGATGCCTTCTCGCCAATGCCATCAAACAGCACGCAGCGCGGCGGTGATTCAGCCCAGCCTTCGACAATGTCGCGGGCAAAGTCGCGGGCGCCGATCAGGTTGAGCGCCAGGCCCAGGCTGGCCAGACGCGATGAATGGTCACCCAGCTGAACCGGCGTATCCGCGACAACGCTCAGGCGCCTGGCAAAATCGGATTCGGCCTCCTGAATAAAGGCAAAGTCCATTGCGCCTGGATCCAGCGCTGTGTAACCAAGCGAGCCGCGCGGAAAAATGCCGGTCAGTGCGCCAAGCTCATCACGGCAGGCGGCATCGCCGGCGATCTCGCCCAGCAGGGTGGATGCGCGCAGTTCGGCCAGGGTTTCATCATCGCTGTCAAACAGCAGGGCCAGAACCTTGTCGGCTTCAACAAAGCCGGCCCCGTAGTCGAGATAGCCGCGCTCTTTCGAGAATTGCGCCAGGGTTTTGGGCGCAAAGGATTCATCGGGCTGATCAAGATTGGCCACTCGCCGCAGCAGCCCAGGCTCGTCTGGGATGACTGCCATGGTTGCAAAATTGTCGTCGTAGGACAGGGCGATGCCAAGCGTGCTGTCAGGCAGGTCGGTCCACAGCACAGGGGTGTCGTCCAGGTCGCGCCACTCAACCTCGGCTTGTGCATCGTCCGTGACGCGGTCAATCATGGCGCGGAAAGCGTCGGCATCGACCAGTTCCCAGTGTGCAAACGGATACAGCAGAACGCCGTGCACGGCGCTGTGACCGTTGATGCTCAAGCCGCGCTCGATCAGCGACTCGGGGCCGTCAATATCAGCATATTCGCGCAGCAGTGCTGCAATCAGCGGCTGATCCTCCATTTCCTCGGCCAGTTTGTTTAGTGAATCCCTGTTGGCGCCGAGCGCTGGCGCAAATCCGGCCCACGCCTTTTCCAACAACTCTTCCGGCAAAACTTCAAGGTTGGCAAACAGCCAGGGGGTGTCGGCATCAATGCGTTCAAACAGCGCGTCAACCTTTTGTGATACGGATGTCTTTGTGGCCGACGGCAGTGCGGTGGAAGGCTCCGCCGCACTGGACGGGTCGCTGCTGTCTTTTCCGCCGCAGGCGGCCAGCAGCAGGGCCAGCAGGCCCGGAATGATCAGTTTTCGTTTAAGCATGCTATTTCTCCCAGGGGAAACAATGTAGTCAATGATGCGTAGTGTCATACAACACTAATACACTTGTCAAGCAAAGATTCAGGCTGAAAACAGATGTGCGTCGCGCTGTCAGCCCAAAGACTTGATTCCGGATACCAGCTGCTGGGCCACTTTTTGGGCGTCTCCGTAGAGCATGCGCGTATTGTCTTCAAAAAACAGCAGGTTTTCGATGCCGGAAAAGCCGGTGCCCTGGCCGCGCTTGACAACAATGCAGTTTCTGGCCTGGTCGGCATCAAGGATGGGCATGCCGTAAATCGGGCTGGAGGTGTCTTTGCGCGCCGCCGGGTTGACCACGTCGTTGGCACCGATGACCACGGCCACATCGGTGTTGGGGAACTGGGCGTTGATGTCTTCGAGATCAAAAATCATGTCGTAGGGCACGCCGGCCTCCGCCAGCAGCACGTTCATGTGTCCCGGCATGCGGCCGGCCACGGGGTGAATGGCAAAGCTGACCTTGGTGCCGCGCTCGGTCAGCAGTTCGGTCAGTTCCCACACCTTGTGCTGGGCCTGAGCGACCGCCATGCCGTAGCCCGGCACGATGATGACGCTTTCAGCGTAGGCCAGCTGGATGGCGGCGTCGGTGGCATCGATGGATTTCATTTCGCCGGCAACATCGTCGCTGGTGGCGTCCTCGTCGGTCTTGCCAAAGCCGGCAAACAGGACGTTGCCCAGCGAGCGGTTCATGGCGCGCGCCATCAGCAGGGTCAGCAGGCTGCCGGCGGCACCGACCACAATGCCGGCAATCATCATGGCCGGATTTTGCAGCACGTAGCCCTCGAAACCGACCGCCAGGCCGGTCAGGGCGTTGTAGAGAGAAATGACCACCGGCATGTCGGCACCGCCGATGGGAATGGTCATGAGCACGCCGGCCGCCAGCGCCAGAATGAAGAACGGAATCAGAACAGCCACCGATGCGCCGGACGCAACGAGAACTGTTCCAAGCAGCAGCACCAGCACAAACACCGCCAGGTTCACGGTTTGCTGGTGGTTGAAGCGCCAGGTTCTGCGCATCCAGCCCTGCAGCTTGGCGAAGGCGATCATGGAACCGGTAAATGCCACGGCCCCGATGATGCCCCCGAGCACGGCCAGCACCAGAGTGGTCAGGTCCATGTCTATGACACCGGCGGCGGACTTGCTGAGCTCGACGGCGGCAATGGCGGCAGCGGCCCCGCCGCCCATGCCGTTGTAGACGGCAATCATCTGCGGCATGTCGGTCATGGCCACGCGCCGGGCCGTCCACCAGGTGGCCCCCGAGCCGATGGCAATGGCGATCAGCATGAGCAGGTAGTTGCCGGTGACCTGCGGGTGGAAGAAAGTGACAACAATGGCCACCAGCATGGCCACGCCGGCCCACAGAATGCCGCGGCGGGCGGTCACCGGCGAGCTCATTGCCTTGAGGCCGTAGATGAACATGACGGCCGCGGCAAAATAGGCGGCCTGAATGAAAAACCCTGGAGTTGCGTTCATGAATCAGTCTTCCTTGCGGCCCGAAGTCTTGAACATTTCCAGCATGCGCTCGGTGACCACATAGCCACCGACCACGTTGCCGGCCGCCAGCATGACGGCAATGAAGCCGATGGTGGTTTCGGTGCCGCCCTCGGCCATGCCCAGCGTGACCATGGCGCCAACCAGCACAATGCCGTGAATGAAGTTGGAGCCCGACAGCAGCGGGGTATGCAGTATCGACGGCACGCGTGAAATCACCTCGAAGCCGGCAAATCCTGCCAGCATGAATATGTACAGAGCGGCCCAGCCTTCCATGTTCAGTTCTCCATTGGTCGCAAGTTCAAGGGTTTGGCACCTGCTCTCAGGCGCTCTTGTCCGCCGTGAATGCCGGGTGGACAATCCGGCCCTGACGGGCCAGCAGACAGCCGGCAATGACATCGTCATCGGGGTTGATGTTCAGCGGGCCGCCCTCGTCGTGCCCGGCCTCGTCGTGAATGAGCAGCTGCAAAAGATTGTGAATATTGCGCGCATACATTTGTGAGGCATGCAGCGCGGCGCGGCTGGCCAGATCGGTCGGGCCGGCAATGGTGACGCCGTTGTGGACGACGGTTTCGCCCGGGCGGGTTAGGGCGCAGTTGCCGCCGGTTTCAGCCGCCAGGTCGACAATCACGCTGCCGGCGTTCATGTTCTCAACCATTTCAGCGGTCACGATCCGCGGCGCGGCGCGCCCGGGGATGGCGGCCGTGCTGATCACCGCATCAGCGCTCTTCAAGTGGCTGGCCAGCGCATCCGCCTGTTGCCGGCGCTCATCATCGGTCAGCTCGCGGGCGTAGCCGCCTGCCGTTTCCGCATCCACGCCGGTGTCAATCATCTGCGCGCCCAGGGACTCGACCTGCTCCCTGGCGGCGGCGCGAATGTCGTAGGCCTTGACGCGCGCACCGAGCCGCCGAGCGGTGGCAATGGCCTGCAGACCGGCCACGCCGGCACCAATGACGACAACGCTTGCCGGGCGCAGAGTGCCCGCGGCGGTGGTGAGCATGGGAAACAGACGGGGTGACAGGTCGGCGGCAATGATGACCGCCTTGTAGCCGGCAATGGTGGCCTGGGATGACAGCACGTCCATGGACTGGGCCCGGGTAATGCGCGGCACCAGCTCCATGGAAATCATGTCCACGCCAGCTGAGGCAACCTGTTCCAACGCTTCAAAATCCTTCCAGGGCGAAAGCAGGCCAACGAGCAAACTGCCGGCGGCCATCTGCTCAAGAATCGTTTTCTCAGGCCGGCGCACGCACAAAAGCACCGTGCTTTCCGCGGCCAGAGCAGCGCTGTCGTCAACCATGCGGCAGCCCGCCCAGGCCTCGTCAGGGTGACCGGCGCGAACCCCGGCACCGGTTTGAACCAGCACCTCATGGCCCCGGGCCACAAGTTTTTTGGCCGTGTCCGGGTCCAGCGCCACGCGCTGCTCGCCCGGGCGGGACTCCCTGATGATTCCGATTTTGAGCGTCATCGACCTGCTTGCCTCATGTTGGATCGGTGCTGGCGGTGCCAGCCGGAAAAATACCGCATCAATTCTACATGGGTATGCGCACGGGGTTGAATAATGTTCAGCGGCGGCCGGACAGGGCGGCGTTGGCGCACGCCAGCCGGCCTGCAGTGCCCACGTCGTGCCAGACTCCGGCATGGTGCTGGCCGCCCGCCTGACCGGCCGCCACGGCTCTTTCAAGCACTGGCCTCAGTGCCCGCCGGCCCGGGGCCAGCTCTGAAAAAAGATCGGGCGACAGCACGGCGATGCCGCTGAAGGTCAGTTTTTCGCCATGTCCAAGCAGCCCGTCGGAAAAAGGGAAGTCGCCGCTGCGATTGTGGGGCGGATTGTCGACCAGCACCAGGTGCGCCAGCTTTCCCGACAGCGTGCCGGGCAGCCGCTTGAGAGAAAAGTCGGTATAAATATCGGCGCTGATGACCATAAACGGCTGCCGGCCCAGCAGCGGCAGCGCCTGGATGATGCCGCCGGCGGTTTCAAGCGCGCCCTCGGGCTCGCGTGAATAGTCGATACCAAGGCCCCAGCGGCTGCCGTCGCCCAGGGCGTCCATGATTTGATCGCCCAGCCAGTCAAGATTGATGACTACCTGTCTGATGCCGTATGCGGACAATCGCTCAAGGTGATGAACAATCAGCGGCTTGCCGGCCACCTCGATGAGCGCCTTGGGAACGGTGTCGGTCAGAGGGCGCAGCCGCTCGCCGCGACCGGCGGCAAAAATCATGGCGCGGGCAATTTTCATTGCACGCGCCGCTGCCGCCAGGCATCCAGCAAACCATCCAGCACGTCCAGCTCGGGATTGCGCCGGATGCTGACATCCAGGTATCTGAAAAATCGGGGGGCATCGCGCAGATAGCGCGGCTTGCCGTCGCGGTAGCGAATGCGGGCAAAGATGCCGATCACTTTAAGAAAGCGGTGGGCGCCGACGAGATCACAGCTGCGCTGCCACAGCTGTGCGCTGGCGGGCACCGGCAACCCGGCGGCTGCGGCGCGCTGGCGGTAATCCTCCAGCCAGCGGTCGCTTTGTTCAGTCGGCCAGCTTAAAAAAGCGTCGCGAAAAAGACACACCGGGTCATAGCTGATCGGCCCGATGACGGCATCCTGAAAATCAATGATGCCGGGGTTGGGTTCGGCGATCAGCAGGTTGCGCGGCATGTAGTCGCGGTGGCAGAACACCTGCGGCTGATCCAGCGCCCAGCGCAGCAGAGTGGTGCAGACCTCATCCCAGCCGTCAAGCTCGCCGTCGGTGGGCTCAACCCGCCAGTGGCGGGCGAGAAACCAGTCAACAAACAGGTTGAGCTCGCGCATCAAAAGCGCCGGGTCGTAGGATGGCAGTCCGCTGACGTCAACCTCTGCCTGCATGTGAATCAGCGCTTCCACGGCATCATCGAACAGACTGTCGGCATTGCCGCTGTCAAGAACATGATGAAAGGGCCGTGGCCCCAGGTCTTCAAGCAGCACAAAGCCCTGTTCGGGGTCGTGGGCAAGAACTTCCGGCGCGTGCAGGCCAATCGCCCGCAGCCGGCCGGCAATGTCAACGAATTCCTGCGTGCGTTCCACATCGGGCGGAGCGTCCATGACAACGAAGCTGGCGCTGTCGCGCATCAGGCGGTAGTAGTTTCGGAAGCTGGCGTCACTGGAAATGGAGGCCTGCTCGCACTGCGGCCAGGCCAGTTCGTTGAGCGCCCAATTGACGGCCTGTTTGCGGCGTTCATTGCTCGGGTTCAATCTGTTCTCCATGTCAACGGCGGACGGCTCTCTGGCCTGCACAACAGTTGCCACGGATAATTGTACGTGCAGTTGTTGAGCCCGATTACGGCTTTTTGCGAGCGGCACCGGGCTGTCGATGAGCGGGGTTTTCTAATTAATACCAAATTGGTCTTGTTTATAAAAGCCGTGGCCATCATAATAAGGGACTGAGAGCAGACAGGCATGGCAAATGCTGAGAATTTCCAAGCTGACAGATTACGCAACGGTGCTTATGGCGGCCCTGATCGACTGGCCCGACCAGTGTGTTCCGGCCAGCCGGCTGGCGCAGCTGACCGGACTTGAGGTTCCAACAGTTGCCAAGGTGCTTAAAACACTGACCCGCGCCGGTCTGGTCAGTTCGGTTCGCGGCGTCAACGGCGGTTATCAGCTGGCCCATGCGCCCGAAGACATTTCAGTGGCCGGCATCATCCGCGCCATGGAAGGGCCCATTGCGCTGACCGAGTGCGCGCTCGAGCCCGGATTGTGTGCGCATGAATCGGACTGTCAGCTCAAGGGCAACTGGCAGCGCATTGGACAGGCCGTTGAAAATGCCCTCAGCGGCCTGAGCCTGGCTGACCTGGCCGAGCCGTCTTCGCGGCGAATTGCCATCCGCGCACGCATAGAAAACTCACCACTGCAGGAATTTTGATGAGTCAGACTGTCGAACAAGTTCAAAACTACATTCAGCAGCGCTACAAGGCCGGTTTTTATACCGACATTGAAATGGACAAGGCGCCCATGGGGCTGAATGAGGAAATCATTGCCATGATTTCAGCCAAGAAGGACGAGCCCGAATGGCTGCTGGAGTGGCGCCTGAAAGCCTATGCCCAATGGCAAAAAATGGTGGGGCCCGACTGGGCTCACCTGGAAATTCCGCCCATTGATTTCCAGGCTCTACACTACTACGCAGCGCCCAAGCAGAAGGATCGCCCCAAGAGCCTGGACGAGGTGGATCCAAAATTGCTGGAAACCTTCGACAAGCTCGGCGTGCCGCTGCACGAGCGCGAGCGCCTGGCCGGCGTGGCGGTTGATGCGGTATTCGACTCTGTTTCGGTTGGCACCACCTTTCAGAAAGAACTGGCCGAAGCCGGCGTGATTTTCTGCAGCTTTTCCGAAGCAGTGCAGAAGCACCCCGATCTGGTGCGCGAATACCTGGGCACCGTGGTGCCGTACACCGACAATTATTTTGCTGCGCTCAATTCAGCCGTGTTCACCGATGGTTCGTTTGTCTACATTCCCAGGGACACGCGCTGCCCCATGGAACTGTCGACGTATTTCCGCATCAACGCCCGCGATACCGGGCAGTTCGAGCGCACGCTGATCGTCGCCGAGCCGGGCAGCAACGTAAGCTACCTGGAAGGCTGCACGGCCCCCATGCGTGACGAGAACCAGCTGCATGCAGCGGTGGTCGAGCTGGTGGCGCTTGATAGAGCGCGCATCAAGTATTCCACCGTGCAAAACTGGTACCCCGGTGACGAAAACGGCGTCGGCGGCATTTACAACTTCGTGACCAAGCGCGGCGACTGCCGCGGCGATGATTCACGCATCATCTGGACCCAGGTTGAAACCGGTTCGGCCATTACCTGGAAATACCCGTCGTGCATCCTGCGCGGTGACCGCTCGGCCGGTGAGTTCTACTCCGTGGCGCTTACCCGGGCACGCCAGCAGGCCGATACCGGCACCAAGATGATTCACCTGGGCAAGGACACAACCAGCAAGATCATTTCCAAGGGCATTTCAGCCGGCCGCGCCCAAAACAGCTACCGTGGCCTGGTGCGTATTGCCAAGCGCGCCGAAAACGCGCGCAACTATACCGAGTGCGACTCATTGCTGATCGGCAAGGAGTGCGGTGCGCACACCTTCCCTTACATTGAGTCGTTCAACTCCACGGCCAAGGTGGAGCACGAGGCCACCACCTCGCGCATTGGTGAAGACCAGCTGTTCTACTGCCGTGCCCGTGGGCTCGATGAGGAAGAGGCCGTGGCCCTGATTGTCGACGGCTACTGCAAGGAGGTCTTTCGCGAGTTGCCCATGGAGTTTGCCGTTGAGGCCAAGGCGCTGCTGGAAATCTCGCTCGAGGGCGCGGTGGGCTGACGGGCGGCCGCCTCCTTTAATACGCGCATGCGCGCCAATGGCCGGCGGCGATCACGCTGCCGACCGTATTGAACGAATCAAACTGAAAACGGACGTTTAACCCAATGCTGGAAATCAAGAATCTTCACGTCAATGTCGACGGCAACGAGATCCTCAAGGGCCTTGATCTGAAAATAGGTGCCGGCGAAATGCACGCCATCATGGGCCCCAACGGCTCGGGAAAATCAACGCTCGGCTATGTTCTTGCCGGACGCGATGAGTATGAGGTCACCCAGGGCACCATCCTGTTTGAGGGCAAGGACCTGAGCGAAATGGAGCCCGAGGAGCGCGCCGCCGCCGGCCTGTTTCTGGCCTTTCAGTATCCGGTGGAAATCCCGGGCGTCAACAACGCCTATTTCCTGCGCGCCGCGCTCAATTCGCAGCGCAAGCTGCGCGGTGAGCCCGAAATCGACTCGGTCACGTTTCTCAAGGGCCTGCGCCAAACCCTGACCGAGCTGGGCATGGATCATGCCCTGCTCAAGCGGGCCGTCAATGAAGGCTTTTCGGGCGGTGAGAAGAAGCGCAACGAAGTGGTTCAGCTGGCTGTGCTGCAGCCCAGGCTGGCCGTTCTTGATGAAACCGACTCCGGGCTGGATATTGACGCGCTGAAAATCGTTGCCGACGGCATCAATCGCCAGCGCAATTCCGAGCGCTCGTTTGTAGTCATTACCCACTATCAGCGCCTGCTCGAATATCTGACGCCCGATCATGTTCACGTTCTGTCGGACGGTCGCATTGTCGAGTCGGGCGGTCCCGAGCTGGCCCGCAAGCTTGAAGCCCACGGCTACGCGCACTTTCAGGCCGAGCCGGCCCAGGGAGCGGTCAGCCATGAGTGAACTGGCCCTCAAGCTCAGTCCCGAGGAGTCGCTGCAGGTTGATGAGTTTGGCGAGCTGCGCCAGCGTGCCCGGCGCGCGCTGATGCAGCATGGCTTTCCCGACCTTAAAACGGAAGAGTGGAAGTACACTTCGCTCAGGGTCTTGCAGCAGCGTGAATTCCAGGCCGCGTCAGCCAGTGCCTCGCAGCTGCCCAGGCTGCCTTTCGATGCCTGTGTGCTGCATTTCGACAACGGCGTTCTTGATCCTGACGCCGTTGAGCTGATTGACGGCATTACTCTGGAGCCGGCCGGCCCCGACGACCTTGGTGATGCTTCCTATGGCGGGCGGGAAGATGCCTTTGCATGGCTGAATCTGGCCAACTTTTCGCGGGCCTGGAAGCTGCGCATCAGCGGTGAACCGTCCCGTCCTCTGGTGCTGGCCTTTTCCAGCGCCGATGACTTTTCCGCAGCGGTTCATCCCCGCCTGCTCATCGAACTGGCCGATAACGCACGCGCAACCATTGTCGAGATTCATTCAGGCAGCGGAGAGGGCATGACCAACAGCGTCGCCAACATGAAGCTGGGGCAGGGCGCCGGTCTGAGCCATGTCTTTCGCTGCTCGGATCACCAGGCCATTCGCGTTGGCCGCACCCGCGTGGACGTCGGGCGAGACGCCGAATACAAAGCTTATATTCTCGATTCGGGCGCGCGCCTTGGCCGCCAGGACCTGCAGGTGTTTTTGAACGCCGCCGGTGCACAGACCGAGCTTGACGGCACCGTACTGCTCGATACCAGGCAGCATGTTGACTACCACACCGCCGTGGATCACTGCACGGGTCACACGGAAAGCCGCGAGATGTTCCGCTACCTGGCCGATGGTGCCGGTGTGGGCGTGTTCAACGGTCGCATTCATATTCATGAAGACGCCGACGACAGCCATTCGGACATGAGCATTGCCAGCCTGCTGCTGGGCCCCATGGCGCGCATCAACGCCAAACCGGAACTTGAAATCTATTCCGAAGAGGTCACCGCCGGCCACGGTGCCACCATCGGTCAGCTGGACGACGATGCGCTGTTTTATCTGCGCTCGCGCGGAATGACCGACGAGGACGCCAATGCCTTGCTCAAATATGGCTTTGCCTCCGCGCCGCTGGAAAACATGGCCGATGAGGCCGTGCGCAACTGGCTGCTCGAGGAGCTGCGCCAGACGCTGTAACACGTTTTTCGCATACCGCAACAACACAGGTGCTGCAAACCATGGAACTGGCCGAGAAAAAGACCGGATTGCTGTTTGACGCTGCTGCATTGCGTGAACAGTTTCCCGTGCTCTCACGCATGGTGCACGGCAAGCCGCTGGTGTACTTTGACAACGCTGCAACCGCCCAGCGGCCGCTGAGAGTGATCGAGGCCATGGATGCCTACTATCGGCACTACAACGCCAACGTTCATCGCGGCGTTCACCAGCTGTCGGTTGAGGCATCGGAAGCATTTGAAAACGCGCGTGAGGCGGTCAGGGCGCTGCTCAACGCCGCTTCCACGCGAGAAATAGTCTACACGCGCGGCACCACCGAGGCCATCAACCTGGTGGCCCAGTCCTATCTGCGCCCCCGTCTTGAGCCCGGCGACGAGATTCTGATCACGCACATGGAGCATCACGCCAATATTGTTCCCTGGCAGCTGCTGTGCCGCCAGACCGGTGCAGTGCTCAAGGTTGCGCCCATCAACCGGCGCGGCGAGCTGTTGGTCGATGAACTGGAAGCCATGATCAGCGAGCGCACCAGGCTCATCGGGCTGGTGCACGTGTCCAATGCGCTGGGTACCGTCAATCCGGTTGAACAGGTTTGCAGGCTGGCCAAAAGTCATGATGTGCCGGTGCTGGTCGACGGCGCCCAGGCCACGCCGCATATGGCGGTGGATGTCCAGGCGCTGGGCTGCGATTTTTACTGCATTTCGGCCCACAAGATGTACGGGCCCACCGGTATTGGCGCCCTGTGGGCCAAAGAGGCCATTCTCGAAGACATGCCGCCCTGGCAGGGTGGCGGCGAGATGATCAACCGGGTCAGTTTTGACCAGACCACATTCAACGACCTGCCGCACAAGTTCGAGGCCGGCACGCCCAATATTTCAGGCGCCATAGGCTTTGGCGAGGCGGCCCGATTCATCACCGGGGCCGATCTTGAAGCCATGGCCCGGCACGAACAGGCACTGCTGGATTACGCCACCGAAAAAATGCAGGCCATCGACGGGCTGACCATCATTGGAACCGCCCGCCACAAGGGTCCGGTCATTTCCTTTACCTTCGATAATGCCCACCCCAATGATGTTGGCACCATTGTCGATCACTATGGCGTGGCCATTCGTACCGGCCATCATTGCGCCATGCCGGTCATGCAATTTTTCAACGTGCCGGCCACGGCGCGTGCTTCGTTTGCGCCCTACAACCTCAAAAGCGAGGTGGACGTGTTTGTCGATGCGCTGGAGAGCGCCCGCAGCATGCTGGCCTGACCTGCCGCAGCGCCAGGCGGAAGATGGTGTAAAATTCCGGCCCATGGCGCTGCAAGACCTTTATCAGCAGATCATTCTTGAGCACAACCGGCAGCCGCGCCATTTCGGCCGCCTGGCCGGGGCCACGCACAGCGCGCGTGGCCAGGACGCGCTGTGCGGTGACGATGTTCTGGTAGAGCTCAGGGTCTGTGGGGGCATCGTGGAAGCGGCGGGTTTTTCCGGGGAGGCCTGCGCCATTACCACGGCCAGCGCGTCCATGCTGAGCGACTGGCTGGGCGGGCGCAGCATCGAAGACTTCACCAGCGCATTCGCCACATTCAGGCAGCTGTTGTCCGATGCCAGCGTCGGCGACAGCGGGGATCTGGGAGAAATCAACGCCCTGCGGGCCGTCAGCGATTATCCGGCACGGGTGCGCAACGCGCTGCTGCCTTGGCACGCCGTGCACAAGGCTTTGACCGTGCAATCCTGAGTTTGGAAGAGAAAAAAACCCGCAGCCGAAGCTGCGGGAGATTTGCGTTGTTGTTATGAAAGGCGCCGTGCAGGGCAATCCGTCGGGCGCTCGTTGTTGTTTGTTCAGCCGGCTTCCGGTGCGCCACCCTGGGGCGGTTCATCCGAGACGGGGGCAGCTGTGCCCTTGTCGCGATCCCATTCCAGCGCCTTGTCCTTGAATTTGCCGAATTTTTTCGACACCTTGTTGAGGCGCGCGTCCCATTCGGGGTTGGGCTCCTGGCCTTCGGTAACCTTGAAAAAGACCTGCATCAGGGCCGTCATGCCTATGGGCTCGATCACGGCCTGCTTGATGCCCCAGGCCAGCACCAGCGCAATGATGAGCGTGAGCATGCCGCCCACGCTGGGGAACAGCGACACCAGGCCAAAGACGGGCACCAGAATAACGATGAACACCGCAATGGTCATGGCCCAGATAAAGAAGGCCAGCCAGAAGGCGTTCTTGAGAAAAGTCTTGTAGTTCTGGGCGTAGAGAATCAGGGCCGTCTGGCTTGAGCGCCACGGATTTTCGGAGCGCGTGTGCATGTTGTAGGCCAGGATCACCTCGTCCAGATAGGTCAGCGACAGATTGACAATGGTGTTGATGAACTTGGCCAGCCCCTCGATGCCGGGAATGGGCAAAAAAGAGGTGACGGTGAAAAACGCCCGGTTGAAGGCGCGCAGCACGGCCTTGATGAGCTGGTCAATGCCGAACAGCACCGATGACTCGGCAAAGCGTTCGCGGACAATGCCCTGGGCGTAGTCGATCTGCCCCTTGCCGCCGGGCAGCTCCTTGCCTTCCAGCAGCTCGACGAGCACGGCAATATGACCGGCCTTGACCAGGTAAAGCAGGTATTCGCGCAGGAAAAACACGATGGTGCCAACCAGGCCAAACCCGACAACGCCGCCAACCAGGCTGAATACTTCGGGGTTGTTGCCGATTTTGCCCAACACATAGCCCGAGCCTGCGCCGACGACCACGGCCAGCAGGTAGGCGAGCGTGATCCCGAAATAAATCAGGAAGCGGAAAATAAGAAATGGCAGGGTGCGCATCATCAGGCTGAGCACTTCGCCAATCTTGAAGTCTTTCATATGTGATTCCCTGTTGTCGGATCAAATGAAGCGTGTTCTGGGCTTACTAACGAAACCTGCAGCAAAAACCTGTCATTTGTCCGTTCACTGCCTGGTTTTGGCCGATTTACGGCCTTAGCCGGAAAGACTACAGGTTTCTTACGTCCAGAAACGTGCCCGAGTCATACTTTTCCGCCAGCTCATCCAGCCTGTCAAGAATATTTTCCGCCGCCTGTCTGGGGCCGGGCATGTTGTCGGTTCCGCGTGCGTCCCTGAGTTTTTGCACCGAGGGGAACTCTGCGCTGTCGACCTCGCCGCACAGATACTCCTGCATGTCGGTGTCCACCAGTCCCGGTGCCAGGCTGAGAAAATGCGTATTGGGCATTTCTTCTGCATACAGGGTGATCAGATTGTTGAGCGCCGCCTTGGACAGGGAGTAGCCGCCCCAGCCGTAGTTCATGTTGACGGCCGCGCCCGATGAAATGGCCACCACCCGGCCAACGGGCAGCATTTGCTCAATCAGCCAGTCCAGAATGATCTTGTTGGCCCATACGTTGACGCGCATGATGTGCTCCAGATCATGCACCACGGTGGTCGAGATTTCCTGGATGCGGCCGAGCATTCCGGCGTTGAGAATGACCAGATCAAGCCGCTGGCAGTCTGACAGCAGTCGCTCCAGTCCCTCTTCAAGTTCGTTGAGGTTGCCCAGGTCCTGCTGACGATCGCGCAGGCCGTCCTGGCTGTCGTCAGCCAGCGGGCAGCCGCGCCGGCTCATGCCCCATATGATGGCGTTGCGCTCGAGCAGGACTTCGGTAAAGCCCAGACCCAGGCCGCCGCTGTTGCC
>Ga0209487_1000239_pt1 | contig 49520 bp, 47 predicted proteins | sample Poulit2012_FD_187524 | JGI IMG/M metagenome (GOLD analysis project Ga0209487, IMG submission 187524) | Agricultural soil microbial communities from Georgia to study Nitrogen management - Poultry litter 2012 (SPAdes) (version 2) | ecosystem: Environmental > Terrestrial > Soil > Agricultural land... | reverse complement strand
CCGTCCTCGCACGACTTGCATGTGTTAAGCACGCCGCCAGCGTTCGTCCTGAGCCAGGATCAAACTCTCCAAAAAGAAAAGTTCAAAACAGCTCAAACAAACACCAACAAAAAGGTGTTCGGAAATTACCTGTATCTTTGTACCCCTCGCGCTCTAAGCGCTAGCCCTTGGGCAGGTCACCCTCGGACAGGGCCCACACAGACACCTAAGACCTCGATTGTCAAACAACGATTGGCTTGATTATCGCCAAGAGACTTCTAATATAACGCCTCAACCTCGCTTCGTCAACCCTTTCGTTCGGAGTTCATTCCGAACTCATCTCTGGGCCTGCCCGACTCATGGGCCGGCGGGTTGGGCTTTTATGTCAGAACCACCAATCTACTCTCTTTGGGCGTCGACGTCAACCCCGTGGAGTCATGGGCTCACTCGTCGTCCCAGTCGTCATCCTCCCAATCGTCGTCGTCCCAGTCGTCGTCATCCTCCCAATCATCATCATCGTCATCCCAACCTTCCTCTTCCCACTCATCCTCCTCTTCATCCCAATCGTTGGCTCCAAAGATGCCATCGAGGGTGAGAGTGGTGGACTCCTCCTCATCGATGAGGGGGTAGAATGGGCGAGTAAGTAGCTCGGCCATCGAGGATCCTCCTTGCGTGGTGGTCTCCTACGGAGACCAGGGTTGATGATACCACGTTAGTGCGCGCAAAAAGTAATGGTGGATCAGCGTCTGTCAAGGGGGGTCGGCCACCTCGTCTAGAATTCACCCTGCTGTGCGCGCTGCCTTCTTCCTCTCATGTGCCTTCAAGTGGCGCTTTCTCAATCTGATAGCGCCGGGGGTGACCTCTACGAGCTCATCATCGGCGATGAACTCGAGTGCCGACTCCAGGGTCATCGCCCTCGGTGGCTCCAAGATGATATTCTCATCGGAGCCTGCGGCCCTGATATTGGTGTGCTTCTTCCCTCGGGTGACATTGACCTCTAGATCCCCCGAGCGAGAGTTCTCGCCGACTATCATCCCCTCATAGGTCTCGACTCCTGGACCGATGAAGAGGGTGCCCCTCTCCTGTAGGTTGAAGAGCGCATATGCAGTAGAGGTGCCATCGGCCATACTCACGAGCACACCGCGCTCCCGACTCCTCAGTGGACCGACCCAGGGCCCATAACCATCGAAGCGGTGGTTCATCTGGCCCTCGCCTCTCGTATCGGTCAGGAACTCGCTCCGGTAACCGAAGAGGCCGCGCGCGGGGATCCTATAGACGAGGCGGGTCATCCCGGTGCCTCCTTCACCTCTCCTCCCATCACTCTGCATCTCGAGCATCTCGCCCTTCCTCTGGCCGAGCTTCTCGATGACGACGCCGGCGAAGGAGTCGGGGAGATCGATCGTGACCTCTTCATATGGCTCGAGGGTCTCTCCATCGGGGCTCTCTCTCACTATGACGCGCGGGCGGGAGACGGCGAACTCGTACCCCTCGCGGCGCATCGTCTCCATCAGGATCCCGAGGTGTAGCTCACCCCGCCCTGAGACGGTGAAGGCATCAGGAGAGTCGGTCTCCTCGACGCGGAGGGCGACATTCCGCTCCAACTCTCTGAATAGTCGCTCCCGGAGCTGCCTACTCGTGACGAACTTCCCCTCCCTCCCGGCGAAGGGAGAGGTGTTGACGAGGAAGTCGACCGAAACCGTCGGCTCCTCTACGGCGATCCCTGCGAGAGGCTCGGGGTGCTCAGGGTCTGCGATCGTCACCCCGATCTCTACACCCTCCAGACCTGCCAAGGCGACGATATCGCCCGCAACCGCCTCCTCGATCTCGACCCTCTCGAGTCCCTCGAAACCGTAGAGGCGTGTGATCCGAGCAGGTCTAGAATCGGGGGTTGCCTCCTCCCCTCTCACCTGATCACTACCTGGCTCGAGCATAACGACCTGGTCGCCGACCCGAGAGATACCGCGCTCGATCCGACCGATCGCTAGACGACCGAGATAGGGAGAGTGATCGATCGTCGAGACTAGCATCTGGAAGGGACCCTCTCCATCTCCCGGCGGGGGTGGGACGACCTCGAGGACCGACTCGAAGAGGGGTGATAGGTCGCGCCTCTCGTCGTCTAGATCCCGGACTACCCAACCACTCCGAGCAGCGGCATAGAGGACGGGGGCGTCGAGTTGAGCCTCGGTCGCATCGAGTTCCATCAGGAGTTCGAGGACCTCATCATGTACCCGGAGGGGCTCGGCATCGCCCCGGTCTATCTTGTTGATTACAACGACCGGCTGGAGCCCGATCTCCAAGGCCTTCCTGGTAACGAACCGGGTCTGTGGCATCGGACCCTCTGCCGCATCGACGAGGAGGATCACCCCATCGACCATCCGGAGGACTCGCTCGACCTCGCCGCCGAAATCGGCGTGACCAGGGGTATCGACGATATTGATCTTATGATCGCCCCACCTGACAGAGGTGTTCTTCGAGACGATCGTGATCCCCCGCTCCCGCTCGAGGGGATCAGAGTCCATCACTCGGTCCTCGACCACCTCATGCGCCCGAAAGGCGCCTCCCTGACGGAGCATCTGGTCGACGAGGGTCGTCTTCCCATGGTCGACATGCGCTATGATCGCGATATTTCGAATCATCACCAAAACAGATCAATGGGAATACAACGCGCCCTGCCCCGCACCGTGCTGGTCACGGGCCCAGGAGCTGTCGTTGCCACCCCCTCGATCCCCTAGTTTCTAGTAGTTGCATCAGGAGAAAACCCGGAACCTGGCCAACCCTCTAATTTAACCAAACGTGGAGGCGCCCTCAAGGTCAAAGGGCCATCATAGAGGTGGGGTACCACTCAGCCTAGTTCTTCCAAGAGGAGCACTACCTCGGCAGGTGATCGGAGATATGAGGTCGCGGCGGTATCAGCCCCACCTGGTGGCTCGGGGGAGACGATGATACCAGCACCACCGCCCCGGCGATCGAGGGCACGGAAGGCGTCCTCATCCGTGGTATCGTCACCGATGAAGATCGCATAGACTGGAGCCCCGCACTCGGCATCGAGGAGGTCGAGGAGGAAGTCGGTCGCACGGCCTTTGTCCCACTCGATATCTGGCCTGACCTCGAAGACCTTCTTACCCTCTGTCACCCGGAGGCCCTCTACCCCCTCGAGGCAGTGGTCGAGTTCCCTGCGAACGAGGTCACGGGCCCCTGGATCGGGGCTCAGGCGGTAATGGAGGGTGAGGGTGAGGCCTTTGTCTTCGACGACAATGCCATCCTCATCGGCGAGTCTCGTCCTCATCTCGTCGGCACAGGCATCGAGTCGGGGCCGGGCATCGACTGCGCCCTCCTTCCTCTCGGACACCCCAGGTCCCTCTATCTCGAGGCCATGGTTCCCGGCGAGGTATATCCCCCCGACCTCGACTCTCGGCCGGAGGTCGTCTAGTGCGCGTCCGCTGATGATGGCGAGCTCGGTATCGCCCCGTGCGGCAAGGTTGAGCAATGCGTCCCTCGCCTCCTCTGGGAGCCTGGCATCGTCGGGCCTCTCGACGATCGGGGCGAGGGTACCATCGAAATCGATCGCTACGAGGAGGCGGCCATCTCGTTCTCGGGTACGGCGCCACTCGCCGACCCTCTCATTGGCATGTGGAATCAAGGTCGTGGGTTACCTCCCAACCTGGGCTCAGTGCACTCGGAACAGTGTGGGCCGACGACGGTAGAGTCCTCTTACCCATTGTCGTACGACCCTGGAGCGTTGCCCCCGGCCTCTGAGCCGGTTAACTTCAGGGTTCGGCGCGATACGATTCCCCCGTAAGATTCATCGGTGCAATGCGTTCGATCAGACGCCTCGGGCTCTTGGCCCTATCGCTCATCTCGTTGGCAGCCTGTGGCCAACGCTCCTCGATCGCCTATGGCGATGCGAATAGTATCGTCCTCATCATCGCTGATTCGGTCTGGGATGAGGCTGGCTCTACTATACAACAGATCCTGGAGCCTCGCATCCAGACCGTTCGCAACGAGCGTACCTTTGACCTCACACCGATCGCGCCCGACGATCCGGATCTAACCAAGCTCCGGCTCTGGCGCCAGGTCCTCGTCGTCGGTGAGGCTACCGACCCTTGGGTCGCAGCCGCGCTCCCTGATGATGTCGAGCTCTCGACGAGTGAGCCGACCCTGGTCGACAAGGACGATGTCTGGGCGCGCGGTCAGCGAGTGACTGCGATCGTCCTCCCCCCTGGTGGGGGGACCGGGGAACTCGTCGAGATCTTACCGGAGTTACACCAGATCCTCGACCAGAGGTTCAGGAACTATGCTCTCAACCGGATGTTCGTGAGTGGGCGAAACGACTCGCTCACCGCGGAGCTCCGCGAGAAGGCGGGCTTTGCACTGACCGTGCCAAATGTATATAGGGTCTCCAACCCAGAGGAGGATGTCTACCTCTTCCTCAACGATCAGATGGTCGGGGGTGAGCTGATCAGGATGATACAGGTGACCTGGCGCCCAGGCGCCCGCGAGTTGCCCACTGTCGACGAGGTCCTCGAATGGCGGATCGAGGCGGGCGAGGGACACTATTCACCTGAACAGATGAATGAGGAGACGCCACTCGAATCGGTAGCCCTCGAGGGAGTCGGGGCTGGTGGGATCGAGGTCCGAGGGGTCTGGTCGGCTGAGATCGATGGGTATCCGATGGCGGGCCCCTTCATCTCTAGGGTGATCTCCTGCCCCGCCCAGGATCGGACCTACCTCCTGGACTCTTGGCTCTACGCACCGGCCAAGGACAAGTACGAGTATATCTTACAACTCGAGACGATCCTCAACTCCTTCGACTGCGGCACCTGACCCGAGATGTCATTCGTCCACCTCCATACGCATAGTGAGTACTCCCTCCTCGATGGGGCGAACCGGCTAACCGATCTTACCCGGCGCACGGTCGAGCTCGAGATGCCGGCCCTCGCCCTGACAGATCATGGGTGTATGTACGGGGCCTGGGAGTTCTATAGGGCAGCCAAGAGAGAGGGGATCAAGCCGATCCTGGGGATGGAGGCCTATGTCGCTCCGGGGGATAGGAAGGACCGGACTCCTGCAGGACGGGGTGAGAGAAACTCCTACCACCTCGTCATGCTCGCCCGAGACCTCGTCGGGTACAGGAACATCGTCAAGATGACCTCGATCGGGTACACCGAGGGCTTCTATCACCGGCCCCGGGTCGACCGGGAGGTGATGGCGAAGTACTCGGAGGGTGTGATCGTGACCTCTGCCTGTATCGCAGGCGAAGTCGCGCAACACCTCCTCGCCGATCGATGGGATGAGGCCCGGGAGGCGGCGGCCTGGCACGCTGAGGTCTTCCGTGACCGGTACTACCTCGAGGTCCAGGCACACGACACCGAGGGCCAGAGGGAGCTGAACGAGAAGGTCTTACAGCTGGCCGAGGAGTTGGGACTCCCCGTCGTCGCGACGAATGATGCGCACTTCCTCCGCTCTGAGGACCATGATGCGCACGATATCCTCCTCTGTATCGGACTCGGGAGGGATTACGACGATCCGAATCGGATGCGGTACGATGGGGGGCTCTACTTCAAGAGCGCCGATGAGATGCGGGCGCGGTTCCCCGACCGGCCCGATGTGATCGAGAACACCCTCGCTATCGCCGACTCGGTCGATCTCGCCTTCGATAAACAGTACCATGTCCCAAACTTCCCTCTGCCAGAGGGGGTCGAGACGGAGGCCGAACTCCTCCGCCAGATCGTCTTCAATGGTGCACGAGAGATCTATGGCGAGCCTCTCCCCGAGGTGGTGCGAGAGAGACTCGAGTATGAGCTGAGTGTGGTCAGTAATGAGCGCGCTGACTACGCAGGTTACTTCCTGATCACCGCAGACTTCATCAATTGGGCGAAGAGCAAGGGGATCCCAGTCGGACCTGGACGGGGTTCGGCCGCGGGCTCACTCGTCGCCTACGTTACCGGGATCACGGGGGTCGACCCCCTCGAATTCGACCTCCTCTTCGAGAGGTTCCTGAACCCGGACCGTGTCTCGATGCCAGATATCGATATCGATTTCTGCTACGAGAGACGGGGTGAGGTCATCGATTACGTACGGAGGAGGTATGGCTCCGACTCGGTCGGCCAGATCATCACCTTCGGTACGATGCGGTCGAGAGCGGTGATCAAGGATGTCGGCCGGGTCCTTGGCTTCGAGCCCGCCGAGACCGATCACCTCGCCAAATTGGTCCCGAATGCGCCGAACAACGCCCTGACTGTCGCTGAGGCGGTCGAGAAGATACCAGAGCTCCGGGAACTCTATCGGAGCGACGCTCGGACACGGCGACTCCTCGAATATGCACAGGTCCTCGAGGGGCTCTCCCGACATGCGAGTGTGCATGCGGCGGGGATCGTGATTGCGCCTGGGCCCCTCGATGAATACGTCCCGGTCTGTACCCAACCGACGCGGGGCGCTGGGGGCGCACGGAATGGGGGCGAGAATGTCCTCGTCACCCAGTGGGATATGGTCGCGCTCGAGCAGGCGGGGATGCTCAAGATGGACTTCCTCGGCCTCAAGACGCTGACCGTCATCAGTGATGCCGTTGCCTCGATCAGGGAGCGGCATGGCGCACTCCGCCACCCGAAGACTGGGGAGGAGTACGAGAGGATCGAGGATGTGCCTCTCGATGACCCCGATGTCTATGATATGCTGGCGCGGGGTGGGACGACGGGGGTCTTCCAATTCGAGTCCTCACTCGCTACCGACAAGCTCAGGGCGATGCGCTGTGACCGATTCGAGGACCTCGTCGCGACGAATGCGCTGATCAGGCCGGGCCCACTGGATAGTGGGATGACCGATGTCTATATCAGGCGTAAGCTCGGCCATGAGCCGGTCCGGTACGCCCTCCCCGAACTCGAGGAGGTCCTCGAATCGACCTATGGGGTGATCACCTACCAGGAGCAGTTGATGCGGATCGCACAGGTCCTGGCTGGATTCACCCTCGCGGAGGCAGATGTGCTCCGGAAAGCGGTCGGGGCGAAGGACGCTGAACTGATCAGGTCAGAGTTGGAGAAGTTCACCGAGAGGGCGGTCGAGCGCGGGATCGAGCCCAAGATCGCCAGGGAGCTCGCAGAGCAGATCGAGACCTTCGGTCGGTACGGGTTCAACCGCTCGCATAGCGTCGCCTACGGTCTCCTCAGCTACCAGACAGCCTGGCTGAAGAGGCATTATCCCGCTGATTTCATGGCGGCCCTCCTCTCATCGGTGGTGGACAAGACCGACGATGTCGTCAAATATATAGGTGAGTGCAGGGAGCTCGGCCGGTATATCCCCGAGTATCCACAGGGGATCGAGGTGCTCCCACCCTCGGTCGATGAATCTGGCTGGAAGTTTACGCCTGTCTCCCCGACCCAGATCAGGTTCGGCCTCGGCGCGGTCCGGGGTGTAGGTGAGGGGGCGGCGAACTCGATCCTCAGGGCAAGGGAGGAGGGGCCCTTCGAGTCCCTCTTCGACCTCGTCGACCGGGTCGACCTCCGACTCGCGGGCCGTCGTACCCTCGAGGCACTCACCCTCGCTGGTGCTTTCGACGCCTATGGTCATCGAGCACAGATCCTCGAGGGGCTCGAGGTCATGATCAGGGAGGCACAGGTAAGGGCTGAGGAGAGGGTCTCAGGCCAAGCCTCGCTCTTCGATACCTTCGGGGCGGAAAGCACACCGATGGAGAGACAGGAGCCGACACTACCCGAGGTCGAGCCTTGGCCCGAGTCAGAGCGGCTCTCTCGGGAGAAGGAGATACTAGGTTTCTTCATCAGTGGGCACCCCCTCGATCGCTTCCGCGAAGAGGTCCGTGCCTTCGAGAGGGTCAATACCTCGAACCTCGTCGAGTTCCGCGACCAGAAGGTCGAGCTCGCCTGTGTCGTGACGGGTGTCCATCGCCAGATCTCGAGGAGGACGGGGAGCGAATGGGCGCGCCTCACGATCGAGGACTTCTATGGGACGGCGACCGTCCTGGCCTTCGGAGAGATCTGGGAGGAGTTCCATGATCTCCTGGAGCAGGATGCGCCTGTCCTGATCAGGGGCACAGTCTCAGGGCGAGAGAGGGATGAGGATGATCCACCGATCTTCCTCGATGATGTGGTGCCCCTAGACACACTACGTAAGAATGGCTCCCTCGGCCTCGAGCTCAGCCTGGCTACCGACCGGCTCGCGCCGGAGGCAGTCGAGGTGGCCAAACGACTCTTCCAAGAACATCCTGGACGCTCTCCACTCCTCATCCGCTGGTATCGATCAGTGGGAGAGGGGTACGAAGGGAATGGGCGTATCGCACAGAATGGTGGGCCGGATCGCGAGGTAGAGAGGTTCCGCTCCAGGACGATGAGTATCGAGCCGAACCAGGTGCTCCTCGAGGAGTTGAGGAGCCTCTTCGGTGCCGATGGGGTCCGTCTGATAAAGGTATGAGGACTGAGAGATGAATATTCCCCGCCTCGATTTCGAGAAGGGTATCGCTGAACTGGAAGAACAGATCGAGCGCCTCCAAGAGTTGGCGCGCGGTCGGGGTCTCGATATGACCTCCGAGATCGCTGTCCTCGAGGAGAAGCTCGAGGAGTTGAAGAGAGATGGGTACAGCAACCTCTCACCGGTCGATCGGGTCCAATTGGCTCGACACCCCAAGAGGCCCTATACCCTCGACTATATCGAGCGAGTCTTTACCGACTTCATCGAGTTGCATGGTGACCGGAGCTTCAGGGACGATGCCGCGATCGTAGGTGGCTGGGCCCGACTCGAGGGGGAGACGGTGATGGTCATCGGCCACCAGAAGGGCCGGGATATGAAGGAAAACCTCCGCCGCAACTTCGGGATGCCACATCCCGAGGGCTACAGGAAGGCGCTCCGCCTGATGCGACTCGCCGAGAAGTTTGGACACCCGATCATCACCCTGATCGATACGCCAGGCGCCTACCCGGGGATCGGGGCGGAGGAGAGGGGCCAGGCCGAAGCGATCGCGAAGAATCTACGTGAGATGGCCCGGCTCCGGGTCCCGACGATCTCGGTCGTGATCGGAGAGGGTGGCTCTGGGGGCGCACTCGCCCTCGGGGTGACCGACCGGGTCCTGATGTTCGAGAATTCGATCTATAGTGTGATCTCACCAGAGGGTTGTGCCGCGATCCTCTGGAAGACGAATGAGGCCAAGGACGAGGCCGCAGCTGCCCTACGGCTCACCGCCGATGACCTCGCAAGCCTCCGAGTGATCGATGAGGTGATCACAGAACCGGTCGGAGGCGCACAGATGGATTGGGACGCTACGGCTGGCGCCCTCTCCGATGCCCTGCGCCGCCACCTGACTGAGCTCCGCGAGATAGACCGTTCGGAGCTGACCTCGAGGAGGTTGGCACGCTACCTCGCCATCGGGGCCTGGGAAGGGGTTGGACCAGCGGCATAAGGGACGGCTACAGCGAGGCCGAGCGCCCCTCGAGCCGTAATGCCTGTATAGAGGATTCACCGGAACCAGGAAGGCCAAGATGGCCCAGATCATAGAAGTTGGGTTCAAGGGAAATCGTAGAGACTACTTCCTCGCTGAGGGGGATCTCGCCCGGTTGAACTCCTACGTGATCGTAGAGGCCGACCGCGGTGAAGATATCGGACGCGTCACGGCGACGGGTGCAATCGCTGAGCGGAAGTGTAATGGGTGCTCGACTGGGTGCGCTGCACCGGTCCCAGAGAAGAGGGTCCTCCGGATCGCGACCAGGTCTGAGATAGAACAGGCTCGTCGACTCCGCCTCGATGAGGAGAGGGTCCGGCGTATAACGCGTGAGCGCGTCGAGGAGCTCGGCCTCAAGATGAAGGTGACCGAGGCAGAGTGGCAGCTCGATCGCAACAAGTTGATCATCTACTTCACCGCTGAAAGACGGGTCGACTTCCGTGAGCTCGTCAGGATATTGGCACGGACCTTCCGCTCACGGATCGAGTTGCGCCAGATCGGGATCAGGGATGAGGCTGCGCTCCTCGGGGGCGTCGGGAGGTGTGGCAGGGAACTCTGTTGCTCGACTTGGCTGACTGAACTGAAACCGGTCAGCTTACAACTCGCCAAGGACCAGCGCCTCTCACTCAACCCTGCACAGATCTCAGGGTGCTGTGGTAGATTGATGTGCTGCCTGACATACGAGCACGATGCCTATGTCCAGGCGAGGAAGAAGTTCCCCCGCGAGGGGAGGACCCTCACTACCCTGCAGGGACGGGAGAGGGTCATAGGGATCGATATCTGGAGAGAGCGAGTCACGCTCAGAGATGAGGAGGGGAACCGCCGCACCGTCGAACTGGCCGACCTCAGGGCAGAGGTCGCGCGCGCAGGGGGTGGCGACCGCGCCCGACATCGTACTCGCGAGCAGAGAGATAGAAGAAGGAAGAGAGGGGATGGGAATGGCAAGGGGGAGAGCCAGTGAGTGAGGCTCGGCGCTACTACATAACCACGGCGATCGATTACGCCAATGGACCACCGCATATAGGTCATGCCCTCGAAAAGATCGGTGCCGATGCGATCGCTCGGTACCACCGTCTCAAAGGCGAGGCTGTGCACTTCGTCATCGGGATGGATGAGCATGGCCTAAAGGTCATGCAGAGCGCCGAGGAGGCTGGTCTCTCACCTGAGGAGTGGGTCGACCAGATCGCAGAGAGGTTCCAGGAGACCTGGAAACGCCTCGAGATCAGTAACGACGATTTCATCAGGACGACCGAGGCTCGGCACCGGGTCGCGGTCGAGGCGATGATCGAGCGGCTCCGAGAGGCGGGCGACCTCTATACCGATACCTATGCAGGTTATTATTGCGTCGGCTGTGAGGCCTTCAAGGCCGAGGACGAATTGATCCTCGCCCCTGGGGATGAGGGGGGACAGGCCTACCGGTGTCCGATGCACCTGAACCGGCCGATCGAGTGGATGGAAGAGGTCAACTGGTTCTTCCGCCTCTCACATTATCAGGATCGGTTGATGGAGCTGATCGATGAGCGACCCGAGTTCATCCAGCCCGAGATCAGGAGGAATGAGATACGACGGGTCCTCGAGAAGGGTCTCGAGGATATCTCTGTCTCTCGCGCGCGTCTGCCCTGGGGCGTGCCCTGGCCAGGGGATCCCGATCAGACTGTCTATGTCTGGATCGATGCGCTGACGAACTACCTCTCAGCGATCGGGTTCCCGAACCCCGAGTACGAGACCTGGTGGCCTGCCTCACTACATGTAGTCGGGAAAGATATCACTCGCTTCCACTGTATCTACTGGCCAGCAATGCTGATGGGCGCGGGTATCGAGGTGCCGCACTCGGTCTGGGCGCATGGTTTCCTGACCTTCGAGGGACACCGTTTCTCGAAGTCGGAGGGGGTCTGGGTCGAGCTCGATGACGCGATCGATAGATATGGACCGGACGCACTCCGCTACTACCTCCTGAGTGAGGTGCCGTGGAGTGGGGATGGCGACTTCTCCTGGAAGAGACTCGACGAGCGGTATACCGCTGAACTCGCCAATGATCTGGGGAACCTCGTCAACCGCGTCCTCTCAATGATCGAGAGGTACCGCGATGGTACGGTACCCGAGGGGGGCGAGACGAGCCTCGATCAGGAGCGACGTGCACTACTCGAGAAGTATACGACGGCGATGGACCGGAACCTCCTCCACCAGGGAGCCGCTGCCGCAATCCAACTCGCCGCCGCTGCAAATCTATTCGTCGCTGAACGCGAGCCCTGGAAACAGGCGCGCGAGCCAGAGGAGAGTGCAGCGCTAGACGCGACCCTCGCCGCACTCGCCCGGACACTCGTGACCCTGGCGACACTCCTCGAGCCTTTCATGCCGACGAAGATGGCTGAGCTCGCTCGCTCACTCGGCTTCGCCGAGGTGCCGGACCTCGAGACGATCACCGAGCCCGAGCTCGCCGGCCGGGAGATTACGAAGGGTGGCGTCCTCTTCCCAAGAGAGAGAGACTGATCAGGGAGGGGTGGCTGAGAGCAATCGGATCTGAGATACTCTCAGCCACTCACCAACCCGCCTGCTTGGGGCAAGTCATTGCCCTCTCGATAGATACAAAACCCGCGTGAAATAAGGGCTCCACTCGACTCAGGTCTAACCCTATCGAGATCCCTTGACAACTGTATATCGTCTGGTTTATCGTGGACGAGCCTGTATCCGTATGTAACGGCTCCGGACCAGGTAGTGAGCGTGCGTCGTCTGTATGCGCGCCACCACCTCCCAACTATTCACAAGCTACGAAGGGCGAAGTGGCACAACGGCAATGGACAGTCCTGGTGATGGATGACCACACCAACCGTGTGCGTCAATTCTCACTCTCTCGTGAGTTGACGCGCGTCGGTCTAGGTGTGGGCCTCATCGTCCTCGCAGTGCTCATCTCCCTCACGATCGGCTTTTTCGTCAAGGAGAGCCACCGTTTGCGGGCTGATCGCCTGGCAACACAGAATGAGCTCTTGGCTGGGGAGGTGGAGGAGATGCGAGGTCGTCTCTCCCTCTTGGAGAACTCACTCGATGAGCTCTCGAAGAAGGACGAGCTATTCCGTCTCCTCGCCGGCTTAGAGCCGATCGACGATGAGGTCCAACAGGCTGGTATCGGTGGCCCTGGGACCGCCACCCTCCAGAGTAGTGAGCTCTACCGGCTCGACCCCGAGCAGGGCTCTCTCGCCTTTTCAACGGCATACGATTTGAACACGATGATCCGCCGAGCTCGGCTACTAGCCTCGAGCTGGGCGGAGGCGATCGACTCTCTCTCGGAGCAACATGACCGCTGGGAGTCGACACCATCGATCATGCCGACTTATGGGTATGTATCGAGTTCTTTCTCACGGAGCCGCCTACACCCACTCCTCGATCAGGCGCGTCCGCATGTCGGTGTCGATATAGCGGCTCGCCATGGTTCGCCGATCCTCGCGGCTGCGAAGGGTGTTGTGACCTTCGCTGGTACTCGCGGGAACTATGGTCGGATGGTCGAGATCGATCATGGGCATGGTTTCGTGACGAGGTACGCCCACGCTTCGCGGATCCTCGTGAAGGTCGGCCAAACGGTGAAGAGGTGGGACAAGATTGCAGAGGTAGGGAGTACGGGTCTCTCGACTGGGCCGCACGTCCACTACGAGATCCTAGTGAATGGTCGGCCAGTCAACCCGAGTGCCTACATCTTCGATATGGAGACTATCCCGGACTGAGGCCGGGGCTCATGGGGCATGAGGCCCCTCAGAGGTGGATCGACGCTGAGAGCGCCCCCCGGGGCGCTTTCGCATTATAGGCGATGTTGGCTCTCATTCTCCTCCTCGGCTCACTCTCTATCCACCCTGAGGTCTCGACCTCATCGGGGAGTCCGGCACCTGGGCGAGTGGGACTCGGCCTCATGGCCCATGCCGACACTTCACTCCTAGGAGAGCTCTATATCGCGCGGGAGCATGGGGGGCCTCTGATCGTCACAAGACCGCTCAGATCCCTGCCCCTGATCGCGATACGGCTCTCGATACCCTATCAGGAGTTGCCTGGCCTCGAGAATGCCGGCCGCGTCCTACAACTCATCTCCGAGGAACGGGCTCGCTCTGAGATCAGACGCTTCGGGGGCCGACTCGAACTTTCTCAGACTCCAACTCATCTCGTCTACTCTCTGAGTGGCCCCTCGGCCAACCTGGGCGAGTTGGCCTCGGTCCTGAGATACCTGGTCTCAGCCCCTGTCATCCGACCTGGGACCGAGGATGTGGTCTGGCACCTCGCTCAGAATGAGGCGCTCGGCGGGGTCGAGAGAGCCGACCTCGCGGTCCGCCGCCAACTCTTGGCTAGACTCTTCCCTACCTCGAGGTTGCGGACCGGTCCCAAGGGGTCTGGCCAGGTCCCTGACCGGGAAGGACTCGAGTGGTCGTGGCGGCGCTGGTTCAGGCCTGAATCTAGCTCGATAGTGGTTGTCGGCGATATCGGGCCCCACCTCTCCCGTGCTGCCTTTTCAGGATGGACACCACCCCCTCCACCTGGGCCGAGTCCAGGAAAAGGAATGGTGCCCGGAGGTACCGAGCCAGAGACGGAGATAATGGCGCCGCGGGTCGGGATCGGATATGACGGGGTGGGTGTAGAGCCTGCCGTTCTCCTAACGATCAGCGAACTCCTCTCCGATGCCCTTCTCTCCCTAGGACTCGCAGAGACTCGGTCTGAGTTCTGGTGGCTCGATAGGCGAAGGGCTCTGGTGATGTTGGGCGCATCACCACTCGATACACGGCTCACTCCCGTCGAGATGCGGATCGCGCTGCAGTTGGGACTGGCCGACCTCTCGACGGGGATAAGCGCGCGAGAGGTACGACGGGCAAGGAACAGGATCAGGCAAAGACTACTCCTACGCGCCCGGACACCAACTGGCCTCGCGAGTTTGATCGGGGAGTTCCTCGAGAGGACGGGGGACCCATATGGTCTGGAAGAGTTCATGAAAGCACTCGACAGGACCGGGCTCGATGAGGTACGTAGTGGGCTCCGGACTCTCATCTATACCTCACCAGAGATAGTAGAATTGGTGCCATGATGACCGTCGGGATGCTCCCTTCGGATGCTGAGACCATCGATTCCAAGAGGCTCGGACGACGTCTGCTCTTGAAGCTGATCCTCAGTACTCTCATGGTAGCCACGATCTGGGATGGGGCGGAGGCCCAGACCCGTACGCTCGTACACCCCGAACCGGAGGGGATCGCTGTCGGTATCTCGATCGCATTTGGGAATGGGAGTGCCTGGGAGGCCCGCTCAGAGCATGGCGCGAGTTACCTGACCGCCCGAGCGATCGGTGAGGAGTTGAGGACGCGACTCGCACCCTACGGGGCTCAGGTCAGAGTGAGTTGTGACCGATCGGGTATCAGATTCAGTCTCGTCGTACCACCCCAGGATTGGGAAAATGCCGCCGAAGGTTTTCTAGAGGAGATCTTCGAACGCACCCCTTCGAGGTCAGCGATCGAGAGAGCACGAGCTGGCCTGATCCAGGAGCTGTACCTGACTGAGGAGGCCCTGACCCTCGAGCTACGTGATGCTATCGCCCGAGCACAGTACCACGGAGATGAGAGGTGGGCCCGAGCGCCATGTGGACGCGTTGAGAGCATCAGAGAGATCGGGCCCACTACAGTAGAGAGGATGGCACGATCGAGGTTCACCGCACAGAGGGCGAGTGCGGCACTGGTTGGACCAATCGAGAGGTCGAGGGGAGAGGCACTCCTACGATATTATATCCCCGAGACAGGACTCCCACTCCTGACACCGAAACCCTCTTCGATAGGCAGGGGCGGGGGAGAGTGGGTCGAGAGGAAGACAGTCACTGCGTGGATTGGTCTCTCCTTCCCCTTCGGACCGGATGCCGATATCGAGGCACTCAACCTCCTCGCTTTCATCCTGGAACGAGAGGTCGAGCCACACCCGGCCAGGCCAGAGATCTACGACGCGAGAATAGAGATCTCACGAGATGGGGGTGGGGGCTCCTTCGTCGTCTACCTGATAACGGCACCACCACAGGCCCGGGAGTGGGAGGCACAGGTGAAGGAGTTGATCAGGAGATACGCAGGGGAGGAGCTGGCCGAGCCGAGCTTCCAGACGCACCTGAACCGGTATCGGGGGCGACGCCTGCTCAGCCTAGAGCGACCAGAGGCACGGGCAGAGGACGCGGCACTGCAACTCTTTTATGAGAATGGGTATATATCTCCATGGACCCGGTTGGGTGACCTAGATCCGTCATCGCTCAGCGCTGCAGCACGGGCCCTAGGTCCCCCTGTGAGCGCTTATATCGGGCCACGATAGATGGCACTGGTGGTGTATCCCTTGAAAATTTACTGCCAGTCCCTTATCTTCCTTGAATCCTGGACCCTCACAGATTGGAGAAAGGTCGATGAACCGACTGATCTTGCTCCTCATCACACTCAGTGGAGCCTCTCTTCTCGCCGCATGCGGCGAAGCCGAACTAATCGTGGAAGCACAGCAGCTCGAAGGAGTAGCATCCGACGATGCAGGTGGGGCTCAAGGGATCTCCAACCTTCCGATCCGGCTCCTCCCCTACGACAGGGATGCGATCTTCGACTCGTTACAGGCCGAACACCCAACTCCAGAGCCTGAACTCCCAGACACCCTGATGAAGCTCCGTGATGCGATGGCGGCCGCTCATGCCGAGTGGACCGAGGCCGAGCACCGGTGGAGCCAGGTACGGGACAGCCTCGAGAAGATCAGTAGAGAGCTCGAGGGGCTCAGCCGGGCGAGTGGTGAATACCGGCTCCTCTTCCGCGATTTCCAGGACCTCGAACCTGTCGAGGCGGAGTTGCGGAGGGCAAATGAGAGGGCCTTCGATAAGTTCACCGAGCTACAGTCGGAGGTGACTGAGCGTTCGGAGCTCGTAAAGCTCGAGCGTGAGGCTTGGGAGGACGAGGTCTTCGCGCCAGTCGATCAGATCATCTACGAGAAGCTCCAGGAGCTCGGACGAAATGAGCTCGCTGATACGACGACCGCGGCAGGTGTCGCCCAGTTCGCTGCGAAGCCTGGCAAGTGGTGGGTCGTGGCGCACCACGATCTCCTCTATGAGGAGCTCTACTGGAATATCCCCGTCGAGCTCAAGAGGGGTGAACCGGTCAGGATCAGGCTCACCCGTGAGAATGCGCAGGTCAGGCCGAAGCTCTGATCATCTGAATCGATAGTTCAGACCCGGTTTCGATGTTGACGGCCGGTCCGGTCTACCCGGGCCGGCCGTTCCCTCAGGTATCCACACCTTCTAATAAGGGAGGGTAGTAGGGATGGCAACGATCGGAGAAGAGACTGCGACCAAGGCGGCGGTCACTCTAGAGGTAGATGGGGATGGTGTCGCCTGGCTGACCTTCGACCGTCCTGAGAGCCGGGTCAATATCCTCACGAGCGAGGTGATGATGGAATTAGACCGTCTCATCGCCGATCTCGAGGAGGAGGTCAGGATAGGGAGAGCAAAGGCGCTGGTCATCCGGAGTGGTAAGCCCGGTGCTTTCATCGCCGGCGCCGATATCGGCGAGATCGAGGGGCTCACCGACCCGCGGACCGCGGCAGAGAAAGCTGCTGAGGGACAGGCGGTCTTCCGCCGGATCGAGGGACTGACGATACCTAGTGTCGCAGTCATCGATGGTGCTGCCCTCGGTGGGGGGACAGAACTCGCCCTCGCTTGTTCATACCGCCTGGCGACCGATCGGCCGGAGACGAGGATCTCATTACCTGAGGTCCGACTCGGGATCATCCCTGGATTTGGGGGCACAGTCCGTCTGCCCAGATTGATCGGACCCAAGGCCGCGATCGAGCTGATCGTGACAGGGAGGTCGGTCAGCGCCGAGCGAGCGGAGAGGCTCGGCTTGGTCGATGAGGTGATCCCTACAGCAGGTCATGAGGCGCGTGTCAGACGCTTCACATGGGAACGGATCGACCTAGGCCGGCTCCGTCCCTCACGTCGCCGCTCGATCTGGGAGCGGCTCCTCGAGGATACGGCCCCCGGCCGTGCGATCCTCTTCCGCCAGGCCCGGCGCCAGATTCTCCAGGAGACTCGGGGCCACTACCCTGCCCCACTAGCCGCCCTCGATACGATCAGAGATACCCTCTCCCTACCACTCGATGAGGCCTTCGAGAGGGAGGCGTATAAGACTGGCCAACTGATCGCATCGGATATCTCGAAGAACCTGATCCATATCTTCAATCTAATCGAGGGCGCAAAGAAGAATACGCCTCCGGGTGAGCCCCGAGAGATCGAACAGGTAGCGGTCCTCGGAGCAGGGGTAATGGGTGGCGGGATCGCGCAACTGATGTCCTACCGGGGCCTACCTGTCCGACTGAGGGATATCCAGCAGGAGGCGATCACAATGGGGCTGAACCAGGCGCGTTCGGTCTTCGACCGGGCCGTACGACGGCGAAGGATCACCCCACGTGAGGCCGAGGAGGGGATGGGCAGGATCTCGCCTACCCTCGATTACTCTGGATTCGGTGTCGCCGACCTCGTCATCGAAGCGGTCGTGGAACGACTCGAGGTGAAGGAGCAGGTCCTGCGAGAGGTCGAGGAGGTCGTCTCCGAGGAGGTGGTCATAGCATCCAATACATCGACCCTATCGATCTCAGAGATGCAGAAAGCGCTCGAATACCCCGACCGGTTCTGCGGGATGCACTTCTTCAACCCTGTCGACCGGATGCCCCTCGTCGAGATCGTGCGGGGCGCGGCGACGAGTGATGAGACCCTCGCATCGGTCTATGCTCTCACCCTCCAGATCGGCAAGACACCTGTCATAGTCAATGATGGGCCCGGCTTCCTCGTGAACCGGATCCTCGCGCCCTATCTCAATGAGGCGGGCCTACTCCTCGCCGAGGGGGCCTCGATCAGTGCGGTCGATGAGGCACTCGTCGAGTTTGGGATGCCGATGGGCCCATTCAGGCTCCTCGATGAGGTCGGCCTCGATATCTCTAGGAGTGCTTCGGCCATCCTATACGAGGCCTTTGGTGATCGGATGCGGCCCGCCGAGCCCCTCCTCGGCTTGGCGGATACGAACCGTCTCGGCCGGAAAGGTGGGCTCGGTTTCTACCGGTACCAGGATGGAAGGGAGAAGGGGGTCGACGAAACGATCTACGGGGAGTTGAGTACAACGGTCCCCTCTAGTAGAGTAGAGTTCGATCCCGAGTTGATCAGGGAGCGCACGATCCTCGTGATGATCAATGAGGCGGCGCGCGTCCTCGAGGAGGGTATCGTCGAGGAAGCGAGTGCGGTCGACCTCGCGATGGTGACTGGCACGGGGTTCCCGCCCTTCAGGGGCGGACTACTACGTTACGCTGATCACCTCGGGACCCCCGTAGTCGTAGAACGTCTCTTCTCCCTCGAGGAGGAGTTCGGTGCTAGATTCCAACCGGCGCCCCTACTCCGTGATATTGCAAGGGATGGAAGGAGCTTTTACAGCCTGTGAGTGAAGTAACGATATATTACCGACGCCCCCCGAAACGTGAGGATATCTTCGTCCAGGAGTTGGTGAGTAAGACAGCGGAAGTCATAATTACTTTTACGGAGGAGACTCCTCTCTCACGGCCGACCGCGATGGCTGGCGATGAGGTGATCCTCGAGGCGGGTGCACCTGCGATCTGGTTCACCTTTCCCGGCCTCTGGCACGATATTGGTCGATTCTACCTCTTAGATGATACCTTCACAGGGTATTACACGAATATCATGACCCCGGTCGAGTTCCACGACCCACTCCGCTGGTCGACGACCGATCTCTTCCTCGACCACTGGCTCAGCGCTGATGGACGTCCCCTGATCCTCGACGAGGATGAGTTCGATGCTGCGGTCGATGAGGGGTGGATCGAACCAGAGATCGCACGGAGAGCGGAGACCGAGACAGAGCGGATCCACAATGCCGCTCTCGAAGGAGCGTGGCCGCCGCCCGTGGTCGAGGAGTGGACACTCGATCGGGTCCGGGCGGTGGTCAGAGAGGGGAAAGAGGGGGCGGTAGACAGCTAGCGCCTAATCGCTCCCTGCCCCCTCTCACCCTGCCTCAATTCGGTGAGAGTGAGGAGGAAGATCAGAGTAGCGATGACCGCCGATACGACGCACCACCTGCACCAGGCATGGAGGACGAAGGCCTCGATCGCAGTCAGGTATGCGGAGAAGAGGAAGGCTATGGTCGCCATCCCGAATAGGAATAGCCCGATCCTCCGGTCCCCGATCCACCTGGGTTGGATCGAGAGTATCGCTGTCCCAAATATCATCGTGTAACCGATGACACCCCATGCTGGGACCGGGACCCCTAGGAAGATCGCCCACCTCGATGCCTGTACCACCCCACAGTCCCCAGTCCCGCAGGCGAGGGTACCGACCACCCCGAATTTGTGGAGAAGCAGGTAGCTGGCGATGAAGACTCCGATCAGGGAGAGGACCCCGACCGTCATCCGTGCAACTGGCTCACTCACCTGCCTCTTCTTCGATGAGCCCTCTGATAGCGGCATAGTCACCTGGATTCCGGACCCTACGGTTGTTGATAATGACTGTCGGCGTACCATTGACCCCGAGCTGTTGTGCGAGGAGGGCATTCGCGGTCACGGTCTCGGCGTACGCATCACTCTCGAGGCAACTCTCGAAGGCGCTCTTGTCGAGCCCGATCTCACTCGCGTACCCCTTGAAATCCCTAAGGGGTGCGCCCGGTCTAGCTGACCAGGTCGGCTGGTTCATGAAGAGGGCCTCACTATACTCCCAGTACATGCCCTGCTCCCCGGCACAGCGAGCGGCTCTGGCAGCGAGGAATGCGTGCGGATGGATCGAGGTCAGGGGGAGATCGTAATAGACGAGTCGGGCCTGACCTGTCGCGACATGGTTTTCCTCGAGGAGTGGCTTCATCTGTACCGAGAAGGTCCTGCATGCGGGGCACTGGTAGTCGCTGAAGATGACGACGGTCACCTTCGCATCCTCAGACCCGATTGTGATTCCTTCCGCTTTGGAGAAGAGGGTCCGTGCATCCTCGATCCCCTCTACGACCACTGGGGTCGTTGCTGCTCCACCACCACCTCCTCTGATCGCATATCCGATCGCACCTATCCCGAGGAGTGCTACGATGCCCAGGAGGAGGTAGAACCTCTGATTGCCAGTACCTTTGGATGCTGACTTCTTCTTGGCACTCACGCCATATCTCCTTGCTCAATAATGGGTTGTATAAGCCGCACCGATCGAGGCCGACCCTCAAGTATGGTGTAATGCCCTGGGAGTTGCAAGACCTACCCCAGTCAGGAGATTGGTACCCAGCGGCGCCCCTCGAGTTCGTGCTCGTCGAGGGACCGATAGGGTATCGATGGGGGTACCCCTCTGCATGGACTCATCAGCGAGAGATATCTGGCCGACGAGTAGTGCGGAGGCTCGCACTTTCCAGTTGGAGCTCCGCACAGACCTCGTCCTCGAGCCACCACCAGGGTTCGACCCCCGACTCATCGCAGGAGCCGACCTCTCGATCTCCCGTCATAGCAGATATGGATATGGAGGCTTCGTCGTTCTCGATCGAGAGTCGAAGGAGATTGTAGACTCGGCGAGTGCAGAGGTCGAGATCGACCTCCCCTATATCCCTGGCTACCTCTCGTTTCGTGAGTTGCCCGCCCTGATCGCTGCGTGGGAGGGGTTGGAGAAACGGCCCGATCTGATCATCTTCGATGGTCATGGGATCGCCCATCCGCGCGGCTTCGGGATCGCCTGCCATGGTGGTCTGGTCTTCGGGATCCCATCACTAGGGTGCGCGAAATCGATCCTCGTCGGTGAGCATCCCCCACTCGGCCGGGAGAAGGGCTCGGTCGCCGAGATCAGCTACCGTAATAAAGTCGTAGGGATGGCAGTCAGGACTCGTACAGATGTGCGACCGGTGTATGTCTCACCTGGCCACCTGATCGATCTGCCAACCGCTGTCTCCCTCGTCCTCGAGATGACGACCCGTTACCGAGAGCCGGAGACGACCCGAGCGAGTCACCGTCTGGTGAATGAGGTCAGGCGCACTGCCGAGGGCCAGGCCTGAGGGCTAGGACCAGAGAACGGACCCAGGAGGATGATCGGGTAGACGAAAGCTTGCGGACTCGGCCGAATAGATGCAAGATGCCGGGGTAGCCGTCGTCTACTCGGCGATGGCCCCGTACCGGCCCCTGATACGATTCGGGTCGGAGATCAATCTAGTCATCGAGGTATGCGAAGGTGCGTTTTCTCATCCGACTCATCATCACCGCCATCTCGCTCTGGGCGGCGGTCGCCCTTGTCCCGGGGATCGGGTATAGCGGGAGCTGGTGGGGGCTCCTCGTCGTCGCTCTCGTCTTCGGATTCGTCAATGCTCTGATCAGACCGGCGCTCGTACTCCTGAGCTGTCCCCTGATCGTCCTGACGCTAGGGCTCTTCATCTTCATCCTGAACGCCTTCTTGCTCTGGTTGACGAGCCAACTCTCAGGCGCACTTGGAATCGACTTCACCGTCCATGGCTTCTGGGCCGCGGTCGTCGGAGGTATCATAGTCGGCATAATCAGTACGATCTTGAACCTCCTCGTCGGCACGCGAGAAACCTCCTGACTCCCTAATCGAGGCCCACGAGTAGGTTGGCGACTCTCGCAGGGTAGAGCGGCTATCGTCCCTCAGTTCGTCGAGACGATCTGTTGGACGATGGCCCGCGCCCTATCCTGATCCCAGGCGACTGGGTCTTTCTTCACCTCGACCTTTATCTCACTAGTAGTTGGTGATTTCCTCTGGATCTTCACCTTTACCGCATCTCCCTCCGCGGTCTCACCTTTGATCTCGATCTTCGTCCGATCCTTGGCGACCTTCCGTTCTCTCACATCGATATTCTGAGCGGCGAGGACAGTGCCCGTCCTCCGGTCGAGATCGGCGACTGTGCCTTCGACGACCCCGGCGGCGCCTCGACTCGTGAGGTAGACCCCCGTCGCAGCCCCTGCCCCCGCGAGTGCAGCCGCACCGCATCCTCCCAGGGGGAGGACTAGGAGTAGAAAGGCGAGTCCTCTCGTCAGCTGGGTACGCATACCACCTCCATAGTATTCGCTCAGCAGGCAGCTCTGTCCCTGGGTCCCGTCCAACCATCCGCGACCCATCCTTGGTCTGTTATGCAGCATATGGGCCCACTAATCGTCTCAGCCTCGGGTCTCCTGGCTCGAGGATTGCCACCTATCGAGTCGGTGAGGAGGTATAATGCCGACGCGTAAACCGATCCCTGATTATCTGCTCAGATATGGTCCACCACATCGCGCGATCGAGAGGAGAGTCATCCCTACTGGTGGGCCGGGGCTGAGACTCCGTTTCTATCCGGGGGTAGATGACCGACTCCGTGATCAGCTGAAGGAGTTCGCTCAGTGGCTACGCCGTGAACTCGAGTTCCTGCACCCTGTCCAGGTCACGGTCGTCGCCCAGGCGACAGTGATGGGCCTCGATGGTGCCCCAGGCTGGGCGGTCTTCCTCATCCCACCCCCGGAGTACATGGTAGGCGATCTCGTCAGGATCTATATGGCGGGTGGCAAGCTAGCGATCCTAGAGGGGGAATATGGGTATAGCCAGGAGGAGGCGCTGACCCTACTCTGCCAGGTCTTGGCCCATGAGATAGCCCATTATGAGCAGTGGCGCGATGGCCACGAGATCTCTGAGGATGGCGTCTCAGAGAGGGCCGAGCTGATCGTCAGCACCTACCAGGAGAGGGCGCGCGCGGTCAGCTGAAGAGTGCCTCTACCTCCTCTGCGGTCGTGGGGAGACCAGGGGTCAGAACCTCATGGCCATCAGCGGTCACGAGTATATCGTCCTCGACCCTCACGCCTATACCCCGGAAGGCCTCGGGCAACGCCCCATCAGTGGGCGCGAAGTAGAGCCCAGGTTCGATGGTGAGGACCATCCCCGGCTCGAGCTCTCTCGACTCGCCCTCGACCATATAATCACCGACATCGTGGACATCGAGTCCGAGCCAATGCGAGGTCTGGTGAGGGAAGAAGGGTCGATAGAGCCCCGACTCTATGATCTCTTCAGTCGAGCCCTCGAGAAGCCCGAACTCGAGGAGCGCCTCGATGATTATAGCGCGCGCCCTCTCGTGGACCGCGCCGATGGTGGCTCCTGGTCTGACCTCAGCGATCGCGGCGCTATGTGCCCTGACGACCGCGTCGTAGACCTCCCTCTGTTCGGGCCGGAATCGCCCAGAGACGGGAAGGGTTCTCGAGATATCGGCATTGTAGCCCCTCCACTGTGCCCCTGCATCGATGAGGAGGAGCTCACCGGCGCGCATCGTCCTCTGGTTCTCGATATAGTGGAGGATAGTCGCATTCGGGCCCGAGGCGATGATCGAGGCGAAGGCAGGACCGAGTGCGCCCCGACGGCGGAAGGCCGCTTCCAGGGCTGCCTCGACCTCCCACTCCCCTGCCCCAGGCCGGATCGCTGGGACTATCTCTAGGAGCGATTCGACAGTGATCCGACCCGCCTCGGCGATCAACGCGATCTCTGCTTTGTCCTTGATCAACCGGAGTTCATCGAGGAGGACGCCCGGATCGGAGAGGCTCCGGGGACCGCGGCCCTTGCGTTGCCGGAGTCGTCTACTCCCTACTAGTGCGCGGTAGACGATCGCCTCGACCTCAGGCCGTCCACTATCGAGGGGAAAGTAGATCCTCTCGGCGGCGGCTAGGATAGGTGTGAGCCTCTCTTCGAGTTCTGGTAGGGGATAGACTTGGAGTCCTAACTCAGCGGCGATCGACTCGGGATCGCGCCGTACCCCGCTCCACCTCTCGATCTCGGGGTCACGAGGTCTGACGAAGAGGACGCACCTTTCCTCATTGTCGAGTGCACCGAGGAGGAGGACCGCCTCGGGCTCATCGTAACCGGTCAGGTAGAGGAGGTCAGCATCAGGCCGATAGGGTAATTCGAGGCCGCGTCCTACGACGATCTCGGGGCTAGCGGGTAGGACGAGAACGCCATCCCCCCCGAGATCCTCGATCAGGCGTCTGCGGCGCTCGGCGTAATCTGGCTCTCGGTTCGAGGTCGCCATCACTCCAGGTCGGCCTCAGGAGGCCGGTGAGTCGGAACCGTAGACGGTACGGATCGTCTCCTCGACGCGCGGTACCAACTCCTGCCAATCGAGCTCAGGGGTCTTCGTGACGGTGACGAAGTCTTCTACCATGAAGACATTGGTAACCCCTTCGAGCCCCATCAGCGCGACCCCGAGGGGATCGCCCTCCGCCTCCTCCACCGAGGAATATGAAGAGGAGCGATCACCCGATACCACATCACGGTTCAGGACGAACTTGCCAGCATTCGGGTTCGGAGTCTGCTGGAACCGGATCTGTAGCTCGGGCACTATTCACCTCACCTGGTTCAGGGACCTGATCAAGGTCTTATCTTGGCCAAGTGACCCCATCTGCGCAAGGTGTTCAGGCCGCCCTCTCGAGTCCCTCCTCCGCGAGTTTACAGGCTACGCAGAGTTGGGCCCAGGGCACGAGATCGAGACGTTCGAATCCAATCTCCCCCTCACACTCCTGGCAGCGCCCGAAGCTTTCTGGATCACGGTAGAGTCTACTGAGCGCCTCATCGATCCAGTAGAGCTGGCGGCCCTCCTTACTGGCTAGGAGGAACTCCTTCTCCCTCTCCATGGTATCGGTCCCCTCATCTGCGATATGGAGGGGGTAGAGGCTGAGATCACCATCTTCAGCACGTTGCGCGAGTCGGGCGATCTCCTCGAACTGGGAGAGTGACTTCAGGACTCGCTCCCTCTCACGATAGAGTCTCTCCTCGAGGTGTTTCCTCTGCTCCTCATTCATCATCACTTCGCAGTCATAGTCATCCCAACCCACTCGCCACGACTCTGCCGGTGGTGAGTGGCCTAAACCTCTCAGTTCAGGTGCCCACTACTCGTATCGGGTGGAGGGCGCCTGGGTCTCTCATCGAGTGGTTTACCGAGGACCTTCGGCTCCCTTGGCTCGGGACGCTCGGCCGGGGTCGGCCGATCCTCGGGCTTTGGAGCCTCCTCAGCGGCGGGTGGATCGGCGACGACCGGGTCACGAGGTCGATCCTCGGGTGGTCGTGTCCGATCTGATCTCGGAGCCTGGGTCGGCTTCGTGCCGGGACGGCCGAGAACAGGGGATCTCGGCTCAGGTCTCCCGGATGGTGGGGCAGGAGAGATGAGTGTTCGGGGTACGACCCGGTCAGGCCGATCGTCCTGCTCAGAGCCGATCATACCTGGACGATATCGGTTTAGGTTCGGCTCCTCGTCAGGTGGTCTCGACCGGAAGGTGTAGGGCTCCATGACCGCTCGACCATACCGATCGAGAGCAAGGAGTTCCTCCGGTTCGAGTTCCGCGAGGTAGACTGGGTCGGGCCCAGGCGCAGCGCGCGCTGGGATCAAGAACTCGGGGATCGGGAGGTGCGCACGACGGCGAGCATCGAAACTCCCCGCACCACTCGCATCCCAGATCTCGAGTTCTATGATACTATCCCGGTTCAGATCGTAGAGATACTTCCGAGGCGCGCCCCCATAGTCGAGAACGAAGAGACGTCCACCCTCAGGAGTCTCCCAGAGGATGCTCAGGATCTCGATCGGATCCTCCGGGTCACCACAGAGGGCGCGCCGGCTACCTACATATTCGAGGCTAGAGAGGTAGGGCGCTGCCATCCCCGGCTGGGTGTACTCGGTCGGATAGACAGGTGGTGGCTCTGGTATCTCCCTCTCGAGGAGCTCTGGGTCGAGTTCGACGGCGAGGAGTCCTGTCTGCCGGCCCTCTAGCCCATCCCCGGTAAAGGAGTAGAAGATCCTGACATGGGAGATCGCCTCTACGGGTGCAGGAGGCGAGGGCACGAAGTCAGGGACCGAATCGGCGAGGGTGATACAGTAGAATGATGGGATGATCGGCTCGAGCCAGACAGTATCGAGGACGGGGAGGTAACCTGCGACCGTACCACTTGCGCCCCGAGTAGGGGGCACATCGAGCCAATACCTGACCATCGGCGTTCCGGTCAGGTACTCGCCTGGTAGGGCTCGACCATCGGCCCGTGTCAACCGGTAGCGTGATGGGAGGCTGAGCTCGAGCTTGGTCGGTGGCGCGCTCTCGGTCCCATTGTTCCTGACTCCAAGGATGAGTGGGACCCTGAGGGATGAGCCTGCATGATCGACGGTATCAGCCCAATAGTCTGGGATAGAAATCTCAGGTGCGAAGGTACCATCGGCGCCGAGTGCCATCAATTCCAGGCTCGTGCCCTTCTTTCCTACGGGCACTACCTGAATCACGCCCCAGGTGACCGCTGCGATCCCGAGGAGAGTGAGGGGCCAACGACGGCGCAGGTCTCGTCCGAACCTCTTTACTGCCTCCAACATGGCCCGTAAGGGAATGCAGGGGACGTGCCGAGCGTAGCTAGACGGCTGTCCCTAGCCACCCTCCACTCAGATCGCGGTATGACCGGGATCATAGTGTATCCCCGATTCCCGAAGGAGCTCATGCCACTTCCCTCTGACCCAGCTCTCGAGCTCCCTCTGCATCTCGATCACCTCCTCCTCGGTCTCGATCGGCTCGACGACCGATTCTCCGATCTCGATCTCAGCATACGGTCTTCCGGAGTTGAAATAGAAGCGTGCGGCCTCACGTGTATCAGCGCCATAGGTATCGGGTTCACTCACCCAGTCCTCCCAACCCGAGGGTGTATCATCAGGCCTCATGAAGACCCTGATCTCGGTCTCACCCTCGATCCTCCCATCCTTCTCGAGGCCATATCCCCCACCCTCTGGGCCTAGTGTCTCAGCGCTCCTAGCCATATTCTCCCATTGGGCCTCGCTCATCTCGACCTCGAAATCGAGGTTGCGCATCTCCATCGTCTCGCTCCCTCCCCTGGTCTCCCGACTCGAACTCAGGAGTTTGTTCTATCCTATCCGAGGAGGCGGGGCGCAAGGTGAGTGCCGTTCGAGCCTAGGCAACCAATCCCGAGCCACTCGCATCAGAGGGGATACAACCGGAGATCGACGATGACCGATCGAGAGCTGGTAGATCTAGCCCTAGAGGGGAGTGAAGCTGCTGTCCGGCACCTCTACGAGCGGCATGCGCCGCGCGTATACGCCGTCGTGCGTCGTCTCGCCCGGGGCGATGATACCCTGGCGGAGGATTGGGCGCAGGACGCATGGCTCTCAGCGATCCGGGCGCTCCCCACCTTCCGGGGCAAGGCTAAATTCTCGACCTGGCTCCATCGGATCGCGGTAAATAGTGCGCTCCAGGGCCTCCGCCGCCATGAGCGACGGGGTGGTAGGGAGTTCCCTATCCTCGACTCCCTAGGGGACACGCAACCAACTGACCGGCCACTCCTCAGGATCGGACTCGAGGCCGCACTCGATCAGTTGCCACCAGGAATGCGAGAGGTATTGATACTCTACGATATCGAGGGGTTCACTCATGACGGGATCGCAGCCAAGCTCGGGATCGCCTCTGGCACTTCGAAGAGCCAACTCTATAAGGCCAGAGCCAGGATGCGCGAGCTCCTCAGTGCACGCGATAGGGGAAGAGCGACCGACGAACCAGAGACCAGAGCCTCTGGGGAGAAGGGAGTAAGAACATGACACACCTTAGCTTAGAGCAACTGGCGCGCTTACTCGATGAGGAGCCGACACCCTCTGAGATGCGTCACCTCGAGGGTTGTGCCAGCTGCCGTACTGACCTGGAAGCGCTCCGTGCCGACCAGGAGGGGTTGACTGAGCTACCAGACCTGGTTCCCCCACCCCCCGAGCTCTGGGAGGGATTACAGGTACAACTCAGGGCCGAGGGTCTGATCAGAGAGAGGACAAGGTGGTGGACCCTCGAGGCGCCACGCTCGCTCAGGGCTGCGGCCGCTATCGTCCTCTTCCTGGCCGGTGGGGTGGTGGGCTATGGGATCCATGGCCTCGGCTTTGGCGATGAGGGTGGGTCCGATGAGCTGATCGCTGAGTACCGGACGACCTTGCAACACTATGCAGCCCTCCTCTCCGATTCTATAGCCCTCGATCCGGTCGAACGGCTCGAGATACTCGATGAGTTGGTCCGCACGACGAGTGCAGCTCTCGACCTCGCGCCGGCTGATCCCCTGATCAATGGCTATCACCATCTCGCCCTGACCGAGAGAGATGCGGCACTGCAAAGACTCGCGGTCCTGGAAGGGGACCATTGGTACTGAGGTGAGTATGAACTGCAGATCATCCCCGATCAAGCTCTTTCTCCTCCTCTCGATCGGCCTGGCTCTCACACTCCCTGAGGAGGCTGAGGGCCAGGGTAGGACCTCTACCGGTGTCGAACGGGACGGGGAGAGCTGCGCTTACTTAGGCGCTGCCTTCAGGGGCAGTAGTAGAGGGCTCTACCTGATCGGTACCACAGAGGGTGGACCTGCTGACCAGGCGGGTCTCCGAGCTGGTGACCTCATAGTTCAGATCGATTCTGTCGAGGGCACCCTCGTACAGCTCGACTCCCTGGTGCGGAGCATCGAGCCAGGTGGTGAGGTCCACTTCGAGGTCGCACGCGGTAACACGAAACTCAGCTTCAAGGTGAGGACGGGTAGCCATCCCTGCCCCCTGAGGCTACCCCACTCCCCTGGCCAGTGGGGCCGCTACGGCTCTCGCCGCGGGGTAGGAGACCGGGGCGCACCCCTCCCGCCCGACTCTCTGAGAGTTCGTGGTGGCAGGCGGTCCCCTCCTGGTGTCCCACTCCATCCTGACCTCGCATTGAGCCTAGGCGCACGAACGGTCGCTGGGATAGAGTTACACCAGCTGAGCCCTGAACTGGCCGAGTATTTCGAGGGCGCCGATAGAGGCCTCCTCATCCTCACAACCCTCCCGGGGGGTCCGGGCGCACGAGCGGGGCTGCGGCCTGGCGATGTGATCGTGAGTGTTGGTGGGCAACGTGTCGAGACGATCCCAGAGTTGAGAGAGGCGCTCGTCAGCGCAGGTGGCGCACCGGTCCGCCTCGAAGTGATCAGGAGGGGGAGTGCACTCGAGATAGAGGTCTCGAGGTGAGCCTGATCGACCTCAGCTACCCCCCCGGAGGGAGTGGGAAAGTGAGCGCGCTGACCTAAAACCACTCCTAACTGCACCCTCCACCGTCGGGGCGATGAGGTAATCACCAGCCAGGGCGATATGTGGACCCGACCAGGTGGGATCATAGACACTGAGGTGCGACAGGTAACCAGGATAGAAAGAGGCCCGGCCCGCAGGGAAGGTGAAGACCCGTGCCCGTTTTATCTTGCTCCTGATCCCCGGATAGACCTCCTCGACTGCGGGCAGGATCATCTCTAAGGCAACTCGTGGTTCGGCACTCATGATCTGATCCATTACCATAGGGGTCGGTATGACGACGAGGGTATCACGACCCTCTCCCCCAAGCCCTACCCCCTTCTGGCTCTGATGACAGATCGCGGCGATCTCCGCACCTGGTCTACTCGAACGGGGAAAGGAGAGCCCGAAGTAGTTAGGGGACCTAAATCCCTCGACAGAGAGGGCTATGATCCCCTCCTCGACGAAATGGACCCCCTCGAGCCACTCGCGGAGGGGAGCAGGAGGATCGAGGAGTCGGAGGACGTGAGGTGCAGGGAGGGCAATGACCACACCATCGTAGATAGCCTCACCAGCGTCCCACCCCACTACGACACTCTCCCCGACCTCGGTCACCCTCTCGACCTCGACACCGAGCTCGAGAGAGATACCACGTCCGATGAGGGCATCGCCTAGCCCCCGGGCGAGTGCGCCCATACCACCACGCACACCATAGAGCTCTAGATCGAGCCCTGCACGAGCAAGGGCATGATAAAAACCTGAACTCGTGCTCTCAGGCGTCGTACCGTAATAGGCAGCAAGCTGCGGATAGACCAAGAGCTCTACGAAGTCCCGGCCGAGCTCCCGTTCACCCCACGCTCCGATCGACTCGGTATCGAGAGCTAGAGCACGAAGGGGTTCAGCAGGATCGAGTTCCGCACCATGACGACGTAAGAAGAGGAGATAACGACTCGCCAAACGAAATTTCAGAGTAGTAGGGAGAGCACTAGAACTCGCCATGCTCGCAACCGATCCATAGGTCAGGGGATGCGATCGGCCTTCACGCCAGAGGGCATCGCGACCAGGGGCACGGACCAGGAGATCAGAGAGTCCCGCCTCATGAGCTAGACGGAAGGTCTCAGAATAATACGAACCAAGGAGTTGGACGGCGACATCGACCGGGAGACCCTCGAGAGAACGGGTGCGAAGGAGGCCGCCAACCTCACTGGAACGTTCGTAAAGGGTCACACGATGACCCAGAGTGAGGAGGGACCAGGCAGCAGCCAAGCCCGAAGGACCACCACCAATGACCGCCAGATCAAATGACATCACAGACCGAAGAGATCAAGGATATGACCAGTTCGAGACCCCATAAAAAAACCGCGGACCATACAGATGGTCCGCGGTACAATCTATATGATATCGATCTCAGGCGGCAGTCTGTCTCCACCTACCATAGGGGAGAGTCGGAGCAGGACGGACCTTGCCCCCCCAGATGAATGCCGCGATCACAGGCTTGCCCGCAGGCTCGACCTGATCTCTGATGACTATCCCGGCCGCACCAGCCGTGCGCTCGGCGGGCACCTTCACCTCGAGCGATCTATCCATTGCTAGACTCCTTTGCTGAATCTGACGGCGCCCATAGTCTGGGGCAACAAGCATGCCAACACCGGCATCTTCATATAATGTTGTATAGCAACGCCTTACAGCAACACCCCCTCTTCGGGCGGGCGGGGTGTACCCTATAGAGGTCACCTATCCGTGTCAGATCGACACGAGAGAGAGGCTCAGGGGAGGGATACGAGTTTGTTGCAGTTGGGACAGAGGTCGGGGCCTTTGCGGTCGGAGTCTTCTATCGTTCGTGAGAAATTCATCGCGCAATCTAGTTTGGGGCAATGGTCGAGGCCGGCGGTATGTCCGATCTCATGCACTGCCTCGATCAGTACTCTCCTCTTGAAGACTCTCTGATCGGGGGATTTATTGTAGAATTCTGGTCTGAGGCGTGCGAGTCCTATCATCCCACAACATCCCCCTACGATCGCCTGGCCGAAGATAAAGCTCAGTCCAGGTGCGAAGAGGTCCTGATCGACGATACCAAGGGTCTTGAGTGTGATCGGTCTGACGACCTCTTCCCTCCTCTCGGTCAGGAGGTCCAGGATCGGTCCGGCATGATACTGCTCCCTATCGGGGTCAAACCATTGGGGCTCGAGTCGGAGCCCCTCCCCTACCTCGGTCGAGGCATTGAACCTCGCCTCGAGTCCTGGGCGGATCCCTTCTATGATAGAAGGTTCTACCTCCCCGATCGGAATGAGCTCGACCCCTTCGATAGGGGTTTCAGGAGTACCGAGGATCACGGAGAAGGTGACCAGCGATCAGGACATTCCTCGCGATGGTGCCGAGGGGCTCATTCCTATCAAGACTCTCCCTCTTAAGGATCCGGTGTGCTCCAGCAGCTGAGACACCGCGCGCCTCCATTACGAGGGTCTTGGCTCGTTCTATCGCCGCTCTATCACCGAGTCCATCTGAGTCATCGCCTCCTCTCTCATCATGATACTCCTTCCACTCCTGGAAACGAGAGCGAGCGATCGCGATAGCTGGACTCAGATCCTCGAGGGAGACTGGTTTGGTGAGGAAGTTGAAGATCGGGGCAGCATCGAGCCCGTCGCTCAGATCATAGTTCGAATAGCCAGTCAGAAGTATGATCGGGATCGGTTTATGACGGGAGATCTCCATCGCGGCCTCAATGCCGGATAGGCCAGGCATCTGGATATCAAGGATAGCTAGATCGATCGGGATTGAGAGAGCCAGCTCGACTGCCTCGAGCCCATCATTCGCCGAACCGACGACGAGGTGACCGAGCACCTCTAGCTGTGCACGGAGTGCCAGAGCATTCAGCGATTCGTCGTCGGCCAATAAGATCCTGAGCGACATCGCCATCTCCTCCCCGGGGTGAGGTCCGTTCTATTCCGGCCGATCTTCGGGAAGATGCACTTTCTGTGCCAGCACGGAAGAGATGAGCTGTCAGTGGGTTGGACGTTCTCTGGTAGCGTCGCCGACGACGACGGCGTCATAGCCCTTCTGGCGGAGATCTCTGAGGGCCCCGCTAAGTGCCTCGGTACTCGTAGCTCTCTCGACGCGGACATGGTGAAGTGAGCTACCCGGGAGGAGGATGATCCTCGGCCGGTACCCATCTCTCTCTACCCGTTCGGCGATCGTCTGCGCCCCCTCGATCCTACGGAAGGCACCGAGCTGGATCGCGAATCGTCCTTCCTCCCTAGTCGCCTCCAACTCCGGTGTGGAGTAGGGCCTATCCTCAGTCCCCTCAGCGAGGGCGCATGCCTTCTCCCTGAGTTCTTCGATGAGATCTCTCAGCTCTCTATCTTCGATTCCTCTGGCTCTCCTGGCCCTAGTACAGGCCTCATTCGGTCTTCTGGCATCTAATAGGAGTTGGGTGAGCCAGAGGGTAGCACTCCCCACCTCGGGGCTATTTGGATAGTCTCTGAGCAATCTCTCGAGGTAGTTCGCGGCACGCTCATAATCGCCGTGTGCATGGAGTATCTGACCCAGGAGGAGTAGTGCCCTGGATGCCTCAGGTGTGGCAGGATAGCCCAATGCGATCGCGAGATACTCTGCCTCTGCTTCCCCTGGATCGGTCTTTAGCTGTGCTCTCAGTAGCAAGAGTCTCGCCCTCTCCCTCGGGGAGAGATCATCCTTGCCACCCTCGTACCAATTGCCGAGGAGTTCCCGGGTAGTCTCATAATCACCAACTCGGATGAGGGAATCGACCTCGATATCTACCCTCACCTGCGCCTGCCCGGAGGCGACGAGGGCGAGTACTGCAAGGATAGTGGTGAATGTGGTTCTACAGAGCGAAGCGATCATCTCTCATCTTAGGCCGCCGATTCAGGCCGCGGCCTCCCCTTTCGCTCGTGCCTCTAAGCGGAGGAGTAACTCGTCGAGGACCTGTTCATCAGAGAGTGCAGTTGACTTTAGGAGTCGGTCGGCTCTGAGGAGGTCATCGAGGGCTGCGGCGAGGTGGTCAGGCTGCCAATGGCGTGCCTGTTTCTCCAGCCGAGATGCGAGCCATCTCTGGTGCGCGGGCAATTCTCTACGGAGTCCTTCGGCGCCGCCAGCTATAGCGAGAGCTATCCTGAGGAGGTGGGTCCCTAACCCCAGGACGAGTCCGACACCACTCTCTCGCGCGTCGAGGAGGACGGGCAGGGCCCTACGTGCCTCCTTGAACTCGCCATTCCCGACGAGGTCGAACCAGTCCCAGCGGTTCTGGCGCCGTATTGCCCCGACCGCCGCCTCTATATCTTCGATCCCTATGCGGCCTCGTCCACCGACATAGTCGTGCAACTTACTGAGTTCTCGTTCGAGAGCCCCGATCTCTGTCCCGATCGCAGTGACCAGTGCTCTGGCCGCCTCTGGCTCGATCTCGATCCCCTCACCCCTCGATCTCTCCATCAGCCACCCGGGCAGATCATTCATGGAGAGTGGTGCGAACTCGACCGATCTAGCCTTCGCCTTCAGGACCTCGTAGAACTTGGCACGTGAGCGCTCGGGGATATCGGCGATCAGGATGAGGACGAGGCCAGGGACCTCTCGGTCGAGGATCGACTCGATCAGTTCCCTCATTCTAGGCGATCCAGTGAGTGTCTGGGCTTCCCGGATCACGACGACGCGCCATTCTGCCAGCATCGGCGGGGTCTCCAGGATCGAGGCCAGACGCTCGCCTACCACCTCCGACGCATCCAACTGGTCCAGGTTGAAGTCACGAGTCGCTGGGTCGAGATGGGCCTCGATGATCTCGTCAGCCGCCGCCTCCCTGAGGAAGGCCTCAGCCCCGTACAAGAAATAGACCCCACCACGCTCCCCGGCAGCGAGAGCGCGAGAGAGACCCTCAGGGGTCAGGGCCGGCATCTACATTCACCTTCTAGGTCTGAGTGTATCGTTGACAGGTCTGATCCCACTGTGGTCTCCCTCCCGCAGATCTATACCCTCCGAGCCGAGCTGGTAGGCCGGGAGTGAGAGGTGTGGTGTCGACCAGGGTGAGAGGGGCCCTAGCTCATCCCTCGACCACTCTCGGGGCCCAGGTTGGATCGGGTGGAAGATCTCATCATTGACGAGTGAGTTGAAGTGGCCACGGTGCGAACTCAGCCGGGGACCAAACCACTCAGGACCCTGAAACCGGATCGGATCGAGGGTCGCCGGTTCTCTGATCGAGCCCCGCCGGACCGTAGCCCCACCAAATGTAGCTCCTCGAGGGAGGTTAGGCGAGAGTTGGTACCCTTCGCCATGGTCAGCGCCGTAGTCCGATGGAAGTGAGCCTCGGCTAGAATCGTCGACCTGTTCTTCGGCTAGGTCGACCGCCTCTCCATTACCGGGGACCAGGAGGTGATCGAGACGGAGTAATGGGCTCCAGGCGAGGAGGGCGAGGACACCGGCGATTGCAAGGGAGACGACGGCATTCGCTCCCGGACCACGGGATCCCGTGCGGAGTTCGTCCTCGACGTGATAGAGCCGATGTTGGAGACGGGGAAAGAAATCAGGCGAGGGCTCGATCGCTGGGGCGGCGCGGAGGATCTCGACCCCTTGCCGGATGACCCGGTCATAGCGAGCGCAAGAGGCGCACTCGACAATATGATCCTCGTAGCGCCTCGACTCTTCAGAACCGAGCAGACCATCGAGATAATCGGTGTGCCGAACCAGAAACTCCTGGCATCTCATCGGAGACTCCATCGACCACGACATTCTTCTATCCTCGCCGGGGGGTACCCCGGCCACATATTCCGACTGGTGAATTTGTACTGGCCGAAAGCGGAGGATGTTCCCGGGCCGGTGCCTTAGGGGACAGGAGGACAGGAGGACAGGAGGAGAGGGATTGAGGGGTGGTATTGGCTCTGACCACACACCCCCTATCCCTCAACGTCCAGCAGCGTCACCAGAGCGGAGAGGAGATACGAGGTGTGGGCCAGGTGGGTGAGTCCCAGAATGGCGTGGGGGGACTATCCCTGCCGCTAACCAGTGATCTATCTAATCGAGCAGCGGTGCGATGAGCTGAGCGAAGTTGTTTCTGGCCCGGTTCAGGCGGCTCTTGACCGTCCCGAGGTTCACCCCAGTGATCTGGGATATCTCATCGTAGGTCTTCCCCTGCATCTCGCGTAGGACGAAGACGACCCGATGGTGTTCCGGGAGCTGTTCGACCGCCTTGTCGACCAACTCTTTGAGGTGCCGCTTACGGTAGAGATCGTCGGGCCGGTAGCTATTGTCCTCCCACTCGAGAGGACGGTGGTCCGACTCCCAATTCCTCTTGATCGTCTGGAAGAGGATCAGAGGATTTCGTGAGCGGTTACGAAGTTCGTTCTTCGCGAGGTTACCTGCGATAGTGTAAGCCCAGGTCGAGAACTTCTTGGTCTGATCGAAACGGTGCAGATGGCGGTAGACACGGATGAAGGTCTCCTGGACGAGGTCCTCCGCCCGGTCTCGGTCGCCGATCGTGCGATAGATGAAGTTGAGTAGGCGCACATGATATCGGTCCACCAACTCACTGAAGGCACGCTTCTCGCCACTGAGAAACTCAGCGACCAACTCGCTATCGTTCAGTTCGGTGAGTGGACGTGGATGAGAGCCAACTTCACTCTCGATCTCATGAGGCATTACTTTGACCATGGAGTCCCCCAATCATGCAAGAGGGCGGTACACACCCGACCTCAGTGTGTGACACCGACCGAGTTTCGATCCGGTGACCGATCGGTAGGCGCAGGTTCTGTACCAACACGAACCATCCCTCCCCAAACCCGTCGCAAAGCATTGATCTCATTGGCCTTTATGAAGTTAGATCCATACCCCGCAACATCTTTCCCAACTGTGAGTGTCCAGAAAAGAGGACAGTATTGGGTGGACAGGTGGACAGTATTTAGGACGGTGGGGTGGTCAGGATGATCGGTGGGGGGTTAGATGGTCGCGAGCGGTGTAGAGGGTACAGATCGTCTTGGCGTCGGTGATCTCACCACTCTGCACGAGTCTGATAGCCTCTGAGAGTCTCATCCTGACCGTCTCGATGAACTCATCCTCATCGAGTTGGTCATCTCCTTCTACGAGTCCGAATGCGAGGAAGAGGTGGATCACCTCATCGGTGAATCCTGGTGTAGTGAAGATCTTGGTGAGGTATATGAGTTCTTCTGCGGAGAGTCCGGTCTCTTCTTCTAGTTCCCTCCTCGCGCAGATCTCCCAATCCTCTCCTCTCCGTTCTGGCCTCCCTGCTGGGACCTCTATGAGGTATCCACCCGATGCGTACCGGTATTGTCTGATCAGGACGATCTCTGGATCGGGGTCCCCTGGTTCTCCGAGGATAGGCAGTACTGCTGCGGCCCCCGAGTGTCTGATCATCTCGAGTTGGCCAGTCGAGCCATCGGGGAATCTGACGGTGTCGATCGAGAGGTCTACGATCCTTCCTTCGAAGATCGGCTCTCTCTCGATCAGTGGTGAGTCTTCGGTCTCGATCTCAGCCATCTCAGCGATTCTCTCCTGCATCGAGCATTTCGATACTCCCGATCTCCAACTCGGCGAGTGGTTCGGTGATCGCCCCGGCCTCACCGACGATCGTGATCGCGAGCCTCTCGGGTCGGAGGTGTTTTTGTGCGACTCTGTGTACCTCTTCGGGTCCGACGGCGGCGATCTGGTCTCGGTAATGCTCGAAGTAGTCGTCTGGAAGGTCGTAGACGATGATATCGGCGAGTCTAGAGGCGAGTCGCCCCGTCGTCTGGAGTTGTAGTGGCATGATCCCGCGGAGGAAGTCCTTCGCGGCACTGACCTCCTCCTCCCGGGCGCCCTCCTCCCTGAGGAGGACGAGTTCGCGGTATGCCTCCTCTAGTGCCGGGGCAGTGACTTCGGTCGCGACTGCGGTCTCAATGAGGAAGGGCCCCGGCTCCTTACGAAAGGCGAAGCCACTCCTGACCCCATAGGTGAAACCCTGCTTCTCTCGGAGGTTGATATTGAGTCGACTCGTGAATGCGCCCCCGAGGATCGTATTCATGACGAGGAGTGGGAAGTAATCGGGGTCTCGTCGTGCGACACCGATATCGCCTATCCTGATCTCCGATTGCACCGATCCTGGGCGGTCGACTAGGAAGATCTTGGTCTCATCGACCCTTCCCCTTGCTTCGAACTCCACCTCGATCGCGGGTGCGGAGGTCCAATCGCCGAGGTACTCTTCCGCCAGCCTCCTCGCCACCTCGAGTTCTATATCACCGACGAAGAGGGCCGAGCTCTGGTTCGGGATATAGTGGCGGAGGTGGAAGGCCGTGAGGTCATCCTCGATGAGACCGCCTACCGTCGTACTCGTCCCGATAAGTGGCCGGGCGTAGGGCACCCCATCGGCAAAGATCGAGTGGATCGCCATATCATCGGCTAGTGCTCCAGGGTCGGTACCGCGCTGCATGATCGCCCCGAGTTGTTGGTTGCGCAGCCTCTCGACCTCGCCGGTTGGAAAGCTCGGGTACCTGACGACCTCAGCGAGGAGTCGGAAAGCCTCCTCGAGTCGGTCACGGGGCACTGTTATACGGACGAGTGTCGCGTCCCAGGTGATCGCCGTATCTAACTCGACACCGAGTGATTCGAGTGCGCGAGCGATCTGGTCGGCATCCCTCTCTCTCGTCCCGGTCTCGAGTGCATTTGCGGTCAGATAGGCGAGTCCCGCCTTCCCCGCTGGATCACTCGCCGCTCCGTAACCGATTACGATCTCGGCAGTCACGAGGGGCAGATCGCCATGTCTGGCGTTGATGACACCGAGTCCATTCTCGAGTTCGGCCCTCTCTATCTCGGGGAAAGACATAGGGCGCAGGGGGCCGGGCCCAGGCACTCGTCTCCGGTCGAAGGAACTCATCATACACCCCCTTCCTTCGGCTGATAGAGGAGGACGGCGCGGTTCTCCCCGACGAGGTATCGCCTGGCAAAGTCACGTACATCCTCAGCCGTCACTGCGCGGAACCGGTCGAGTTCAGTATTGATACGGCCCGGATCATCGAAGAGAGTAGAAAACATCGAGAGCTGGTCAGCCCTCTCATCGACCCGTTGGAGCCCTATCAGCCGACGCGCCTCGATCAGGTTGAAGGCGCGGTCGACCTCTTCCTCTCCGACCTCTGTGAGCCCCTCGAGATCTTCGAGGAGGGCGTTTTCGAGGAGGTCGGTCTCGACCCCTGGCCGTGCGGTCGCCCAGATCACGAGCATCGAGGCGCCGACGACGATCGGGAAGGCGTAGGCGATGACATCTTGGGCGAGACCCTTTTCTCTGACGAGCGAGCGATAGAGTCTGGATGCCTTGCCCCAAGCTAGGATCTGGGCCGCGATCGCGGCGCTGTAGAATCCCTCGGTGCCATATGGTGGGATCCGGTAAGCGAGATAGAGCCGGGCGAGTGAGATGTCCTGTTCTACGACCTCCCTCTTCTCTCTCCCGAGGATCGGCTCGACCTCTGGGTTGCCCGGCAGGGGTGGGATCGGTGCGCCAGCTGGTATCTCGCCGAAATACTTCTCTACGAGTTCTCGTGCCTCGGCGAGCTCGAAGTCCCCGCAGAGGGTGAGTACGGCGTTGTTCGGGACGTAGTAGGTACGGAAGAACTCCTCGACATCTTCGAGGCTCGCCGCGTCAAGGTCGGCCATCGATCCGATCACTGAGTGGTGGTAGGGATGATCAGGGGGGTAGATTAGGGCCTGGATCCTCTCATCCCAATCGCCGTAGGGCTGGTTGTCCACCCGCCATCTCCTCTCGTTCTTGACGACATCGCGCTGGTTGTCGAGCTTCTCCTGCGTCATTGCGGGTAGGAGCCAGCCGAGCCGATCTGATTCGAGCCAGAGGCCGAGTTCGAGATAGTTCGATGGGAGGGTCTCGAAGTAGTTCGTACGATCGAGCCAGGTCGAGCCATTGAGTGAGCCACCCGCCTGTTCGATCAGTGCAAAGTGTCCATTTTCCGGGACATGTGCCGAGCCCTGGAACATCATATGCTCGAAGAGGTGTGCGAACCCGGTCCGGCCGGGCCTCTCATTCTTCGAGCCTACATTGTACCAGAGATTCAGTGCCACGACTGGGAGAGTAGTATCACGTGAGAGGATCACGCGAAGACCATTCTCGAGCCAGTACTCTTCGAAAGGTATATCGATCACTTAGTCCCTTCCTCGATCTCCTTCAGCCCAGCAGACTCAGAAATGGTACGAGAGACGATCCCTCAGACTCGAGGGCCCAAGGGTCTCGATGAGCATCTCCTGCGCTCGCTCACGACCCGTGAGGATACGATCCTCCGCCTCGGCGATCATCGGTGCGTCACTCGCCGCGGCCGCGAACTCGGCACGGGCGAGAGCGTCGTGCGCGGCATCATCCCAACCGACTGAGGCAGCAGCGAGAGCAGCTAGGATCTGGGCCTCCGCATCCTCCTCCTGGGTCTCAGCCGCCTGTACGATCGCCTCAGCGGCCTCCTCGAGTCTATCCAACTCGGCATAGATCAGGCCGAGGATCAGCCGGTTCCAGCTATCGTCGGGGGCGAGATCGAGTGCAATCTCCATCTCTGGCACCGCTGCCTCGAGCTCACCACTCATCGCTAGTGCGACTGCGAGTTCGCTATGTGTCGCCGGATCCTCAGGCGCCAGCTCGACTGCGGCACGGAGGTGCTCGAGTGCGTCCTCGAAGAGTCCTTCCCGAGCGAGGTAGGCCCCATATTGGAGGCGCGCCACCGGCACCTCTGGCCCTGTCAGTGCCGCCGCACGAAGTGCACTCTCTGCCTCGGGATCATCGAAAGCAGCGAGTGCGGCACCTGCCAGGGCAAGGAGGCTCGGGTCGAGGGGATCCTGGGCTAGACACCGTCGGAAGTATTCGTACGCGGCGCCCTCATTGTCCAACTCCTGTTCTGCGACCCCCATCCAGGCGAGGAGATAAGGGTCGTCGGGGAACTCCTGGAGTGTCTCCCCCAGGAGTTCTGCCATCTCGAGCCAACGTCCCTCATCGCCGAGGGAGATCGCCTCTTGGAGAACCGTCTCTATATCGACCATCTGAGAGTCACCACTATCTGCTCTCCCCTCACCCATCCTCTCGTCAGGCGCCATACTTTGCGAGGCGCCCGGCGTGGGCAAGTGCGAGGGTCATCAACTCGACGGCTGGGAAGATACCCAGCTCGCCCATCCTACAACTCGTCTCCCCAAAGCTCGCCTCTCTAGAGTACCTCGTCCACTCTGATGCGATCAGTAGGGGCACAGTATGCCACGAATGTGCCCGGTAGCGGGATGGTGTCGAGTGGTCGCCGGTCACGATCAGGACATCGGGTTCGAGTTCCTCGATCTCGGGTATCAGGGCATCGACCTCCTCGATCGCCTCTACCTTTGCAGCGAAGTCGCCATCCTCCCCCCTAGAGTCGACCGCCTTGAAGTGGACGAAGTGGAAGTCATACTCATCGAAGCCCTCGGCTAGTACCTTTACACTATCGGCATCGGTCTCGGGGATCGGTACGACATCCATCCCGAGGAGCCGGGCAACGCCCCCGTACATAGGGTACCTAGCGATCGCTCTAGACCGGAGCTTATACCGGTCGGTCATCGATGGATAGCGCTCATAGGCTGCGAAACCGCGAGCCAGGAGGGTGTTCGCCTTCGGCTCGTCGGCGAGGACCTTTTCGGCCTCAGTCAGAATCTGCTGGACGAGACGCGCTGACTCCTCGGCGCCATCGGCGAGGGGCCGGACATGGAGGGGTGGTACACCGAGCTCCTGGGGATCGGTATCGGAAAGGTCGGCAGAGAGGTTCTCGCCTCTGATTATCAGGACGGCGCGGTGCTCCTTCTCGCCCTCGAAGAAGATGTCGACCCCTGGTGCGGGCGAGCTGACGCCGGCGCGGAGCTTGGCGATGAGCCGCGCATTCTCCTCATCATCGGGTCGTCCTGCCCTCCTGTCGGTCACCCTCCCCTCGGTATCTAGTGTCGCGAAGTTGAGTCTAACGGCGATATCTCCCTCGCGGAGGTCGAAGCCGATCCCTAGTGCACTGAGGACCCCCCTTCCGATCGACCACTCGATGGGGTCATAGCCGAAGAGTGCGAGGTGCCCCGGTCCACTACCCGGTGTGACCCCCCTCGAGATGGGGAGTAGGAGTCCGAGATCGGAGTTGCGCGCTATCCGGTCGAGGTTAGGGGTTCGAGCGGTCTCCAACTCTGTCGCCCCTGTCTCAGGGTCTGGCAGTCCTCCGAGCCCATCTATGACGACGAGGACGATCTTGGTCTCAGCCGATTCGACTAGGTCATCAGGGACGACCACCTTCATACTAGCTCCTCCGGGTCCAAGCCCACTCGATGTAAGGGTCTACTCTCGCAGTAGAAGGTACGCACCCCGGCGTTGAAGGCAACCCCCTAGATAGCTGAGGAGAAAGTCACTCTCCGGCATACCTGTTGCTCTCAAGAATACCCGGGAAGTCTATCATTTTGCGGAGGTAGCCATGCGCTTCAGGCGTGGACGCGTTCCTCTACTGGCCCTCGTCCTAGCCGCGATCACCATCGTCGGTCTCGCGGTAAGGGCGATCTTACCCATTTCCAAGCCGGTCGCCGACCCCCCCGAATCGCGCTCACTGAGGCTCGTCCTCAACCTCGCCGCCCGTCGTCTATATGTATATGAGAATGGGAAGAGGACCCGGAACTATATCGTCTCGGTCGGAAAACCGGGACACCGGACCCCTACGGGCCGGTTCCGCATCAGTCGGGTGATCTGGAACCCCTGGTGGCACCCTCCACAGAGTAGTTGGGCGAAGGGGAAGAAGCCTACCCCCCCAGGGCCTAACAACCCGATGGGCAGGGTCAAGATGTATTTTCGAGACCTCTATTATATCCATGGGACACCACACGAAAGCACCCTCGGTCAACCAGTGTCCCATGGCTGTGTCAGGATGTACAACAAGGACGCGATCGCGCTAGCTCGATTGATCATGTCATATGGCGCGCCAAAGGTGAGCAAGGCGGCGATCGATCGGCTGGTTGCCAACCCGAAGGCGACAAAGACCTATTGGCTCCAACATTCGGTCCCACTCCAGGTCATCTCCTCGGCAGCGGCCGTCGATGAGGACCTCCTCGAGCTCGATGGGTCCCCTGACGCACTAGGAGAAGAGGTCGTCTGGCGCGATGCACTCGATGCCCTAGCCGATGCAGGGTTCGACCTCGCCAAACTAGACCACGAACGGCTACGAGAAGTCGTACGCGAGGGAGTCGAGGGACCGGTCGCGATCTCATTGGCAGAGTTGACGACGAGAGGGGAGGTCACTGCTGGATGGCGCGGATCCTGATCGTCGAGGATGATGCCGATCTCCTCCTCGTCCTCCGAGAGTACCTGGGCGGGGAGCATGAGGTGATGACGACGAGGAGGGGTGAGGATGCCGTCGCCGAGGCACGCGAGTTCGAGCCTGATCTCGTCATCCTCGACCTCCAGTTGCCCTCAATGGATGGGATCGAGACCGGCCGTTGGTTGAAACGGGAGCTCGCGCCGCGCACAGTCCCTGTCCTCGCCCTGACCGCGATGAGGGAGGCGGGTGACCCTGAGATGATCCTCGGCTCGGGCTGCTGTGATGCCTATATGCCGAAGCCGGCGACACTAGCTGAGATAGGTAGACGAGTCGACGAACTCCTCGAGGGGGAGGGCAGGTGATGCCACCCCGTCCCTCTCGCCCCCGTTCCCTCGGGATCCAGACTGGTGGCATCGACGAGGGCGCCCCTTACCGGGGACCTGGTCGGAGATCCTTCCCCTATCGGGTCGGTGATCGTATCGGTGGTGGCCTAACGGTGATCGGGCACCTCGCCCATGGCCGACTCGGGCATATCTATCAGGTCTGGAGCGCTGAGTGGTGGTGTGCACTGACCTGTAAGATCCTCTCACCGAAGTACCGGGATGATGGGGCCGCGATCGCGACGCTGAGGAAGGAGCTCGAGATCATCGGGGAACTCTCTCACCCCAACCTGATCAGGGGGTTCGGGGGTGGCGAGCATGATGGACTGCCATATCTCCTGATGGAGTATGTCGCCGGCCCATCTCTCTTCGACCTCCTAGAGGGACGACCAGGGAGGAAGCTCAGTATCTCTGATGCGGTCCGGACCGCTCTCCATATCGGTGCCGCACTGAACCACCTCCACTCGTATGGCTACCTCTACCTCGATCTCAAGCCAGCGAACCTGATGGTGAGGAATCGGCTCCCGGTCCTGATCGATTTCGACACCGCGCGACCGGTCGAGCTCGCCGCTGCCGAGGATATTCCGCGCCTCGGGACTGGACCCTATATGGCCCCTGAACAGGTCAGGGGCGAGAGGCTCTCTTTCGCGACCGATCAGTATGGGCTCGGCGCCGTCCTCTACGAGATGGTGACGGGTCGTTGGCCCTATGAGGCAGTCTATACCGGCGAGGAGCCAAGGAGTGGGGATGAGAAGGAGTACCCACAACTCGCGGATCAGCCGCCCACCCCTCCTTCGAACTGGAATCCGGAGATCTCTGAGGGATTGGACGAGCTCATCATGCGCGCCCTTGCCTCCGACCCTGGGGAACGGTACCCATCGCTACACGCCTTCCTACTCGCCCTCGCGGTTCAACTCCCAGACCCCGTCGCCCTCTGGCCTGAAGGGGTGATAGTAGAACGACGTCGTGCACCCCGTCAACAAGGGGCGAGGGCCGACGGCCTAGAGGGTTTATCCGACTACTATGAATACGATAAGGGTCTCCTCGGGGCTTGACTCCATCCCCTAGACTCTGAATCTTAGATTCACTATCCAAGTTTTCCATTCCCATATTCAGGATTCGGGCTCCTATGAACGTGCGCCTCAATCTTCGGACGTGGTTGCACCTAGCAGTAGCTACGTTCCTTTTCTCAAATCCGGATCTCCTTCTCGCTCAACATACCGAGGTTCCTCCACCCGCGGCGTATGCTCTCGAGGGGGTGAGGATCGTCGATGCCGATGGTAGAGAGAGGGAGGGGGTCACGATAGTGGTCCGCGGCTCATTCATCGAGGTCCTAGAGCCGGGCGCAACGGTCCCAGAGGATGCGTTGCACCTTGGGGGTGGCGACTCCCTCGTCGTCTACCCGGGCCTGATAGATGCTCAGGGGAAAGAGGTATTCGAGTTCCCGCGCCCCGAGATCGATCGGTCCCAGGTCCTGAGTTGGGATCCTCCAAGGACGGCACAGGGATTCCAGCCACATCGCCGGGCAGTAGACTTCCTCACAGCGACGGGATCAGACCTCGAGGGTGAGCGACAGAAGGGTATCGTCGCTGGGGCATCGTACCCGACGAATGGATTGATGCCTGGGCAGGGCACCCTCCTCCTCTACCGCAAGGGGGCGAAGGTCTCGACCGAGCTAGTATATATCCCTACCCTCGGTCCGGTGATGACGCTGAGGGGTGGGATGGGATATCCGAGCACACTCTTCGGCGTCCTTGCCTTCTACCGCCAGACCTTCGAGGATGTGAACCGGACCACGCTGATAGCCAATGAGTATTCACGGGACCCGCGCGGTCTGACCCCTCCACCATTCGATCCCGACTACGATGTCATTAGGGAGGTGCTCTCTGGCTCAGTCCCAGCTTTCGTCGTCGCCAATAGTGCGGAGGATATCCGCCGAGTCCTCGACCTAGCGGATAACCATGGGTTCCGGCCTATTATCGTGGGGGGTGAGGAGGCCTGGCAGGTCGCCGATCTCCTCAAGGCCCGCCAGGTTCCCGTGCTGATCTCCCTCGACTTCCCTGAGCCCCAGTACTGGGAGCCGGACGCTGGAAACAATGGTGACCTCGATCCTGCAGAGTGGCGCGAGAAGAAGAGATTAGAAGATATCTATTCGAATGCTGCTCGCCTCGCCGAGGCGGGTGTGACCTTTGCCCTCACGAGTGGTGGCGGGAAAGCCGATCTCCTTACTGGTGCACGGAAGGTCATCGAGTATGGCCTCTCAGAGGATGCGGCACTACGGGCTCTGACTCGTACTCCAGCGCAGCTCTTCGGAATCGAGCGTCTGATAGAGATCGGGCGTGGTCACCCCGCGACCTTCATCGTGAGTGATGGCCCCCTCTTCGACGAGGACTCGCGGGTCGTCTACACCTTCGTCGAAGGAGCTCTGGAAAGAGGCAAAGAATCTAGCTCCCGTAGGAGGCGGGGCAGTTCGGGTGAGCGCGGAGAGGCACCCGCTCTCTCAATCGCTGGGAAATGGGTTGTCGAGATCGATAGTGATGGCGGCTCGATGGGCGGAGATCTGACTGTCGAGCAGGAGGGCTCCACCTTCATCGGTAAGGTCACAGGGACGGAACTAGGAGAGATAGCTGTCGAGGGTGGGAAGATCGATGGCTCAGAGATCTCTTTCCAGGTGATCTTCCACTTCGGCGACCAAAGGGTCGAGCTGGATTTCGCTGGTGAGATCGATGAGACGAGGATCAGGGCGCGTGGGTCGAGTCCCTTCGGGCCTGTCACCCTCGTCGCGCGGCGTACCGGTGGCGCGCTGGGAGGTGAGTGATGTCGGCTAGGTTCAGGAGATTAATCAGTGGCCTCCCGATCTTCGTAGAGGGAAGGGCTACCCATCTACCCGAGGGAGTCAACCCAATGTCGATACGATTCTGGTTCTTGGTCCTATTCACCCTTACCTTCGGTCCACTCGTCGATCAGGCGATCGCACAAGATGATCTGGTGCGCGGTCTTCCTGCACCGAGTGGCACCCTCTTCATCTCCGACCTCGATGCGATCTGGACTGCGACAGGTACGGTCCTGGAGGGTGCCTCGATCTCGATCAGGGATGGCAAGATCGTCGCGATCGGACAGGATATCTCTCCACCCCGCGGGGCGCTAGTCATCGATGGTAAAGGTCTGACCGCGATCCCTGGTCTCGTCGATGAGCACTCGCACATTGCTATGGATCGAGGGACGAATGAGGGCTCAGCCCCGATCGTCCCCGAGCTCAGGGTCATCGATGCTCTGAACCCTCGTGACTTCGGTATCTTCCGTGCCCTTGCGGGTGGTGTCACGACCGCGCAGATCCTGCATGGAAGTGCGAACCCAATCGGCGCCCAGGGTGCGATCATAAAGACGAGGTGGGGGATGGACCAATCGGGCCAACTCCTCATCGATGGCGTGCCGCGCACGGTCAAGTTCGCGCTAGGTGAGAATGTCACTCAGAAGAACTTCAGCCGTCCTGGCACTCCCCGCTTCCCCTCCTCCCGTGCTGGGGTCGAGGCGATCTACGTACAGGCCTTCACCGCAGCGGAGGAGTACCGGGCCGCCTGGGAGGAATATCGGAAGAATCCAAAGGCCTTCCGCGTCCCACCACGTAAGGACGAACGACTAGAAGCACTCGTCGATATCATGGAGGGTCGGATCAAGGTCCATGCGCACTCCTATCGGAGTGATGAGATCGTGATGCTGATGCGGGTCGCGGAGCGGTTCGGCTTCAGGATCCACACCTTCACCCATATACTAGAGGGTTACAAGGTAGCCGATGAGCTACGTGAGCATGGCGCCTCGGCCTCGACCTTCTCCGACTGGTGGCAGTACAAGCTCGAAGCTTACGATGCGATCCCCTACAATGCTGCCATAATGCATGAGAAGGGGATACTGACGAGCCTCAACTCCGACCTCCCCTGGCTCCAGCCCTCGATGGTCTATGAGTTGAACAAACCAGTCAAGTATGGCGGCCTCTCGAAGGAGGACGCGCTCAGGATGCTTACCCTCTACCCCGCGAAGCAGCTCCTCATCGAGGATCGGGTCGGAACCCTCGAAGTAGGGAAAGATGGCGACCTTGTCCTACTCTCGGGTGACCCCTTCGACGTCTACTCGAGGGTCGAGAAGACGATCATCGATGGTATCGTCTACTACGACCGCGAGAGGGAGGCCGAGGTCAGGGGTGAGCCCGTGCGGGAACTCCCGAGGATCACCCAGCCAGTCAGGGTCACAGCCACGACTCCGGGGGCGGCAGGTCAGGTCGCAGCCGAGCGGAAGGAGTACAACTACACGGCCCCCGAGAGCTCTCTCCTCGCTCTCGTCGGGGCGACTGTGCACCCCGTTGCCGGACCAGCGATCGAGGATGGTGTCGTCATCGTCCGGGGTGGCCGGATCGAAGCGGTCGGTAGGTCGAGCCAGGTCGAGATACCAGGTGATGCAGAGGTGATCGATCTGCGGGGCAAGCATATATACCCAGGGTTGATCAGTCCTATCACCGAGATCGGGCTGGATGAGATCAGTTCGATCACCTCTGCCAGGGACAATGTCGAGGTCGGTGACTTCAACCCACATATCAGAGCACTGACGGCTATACACCCACATAGCGCTGCGATTCCTGTACTACGAGCCAATGGGATCACTTCGGCCCTCTCGGTCTTCTCGAGTGGGATAATCCAGGGTGCTGGCTCCCTGATCCAGCTGGTGGGAGACACACCAGAGAGGATGGAGATCGAATCGAGGGCGGCCCTCGTCATCAACTTCCCCGTGCAACCACTCCGCGGCGCCCGCAGATGGCCGATGGAAACGATGAATGGTAGCGGCGAGTACGGTGGTGATTTCGATGGCGTCGCACTACATGGTGGAGCCCCCCTCGAGGTTCCGACCCTAGTCGCACCACCCCAGACCGAGGGGACACTCGAGGGCGAGAGGATGGAGAAACTGATCTCGCTCTTCGAGAGAGCACGCCTCTATAGTAAGGGGCAGAGTACTACCGATGACCCAACAGCCCCCTTCGAGCCTCAGGCCCGCGGTGGAACGGCCATACTCCTCGCTGCATTGAAACCAGCGGTCACAGGTGAGATGCCCGTCTTCTTCAGGGTGCGGACAGAGAGGGAGATCCGCTCGCTCCTACTCTTCCTCGATCGATTCCCGGAGGTTCGAGCGGTGATCGTCGGAGGTGACCAGGCTTTCCGGGTCGCAGAGGAACTCGCCCGGCGCGAGATCCCAGTCATCATCGAGAATGTACTCGCCCCGACCTCGGATAGAGACGATCCCGTCACCGCGCGCTGGGCCAATGCAGGCATCCTCCACGCCGCAGGGGTCAAGGTTGCATTCGGGGTCGATGGGGTCGAGCATACGCGGAACCTCCCCTACCATGCAGCAAAGGCTGCAGCTTTCGGATTACCGAGGGAAGAGGCCCTCAGGGCGGTCACGGTCAATACCGCTGAGATCCTCGGCCTAGGACACGAACTGGGTACGATCGAGGTGGGCAAACGCGCCGACCTGATCGTGACGACGGGGGATCCCCTGCAGATCCTGACAGAGGTCGAAAGAGCCTTCATCGGTGGGATGGAGGTATCCCTCGAAAGCAAGCATACACGCCTCTACGAGGAGTTCAGGGATAGGAAGTAGGAGCTCCCGCACAGGCGAGCCAGAGTGGGAGAGAGGATAGAGATAGGGACCACTGGGTAGTGGTCCCTATCTCTTATAGGCGACGACTACCCCATCCCTGACCGGAATCAGCGAGGAGATCCACCTCGGATCATCCACCAGCTGCTTAGTCGCCTCCCGAACCCCGACCGTCGAGGCACTCTGGTCTTCCTCGTCGAAGATACGACCGTGCCAGAGCATATTGTCGATGATCAGGAGACCACCAGTCCGTAGACGCTCATAGATCAGGGGGAGAGAGGCAGGATACCCCGCCTTGTCGATATCATTGAAGATCAGATCGAAGGTGCCTTCGGCACGTCGTAATTCGGATACTGCCTCCCCGACATGATACTCGACCAGGTCCGAGAGACCGAGTGACGAGAGATGCGTGCGCGCGCGGGAGGAAAGTTCCGCATCCCAAACGACGTGATGAACGACACCACCACCATTCTCGCGAACTGCACGAGCAAACCAGGCGGTCGAATACCCAAAGCCAGACCCCATCTCGAAGATCTCCCGAGCACCAGTCAGACGAGCTAGGAGATAGCAGAGGTGGCCAACAGCCGGCCCGATGATCGGGAACCGAGCCTCTCGGGCGATCTCCTCCATTGAGAGTAACTCGGGGTCGCGATCGGGGACGAGTTGATCTAGGTACGAGCCGAGCTCGGGGCTGAAGAGTCTCATAGAGATATACTAGAGGTAAGAGAGGATAGAACAATAAAGCCGACCACCCCGTAAG
>Ga0209487_1000238_pt1 | contig 49589 bp, 38 predicted proteins | sample Poulit2012_FD_187524 | JGI IMG/M metagenome (GOLD analysis project Ga0209487, IMG submission 187524) | Agricultural soil microbial communities from Georgia to study Nitrogen management - Poultry litter 2012 (SPAdes) (version 2) | ecosystem: Environmental > Terrestrial > Soil > Agricultural land... | reverse complement strand
ACCATGGCGCCCAGGGCCGCATTATCGGAGATGGTGTCGATGATGGTCCGACCCTCCATCTCAATGTGCGCGTCCAGCACTTCCAGTGCGGGGGTCACGTATTCAGTAGCACGCAGGACGTCAAAGATATTGACGTTGGGTCCGCGCAGATCGTCTTTTAGGACGAAGGCGAGTTCAATTTCGATGCGCGGGTGGGTGTATTTTTTCCATTCAAAAACGTGGCCGGATTCGAAGACCTGGTCGTCAAAGATGACGCCGTAGTCGGGTTCGTCGATGCCGGTTGCGGCCTGCATGGCCTTGGACGTGAGCCCAATTTTGTGACCGGCTTTTCGACGACCGGTTTCGATCTGTCGGTCGGCCCAAATCTTTTGGATGGCGTAAGAATCTTCGATCACCATATCCGGGTACCGCTTGGTCAACAGCGGGATCGGTTTACGGTCAATGTTGGCCTGGTGTAGTTCGTCAGCAATTTTGACGTGTGTTTCGTGGTCTAACATCGCGCTCCCTTTGAAATGAACAACCTGACACAATCGTATACGAAACTGTTTTTTGGTGCTGGGAAGGTGTCACGACGTCCCTTGAGTACTACCGCCCGGTGATTTTTCGTAGGCTGCCGTCCACCCGCTGAGTCCAACCGCGGTCATCCAAATGTTCTAACAGCGGGATCAGGGTCCGTCGGGTTGTGCCGAGCTGGCGGCGGGCATCGGCCGCAGTGAACGGTTGTGGTAACCCCACGAGTTGGCGCATGGCTAGGGCCGGCGCCTTGGGGCTCAGCACAATATTGCCGGGTAGCCGGAGCAGTCGCTGCTGGTGGGCGGCAGCGGCCAGTGCCTTATCGCCCAACCCTAACTCGGCCAGCTCGGTGGCGGTCGGTGCGGTGAACGGAGCTTTGGCCAACCGCTGCTCCAACTCAGCCACGGCAGGTTCAGCAGCCCCCAACGATGGTCGCAACGTAGGATCGCCAATCCGGCCGGATTCTTGTGTCAACTGTGCTTGCTCCACGACCAACGGGAGAAGGTGATGGTCGGGCAGTGCCAACAGTCGCGCTGCCGCTTGCTGAGTGATATCGCCGGCCGTTGGGTCCGCTGAATGCTGCTGGGCGACTGCATCCTGAAGCCGCTGGGCCCAGTCCACCAGTGTTGGCCGATGCACATACCAGTGCTCATACACCAGCACGGCCTCGGGTAGGACCTCCGGAATCGGGATGCCCATTGCAGCGACCGCCGCCTGTTGGACCGCACCGCGCCGGGCCACCTCAACCTTTAGGTGAGTGGCGGCGGTGAGCCGGGCTAGGGTTTCGGCGCGGGCTGTTGCGGCTCCACGACGACGCAGGGCCGGCGGGTCCAGTTCCACCACGGTTGCCCCACCGGTGATGAGCCGCTGGCCGGTGCCGCGCAGAATGAACCGGTCTCCAATATGCAGCGGCAAAGCACGATCCAGGGTGAGCCGCGCAAAGTCGGAACCCAGCGGACGGCAGTGCGCGTACACGGTGGCCGTACCGATATGCACCGAAAACTCTTGGGCGAGTTCGGTGAAATCCACGTCGGGGGTGCCCGCCACTTCGATGGTGTCGGTTAAACACCAGGCTCCCGGGGTAACCAGCACATCGCCGCGGGTAATATCGGCAACCTCGACACCGCGCAGATTCACTGCGGCACGAGTCACCGGGGCAATCTCCGCCACGGAGGTGCCGTGGCTTTGCAAATTCCGCACCGAAACACGCAGGGTGCTGCCCGCAAGTTCCAGTGTGTCATCGAGTTGTAAGGACCCGACAGCAAGGGTGCCGGTGACCACGGTGCCGGCACCTTTGACCGCGAAGGACCGGTCCACCCAAAACCGGATGGGCTGACCAGTATCGGGCACCGCAACAGTGGACAACACCTCATCCAGGGTGGTCCGCAAGGTCTCCAGCCCGGTCCCGTCAACAGCCGAGGTGGCCACGATCGGCGCATCAGCAAGGGTGGTATCAGCTAGTTCCTGCCGGATCTGGGCGGTTACGGCGTCGACATTGTCTGCGGCCAGATCCAGCCGTGAAATTACCACGATCCCGGTGGGAATGCCCAGGGCTTGGATAGCGTCGCGGTGCTCGGAGGTTTGGGCCTGCCAGCCGTCATCTGCGGCAACCACCAGACAGACGATCGGGGCGGGGCCAAGACCTGCCAGCATGTTGCCGACAAAACGTTCGTGTCCGGGCACATCCACAAACGAGACGCGGCGCCCCGAGGCGAGTCGCATTGCGGCAAACCCGAGATCAATGGTCAATCCGCGCTCGCGTTCTTCCGCCCAGCGATCCGTTTCGGTGCCTGTGAGGGCTCGCACCAGGGCGGATTTGCCATGGTCCACGTGTCCCGCGGTGGCCACCACAAACTGCTGGGTCACGCCGCATCCTCCTGCAGGATTGCTTCCAGTCGTTGCAGTATGGCGTCGTCGTCGGCCACCGGCACACACCGGAGATCCACTAAACACCGTCCGTCTGCCACTCGCGGCAAAATAGCGGGCCGACCGTTGCGCAACGGATGGGCGAAACGCTCATCCAGGCTGATGGCCCAACCGGCTAACGGTACACCGGCTCCACCACCGCCACCGACCCGGCCCTCATGGGCCACCACTGCTAATCCCAGGGCGTTGGCAATACGCAGACTGCGGGTGTGGAGTTCAGCGGTATCGACGTGCAGTGCATGTTGGACCGGTGTGTCGGGGGAGTTGAGTGTTGCTTCCAGGGCCGCCAGCGTAAATTTATCGGCACGAAATGCTCGCGCCAGCGGGTGGCGCGCCAGTTGCTCGATAACGCGGGTCTTGCCCAGCAGGATTCCGGCCTGCGGTCCGCCCAGTAGTTTATCGCCGCTGGCAAGTACCACATCGGCACCATCGCGCAGGGCAGCCGCAATCGTCGGCTCACCAGGCAGGACGTGATCCGAGGTAAAGAGGCCGGAACCGACGTCTACAATCAGCGGGAGGCCGTGGTCGTGTGCCAGGTCTGCCAGCTGTTTGGTCTCGACCGCAGCATTGAACCCACCGATCCAATAATTTGAGGGATGCACTTTCAAAATCGCGCCGGTCCAGTCGGTGATCGCACCCCGGTAGTCGTCCAGATACGTCCGGTTGGTGGTGCCCACTTCCGCCAGTTGGACGCCCATCGACTCGATGAGGTCGGGGAGCCGAAATCCGGCCCCGATTTCCACCAGTTCCCCGCGGCTGATGATTACCGCTGGGGTGCCCCGGGCAACCGATAGGGCAGTGGTGGCCAGTGATAGTGCTGCCGCACCATTATTGACGATCAGCGCGTCCTCGGCATCGCGAGCTTGCGCCAGCAGTGCGGCTTTGGCCCAGGTGCCACGCCGGGAACGTTTCCCATCACGCAGGTCCAGCTCGAGATCCACATAGCCGGCGGCGGTCACGAGTGCGTTGCGGGCGGCTTCGGACAGGGGTGCCCGGCCAAGATTGGTATGAATAATGACGCCGGTCGCGTTGAGCACCGGTGACAGTCGGGTTGGCTGCAAAGCTTCGAGCCGTTGACTCACGGTGGCAGCGACTTCACCGGGCGATACTTCACCGTACCGGGCATCGTTCTGGACATCAGTGATGACGCCCCGAATCACGTGCGGTGCCAGCCGGGTGCTCGCGGCCTGCACGGCGGGCAGCGCCAGCAGTCGGTCGGTTGAGGGAATTGCGCGGCGGGGATCTGCGCTCACCGAATATCCTTTCCTTATACCCCAGGCTGCACCTGCAGCTTGTGGTCACCGACGGGAATTCTGGCGGAGGCGGACGGGAATCGAACCCGCCAGACCAAGCTACTTGGTCTCGTCGGTTTTGAAGACCGCGGGGACCACCAGGAACCCTGACGCCTCCAAAAACTCAAACTATCATGTTTGCCGTCGGTCACCCAGCAGCAGCTGTCGACGCCTGTCGTCGTTGCGCCTGTACTCCTATACTGGGGAGCATGTCTGAGACTCTAAAACACGCGACTGTTCCTCGTTTAACCACCACGGCTTCCGGTGGTGGGTGCGCTTGTAAAATCCCACCCGGCGAGTTGGAGGAAGCCGTTGCCCAGTTGGCGGGCCAAGATTTTGACAGCGTGATTGTCGGGGTGGATGACGGCGATGACGCCGCGGCCGTCCGCATCAACGGTGACACCGCGATCCTGTCCACCGCGGATTTCTTCACCCCGGTGGTCGATTCGCCATATGATTGGGGCCGGATTGCTGCGGCCAATGCGATCAGCGATATTTATGCGATGGGCGGCAGCCCGATTGTGGCCATTAACCTGATGGGCTGGCCGCGCGGTGTACTGCCGGCCGAGATGATGTCCGAAGTGCTGGCCGGTGGTCTGGCCATTGGGAAGGAAGCGGGCTGTCCGGTGATTGGCGGGCATACGGTGGATGATCCAGAACCCAAATACGGGATGGCCGTGACAGGGATCGCGCAGCCGGACCGGTTGCTGCGTAATGATGCCGCCGAGGCTGGGTTGCCTCTGACGCTGACCAAACCGATCGGTTTGGGGCTGTTGAATAACCGGCATAAGGCGACCGGCGAAGTATTCGAAGCGGCGATTGCGACCATGACCACGTTGAATCGGGCGGCCGCCGAGCAGGCGGTTGCCGCGGGGTTGAAGGCTGCCACCGATGTGACCGGGTTTGGGTTGCTGGGGCACCTGTATAAGATGATGCGTTCCTCAAATACCGGTGCGGTGCTGAATATGCGTGCTGTTCCGCTGGTTGATGGTGCCGCCGAGGCGCTGCGTGATGGCTATATTTCGGGTGGGACCCGCCGGAATTTGGACTGGGTGGCCGACCATATTGAATCGGGCAGCGGTATTACGCAAGAGGATCTGCTGGTGCTGGCCGATGCCCAAACTTCGGGTGGGCTACTGGTGGTTGGAGAATTGCCGGGGCATCCGATCATTGGCTACACCACCGATCGGGCTGGCGTGCTGGAAGTACGTTAGCCGACCGTGGTGATCGAGTCGTCAACGATGCCTTGAGCTCGGCGTGCGGCGAGGCGGTCACGTTGTGGCTCTACGACGTGTCGTGGGTCTTTGGTTGAGTTGAGTCCCGCATTGAGGATGCCCGACCGGGTCAAATATGATGCGGTTGCTAGGGCCGCACCGGAGGCGATGGCGGCCGCTCGGTTGCGGCTGAGCAGGGCGGCACCGATGCCCCCTGCGATGGCCAGGCGTTTGGCCCAACGCAGTTTCGTTGCGGGGCTGCCGGTTTCGAGGGGTTCTGCTTCAGCCGGGTGCATGGGCTCGGTCAGCTTTTCAGCAAAATACAGGTCGGCGGCAGACCCGAGCGCAGCGAAGATTCTGGCCGGCCGGTTCTGTGTCGTCGGTGTTGTTATGAGCGCCACACCGGAGGATGCCATGGCGGCCGAGGAAACAAACAGGTATGACAAGTTATCTTTGCTGGCGTTCCATGTTGGTACTGCGGTATCGGCGAGCAAAGCACCGGTGTAGGACGCCAGGGGAGCGCCAAAGAGCACGGAGAGGGCACTGGCCGGTTTTTCTAAGGCGTGCACCATCCGACGCAGGATACCCAGCGGGATTTTTTCGCCGGTCATCCGGTCGACTTCAATGGCTGCAACGACGCCGGCGCCGAGTCCGAAGACGCTGAGGATCCAGGTGCCCATATTCATGGGGGACGCGGGTTTGAAGGTTCGCATCATGTGGTGGAACCGTTCGGGCCGGCCCAGGTCGGCAATAAGGAACACCGTCCCGCCGATGGTGGACGTTAATGCGCTGAACCGAGCATTGCGGCGGAGCTTGTCCAGGCCCACAGCGTCGGCTCCTGCGGCCAGCATGGCGGAGCCACCGGCCACACCACCCAGAAAGAGATAAGCGGAAATTTTGTCATCCCAGGGTGGGGCTTTGACAATTGGGCGACCGTAGTAGGAGTCGGCAAATTTGACGTCGTCGACCATGGGCATTTCGCGTGAACCGTCGCCGCCACCTCGGCGGCGTCCACCGGGTGGACGGTTGCGGCGCTTTTTCCGACGCGGCTCATGGGCTGGGCGGTAGGAATCGTAGTCAGACAGTGTCACTTTTGGCGCGCTCCTAAGAAAGCGGTCGCGGCCGCTGCCAGCATTCCGACGGCGGCAATACCGACCTTCTTATACATTTCTGGCAGATGCTTGGTTGGGACCTGCGGATCTGGTGGGAGACCGTACACTTCTGGCTCATCCAGCAGCAGGAACACCGATCCAATACCACCGACTCCATCATTCGGGTTGGCCCCGTAGAGCCGGGCTTCGGTGCTGCCCTGTTCGTGCATGCTGGTCACGCGTTCAATAGCCGTTTCTACCATTTCTTCCCGGCCACCGTATTTAATTGACGTGGTGGGACAGGTCTGTGCGCAAGCTGGGACCTGATCATCAACGAGACGGTCGTAGCACAGCGTGCACTTATTTGCGGTGCCTTCGTTTTTGACTTCTAGCGCGTAACGGGAGTCGACTCGTTCGGGTTTGGTGTGGATAGTGCCGGTGTCGCGGCGTTCAATGACACCGAAGGGACAGCCGGCGACACAGGTACCACAGCCGTTACAGATATCGTCTTGGACCACCACGGTGCCGTATTCGGTCCGGTACAGGGCCCCGGTTGGGCACACATCTAAACACCCCGCAAATGTGCAGTGCTTGCACACATCGGAGCTCATCAGCCACCGGAATTCTGGGGTATCCGGGTTGGGCGGGTTATCTACTTTGTCTTTGATCCGAACTCCGGGTGAACCAAACTCTGGCATCCCCATGTTTGTCGACGTATCAGGTTTTCGGGTTTCTGGTGAGCCGAAAGATGGCATCCCCAGTCCGACGAGTTTTGCCCCGGATTCGCGGGCTTGTTCAATTTGTTCTTGGCCCTGTTCGATGAACGCCACGTGCCGCCAGGTGTTGGCCCCCAGGCCGCCGGTATTGTCATACGACGACTCGAGGATCTCCAGGTTGCCCTGCATTGGGTTCTGGTTCCACTCTTTACAGGCCACCTCGCAGGCTTTACATCCAATACAGATGGAGGTGTCAGTGAAAAAACCTTTGCGTTCGGTGTTCTGATCATAGGCTGCGACTAATTGGCCAGGGCGTTCTCTGAAATCAACCATGTCATTCTCCTGTATGCGACTCTGGGACAGACAATACTGGCGGCTCGGTAACTTCCATCGTCTCAGGATCTCGCTCAAACGTCACCCGTCGTTGACCGGTCATCGTGGTAATGCCGGCGCGCTCACGGAACTCTTGCACAAACTCCACCAGTGCTGCACCCCGTGGGCGTCTGCCCGGTACGATCGCACAGGCCACGGCTTTGGCCGATTGAATAAACACATTGGGGTCTAGCGTCATGCCCAGCAGGTCGTTGACACTGTCTCCGGTGACTAGTGCTTCGTTACCCACACCGAAGTGGAACGGCATGCCAATTTGGTGAACAGCTTTGCCGCCGGCAATTACTGGTTTCATTCGCTGAGTGGCCAAGACCCGGGCTTCGATGGCGCCGCGCGGGGATACGATCGTGGCCCAGCCGTAGGGTTCCAGTCCGGCTTCGGCCGCCAACTCTTCTGACACTTCAACGAACATTTCGGGCTGCAACTCGGATAGGTAAGGCAAGAATCGGCTCATGCCACCCGCGGTTTGGTGTTCCGTCAACCGGTAGGTTGTAAAAATGTGGGGGAACACTTCGGAGCCGGGCTGGCCAGCCGAGGGTGCCAACTGGTTGCCATGATCGGTGATCAGGATTCGCGACGGTGATTCCTGTTGCTGGTAGAGGCCGTTTCGGACCGGTGATTCGGCGGGTTCGAAGTGGGTCGGCAGCGGACCATCGTGCATGCCGTTGGGCGCAAAGAGCCAGCCTTTACCGTCGGGTTGCATGATGAATGGATCATCACCGGCCAGCGCATCAGGACCAACGGTGTCGTGGCTGCTCTTGGTAGATGGTGGACGATTGACCGGGAAGTCCGGCACGTCACGGCCGGTCCAGGCACCCTGGTCCTCATCCCACCACACGAGTTTCTTTCGCTCGGACCATGGATTACCGTCCAGGTCCGCGGAGGCCCGGTTGTAGAGGATGCGCCGGTTAGCAGGCCAAGCCCAGGCCCACTGGTGGGCCATTTCATCTTGGTCTTGGCCGGGCACCCGGTTGGCCGCGTGATTGACCCCGCCGGCATACACGCCAGCGTAAATCCAGCAGCCGCCTGCGGTCGCACCGTCGGCGGTCAACTGGTTGAAGTTGTCGACCGGTTGGCCGGCCTTTTCACCGGTGGTGTAGTAGCCGTTGATCTCTTTCAACACGGCTTCGGCGGATGGTTCGCCGTGTTCATCAACCGGATAGTCCCAGGTCATGGCCTGCAGTGGACGATCTCGTGGATCGGTAGAATCTTTGAGACGTTCCTTCAAACGCACGCCAAGTTCGTAGAAAAATTCCAGCTCGGAGCGCGCATCACCCGGTGGGGTGATGGCCTGGTGACGCCATTGCACCAGTCGTTGGGTTTGGGTGAACGTCCCGGCCTTTTCGGTGTGGTTGGCGGCTGGCATGAAGAAGACCTCGGTGGCGATATCTTCGGTCTTGAGCTCACCGGTGGCAATCTCTGGACCTTCTTTCCACCAGGTCGCAGTTTCGATGAGTTGGAAATCTCTGACGACCATCCATTTCAGGTTGGCCATGCCCAAGCGTTGCATCCGACCATTGGCGGAACCCACCGCGGGGTTTTGGCCCAGCACAAAGTAGCCGTCCACACCCTTATCGAACATCCGCATCAGCGTTTGATACGTACCGTGTGCGCCGGTGAGGCGCGGCATGTAGCCGTAGCCGAAGTCGTTGTCTTCGGTGGCGTCCTCGCCGAACCAGGCCTTCAGTAGCGACACCATGTAGGCGTCGCCGTTGGACCAGAAACCTTTCTGATCCTTGGGGACGGCGTCGTCGAGATAGTCTCGAAGCGTGTCGTGTTTACCAGCTTCGGGGAAAGGCAAGTAGCCGGGTAGCAGGTTGAACAGGGTCGGAATGTCAGAGGACCCCTGGATGGTGGCGTGACCACGTAGCGCCATGATGCCGCCACCGGGCCGCCCCATATTGCCCAGCAGCAACTGCAAAATGGCACCGGTACGAATAAATTGTGCACCCATGGAGTGCTGGGTCCAACCCAACGCGTAGGCCATGACCGTGGTGCGTTCCCGACCGGAATTCTCGGCCAACAGGTTGGCCAGGTAGAGGAAGTCCTCTTGGGCTACCCCGGTCATGTCCTCGACCATCTCGGGGGTGTACCGGGCGTAGTGCTGTTTCAGAATCTGGAACACCGAGCGTGGATGCTGCAGGGTCTTGTCTTTGGCAATACCGTCAGCTTCGTACGGATCGTGTTCGTACTGCCAGGTTGCTCTGTCGTACTCGCCGGAGTCCTGATCGAAACCGGAGAATAGTCCATCCAGGTCTTCTGGTCCGGCAAAACCTTCATCAACCAGGTGTGCGGCGTTGGTGTAGTGCACGACATAGTCTTCAAAGATCAGATTGTGTTCGATCATGTAGCGGATCAATCCGCCGAGCAACACAATGTCAGAACCGGCCCGAATATGGACGTGTTTATCTGCCAGGGCGGAGGTCCTGGTGAACCGCGGATCAACGTGAATGAGTTTGGCACCACGTTGTTTTGCTTCGGCAACCCATTGGAAGCCAACGGGATGCGCTTCGGCCATATTTGAACCCTGGATCCATACCAGGTCTGCATTCGCCATATCTTGTAATGGCTGGGTGGCACCGCCACGCCCGAAAGAAGATCCTAAACTAGGAACTGTGGAAGAGTGTCAAATTCTGGCTTGGTTTTCGATCTGCACCGCACCGGCAGCCGAAAACAGTTTCTTGATCAGATAGTTTTCTTCATTATCGATGGTCGCCCCGCCCAGGGATGCGATCCCCATGGTGCGGTTGACTGGCGAACCGTATTCATCAAAATCTTCCCAATGGTTCTCACGAGCTTCCAAGAACCGATCCACGATCATATCCATCGCGGTTTCTAGGTCAAGTTCTTCCCAATCGGTGCCGTAGGGACGGCGGTAAAGGATTTTCTTCTGACGAGAGGGCGTATTGACGAGTTGTTCTGAGGCGGCTCCCTTGGGACATAGCCGGCCACGAGAGATAGGGGAGTCCGGGTCACCTTCAATGTGGATGACCTCATCGTCTTTCACGAAAATGCGCTGCCCACAACCAACGGCACAGTACGGGCAGACACTTTGGACGACCTTATCGGCGTCCTCGGTGCGGGGGCGCATATGTTGTGATTTCGGGGAAGCCACAGCAGGGCCACGACCTTGCGTATCGTTCGATAGAGCCTGACGGAGCACAGGCCAACCAAGCATAGAAAATCGTGACATAAACGATAGCCTAACAGAGCTTCCCCGAAGAGGGGAGGTTCAAATTCTCGTGTGTGTTTCGGAGTGTTCTGCAATTCAGAATTATCCGAAGCCGCCGGTCAGCTCTGGATTCGGGCGCTTTGCATCGGTGGCTGTTTAGAAGTCAATGTGTTCCCATCCGCGGCGTTGGGGTTGTCTGAGCTGATCTTTACTGCGGTACACGATATACGGCCGGGTGACGTAGCCCAGTGGAACGGTAAAGGCATGCACGAGTCGGGTGAATGGCCAGATCGCGAACAGGAGCACCGCAGTCAGTGCGTGGATCTGGAAACCGATAGGGGCCGCAGACATCAGTGCGACGTCGGGCTGCAGCGTCCAAAAGCCACGGAACCACATGGACACGCCCTCCCGATAGTCGTAGTGGCCGAGCCAACTTTCAAAAATGGTCGCGTAGATCCCTGCCAGGATGGTGATCGCAAGCATCAGGTACATCAGCTTATCCAGTTTGGTGGTGGCCCCGAAGACCCGGTTGTTGCTCCGGCGCCGATAAATTAACAGGGCCAGCCCACCGACTGTGGCAGCAGCGGCTCCCAGCCCGAGGGTGAGCGCCATGACGTGATAGACCACATCGGTAATGCCAATCGCTGCGGTCCACGTCTTGGGGATGCCCAGGCCAATCACGTGCCCTAAGAACACGACGATGATGCCATAGTGGAATAGTGGTGAACCAATGCGCAGCAGTTTGGATTCGTAGATCTGTGAGGATCGGGTCGTCCAACCGAATTTGTCATAGCGATAGCGCCAGATATGTCCCAAAATGAAGCTGGCAAGTGCCAAGTAGGGGATGATCACCCAGAGAAATGTGTCCCATGCGGTCGGCAGTGTCATGGTTTTAGTCCTTTCAGACTATCCAGGGGTACAAAAACTTTTCCGCCCGGCTGGCCGGGCGGGGAGGTCGCATACGGGGTCATATCCATTGGTGGCATATCCTCGGACCCATCGCTATAACCGGCCAGGCCGACCAGCTCATCCTCGGGTCCTTGGGCGGCCAGCTTCTGCACCGCTTCCATATCACTGCCCTGCAGGGCAGGCAGTGTGGTGCTGACCGCATCGATGGCACCGTGCCAGGGTGACTGTTGCTCTGCCAGGTGCATGCGCAGCAATTCCAAACCGGCCCGGTTGCTGCGCAAGATATCTGCGGCCTCAACCAGCTGGTGACCGGCACCAAATTCCAACACATAGGTCAGGTGGTCTGGCAGCTCGTCGTCGGAGACTTCTAAGCCGGCCTTGCGATACTGCTCCTTGATTTCCAATAACGCCATGCCACGCCGCCGGGTGTCCCCATGGGAGAAATACGTCAGGAATAAACATCCCCGACGACGGGTGTCGAAGGTCTCGACGTAGTCGCTGCGCAGTTCTACGATGTCGCCGGTGCGTAGCGTGGAGATCAGCGCGGCTAAGCCTTGCCGGGGGCGGTCCGGTAGCCCAGCGATCAGTCGGTCCAGGTTGGGTAACTGTTCCAGGAGTGCTTCGCTGGGATAATCAATTAACCACGAAGCCGCTACCCAGGCGGCACGAACTTGGTCATCGGTCATGGGCACCTGAGTGTCTAGGGTGCCGGGCGTCTTGGGCCGGTTCTTACGGTTCAACCCCAGTAGGTCGCGTGCAGAAACCATCGCCGATCACGCTCCCTTAGGTTCCGGAAACATCCCGGGTGGTCTGCCCTGACCATCCCAGTTGAATAAGTTGAGCCGCCCCTTCAAATGGTCCCGATCCCCGGGGCCAACAAATTTGTCGGCATTGCCGCCCACACCCGGGATGTCCTCCATGCCCGGACCGCCATCGAAGTTTAAAGGGCAGTCGCTGCCGATGGCCTCCAGATCGTGGGCTGATTCGGAGTGGCCGGCGGGGATGACATAGCGTTCGTCGTATTTGGCCAACGCGAGAAGACGGTACATGTCTTGCATGGTCTGTCCGTCCATGCCCACCGCGTGCGCGATGGCATCGTCGGGCTCGTTGCCCAGGTTAATGTCGCGCATATAGGAACGCATGGCCGCCATCTTGCGCAGCACATCAGAGACGATGTCTACATCCCCGGCGGTGAACAGATTGGCCAGGTATTCGATGGGGATGCGTAGCTCTTCGATGGCCCCGAAGAGGTTTCCGGCGTCCTCGGCATCGTATCCGGTGTCGGCGACCACATCCACGACGGGCGAGAGCGGTGGAATGTACCAGACCATGGGCATGGTGCGGTATTCCGGATGTAAAGGGAGGGCGACTTCGTATTCTTTGATGAGCTTATAGATCGGGGAATTCTGTGCGCCCACAATCCAGTCATACGGGATGCCACCGGCCTCGGCGGCTTCCATGACCTCCGGATCGAACGGGTCCAGGATGAGCTCCCGTTGGGCCTCGTAGAGATCTTGCTCATTGGGTGTTGCGGCGGCCTCTGTCACCCGGTCGGCGTCATAGAAAACCAGACCGATATAACGTAGTCGACCCACACAGGTTTCGGCGCACACGGTGGGTTCGCCGTGTTCGATTCGGGGGTAACAGAACGTGCATTTCTCGGCTTTGCCGGTTTTGTGGTTGAAATAAATCTTCTTATACGGGCACCCGGAGATACAGAAGCGCCAGCCTCGGCACCGCTCTTGATCAACCAGCACGATCCCGTCTTCTTCGCGCTTATAGATTGCCCCGGAGGGGCACGACGCCGCACACGACGGGTTCAGACAGTGCTCGCAGATGCGAGGCAGATAGAACATAAAGGTATCTTCAAACTCAAGTTTTACCTTGTCTTCGATCCCTTTGATCATGGGGTCTTTATCTTTTTGTGCGTAGGTACCGCCCAGGTCGTCGTCCCAGTTGGCAGACCACTCGACCTGCATCCGTTCTCCGGTCAGCAACGATTTTGGTGGAGCGGTGGGGATGTGCTGTTGTTCCGGTGCATTGAGCAGATTGTCGTACTCATACGTCCAGGGTTCATAGTAGTCCTCAATACCGGGCAGCTTCGGATTGGAGAAGATACTGGTTAGCTTCTTGAGCTTGCCGCCGGCCTTGAGTTTAAGCTTGCCCCGCTTAGACAGGGCCCAGCCGCCCTGCCATTTCTCCTGGTCTTGGTAGCCGCGGGGGTAGCCTTGACCGGGGCGCGTTTCGACGTTGTTAAACCAGATGTATTCGGTGCCTTTGCGGTTGGTCCAGGCCTGCTTGCAGGTCACCGAACAGGTATGACATCCGATGCATTTGTCGAGATTCATCACCATTGCCATCTGCGCCATTACCCTCATTGTGTGTACCTCTCAATACTCGACATTCTGGTTGGTCCGACGACGGATAATCGTGACTTCATCGCGCTGATTGCCGGTCGGTCCGTAGTAGTTGAACGCAAAGGATAAGTTCGCGTAGCCGCCCACCAGGTGGGTGGGTTTGATCATGATTCTGGTCAGGGAGTTGTGGATGCCGCCGCGCTGCCCGGAGGTCTCCGAGAGCGGCGTGTTGACCGTGCGTTCCTGGGCGTGGTGCATAAATGCGGTGCCTTTGGGCATCCGGTGAGAGACGATGGCTCGGGCTGCAACCACGCCGTTGCGGTTGACCGCTTCGATCCAATCATTATCGCGAATGCCAACCGCTTCGGCGTCCTCAACGCTCATCCAAATGGTCTGGCCACCGCGCCCCAGAACCATCATGAAAAAGTTCTCCTGGTACATCGAGTGAATGGCCCACTTATTATGCGGGGTCAGATAGCGCACGGTGATACTGGTGCCATCCGTCTCGCCCAGGGCCGGCTCATCGAAGAGGGCGTTCATATCCAGCGGCGGCCGGAAGGTTGGCAGCGCATCCCCCATTTCAAGAAACCAGTCATGATCCAGATAGAACTGCATCCGACCGGTCAGCGTATGCCAGGGCTTGAGCCGTTCCACATTGATGGTGAACGGGGAGTACCGTCTGCCGCCGGATTCCGATCCAGACCACTCGGGTGAGGTGATCACCGGCACCGGGGCGGCTTTAGCTTCCTCAAAGGAAACCTGTTTGCCTGCGTGTTCGGCCGAGAGATCTCGCAGCTGTTGACCGGTGCGCCGTTCCAAGTGTTCAAACCCTTCGGTGGCCATCAGCCCGTTGGTGGTCCCGGATAAGCCAAGAATGTAATCGGCTGCCTGCAGGTCGGTTTTGATGAGCGGTTGGCCGGCCCCCACACCAGACCGGGCGGTCCCGTTGAGCGCTCGCAGCCGGTCGACGTGGTGGTCGACGTCGTAGGTAATCCCGCGGGTGGTCATGCCCCGTTGTTCCAGCAGCGGACCGATGGTGATGTATTTATCGTGGATGGCGGTGTAGTCGCGTTCAACCTCAATGAGCTTGGGCATGGTTTCGCCCGGGATCGGTTCGCATTCACCGAACTTCCAATCTCGTACCCGACCGTGAGGCGTGTTCAACGCATCGGGGGTATCGTGTTGGAGCGGTTGGGCAACGACGTCAGTGCGTGTGCCCAAATGCGTTTCGGCCAGCTCAGAAAATTTCTCGGCGATGGTCTCCCAAATTTGCCAGTCGGTGCGCGACTGCCAGGGCGTGGAAATCGCCGGGTTGAACGTGTTGACGAAAGGGTGCATATCGGTGGTCGACAGGTCGTGTTTTTCATACCAGGTGGCCGCCGGCAGGATGACATCGCTGTGCAGGGTGGTCGTGGTCATCCGAAAGTCCAAGGTCAGCAACAAATCGATCTTGCCGGTCGGTGCCTCCTCTCGCCAAGTGACATCACGTGGACGGAGGCCCTCGGGGGTTTCTTCGGCGCTGACGGTGTTGTCAACCCCGAGCAGGTGCTTGAAAAAGTATTGGTCGCCCTTCGCCGAGGAGCCCAGCGTGTTGGCCCGCCACATGGACCAGATGCGCGGATAATTATTTTCCGCATCCGGATCTTCGACGGCGAACTGCAACCGGTCTGCCTTGAGTTCATCGACGATGTGCTCGGCGGAGGTCTTCCCGGCGGCTTTGGCGTCATCGGCGAGGTCTAAGGGGTTGCGGTTAAAGGACGGGTAGAAGGGCTGCCATCCCAGGCGGGTCGACAGGGCGATGGCGTCGGCGCTGGTCATGCCGGCAAATTTTCCTTTGCCTGCGCGAGCGGCCAGCTTATCGGCACCAAACTGGTCGTAGCGCCACTGGTTGGTGTGGATATACCAGTAGGAGGTCTGGGTTTGTTGCCGTGGCGGTTGGGACCAGTCCAGCGCATTGGCCAGATGCAGCCAGCCGGTGAAAGGGCGGATTTTTTCTTGTCCGACGTAGTGCGCCCAGCCACCGCCGTTGACACCCTGGGTCCCGCACAGGGTGGTCAGTGTCAGGAAGGTCCGGTAGGTCTGATCGGAGTGGAACCAGTGGTTGGTACCGGCTCCCATAATGATCATGGACCGGCCTTTGGAATCTCGGGCGTTGGCTGCGAACTCGCGGGCGATCCGTGCGGCCGCCTCACCGGGGACACCGGTGATCCGTTCCTGCCAGGCCGGCGTGTTCGGGCTGGTGACGTCGTCCAGGCCGGTGGGCCAGGTGCCCGGGAGTCCGTCGCGGCCGACGCCGTACTCGGCCAGCAGCAGGTCAAAGACCGTGGTCACCTTTCGCCCATCGGGCAGGATGCGGTACGGTACGCCGCGCACGATGGTATCGATCTCGCCCTGGGCGGCGGTATCGAATCGGGGCAGGGCAATCTCGGCGGTGCCGTCTGCCCCGTCGAGCAGGCTCAGGGCGGGCTGGATATCGCCCAGATCAAGATTCCAGCGGCCTTCGCCATCGTCGCTAAAGCGGTGGCCCAAGGTCCCACCGGGCACCGCTGGTGTGTCGGTGACGGCGTCCCACAGTGCCGGTTTGAACACGGCGTGCGCGGTGGTCGATTCTGCGGAGATGGTCTCGGGGAGGTCGGTGGCTACAATGAATTTGCCTGGGCTATACGGGCCGGAAGCATCCTCGGTGAGTTCGACGAGAAATGGCAGGTCAGTGTATTTTTTGACGTAGCCGTCGAAGTATTCGGTGGTGTTGTCCACGAAGAATTCTTTGAGGATGACATGCCCCATGGACATTGCTAGTGCGCCGTCAGTACCAGTGGCCGGTGCTAGCCACTCATCCGCGAATTTCACGTTTTCGGCGTAGTCGGGGCTGACCGCAATGACTTTCTGACCGCGGTAGCGGGCCTCGGCCATCCAGTGAGCATCCGGAGTGCGGGTCAGCGGAACGTTGGATCCCCACATCATCAGGTAACTGGCGTTGAACCAGTCTCCAGACTCGGGAACATCGGTTTGGTCACCGAACATTTGCGGTGATGCCGGTGGGAGGTCGGCGTACCAATCGTAAAAGGACAGCATGCCACCGCCGATGAGCTGGTGGAAGCGGGCGCCGGAAGAGAACGACACCGGACTCATCGCCGGAATGGGTGAAAACCCCGTGGTCCGATCCGGGCCCAAATACTTCACGGTATACACATAAGCGGCCGCGACCAACTCCGTGACCTCGGGCCAAGTGGCCCGGACCAATCCGCCCTTCCCTCGCACCGATTTGTACCGGCGGGCTTTCTTGGGATCCTCCACAATGGATTTCCAGGCGAGCACCGGATCGCCGAGCTCGGCTTTGGCTTGTTGAAACATTTGCAACAGTGCCCCGCGCACGTAGGGGTAGCGCACACGGGTCGGAGAATAGGTATACCAACTGAACGAGGCTCCGCGTGGGCACCCGCGTGGCTCGTATTCGGGCATATCGGGTCCGGCCGAGGGATAATCGGTCGCTTGGGCTTCCCACGTGATGAGCCCATCTTTCACATAGACATGCCACGAGCAGGAGCCGGTGCAGTTGACCCCGTGAGTAGAACGAACGACCTTGTCGTGTGCCCAGCGGTTGCGGTAGAAGGAGTCGCCATGTCTGCCACCCTGATAATGGACTTCTCGGTTGTCCGCGCTAATGGCAGCTTTGCGGCTAAAGAATTTGCGCACTCCCACCAGGGCATCCATCGCTGCGTTGTCGATACCTGCAGCCTGGTTTTGAGAGTCGGACCGCTTGTCAATGGTCATCTCGTACTCCTTTGTACTTCGGAATCAGCGGAGGTCGTTTTTCGCATACTGCGGGCAAGCCAGAGGGTGATCAGTCCCGCGATCAAGGTGGCTACAGCGAGTAGCAGCAGTCCCCAGCGATATTCTTGGGTTGCTGCCCACAGGGCGCCGAGCAGCAGCGGTGGGATAAAGCCACCGAGACCGCCGGCGGCACCCACGAAACCGGTGATGGAGCCAACCTGTCGTGGATCTGACACCTGTGCCACCAGCGCGAAGACCGCTCCGGAGCCTAATCCCAGCCCAACAGACATCGATAAGAACGCCACCGTGCCCAGACCTTCCAGCCTGGGAGAGGAGGCCAACGACACTGCGCACAGCAGCACCAACGTGTAGCTGGCTAGCAGAGTGATGATGGCGCCGAGCTTATCGGAGAGTATCCCGCCGATTGGGCGCAGCAGGACGGCAACAACGACGAAGCCGGCCATGCGCAGCGCAGCATCACCGGCTTCCAAGCCATAGGCATTCATCAGATACGTCGGCAAATAGACTGAGAACGCTACATAGCCCCCGAAAGATAACGCATAGAGGTAGCACGCCTGCCAGGTGAAAGGCTGTTTGATCACCCCGGTCAGTCGACGGGCCAACTTCTGCTCGCTAGGACGCCAGTCCGGGTGGTTCTTCATGAGTGCCAGCGCAACCAGCGCGTACACCAGTAGGGCCACGGACGTCACAATGAATGGTAACGCCGTGGCCTGTTCAAACAGCGGCACCGTGGTGAACGCGGCGATGGCGGTCCCGCCCATGCCGGTACCGTAGATGCCAATGGCTGTTCCGCGGTGTTCTTTTGGGAACCAGGAGTTCACGTAGGGGACCCCGATGGCGAACGAGGTGCCAGCGATGCCCAGTACGAACCCGCCGACGAGTAAAGTGGCGTAATTGTACTGACCTATTAGACCCAAAAAGAGCACCGGAACGATGGTCAGCAGTGAGATGGTTGGCATCATCAGCCGCCCACCGAAGCGATCGGTCAGAGCACCAATGACGATGCGTCCGAGTGAACCGACCAATACCGGGATCGCCACCATCAGCGAGGCATCTTCTACAGTCTGGTCAGCGACGAATATTGGACCTAATGGACTCAATAGTGACCAGGCCCAAAAGTTCACGGCGAAGCCGAGAGTGGCCATAGCCAGCGCAGTATTGCGCTGGGCTCTCGTCGCTGTTGGTGTGGTGTCCATCATTGCCCTGCCTGTCCACAGAGGTTCCTGGGTTCCGGCCATGCGCTAATGTGATCAAGCTAACACACTTGGGGCTGCTTTCCCAGGGAGCGTGCTCAACAGCATTCCAGATCACTCTCGAATGATCGGCGGTCATCTGAGCGATGTGCATCTGGTGGTGCTCGGCTAGGATGTGCACCATGATTGAGGAGCGCACAGTTCACGCCATCGTGCTGACCGGTGGCCGGTCATCACGGATGGGCGGTCGGCATAAGCCGGGTATTGTGCTGGACGGACGCAGCGTCATCGATCGCACTGTTTCTGCACTCTGGTCTGCTGCGCCATCAGCCCAGGTGATCATCGCTGGTTCTGACGCCGGGCTGTCCCCGAGGCTGCGCAACAGGGTCACCGTGGTGCGAGAAGCCCCGCCGTTTTCTGGCCCGGCGGCCGGTGTGGCAGCGGCACTTGAGGCGATACCACCCACCGAAGGAGTAGTGCTCCTGCTGGGTGGCGACACCCCCTTCCTATCTGCCACCACACTCACGAGCCTTCTGACCGCGGCACTGGCCGGTGCTCCAGTAGCCAGCTGTCTCGATTCCACCGGACACCTGCAGTATCTTTGTGCAGCATGGCAACAACAGGTGTTGCGCACACAGGTAGAGCGCATTGAGGACCCCGCGGGCGTGCCGCTGAGGGCGCTTTTTGCCGGGCTGTCCCCGCAACTGGTTGACTGCGACCCCGATGAACTGCGCGATATCGACACCCCCGAAGATCTCGCCAGGGCTGTGACCACCTCTGACGGCCGGCCAGTGCCGCAGACGCTGCTGACCGCCGTCGAAAATTTCATCGAAGAATACGAAGGTCACCCGCAAGCAGAGCTGAGCCCCCGGCAGACCGCGGAAATTTTGGATTTTGCTCGACAGGTGAAGTATTCGACTTCCGCAGCGAATCCGGTTGTCGCGGCATTCTTGGCCGGCCAGCTGGCCGGCTCGCAGGGGGCTGCTTCAGTCGCGGCTGCGCTGCGGGCGGTGCTCGGTCTCGTTGGCCCCGCCGGACAGACCGGGGTCGCGCAAGAGTCGGTCGACCATAAGACAGGCGGCATGGACGTCGGCGGCCCGCCCGGTGGCGAACACGAGCCCGGCTAAATACATGGCGACGGGACCGGCTGACCGCACCAGTGCGGCAGAAGTTTGCGCGGCTTCCGACAACACGATGCGCACGTCGCGCTCTTCTAAAGGCTCCAACTCAAGCGCCTCGGCAGTCTGTTGAGCCCAGTCGGTCAGTTCCTGCAGCGCGGCGGCTTCGTAGCGTTTAGCCATAGGAACAGTTTAGCTAGGGCTCGAGTGCCAAACCAGGTGTGGGCAACCGAATTAGGCGGCGTCTAGGCGGCTGACCATCCACCATCACTGGGGATGATCGCCCCATTCACATTTGATGCCTCATCGGACAGCAAGAAAATTACCAGCTGCGCAACTTCCTCCGGCTGGGCCGTTCGCACCGCAGTGGTATGCACCGGCCCGGTTGCCGCCATGGCACCGGCATCGTAGGTGGATGGTTCAAACGCTGACATCACATTTGTGTCCACGCCACCTGGTGCAATCGCATTGACGCGCAGATTATCTTTGGCGTGGACATAGGCGGTATTGCGAGTCAGGCCAACGACGGCGTGCTTAGACGCAGTATAAGCCGCACCAGCTGCCGCGCCACGGATCCCGGCCGCGGAGGTCATATTCACGATGGAACCACCCTGACTTTCTAGCATGTGCGGCACCACGGCACGGGTGAATTTAAACACCGAATCAACATTGACTCGCATGACCCGCTGCCACGCCTCATCGGTGGTTCGAACAGCAGGAGCAAAATTATCCATGATGCCCGCATTATTGACCAGACCACGAAGTGTGCCCGCGTTAAGCGCGACCTCTACGGTGGCATCGACGCAGTCCTGGTCTGAGACATCACCCACCGACACGGTGGCTGCACCACCGGCATCGCTGATCATTTTGACGGTCTCAGCTGCGCCGTCCTCAGATAGATCTTGCACGATCACGTGTGCCCCAAGACTTGCAGCGAGCGTTGCGGTCGCGCGACCGATGCCAGAGCCAGCACCCGTCACAATAATTACTCGATTATTTACCGTCAGGGCCATGACCACTCCATTCATTATGTTGCGCAACGCATTGCTGCACCGATCACCAGCCTAAGAACCTGCTGTTGGAAACACAATAGAACCGGTCCCGTTGATAACGAGTCTGAACGCTATTGATGATGACTTCTTCTATTGCAATAACCTGGGAATCGACATCAGCAGGCAGAAAATCTCAGGGTTCAGGCTGACGCAGTATTGGACCGCCATGTACCTACGCGTTGAGATAGCATCAACACCCTGATGAGAGGCTAGATAAGAATGGCTGACGACACATCCAACACAGACAGAACACGGTGAAGTATGTCGAATTTCGAACAGATCCAAAGCACCGCGACGCCGGTGAACATCCAGTTGCGCTGGTCTGATCAAGACGTCAACGGGCACATCAACAACGTCCGTATTCTGACATTGATCGAAGAAGCTCGTATCCGCGTTACACAGCAGTGGACGGCAACCACACCGGGCAGCAGTGGTCCTAAACGTGTGGTTCGAGCCTTGAACACGAGTTTTGAGCAAGAAGTGCATTACGGTAAAGACACCACGGTCTGGGTGTGGATCCCGCGGATCGGAAACTCATCATTTGTCTTTGGACATTTGCTGACCCAAGACGGAGAACCCTGCGTCTACACCGAAGCCACCATGGTCATCGTCGATGCGGATACCGGTGTACCAAAGGCACACGATGATGCCACACGCCGAGCTTTGGAACTGCACGCGGGACCGGCTTATTCGGCACATGCAGCATGAGATTTTTGCCAATGAGGAACTAGGTAAACAGTACGGACTGCGTGATACATGCCCGAAGCTTTGGACTGGAACACGTGCATCCGGTCCGTAGCGATCACTGGGACCAGGCTGAATTTCCATAGAGACGTTGCCAGCGCTTCGCGAACATGGCGTTGTCGGTAGCCTGGTTCAAGGCTATGGTCCCCTTTGGTGTTCTCCACGAGTGGCCGGCATAGTAGCGCCCGAATTGGGGCGCCCCGGTGGTTCGATTTCTACCTTCCTCGGGAGTCCACGCGAACTTTGCCATGGGGTCTGTCTATCTGCTGACCTAACCGATATGGAAGTCATCTCAACTTACGACGGCCTTGACTCCATGCAGGCTTTGATTGTTGGTCGTGCAATCACCGGAAAGTCCGTTTTCACCACCCATGGCTGATGGCTAGCGAGAGGACCAGGCTTTGCCCATGGCCACGATGATTCGTTCGAGTCGTTCCGTTGAGGTTCCCATATTGAGACGGACTCGACCTGCCCCGACCGTCCCAAAACTATTGCCCGGACTGAGAGCAACGCGTGCTTCACGCAGGAAGAAGTCTGCGGGTTCTTCGGTGAGGTCGGTGTCCCGGAAATCCAGCCAGGCTAAGAAACTGGCTTTAGGTGGATGAAATGTCACTCCGGGTAGGTGTTCTGCAAGTAGCTCTGTGAGGAGTTCGGTCTGTGACTGGAAGTGGGAACGTACCGTGTCCAGCCAATCTCGAGAGCGGCTAAATGCGGCTTCGGTTGCCAAAATACCCCAGAATCCCGCATCGGTCAGTGTTGTTTTTGGGTCCAGAGCTTGTGGCCAGGGCCCGGTAGCTGAGCGCACGGCAATACCGCATTTTAGGCCCGCAAAATTCCAGGATTTTGTCGCTGTATGTAACGCAATCCCGGTTTTTCGGGCGGCATCGGACACGGTGAGCCAGGGAGCATAGTCAACACCGTGATACACCAGTGGTGCATGAATCTCATCAGAGAGTACGACGGCGTCGTAACGTTCGGCCAGCTGAGCCAACGCGTTGAGCTCGTGTTTGGAAAATACGCGGCCCAGCGGGTTATGCGGATTACACAGCAAGATGACCTTCGTCCCGGCCTGGAGCCCGGCTTCGATGCCCGCCAGATCGAAGAAACCACCGTGAGCGAGATCGGTCAACGGTACTTCTAACGGCTGTACACCGCTGCCAGCTAACCAATCATAAAACCGGTTATATACCGGTGGCATGATCATCACTTTGCGGTCTGGTCCGGCATATTCGCGCATCAACTTCGCTGCCGCCGTGGCGGCATCCACATGGATGGTGACATGCTCCGGGTCAACTATCCAATCCCAGTAGTCTTGGGCAAAGGCGCAAAACGCAGCAGTGACACTTTCTCCTGAGCCCGGATAGCCCGCGTCGTGGCGGGCGAGTGCTGCTTGGAGCGTTTCTGTTATCGCCGGTGCGAGGTGCACATCCATCTCCGCGACCCATGCTGGCAGCACATCGGGATCGACATTGGTCCACTTGAGACTCACCCGACCGCGCAGATGTTCATCTGATATATCAAAGAGTTCGGCAGCTGTTCGATGTGATGTATTCGTCATAGGGCTAACGATAGATGTGAAGTCCAAAGAACACCAGAGATTTTTGAGAAAAGGCTATGGCTCTCCGGCAGAGCGCCAATTTCATTGGTCGTATGACGTAACAAGCTGCAATGAAAAGGTCGTTAGCTGGTCGATTTCTGTGCGGCTTCTTGACGGGTGACCATTGCCTGAATCCACTCTGGAGCATACGGCGAAGTGCAGTTTGGGGGAGTGGGATAGTCTTTCAATACTTCGAGGCGTTCTCCGATTGCTAAGGCTCTGGTCCGGTGCTGCGGATGATGAATACCAATGTTCGCCAGGCATTCGTTCATCGCCCACTGCAGTCTGTCGGGTGCAGCTTGCATTTGGCTTTCGATCACATCCAGCAGCGCTTCGAGATCCAGCCTGCCGGCGTCTTTGGCCACAGCATGACTGGTCAAAGCCCAACCTGCGCTGGCAACGACGTCATCGGCGTCGTGCATCCACGTTTCTCGCAGGGTTTCAGACTGCGGATGCTTTTTCAGAATGTAGCTGACAAACCACTCGTGGACCTTCGGCACTTGGGTCTCACGCAGCATCGAATCGAGCTGTGTGGTCGTGTACTTTTTCGGACTGCTGATCAATAACGCAACCAAACGTGCCTGCGTATCTGCGGTGGCCCAGAGTTCTGCAGCAAATTCATGTTGAGTTTTCAACCGTTTCGCGATGGCCCGGAGCTTGGTGAGGTTCACACCGATGTCATTGCCCCGACGTTCGTTCACGGCACGGGCTTTGGGGTCTTCAAGTGCCGCCAGTTCGGTGAGTACGTCATCCACGCTGACTTTCGGTGGTGGGGTGCGGGTAGCCATGGTGTCCTTCCAAAAGCATGCAGGTCCAAGACTAGCTCTTGGGCGCTTTTCATGGTGGTTAGAATGCTGGCGGGAAATGCGTGTGCCGTGAGTGGAGAAATTCGTTGACCACGGCCGCACCGAGATCTTGTGTATCTGGTGCCACGACTTTACCGTCTGCCCGGTGAGCCATGGCATCCAAAAACTGTTTGAGTCCCGGGTCGTCTCCCAGTCGGAAAAAGGTGACCTCTGCGTGAAGTCGGCCCACTTTGTCGAGTTCAGTCACGGTGGCGTAGAGCGTTTCAGGCATGGGCGGGTAGGCGAATACCGATTCGCCGTGTGACATGAGGTGGGCGGTGGGTTCGCCGTCGGTGACGATCAGTAGCACCGGGCGCATGGATGGGTGTTTGCGGAAGAATCGGGTGGCAAGTAGCAGGGCGTGGTGCAGGTTGGTGCCCTGTTCATACATTGGTGCCATGACTGTCAGGTCTTCGAGTTGGACCTGGCTGGCGTAGCGGCCGAAGTTGATCAGCTGCAGTTCATCGCCCCGGAACCTGGTGGATATCAGTTGATGCAACGCTAACGCCGTGCGCTTCATGGGCACCCAGCGGCCTTCGGCGGCCATGGAGAATGAGGTGTCCACCAGCAGGGCTACCGCAGCCTGACTGCGTGCCTCGGTTTCCTGGATTTCGACGTCCTCGACTTGCAGCCGCAGCCCGGTGCGAGGATCGTGACCCTCCGACACGGTTCGGGTGATGGCATTGGTGATCGTGCGGGTGACGTTCCACGGCTCAGTGTCACCGAATTGCCAGGTGCGGGTGGCTCCGGTGAGTTCGCCGGCCGCCCCGGCATGGCGGGTGTCGCGTTGTCCTTGACGATCGGAGAGCCGCCCGGCGTCTTGCAACAGCGTTTTGCCCAGTCGGCGGATGGCCTGCGGGGAGAGCCGGAGGTCGCCGGTGGAACCGCGGCTGAGCAGACCCGAGCCGCGTAGAGCTTGTTCAAGTTCGGCCAGCGTGCGGGCTGAGACAGCGGCATCATCGCCGAGCTGGCGGCCGAGTTTCTCTACATCAATATCAGATAGTGCTGAACCGGCGTAGGACTGGGAGAGTTGCTCTGCGAGGGTATCGAGGTCGGCTAGATCCTGCAGCACACCGGTACCATCACCGAGACCTAAGCCGTGTTCGCCCTCAAATTGTTCGGATCCAGTCCAGTTCTCTCCGGGTCGCAGGGCCTGCAGATTCGTATCAAGTTGGTTCAGCTGATCCAGCAGGTCCGGGGAACCGAATGCCTGACTGGAGAGTTCCATCAATTCAGCACGTTGTTCGGGAGTCATGGAGGCCAGCATCCGTTGAGCGGCCGCAGCGCGTTGGGCTAACGTGTCGATCAGCTCTTCGATATTCTGTGGATTCTCCGGAAATTGGTCGCCGTGCTGAGCCATGAATTTGTCGAAATCTTCTTGCGTATCTTCGCCGCGAGCATGTTTATCTAACAGTTCGTTCAGGTCATGGAGCATCGCGGAGATGGCCACACGGTCTTGATCGGTAGCCCCCTGAAGTGCTTCTTTCATACCTGCAAACCGCTGGTCCAGCATCTCGCGGCCCAGGAGATCCTTGATTTTCTCATAGTTCTCGCGGGCCGTGGTGGATTGCCAATCGTAATCGGATAGCTCGGTGACGGCAGCAGCAGGCGAGTCGGGCAGGTTCAACAGTTGCATTTCCCGAAAGTCCCGGTCCATATCATCCATGCGGATATCACGGGCCAGCTGCTTGCGTTCTTCCAGAACCGCTTCGTCCAATAACTTTCGAACTTGCTCCAACGTGCCGTCCAGGCGGTGGCGTTGCAATAGATCACGACGCCGCTGCTGTACCCGTCCGGCCAGTTCATCCAGTCCCGTCATATCCCGTCCGCCGCGCTGCAAATACTCGCGCATGGCCTGTTCTGGCGAATACCCGGCCATCACTTCCTCAGCAATCTCTTCGAGCGCATCGGTGAGATCCAGCGGCGGTGCCAACGGGTCAGGGCCACCCGTGTAGCGGCCGTATCGTGCTGACTTTCCGTGGCGCATTACGCCTCCTTAGCCGTAAACGGTTTGCCCGTCTGCGGACTCTTTCGATAATTCTTGTGCCAGATACAATCCCTCGAGCGCCAACTCGATTGCGCCGGCTCGAAGCCCCGGGGTCGAATCAGCATCTAACCGGGAGGCGAGCTCATCATAGATCTTTAGTTCTGTGGGCTCTGGCAGCTCGGCCAAAAACTCTGCTGCGGTGACGTGCTCACCGGTAGTAATGGTGCGGCTCCCATCGAAGGCCTCGACTAGCGGAGCGAAATCCACCCCACCGAAGTGTGCTCGGGCCGCCTGGGCGATCGAAGTTCGCAGCAGGTGCTGCAGGATCTGGTCTTCGCGACCTTCTTCCCCGGATTCGAACTCGATTTTCCCACCCAGCACTTCAACGGCGGTCTCCACGTCAATCAGCCGGGCCACGGCGTCTTCACCGCGGACGGTTGCACGGTGTCGTGCGGCGGCTGCGATCGTCTCGGCCCCGGCAATCGAAAAGCGTGCCGAAACCCCAGAGGCCTGATTGACCGCAGGAGAATTCCGCAGTGCCCGTGTAAACCGTGCCAGGATCTCCAGCAGGACATCTGGTACGTGAGCGGTCAGGGTGGCTTCCTGCCGAGTCACCGCAATCTCATCAGCAATCTCGACGGGATAGTGAGTACGGATCTCCGCCCCGAACCGGTCTTTGAGCGGTGTGATGATCCGCCCGCGGTTGGTGTAATCTTCGGGGTTTGCGCTGGCCACCATCAGAACATCCAGCGGCAGTCGCAGCACATAGCCGCGCACTTGAATGTCACGCTCTTCCATCACATTCAACAGGGCTACTTGAATACGCTCGGCTAAGTCAGGCAGCTCATTAAGCGCCACGATTCCACGATTGGCGCGTGGCACGAGTCCGTAGTGGATCGTCTCCGGGTCTCCCAATCGTCGGCCTTCGGCCACCCGCACCGGATCCACATCGCCAATCAGATCGGCTACCGAGGTGTCGGGCGTGGAGAGTTTTTCCACGTACCGTTCGTCCCGATGCAACCAGGTCACCGGCAGGTCATCGCCTGTTTCTTTGGCTCGACGCTGCGATTCCGTGGTGATGGGTGCATAAGGATGCTCGTTCAGTTCAGAACCAGCGATCACCGGTGTCCACTCATCAAGGAGCCCGGCCAAGGTACGTAGCAGCCGCGTCTTGCCTTGCCCACGTTCCCCAAGAAGCACGATGTCATGACCAGCGATCAAGGCGCGCTCTAGCTGCGGGAGCACCGTGCGCTCAAAGCCGTGCAGGCCGGGCCACGGATTGTCACCGGCCGCCAAAGCAACCAGCAGGTTATCCCGCAGCTCGTCGCGCAGCGACTTCTGGACGTGCCCAGAAGCCCGTAATTGTGCCAAAGTATTGATGTCAGGAGAAGTAGTCACACCTTCACGCTAGTCTGGTCCGCCACCGGTGTCGAGGGATCGGGGTGCAGCCTGGTTCGGTAGGCTGGCAGTGATGAACCCCAAAAATGCGACACAGCCCACCATGATTCTGCTGGTGCGACACGGCCAAACCCCCACGACTGGGAAAGTTCTGCCCGGTCGAGCCGCAGGCCTGTACCTGAGCGAGCACGGCCGGGAACAGGCAGAACGGGTGGCGCAACGACTGTCCGCCCTGCCGGTCACGGCCATCTATGCTTCACCGCTGGAACGCACCATGCAGACCGCTGGCCCCACGGCCGAACAGACTGGGCTGCGTGTTGTTGAAGAACCCGGACTTCTGGAAGGCGATTTTGGGGATTGGACTGGGGTACAACTGGCCGACCTGATGAAACTTCCCGAATGGAAAACCGTGCAACAACGGCCAGATACGTTCCGCTTTCCGAACGGCGAGAGCTTTGCAGAAATACGAGACCGGATGGCTGCCACCCTGGCGAAGCTGGGCGACAAGCATCCTGGCGGCACGGTGCTGTGTTTCTCGCATGCTGATCCCATTCGGATTGCGGTTTCCGATGCGTTGGGTGCCGCCCTGCGAGTTTTTCAGCGAATTAGCATAGCTCCGTGTTCGGTCTCAGCAATCGCCTATGCAGCCGATCCGACCGAGCGCACTCCCATGGTGCTCACCGTAAACTCGACCTTAGAATCACTGGCCGAACTGCGAGCCTCCTAGAAAGGCAACCACGATGACGCAGGATCCAGCAGTACCAACGCCCGATCATCAGGCGCGCTTGGACAAAGCTGTACTGCGTTGTGGTCAGATCGAACTGCTGGGGCAGCTGGCGAACAGTAGCAATGAGACGTTCCTGATCGAGGTGACCCACGGCGATGAGCAGCGTTGGGCCATCTATAAGCCCGAACTGGGGGAGCGCCCGCTGCGAGATTTTCCACCAGGATTACACCAACGAGAACGAGCAGCATACCTGCTCAGTGAAGCGCTGGGCTGGCAGATCGTGCCGCCGACGATCATCCGCGAGGATGGCCCTTTTGGTATCGGCTCGCTGCAGTTATTTGTCGATCACAATCCCGCTGAGCACTACTTCACCCTCCTGGAACACAAACCGGACACCCATGGTCAGCTGCGTCGTCTGGCGTTATTTGATCTGCTCATCAATAACGCGGACCGCAAGGCGGGCCACGTGCTGGCTGACAGTCTGGGAAGGCTATGGGGCATTGACCACGGCCTGTGCTTTGCGGCACCGCTGAAACTCCGCACGGTCATCTGGGATTTTGCTGGCGAACGGATTGCCCCGGAACTACTTGACGACATCGCTCCGCTGCTCAACGATATGCCCGAGAACGTCGCAGCACAGTTGCGCTGGCAAGAAACGGCGGCGCTGCAAGATCGGGTCGGCGAGCTGCTATCCGCCCGGCAATACCCAGAGGACCCGACCGGTATGCGGTTTCCTTGGCCACTTGTATAGCTGAGTGGGCTGACTCCGTGCTCTCACGGTTCGTGGAACCTTACGTATGGATGGTTGCAGGATCTGGTTGCATGGGCTGATACCGAACAACGAAGAACCCGCGCCACCGATCTGTTTGACGGTGCCGGGTGACCTGAAAAGGAAACTCCGACCGCTTGAACCCATCAACTCGGCTCAGGAGTGCCGCGGAGTCATGATTCGGAGAGGCTTGGAATGGTTCATTCGGGTCATAAATATAGAACTCTACGTGTCCTGAAGCCGCCGTGCGGTAACCGTAGCAGACGACTTGATGATTAGCGCCCTGAGCTTTCAACCTCATACTGGTGGCCTTAATAAGCCCCAGCGCAACTGGTTGTCCCCGATTCAGTGACGCGATTACCTTCTTTTCCTCGGCCGTGGTCTTTGCGATTAACGTGGTCGTTGTCTGGCCGCTCCAGCGCAGATACCGCACGCCGTCGTATACTCCACGGACTCTGGTCAACATGCTGTGCAATTGCCGAGCGTAAATATAGTCTGCCAGTGGGTGGCCATCCGGTGGGACGCCTGAAGGCGAAAAATCGGTTGATGACAGGGAGGGGACACGGGCCCCGAGATGGTAAAAGTCCAGTGAAGCGAAGGCCATCCCACCGCACCGGCCACGTGTCGATATCTCATATTTGCGTCCGACCAGCGGTGGAAGCCGGCCGCTCCAGATGTGGTTGACAAAGACATTGGGGAACCGAAATGCATAGCGTTCCGGTCGGTAGTCTGTCATGACCGGTTGTTCACTGGTTGGTTGTGCGTGCACCGGTCGTTTGAGGTGGTGTTGGTGTCGTTCGGCTCTATCGTCGGAAGCCGCCGGTGAGTGCGACATCATGCAGCTCCCTCCGTTGAATATGTGGCTCGATCCTACCGCGTCTTCGCGGGGAGGTTAAAGCCATCGGCCCCGATGCCAGAACAGACTGGGCTTTTCAGACGGGCAGCGCGGTGGCAGGATATGGGGTGGAATGCGTTGCGTCACGAGTCATCATCAATGCCGTTGAGGTGAGGTGCCATGGGGTCGTCACAACAGACTGCCGTAAAAACTTTATTGCAGCGTTTCGGTACGACGTTTGTGGAACAGGCCGAAATCCCATTGAAGGATACGCCGTCTCCGTTATACCGTCTGCTGGTGCTGTCGACGTTGTTATCGGCGCGGATCAGCTCCGACATTGCCGTAGCTGCCGCGCAGGAACTGTCGACTGCTGGGTTTCGGACGCCACAGCGGATGGCCGAGTCGACGTGGCAACAGCGAGTTGATGCTTTGGGCCGTGCTCACTATCGCAGATTCGACGAGAGTACTGCGACGACGTTGGGAGAAGGCGCGCAATTGCTCCTGGACGAGTACCAGGGTGACCTGCGCAAACTCCGGGATGCCGCTGATAGTACACGTCAGGTGTCTCAACGTCTCCAGGATTTCCCTGGGATTGGGCCCACCGGTGCGGCCATATTCCTTCGAGAGGTTCAGGGTATCTGGCCGGTGGTCGGCCCCTACTTCGACAAAAAGGCCATGGAGGGCGCCAAGCGGGTGGGTTTGCCTACTGAGGCCGACAGGCTGGCTGAGCTGGTCACGATGGCTGATCGTCCGCGTTTGGCCGCCGGCCTTGTCCGTGTTGCGTTAGATAAATCCGATGAGAACCCACTGGGGTAGTGGCCCTGGAGGTTTATCGGTTCACCAGCACTGCATAGCAAGCTAGGGCTCGCGCTGCGGCGACAAAGCGTGTGCTGGTTATAGCACACCGCCTGCGAACCGTGGGGTTCGCAGGCGGTGTGTCACCGTACCCTGATCACGTGGAACGTGTCAGAGCCTTAGAGCTGGTTGCCGAGTTTGAACTCGCCTTTTTTCCAGTCTGGCATTTCTTCTTCGTCGTCTGCACGAGTGTAGGAGAAACCGTCGGCACCGATGGTGACGTCCATTTCTTTGTCGTCAGTGCGTTCAACGAGTTCTTTTGGATTGCCGTCCAGGTCCAGGACTAAGGAAGCATCGGTGTACCAGGATGGTACAACCGGGGTGCCCCACCAGTCGCGGCGCTGGTTGTCGTGCACGTCCCAAGAAACCACTGGGTTGTCCGGGTCACCGGTCCAGTAGTCCTGCGTGTAAATTTCTACGCGGTGGCCGTCTGGGTCCCGCAGATAGAGGTAAAACGCGTTGGATACACCGTGGCGGCCTGGTCCACGTTCGATCGCATCGGAACGACGCAGGGCACCCAGGCGGTCACAGATTGCCAGGATGTTGTGTTTTTCGTGGGTGGCAAAGGCTACGTGGTGCATGCGTGGGCCATCGCCACCGGTCATCGCGGTGTCGTGGACGGTTGGTTTACGACGCATCCAGGCGGCGAAGACGGTGCCGTCGCCATCCGAGATTTCTTCGGTGACGCGGAAGCCCAGGTCCTGCATGTAGCGGGCGGCGCGTGGGACATCCGGGGTGACCTGGTTGAAGTGATCCAGGCGTACCAGGGCACCTGGTACGTGGAGGTCGTAGCGCCAGGCGAGGCGTTCCACATGGTCGACGTCGTAGAAAAATTCGTAGGGGAATCCCAGTGGGTCTTCAACGCGAACCGAGTCGCCGATACCCTTGACGAAGCCGTCTTTGCGGCGTTCGGTGCGGCAGCCCAGTTCTTTGTAGAAGGCTTCCGCAGCATCGACGTCTTCTGGCGAGCGGACCCGGTAGGAAAACACGCTAACCGCCGCGGTAGGGCCCTGTGTCAGGACGAGGTTGTGGTGGATGAACTCTTCTGACGAGCGCAGGTAGACTTCATTTTCATCCTCGTAGGAGACGTGCAGTCCTAGGACATCTACATAGAATTTGCGGGATGCTGCCAGGTCGGTGACCTGGAGTCCCATGTAGGCGACACGCAGCACATCTGGTGCTGGTGCCTGTGGGGTTGGGATGGGGTTCTCGGTGTTGATTGGCGCGTCCTGGGACACGTGGAAACCCGAACTGGTCTTGGTGCGGACGTTTTTATCAATCTTCATGGTGTTCCTTCGGTTATGGTTCCAACCAGGTTTTACTGTTTGCCAAACACAGGGTTGTGGACTTCGCCCAGGTTGATGTGCACTGCCTGCTGATCGGTGTAGAAGTCGATCGAGCGGTAGCCACCTTCTTGGCCAAGTCCGGATGCCTTGACACCACCGAATGGGGTGCGGAGGTCGCGAACGTTATTGGAGTTCAGCCAGACCATGCCGGCGTCAATGTTCTGTGCAAAGTTGTGGGAGCGCTGTAGGTCGTTGGTCCACACGTAGGCGGCCAGACCGTAGTCGGTGTTGTTGGCCAGTTCGAGGGCTTCCTCGTCGGTGTCGAACGGGGTGATGGCAACGACCGGGCCAAAGATTTCTTCCTGGAAGATGCGGGCATCTGGTGCCACGTCGGCGAAGACGGTTGGCTGCAGGAAGTTTCCTTCTGGGAATTCAGCCGGACGGTCGCCACCGGCGACCAGGCGGGCTTCTTCTTTACCGATCTGGACGTAGGACCAGACTTTGTCGAAGTGTTCTGGGTGGACCAGGGCACCGACTTCGGTCTTGGGATCGTTTGGCATACCCACTTTGACGTTGGCGGCCTGGGCTGCGTAGCGTTCGACGAATTCGTCGTAGATGCTGCGCTGCACCAGGATGCGTGAGCCAGCGGTGCAACGTTCACCGTTGAGGGAGAACACGCCGAAAACGGTGGCGTCGATGGCGGTGTCCAGGTCGGCGTCTTCAAAGACGATGGCTGGGGATTTGCCACCCAGTTCCATGGACAGGCTCTTCAGGTATGGGGCGGCGTTGGCCGAAATGATCTGTCCGGTCAGGGATTCACCGGTAAAGGAGATCATGGGGACGTCTGGGTGTTTGACCAGGGAGTCGCCGGCGAAGCCTTCTTCACCGTAGCCGTGCACCATGTTGAATACACCGGTTGGGAGACCGGCTTCTTCGAAGATGCCGGGCCACAGGCCTGCCGACAGCGGGGTGAATTCGGCTGGTTTCAGCACAACCGTGTTCCCGGTGGCCAATGCGGGGCCCAGTTTCCAGGATTCCAGCATGAACGGGGTGTTCCACGGGGTGATCAGACCGGCAACACCGATGGGTTTGCGGTTGACGTAGTTGATCTGGCGGCCCGGGACTTTGAAGGCGTTATCGTGCTGGGCAACGATCAGGTCGGCGAAGAACCGGAAGTTTTCGGCTGCTCGGCGTGCCTGGCCGAGGGTCTGGGAGATTGGTAGGCCCGAGTCCCAGGTTTCCATTTCGGCGAGTTCTTGCTGACGGGTTTCTACGACGTCAGCAATCTTGTGCATAATACGGGAGCGTTCGCGCGGCAGCATGGTGGACCATGGGCCGTTGTCGAATGCATCTTTAGCGGCCTTGACGGCGGCGTCGATGTCAGCGACTTTACCGGAGGCAGCTTGAATATAGGTTTCGTTGGTGACCGGGTTGATGACGCCGAAGGTGTCGCCGTCAAGAGAGTCGACGAATTCTCCGTTGATGTAGTGACGGATTTGATCGGGCATGTTAGCTGGTTTGCCGTTTGTCATGTCGTCCTTTCGAATATTGTTATAAATCTTTGGTCGCGGATTGTGCGTGGTGGTTGAGGTAGGCGTTCAGGGCGTTGAGCCGGTGTTCGCGTGCTGCCGCTTCGATAACCGCAAATGCGGCGCCGTCGGCGATTAAATCCAACAGGGCATCGTGTTCGACTACTGAACTGGGGGCTCGGGATGGTACGAAGGAAAAGGTTGACGAGCGCAGGGCTGCCAGCCTGTTCCATCCGCGGTGGATCAGATCCAGAATGTGCGGGTTCGGATGCGGTTCAAATAGTGCTAGATGAAACTCTTCGTTGAGCCGAGTGAACTGTGCCGGTGCGAAGTCTTCGCCCAACAGGTCACGCATCTGCTCGTTGATTTCGCGGGCCTTGGTGAGGGTTTCGGCTGTGACCAGTGGGGCACACAGCGCGGTGGAATATCCCTCAACCAGGGCCAGGGTTTCCATGGTGTGGTGGTATTCGATCGGGTCGATACCGGTCACCGTAGCACCCACGTTGCGCTCAAATTGCACGAGATTGTCGGTTTGTAACCGTCGAATGGCTTCCCGCACTGGCACCACCGACATGCCAAGTTCGTTGGCGATGGTCGATAGCACCAGCCGGTCACCGGGCTTATACTGTCCGGAGGTTATCCCGTTGAGTACATGCTGGTGCGCCTGGTCGGCTTTCGAGAGACCATTCATGGTCATTTACTGGTCCTGCTCGGCGCGGTAGGCCTCGTATTTGGCTTTCCACTCACCGGTTGGTGGGAACAGGCCGTCAACGGCAGCACCGTTTTTGACTTGTTCATATACCCATTCGTCCTGGAGTTCTTGTTCGAAGGACTCATCAATGATTTCGACCAACAGTTCGGGTGGGACCACTACGACGCCGTCGTCATCACCAATGATGATGTCATTTGGCTGCACGGTGGTGCCACCGCAGGCGATGGTGCCGTCCATTTCCCATGGCACGTGGCGGCGCCCCAGGACTGCGGGGTGGTAGCTGTTGGTATAGACCGGAATATCGACGTCGAGTACGGCCGAAGAGTCACGAACACCGCCGTCGGTGATGATCGCGGTTGCCCCGCGCACCTTGGCGCGCATGGCCAGCACATCTCCGAGGGTACCGGTGCCTTTTTCACCGCGTGCTTCCATCACGACGATGTCGTCTGGCTGCACGGAATCCATGGCCTGTTTCTGTTTATTGAAACCGCCACCGTATTTCTTGAAGAGGTCTTCACGGTTAGGAACGTAGCGCAAAGTTTTCGCAAAGCCGAGGATCTGGCGGCCCGGGTGCATGGGGCGGGGACCGTCAATGGTGCAGTTGTTGATGCCGCGTTTGCGCATATTTGCCACGATGGTTGCCACCGCGGTCTTCGAGATTTTGTCACGCAGTTCATCGGTCAGGATGGCGCGAGGATCGTCGATACCAGCAGCTGCCTTGGAACCCCAGGCTTCTTCACGCTGTACGTCATCAACTTTTGGCCCGTGCCCGTAATCGGCCAGGGCGAATGCAGCTTCGGCCACGTTGGAGACTAACCGACCGGTGCTTGGTGCACCGGCAGCCTGTGGGGCATCGACTTCAACTTCAACGACGTCGCCCGGTTGAGCAACCGAGGAACCGGCTGGTGTGCCAGTCAGGATGACATCGCCTGCTTCCAAGGTCATCATCTGCGACAGGTCGGCGATGAGCTGACCAAATGGGAAGACGAGATCTTCGGTGGTGTCATCCTGAGTGATGTCGCCGTTAACCCAGGTGCGAACGCGCAGCTGGGTTGGGTCGATATCTGCAGCATCAATAATGGCTGGGCCCAGTGGAGTGTAATTGTCCCCGGATTTGTTTTTGACGTTGGAGCCTTTATCCGCGTGGCGCAGATCGTAGAGGCCCCAGTCGTTTGCGGCGGTGATACCCGAAACATAGGACCAGCCGTCTTCGGGTGCAACACGGCGGGCATCTTTGCCAAGAATCAGTGCGATTTCGCCTTCATAAGCGAGTAGTTCGGTGCCAGCCGGACGTTCGATGGTCGCACCGGTCGCTGCGATGGAAGAGGTAGCCTTCAGAAAGTAACCGGGAAATTTTGGATTGCGTCCACGCTGTTCGATGCGGGACGGGTAATTCAGGTGTAGGGCAACGATCTTGCCCGGGCGATTCTCTTTCGCCGAGAAATCAAAAGCAGTAACGGTCATCGAGACGTACCTCCATAGGATTGATGCATGATCAAAATCTCTTCCCTACAAATCGTATACGATTTAAGTTCATCTGGGAAGTTAAATCCAAAGTTCGGTGCTCTGAGTGGATGAGTATCTGCGGCAGTTTGCTCTAAGAAGCCCTATCAACACGACGTGTCTGCTACGAAGATTGTGCTTGGCCCCGTCAGGTATCGCTTAGCAATAGGCGGAGCCGATGTATGCGGTACGGGCCGCCGCGCTTGGGTTGGGATGACATGAGAGAGGTTCAGACACTCAGCGACTACTGTTTTGGTCTCTGCGGCTGAAAGTACTTTTGTGGCGGGGAAGTGCTGGGGCTCGGCTTTGAGTAAGAGACATGCCTGACCGGTATTTTGCTTGCAGATCGACCGATCTTGCCTGATAACGTGAATTGCGTCACGACATTTCATAAGATGTCGTGGCTCCTCATCTTCTTGCGATGAGTAGTCGATCAGGGAAACAAACATGGATATTGCAGATAAATATACGCAGGCGTATCGCGAACTAAGCCAAGAGGTCCATGACGCCGGACTTATCCAGCGTCGCTATTGGTTGTCTTGGGCGATGATTGTTGGGTGGACGCTAACGCTGGCGGCACTAATCGTCTTGGTCTTTATATTGGGCGTCACGTGGTTTCAACTGCTCATGGCAGCAGGGATCGGGGCGGTCATGGCCCAGCTGGGACTTCTGGCCCATGATGCTGCACATCGGCAACTCTTTGCCTCTCGCCGGTGGAATGAATGGACAGCCCGCATCATTGCCTGTCTCTTGGTCGGTATCAGTTACGGGTGGTGGATGAACAAACACAATTCGCATCACGGTTACCCAAACCAGGTTGGTAAAGATCCAGATATCGACTCCAGGGTGCTCGCATTCACGCCCGAGGCCACCGATCGGCGTACCGGGCTGCGGGCCAAACTTGCGAAACGTCAAGGCTGGTTTTTCATTCCACTGCTCTTTCTCGAAGGACTCAACCTGCAAGCTCAATCACTAAAAATGCTGCTGACCAAGCCCAAGGTTCCCTACCGCGTCACAGAGACTCTCCTGATCTTGGTGCGGCACACCGCGTATTTTGTGCTAATTTTTACGATCTTGCCGTTGGGGATGGCATTTACATCCTTCGGTCTCCAGGTAGGTTTTTTCGGGCTTTTACTCGGTGGAGCGTTCGCCCTGAACCATATTGGGAGACCAACTGTGGCGGCGGACATGCGCATAGACTTTTTGCATCGCCAAGTGGTTATGTCGCGAAACATCAAAGACGGACCGTTCGTGCGGTTCTTTATGGGCGGATTGCAGTATCAGATCGAACACCACTTCTTCCCGATTGCGCCGCGAGCCAGCTTGCCAGCTGTGCAGAGTATCGTCCGGAAATACTGCTCGCGGTATGACATCCCCTACGAAGAGCGTCACGTGGCAGAAGCATCCAGGACAGTGTTGGCTTACTTGAATCAAGTCGGACTGAAGCATCGAGATGCATTCACCTGCCCACTGGTACAACGCTACAGAATATAGAGAACGGATAAGAAAATGAAAGTGAAAGTTCACCAGAGAATGTGCGTTGCATCGGGCAACTGTGGCTACGTGGCACCCCGCGTTTTTGAAAACCCGGAGTCCCGGGGCGGCTTCGTCAAGCTAGTAGATGCGAATCCACCTGAATCTGAATGGTCTGCCGTTCGAGAAGCAGGATATCTATGTCCATCAGGCACAATTCAGATTGGGGATCATCCTATACCGCCGAGTTCATGAGAGCGCCATTCGGATATATAAAACAAGGCTCACTCGCATCGCTTAGTAACTAGGGCGGGCCTGATGAGTGCCGTGGAGTAACGGTTGCGTGGCAATCTCTTATTGACCCTCTTATTGACCGTACTTAGACGCACTCAGGTTTGAACACTGTTGTTCACAGGTGGCAGCTGCTTGTCCCGTACTGGGAACAGGTTCGGTGGCAAGACAATCTAGTGTGGAGCAGAACAGAGGTGTGTACATGTCCGTTGAAGTGTTTGCAATTGTCATTACGGCCGCGAGTCTATTTCTGCCGCTCAGCGGCAGGCTTTTTGCGGGCTTTGCATGGATATTGCGGCGTATGGATGAACGATTCGTTGAAAGTGAAGCCAGCACCAAAGAACGGGTTTTAGGGGAGTGGCTTCGCGTCGGGATGCTCGTTATGGCCGTGAGAATGCGTGCCCACGTGATGGTTCTGTAGTGCGAGCAGGACTGCAGCATCCCCGAATCCTGTATTAGCTCCTGCGACCGCATTGACTGCGGCTCAGTCGAGGTGGCGTAGATAGCGTTCGGGTGCATCAAGGAAGGCTCGCCAGTTTTGAACCAAGGCGAGGTCCTCATAGGAAGATCGACGTACCCCCAGCCACCCACTTCAATCAACTCCGCGCCCGGCAGTGCAGCAAGGATCGGAGAGTGGGTAGACAGTACTACTTGTGAGCCGTTCGACGTGGGCTGGCGCAGTAAACTCAACAGTGTCAGACAGCCAGATAGAGATAGTGCTGCGTCAGCCTCGTCGAAGATCCATAGGCCGGAGATGCTCGAGCGAGCATTTACGAAGTCGATGAATGATTCTCCGCGACTCTGTTCGTGTAAACCGCCCAGCCCCAAAGTCTCCAGATAGCTAAAGTGCCCGTGCATGGTCTCTGCTCGGAGAAAGACACCGCGCTTAGACGCACCTGGGCCTCGAATGACCTGTAAGTGATCAGCGAGATCAAACTCCGTGCGGCGGGTTTGGTGCATAGCAGCGTGGGTTCCGCCCTCCGGGTTGAGTCCGAAAGCGGCGGCCAGCGCTTCAACCACCGTCGATTTCCCCGCCCCGTTCTCGCCTACGAAAATAGTAGCGGGGCCAAAATCCAGACCAGAATTGAGGATCTGTCGTATCGGCGCGAGTGTGGCCGGCCAGCGATGCCGGTTTATCGGAGCGCGAGCAGCTTCCTCTATTCGCCTGACTGGCAGTGTGCTGAAGGCCTCTTCCATGCCGCCAGTCTCTCAGATCCTGTCAGACTGAGCGCTCCTTGTGAACGGCATAGCTGTTTGAATGCTGCCCAGAAGAGTATATATCCGCCAAAATCAACACGGTCATGTGAAATACCGAGGGTGAAGAAGAACAGTAACTTCGGCGTAACGTGATGAGATTTATGCAGAGTTGCTAATCTGCCTGCTCGGTCCGAAGCTGCCCGGTATCAAACGGTTCGAGCCCAAGCTCGTCGTCGAGTTCAACATCGTTGATAGTAATGCTCACGTCTTGCCCACCGGAAGTAGCGGCTGCGGTGCCATACATTTGCGCCTGCACACGGTAGGCTTCACATTCGCTTTGCACCACCACATCACCGGTGAGCGCGACATCGACCGAGTTGCGGCCCACTTCGACGTCGGACAGTTCCAGTGTTTCGGATAGGGTCAGCGAGTTCGTCACGGCGGGCGACCCGTGATAATACTGGGAATCATCGAGCAGAAACTGGATGGCAGACGCCACATGTTCGTTCGAGGTTTCGGCGTGGATGGGCACGGTGTGAATGGTCACGAGGGTGTCGTCGCACCCAAAATCAATGCCTTCAACCCCGTCGGGAAAATGGGTGCCGGACTGGGCCACCATATGTACCTGTAACGATTGATACTCGTCGTCTGGATCCGCCGGCGCCGACGTTGTCGCCTCGGTGGGTTCAGGCTCTTCGGCGCTGTTGTCAACGGAGGGTGGAGTACAGCCCGTGAGAAGTCCCGCGACAGCGAGAACTGCTGCGGTGGAGCCAAGGTATTTCAAAAGCTTCTCCTACAGGCCATGACGAGTCGGCAAACGGGTTCCTCACAGATTGTAGTCCCTATTATTCGCCCAATCGGTTAAACATTCGGTGCTGGTGCTCCGGTGGCTTAGAATAAAAACTTCAGATTTGTTTTGACGTTGAGGTTTCCTACACGCCGATGAGACATAGTGCACCACACGGTGACCTTTCTGGGGCGGCCCCCCAGCGGGCTGACACCGGATTTGAACAACAGCGCTCCACCCGGGATCGGTTTGCCGACCCGTTATCTGGTGCCGGCGCGGGCAAGGTTGCCGGAAATCAAGTGGAAACTGGCCTGGGCTCGGCCCACGGCAAAGCCATTTTATTAGGTGAACACTCGGTGGTGTACGGCGCCCCGGCGATCGTTTTGCCGCTGTTAGATTTGCAAGCGACCGCTTCGATTCGACGAGCGCGCCGGGGGTTCATTACCTCAGATTTATACACCGGGCCGCTGGCCGCAGCACCCAAGCACATGGATCCGGTGCTCACCGCGCTGCGGGTATCAGCCGAGCAGATGGATGTGCGGGCGGACCGTGTTGAATTGATTCTGCGCTCGACGGTCCCGTTTGAACGCGGTCTGGGGTCTTCTGCTGCGACGTCGGCGGCCGTGGTTCGAGCGGTAGCCAACCTGGCCGGTATTCGACTCAACGGTGCCCAAGCCCACGCGCTGGTGCAAGAAGCCGAACACGTTGCCCACGGGACCTCATCTGGACTTGACGCGCATGCGGTGCAATCGATGACGCCGCTGCGGTTCCAACAGGGCAAACCCACCACGGTTAAAGTGGCCGACAGATTTACGTTCGTTATCGCCGATACTGGCACATCGGGTTCAACCGCAGCAGCGGTGGACGGGGTGTCCATGCTGCGTGATATCCAACCCCGCGTGGTGGACCGGGTGGTCGAAGACCTGACCAACCTCACCGACGACGTCATCTATGCACTGGGTTTGGGCGATCCGATTCGCGTGGGTCAAGCCATGCACGAAGCCCACTCGCTGCTGGCCTACCTGGGTGTCTCGTCACCGGCACTGGATGCCGTGGTGGCTGCCGCGCTGGAAGCCGGCGCCTACGGGGCCAAACTCACCGGTTCCGGACTGGGCGGCTGTGTCCTGGCCGTCGTCCCGGACCAAGAACAGGCCGGTGACGTCGCTGCCGCGATGACCGCGGTCGGGGCCACCCGCACCTGGACCACCAGTCTGACCCCTAATGATTTCGACCTCATGACGGCGCCCACCGCACGGGTACCAAAGGAGGACCGCTAACGTGGTCTCAGTTGCACGCGCGCACCCAAATATTGCCCTGGTGAAATACTGGGGGAAGGCCAACGACGAGCTGATCATTCCGGTGGCGGGTTCCATGTCGATGACCCTGGATAAATTCGCCACCACCACACGGGTGGAGCTGGCCACCGACGCCGACCGCTTCACACTCAATGACACGGTCGCCGATGCCAAAGCCACCGAACGCACCACCGTCTTCTTGGATCTGGTGCGCCACCTGGCGGCCGAAGCAGATTTGGACACCGCCACCGCTTACGCCAATGTCACCTCCGTCAATGAAGGCCCCACAGCTGCCGGCATGGCGTCCTCCGCCTCAGGGTTTGCTGCTCTGGCAACCGCTGCGGCCGATGCCTACGGACTGGAACTGACCACCCGCCAACTATCCCGACTGGCCCGGCGCGGCTCCGGTTCGGCCTGCCGCTCCCTGATCGACCACTTTGCGATCTGGCACGCCGGCACCTGTGATGCGACCAGCTATGCCGAAGCCATCACAGCCCCCGATATGGCCATGGTGTCGGTCACCGTTGACGCCAAAGCCAAAAAAGTCTCCTCCCGCGACGGGATGGTCGCCACCCGCGACACCAGCCCCTACTACCAGGCCTGGATCGACGTCACCAAGAAAACCCTCAACGACATGATCGCTGCCTGCAACGCCAATGACTTCACCCAGGTGGGCCAGATTACTGAAACCCACGCCCACCGCATGCATGCCGTCATCAATGCGGCCCAGCCACCCATCCGGTATTTGGCACCGGTGTCCTGGCAGGTCTTTGACGAAGTTGCGGCCATGCGCGAAGACGGCCTGGAAGCCTATGCTACCGCCGACGCCGGCCCAAATGTCGTGCTGATCTGTCGTCCCGACGACGCCGCCGCGGTGGCCGCCCGTGTGGCACCCTACGGGGCCATCGAAACCTTTGCTCCCGGCCCGGGCGCCCACCTGCTGGACACTGCATGACCAGTTTGCCGATACGGGTGGCCGTCCCCGGAAAACTCTACGTTGCCGGAGAATACGCCGTGGTCGCCCCCGGCCAGCCGGCCATCCTGATCGCAGTTGACCGGTACATGACCGTCACCGCCACGACTGCACAGCCAGCTCCCACCCCGGCGCCCACCGAACAACTGTTGGCCCACGAACACGGGGTAGCCGCCGCGCAGAACCTGGACTTTGGCGGCGATTATGCGCTGGCCGCCTGGCTGATCATGGATAAACTCCGCGCCGAACGCAACCTACCACAGCGCCCCGTGGACCTGCACTTCAGCTCCACCCTGCGCTCCGAACACGGCGAAAAATACGGGCTGGGCTCCTCCGGCGCCGCGACCATCGCCGTCATCACCGCCTTCAACGAAGTGTATGATCTGCGGCTCTCCGTCGTCGACAAAATTAAACTCGGCATCCTCGCCTCAATCGAAATTTCCCCAAACGCCTCGGGCGGCGACCTTGCCGCCGGCGCACTGGGCGGCTGGGTGTACTACCAGGCGCCCGACCGCGACCAGCTGGAGCGGGTGCTGACCTGCACCACCTGCGTCACCCAGGCGATGACCGGCCCGGCCTGGATCCCCATGCGTGCCCGTCGCATCCCCACCCCGAGCGACGTCCAAGTCCTCATCGGATGGACCGGCAGCCCCGCCGCCACCGACCAACTCGTCACCCAGGCCACCACCAACGGCAACGGACTCGACTGGGACGTGGACTTCCGGCGCCCATCCGCGGCCAACGTCAACAGCCTGATCCTGGCGTTAGCCGAACAAAAATTCGGGCTCATCCACTCAAATATTCGTACCGCCCGCAAACTGCTCCTGCGTATGGCCCAAGCCACCACCACGCTGGTCGAAACTCCGGCGCTGGCCACTCTCATTGAAACCGCCGAACTTTTCGAAGGGGTATCCGCCAAAACTTCGGGCGCCGGCGGGGGAGACTGCGGTATCGTATTGGCCGAACCCTGGGTCAACGCGCAAAACATTTACGACACCTGGCGACAACACGGCATCCACCCCCTAGAAATGGCCGTCACGCAACTGGGCGCACGACTAGAGGAGTAACCATGGCACAATCTCGTAAAGACGATCACATCCGGTTGGCAGCCGACCAACAAGACCAACTCGCCGGGCAACCCAACGCCTTCGACGACGTCGACTTTATCCACCACGCGCTGGCCGGCATTACCGTGGACAGCGTAGACCTCACCACACAACTGGGCCCCTGGACCCTCGACGCCCCGATCTACATCAACGGCATGACCGGCGGCACCAACTTGGCCCTGCCCATTAACACGGCCCTGGCCAAGGCCGCTGCCGCAACCGGCACCCCCATGGCCTCCGGCTCGGTGGCCGTTGCCCTGGACCGGCCCGAAACCGCCGAATCCTTCACCGTCATCCGCAAACACAACCCCGACGGTATCGTCTGGGCAAATCTGGGCGCCGGACGCACCCTGGACCATGCCAAAGCCGCAGTCGACCTGCTCGAAGCCGACGGCCTGCAACTGCATATCAACCCGATCCAAGAAACCGTCATGCCCGAAGGCTCCCGGAACTTTTCTGACTGGCTGGGGCTCATTGAAAGCATTGTGACCGGCCTGGACGTGCCCGTGATCGTCAAAGAAGTCGGTTTTGGCCTCAGCGCTAAAACCGTGCAACAGCTGTACGAGCTGGGGGTGCGCATCGTTGACGTGGCCGGCAGCGGCGGCACCAACTTTGCCCGCATCGAAAACGACCGCACCCCGCACCCGTCCAACGCCATCGACGTCCACGCCAAATGGGACTGGCTTGAATCCATGGGGCTCACCGCGATCGATTGTCTCCTCGACATTGCCGCGGCCACCCCCCACGACGATCTGACCGTGGTCGCCTCGGGGGCCGTCCGCACCCCGCTGGATGTGGTTCGGGCCCAAGCCCTGGGCGCCAACGCGGTCGGCCTGGCCGGCGTGATGCTCAAAGTCGCCATCTCCGACGGCGCAGACGGCGTGATCGAAGTACTCGAACTCTTCAACACGCGCGTCCGGCAGATTTACGCCCTGTTGGGAGCCGCCAACGTGGCACAATTACGCAACACGGATCTGCTGATCACCGGCTCCAGCGCCGAACGAGCCGCCGCCCGCAATATTGATGTCACACGGTTCGCTGATCGTGGCAGAATTTGACCAACAGCCCCAGCGCCGTCCACAGTAAAGAACAGCCCGTGCAAAGGATGACCGTGATCGACCCAACCCCTATTGAACCGTCCCCGTCCACCTACAACGACACCTTCACCACCGGGGTGCCAACCCGGTGGGTGGGACCGCTGCGCATGTCCGGTGCCGCATTCAACGGTGTCGAAGAAGTTGACGTCCCACTGGCCACCTACGAAACCCCGCTGTGGCCCTCGGTGGGCCGGGGCGCCAAAATTTCGCGCCTACTCACCTCCGGTATGACCGCCACCGTGCACGACGAACGCATGACCCGCTCGGTGCTGCTCACCGCCACCGATGCCGGTGCCGCCCAAATTGCCGCCGATACGGTGCTGGGCCGGTTTGATGAATTAGCGGCCGTGGTCACCCAGGGGTCACGCTATGCTCAACTGATCGAAATCCACCCCGAAATCGTGGGCAACCTGCTGTTCTTGCGCTTCGCGTTCCTCACCGGCGATGCGTCGGGCCACAATATGGCCACCGCCGCATCGGACACCCTGCTGTCCACCATCCTGTCCTGGAATATCGGTCTGTCCTACGGGTCAATCTCCGGCAACTTCTGCACCGACAAAAAAGCCACCGCCGTCAACGGCATTCTGGGACGCGGCAAAAAAGTGACCGCCGAAATTCTCATTCCCCACGACATCGTCGCCACGAATCTGCACACCACCGCCGCCAAAGTTGCACAGCTGGTGGTCACCAAAAACTACGTGGGCTCCAACCTGGCCGGCGCCATCCGCTCGGCCAACGCCCACTTCGCCAATATGCTCTTAGCGTTCTACCTGGCCACCGGCCAAGATGCGGCAAATATTGTTGAAGGATCCCAGGGCTTCGTCTGGGCCGAGGACCGCGCCGAAGGCCTATACTTCGCCGTCACCCTGCCACATTTGATCGTGGGAACCGTCGGCAACGGCAAACACCTGCCCTATATTGAACAGGCCATGGCACGCATGGGCATCGAACAGAATGGCGAACCCGGTGCAGCATCGCGTAGACTGGCTAGCTTGATTGCCGGTAGTGTACTGGCGGGCGAATTGTCGCTGTTGGCCGCGCAAACCAACCCGGGCGAACTCATGGAGGCACACGTTGCCTACGAGCGTCCGCAAGCACAGGCATAACCTAAAGGAGTATTTTGGTGAAAATAGGCATCCACGACCTGGAAGTTGCCACCTCCCACTACGTTCTGGACCTCGATACGCTGGCCGAACACCACGGAATCGACCCCAATAAGTTCCGTATCGGGCTGGGACAGGACACCTTCTCCATGCCGGCACCGGATGAAGACATTGTGACCATGGCCGCCGAAGCATCCCAGGCGCTGCTGGAACGCCACGATGCCGGTGCCATCCGCCAGGTGCTATTTGCCACCGAATCCTCCGTCGACCAGTCCAAGGCCGCCGGCGTGTACCTCCACGAACTGCTGGGACTGCCCGCTAATGTGCGCTCGGTTGAACTCAAACAAGCCTGCTACTCCGGAACCGCGGCCCTGCAAATGGCCGTCAATGCGATCGCCCGCTATCCCGAAGAACAAATCCTGGTCATTACCTCCGACGTCGCCCGCTACGCACTGGACTCCGGAGGCGAACCAACCCAGGGGGCCGGCTGTGTGGCCATGCTGGTCAGTGCCAACCCGAACCTGGTAGAAATCGAACCAGACTCCGGACTACACACCACCGACGTCAACGACTTCTGGCGCCCCAACGATTCGACCACCCCGTATGTGGACGGACAGCTGTCCCTGGACGCCTACCTGGATGCCACCACCTCGGCCTGGGACGACCTCGCCGCCCGCCGCGGACTAGCGATCACCGACGTCGACCGGTTCCTCCACCACCAGCCATTCACCAAAATGGCCCGCAAACAACTTGCCGCACTGGCCGAACACACCGGCACCGAACTCTCCGACGAGCTGATCGAAGAGTCCATGAGCTACAACCGCGCCCTGGGCAACACCTACACGGCGTCGCTGTACTTCGCCCTGACCGCCCAGCTACACAACAACACGGAACTGGCCGGCAAACGCCTGGGCTTCTTCTCCTACGGCTCCGGTGCGGTCGCCGAATTCTTCACCGGCGTAGTACAAGAAAACTACCGCGATCACATTTACCCGCAAAACGTGGAAAAACAACTCACAAATCGGGTGGCCCTCACCTACGACCAGTATCGCGAACTGCACCACAACTTTGCGGCCACCTCCCAAACCTTCAGCACACCACAAACCACCCACGCACCCTTCCGGTTGAGCGGCGTCACCGAACACCAACGCCGCTACGAGGCACAGTGAGCACCACCAGCAGCTACCCATTCGTTGACATCCAAGCACTCGTCGCCGCCTTCGGCGACACCATGACCCAACGCGGCCGAACCTACGCGGCCGAAGACCGGGTACTCACACTGAAATTCAACGTCGAAACCGGTCGCCTCGTCGGCCGGGTCCGCGGCTCGGAAGACAAAATCTGGCGGGCCTCCGTCACCCTACACAAAACCGATGCCACCCTGGGCGGCGTCCCCATCTGGGATGTCGACTGGGCCACCTGCAGCTGCCCGGTGGGCGTCGACTGCAAACACGGTGCCGCACTCATATTTGATTCCAACCAGCGCGCGGTGGCCACCTCCGATGTGCTCACCGCAGCAGACCTGGAAACCAGCCCCGAAACCGAAACCGCAACCAACGGCATCCCGGGATTACCCTGGCGGCAAGTCGTCAACGAACTGCTCCCCACCATCGACTCGGATCAGGAATTCACCGACGTCGCCCTCGGAGTAGAAATTGATGCCCTGCACACCGAACCCGCCGGCTACCGCACCCGTTTTACCTGGCGCGAAGCCACCGCCACCGACCTGGAAAACCATAACGACCTAACCGTCCGGCTTCGCCCGTTACGCGTGGGCGCTCGCGGCGGCTGGATCAAAGGCAACATGAACTGGACGCTGTTCGATCTGCCGTTCCACCAGTCAGCCAACACCCAATTCCAGTTCCTCCCAGAACAACACGACGCGCTCCACGAACTCAACCAGCTCTACACCACATCGGTCTCCTCATTGGGCTCGAATGATGTGATCACCCTGGCCACCATCAACATGCCCCAAATGTGGGATGTGTTGGCCAAAATTGATGACGCCGGCATCCCACTGGTCCCGCTGCAGAAAATTATCAACCGGGTATCCATCACCGAGTCGGCCCGCATTATTTTTGATGCCACCGAAACCACCGACGACGACGTCGCCCTGTCCATCCAGGCACAACTCCCGTCGGAGGCCCTGGTGCCCTCCGGAACACTAGGCGCCATCGGCCTGTACACCATCGACTACTATCCGGCATCGGCGAGTGCGGATATTAATGTTATTCCGCTGCAGCAGCCGCTGAGCCGCACGGTCATGGATCTGATCGAATCGCCCGAACCAATGATCATCCCCGCCGATGACACCCAAGAATTCTTTGACAATATTTATCCGGTGCTAGCCGGCGTCATCCCACTGGCAAGTCACGACCAATCGGTGGAACTGCCAGATATTCCGCCATCCATCTTGGAACTCACACTCGAGTATTTCCAAGCAACCCATCAGGGCGAACGCCAAGACCACGCCCGGATTTCCGCGCGCTGGGACTATCTGGGCACCGAAGACCAAACCGAACACCGCCACCAGGTCCTCGAAGACATTGCCGATGAACTCGAATTGACCGTCGTCCCCGGAAAAACCACGCTCATTGGTGCTGCCGCCGCCCGATTCGTAGATGAAGCCCTGCCGGTCTTGCAAGGCCATGAATACGTTCGGATCGTCGAAACCGCAGACCGGCCCGCCTACACCCGGCTCACGGGTGAACCACACATCGTCATCAACGCCACCCAGTCGGAGAAAAACGACTGGTTTGATCTGGGCTTCCAAATCACCATCGAAGACCGCAGCATCCCATTTCGACAGCTCTTCATTGCACTGGTGCGCAACCAAGACAGCCTCCTGCTGGCCGACGGCACATATTTCTCCCTTAAGAATTCGGCCTTCGACCCGCTGCGTAAGCTGCTGGAAGAAGCCTCCACCCTGGACGATTTTGGTGCCGACAACCCGTCGATCTCCCGATTCAATGCGGCACTGCTGGAAGACGCCGAAGAGGCCGCCGATACCTTCCACGCAGACCCGGCAATAATTGCGTGGCAACAAGCGCTCGCCGTGCTGCGGGACGCCACCGATATACCCACACTGAAAACCCCACCCGCGTTGCACGCAGAACTGCGCGACTATCAGCACGAGGGCTATGAGTGGTTGTCCTACCTCTATGATCTAGGGCTGGGCGGTATCCTCGCCGACGACATGGGCCTGGGTAAAACCCTGCAGGCGATCGCGATGATCGCCCGCGCCAAAGCGGCAGGCCAGACCAAACCGTTCCTGGTTATCGCCCCGTCATCCGTGCTGGCGGTGTGGCGTGACGAAGTGCAACGCTACGCGCCCGACCTCGAAGTCGCGCTGGTTGACGTGTCGAATCTGCGTCGTGCCGAGTCCATCGCGTCGATTCGCCAACGCGCCGATATCGTTGTCACCTCGTATGCGATTGCCCGTTTGGACGAAGACTTCATCGCCGAACACCCGTGGGCCGGTCTGATTCTGGACGAAGCGCAATTCATCAAAAACCACCAAACCAAAGCCCACCGCGCTATCCGCAATTTCCAAGCCGGATTCAAACTTGCCATTACCGGCACCCCGATGGAAAACACGCTATCGGACCTGTGGTCCATTTTCCGGCTCGTGGTCCCCGGCATGCTGCCGCGGTACGCGAAGTTCCGTGACGACTATCTGCGACCAATCGAAGCCGGCCAGCGGGTGGCCCGCACCGAACCCGCCAAAGATCACGACGTCGAAGAACGCGTACAACAACAAACCAGATCACGTGCCGCCATGACGAAATTGCGCACCAAGATTCGGCCGTTTATGTTGCGCCGCACCAAAGAATCAGTGGCCGCTGAACTGCCAGATAAACAGGAAATGGTCCTGCAGGTGCCCATGGAACCAGCCCACGAGCAGCTGTACCAACAGATTCTGCAGCGTGAACGCAAAAACGTGCTCAATCTGGTGGCGGATATGGACTCCAACCGCATGTCCATCTTCCGTTCGCTCACCCTGATGCGCATGCTCGCCCTAGACCCGTCTATCGTGGACGACGAATACGCACACGTGCCGTCATCAAAACTCAACGAACTCATGGACCGGCTCAGCGAAATTCTGCCCGAGGGCCACCGCGTGCTGATCTTCTCCCAGTTCACGTCATTCCTGGCCCGGCTGGGCACGCAACTGGATGAACGCGAGATTGACTATGCCTACCTGGATGGTTCCACCCGGAATCGGGCCGGAGCCGTTGAACAGTTCCGCGCTGGTGACGCTCCGGTGTTCCTGATTTCCCTGCGCGCCGGTGGTTTTGGTCTGACGTTGACCGAAGCCGATTACGTGTTCCTGTTGGACCCGTGGTGGAACCCAGCGGTCGAAGCACAAGCCGTGGACCGGGCGCACCGTATTGGCCAGGACAAGAACGTGATGGTCTACCGGATGGTTTCCAAAGGGTCCATCGAAGAGAAAGTGTTGGCCCTGCAACAGCAGAAGGTAGAAATGTTTGCGGCCCTCACCGAGGACGACACCGCCTTTGCCGCCAATGTCACTGCCGACGATATCCGTGCGCTCTTCGATGACAGTCCTATTGGTTCTGGAGATGCGCCAGACAACGTGGTTGAGGGTTCCTAAGCAGGCTGCGCGTTCCTGAAGGATCGCGCCCGCTTATCCTGCTTCTGCATAATCCTTCAGATGCAGTTTTTGCGTCCTCGGACAGGTGATTATTTTTGCCTGCTCGACGGTGCTGGGCAATGCACTG
>Ga0209487_1000237_pt1 | contig 49682 bp, 48 predicted proteins | sample Poulit2012_FD_187524 | JGI IMG/M metagenome (GOLD analysis project Ga0209487, IMG submission 187524) | Agricultural soil microbial communities from Georgia to study Nitrogen management - Poultry litter 2012 (SPAdes) (version 2) | ecosystem: Environmental > Terrestrial > Soil > Agricultural land... | reverse complement strand
CCTTTACCACCTTCGAATGGCTCATCATCAACAAAACCTTCAAAGTCGATAACAGCAGTATTGCCTTCTTCTACTTGTCCTTCTTCTTTCAATACAAGTTCAGCCTGCTTTTCTCGTTCTGATTCTAATGCCTCATTCACATCTTCATCTGTAATGTTTACAGTCTGTTCTTCAATCTCAAGACCTTTATATTCACCTAAAGTCACTTCAGGTTTTACAGTAACCGTTGCTGTAAATACAAGTGGTTTGTCTTGCTCAATTTCATCAATGTCAATTTCAGGCTGATCAATCGGTTCAATACCTGCTTCCTCTACAGCACTCATATAAGCATTCGGAAGTACGATATCGACTGCGTCTTGATAAAGTGATTCAACTCCAAAGCGATTTTCAAAAATTTTACGTGGTACTTTACCTTTTCTGAAACCAGGTATTTGAATATCCTTAACAACTTTTTTAAATGCTTGATCAAGCGCCTTTGAAAATTCATCTGTACTAACCTGAAATGTTAATGTACCCTTATTTCCTTCTTGTTTTTCCCAATTTGTTGACATCTATTTCCCTCCGCAAACAATCTTTATATTTTTTCTCACGATCATGTTTAATTTCATGTAAGTGATTCATTGGCAACCATTTTATTATAACATAGATATGGTGCCTTTCAAATAATTCAAATAAAGGTTGCTAGTCTTCTATAATACTAAAATAAATGGACTCACAATATTGAATTTCTTCCATATAAAATCGGACATTGTCTCCTGCTGATTCCACATCTATAGTCATATTTAAATAGCTTTTCCCTGTAAGTAATAATGCTTGCGCAATGTATTCGTTTTGGTTAGTAGCAACCATAACTGGAAACCTAACATATGTATAACGATATAAAAGTTGTTGTAACATGTTGTGTAGAGATGGATTTTCCTGTTCAAAATCACTGATGAGTCGTGTCATACCTTGGTAAAAATGATGTTCTTTGATTCGAGATGTCTCTTTCGGAATCAATGTTTTGATAGCACCAAATTTGTGCACTTCAACCATTTCATCAAGTTGTTGGTCTTGAAGCCACTCAAGCAATGCTGTTATAACTACTGGATGCATCTGATCGCTTCTGAGATAATCATAAATCTCTCCTGGTGGTTCAATATTTGCTTTGCGTAACTTTTCAATGTACTCCCATTGTTCTATGTATGCTTCAGTTTTCATAATCTTTTTCAACTTTTTAATATCTGACTGAGCCGTTTCAGTAACCAATCCAATATTCATTTGTTTACTCGTTTTATATAATTGCTCAAGTTGTTCTCGAATCACCTCGGGCATTTGCTTGTCCCGAATGACGTCATCAACAAATGCCATCAGCTCTTTGTATTCGTTCATTTGAAATAAAATGGTTAAATATATATGTACGTAATGATAGTAGTCCGCGTCTTTATGCCTTAATAAATCTTCACATAAGTCAAGCGCTTCATTATTACGTCCTAATTCCATTAAACAAATCAATTTTCCTATAAAAATCTCATGTTTATGAACCTTATAACGCAACAATTCATTTAACTTTTCCAGTGCTTCAGAGTACTTTTTGGCTTCAAGTGCTAGCTTGCTATCCTGTTCTAAGCTTTTTTGTACCGTTGGAAAAAGTATCACGTTTTTTAGATCAGACTCCATTTCTTCACCCTCTCTATTTTAGACTTATATTGTGACCCACTAGACATCCATTGCACGACTTTTCATATGTGAAAGAACGTCATCAACATGTTTGTTGTTATCTTATCAGAAAATTATTAAATTATCCATTCGATCTTTGATTATAAGACCATATTTTTATTTATAGAAACTAAATCAGCTCTATTTGTAATTGAAATGTACTGCAAAACATATATTTCTCCCTATATGACATATTTTTCATTTTTCTAGTTGACAAAAATAATACTGGTGCTTATAATAGGTCTTGTCGTTTTAAAAAATTCAGTTGTTTCAGCGAGACCATCAACTGATTTGAAAATTTATAATTACATAATGCGTATTAAAATGTGCGGGTGTAGTTTAGTGGTAAAACCTCAGCCTTCCAAGCTGATGATGTGGGTTCGATTCCCATCACCCGCTCCATGATTTGTCCCAGTAGCTCAGCTGGATAGAGCAACAGCCTTCTAAGCTGTAAGTCGCAGGTTCGAATCCTGCCTGGGACGCTAGATAAATTAAAGCGCTAATTCCTTTATACATTAAGGGTTGGCGTTTTTAAATTCTTTATATTAAGGTTAACCCTACTTAAAAAAATACTATATTTCCATTTCGCTGCCCCACACCATATGTTCGTATAGGAACATATGGTGTGGGGTATACTGTCCTCGCCATAGGAACAACCTAAAGTTTAAATTGCTGAACCAATACATTCAGTTCTTCTGATAGTTCTAAAAGATCATTTGAATGTTCGGATATCCCCTCCATTGATGCATTCATTTGTTGTGAAGATGCCGATGTTTGTTCAACACCTGCAGCAGATTCTTCGGAAATTGCTGCAATATCTTCTATACTACGATTCATTTGTTGGCTGTCTTCCGTGATGCTAGCTAAGTTTTCTGTCACCATTCGAATATTGTTTACCATGTTATTAACAGAATCATTAATCTTACTAAATTCATCGCCAGTCGCTTCGATTTGGCTTGTCCCCTGTTCAACTTCCTTATATCCATCCTGCAATGATTCCGCTACTTTGCCAGATTCACTTTGAATACGCGTTACAATGTTTGTAATATCTGTTACGGAATCTGAGACCTGTTCTGAAAGTTTTCTTACTTCATCAGCGACGACTGCAAATCCCTTGCCATGCTCTCCTGCCCTAGCCGCTTCAATTGCCGCATTTAATGCGAGGAGATTTGTTTGCTCAGCAATATCTTTAATAACAGAAACTAATTTGGATATTTGCTGAGAATGAACATCGAGACCTTGAACCTTTTGTACCGCTTCATGTACAATGCGGTCAATTTTTGTCATTTGCCCCATAGACGCGCTCATCAATTGACTGCCTTCGTTTGTCATTTCCAAAACATCACTTGAAGATTCATAGATATGCTTGCCACCTTCATTCGCTTTCTCCATTTTCCCTTGAAAATACTGCATGGTTGAAGAGAGATCACTTGTACGATTTGCCTGTGTTTCCGAACCAGATGCTAACTCCTGCATTGTCGTCGCAATTTGGTCAGAACCTTCTTTAATTTCATAAGAAGAGTGTGTCAATTCTTTACTTTGATTTGTCATCTTTTCAGAAGCTTTAGAAACATTAGTGATGAGTTCTTTTAATCGACTTTGCATATGATTCATAGCACTTGCCAATTGCCCCGTTTCGTCTTTTGATTTTATGTGTATCTCTGCTTGCGTTAAATCACCGTTGGCCAAATGGTTCATATGTTCAGATACGGTCATAATTGGCCTGGAAATCCTGATAGCGAATATCCAAATAATAGCCACTCCTAACACCAGCGCGGTACCCGCAACGACAAAAATAACGTTACGTATTTCTTTCGCAGGTGCATTAAAATCCATCATGTAGGTACCAGCAACAATATTCCAACCCCAGTTCGGATCCTTATTAGAGTATGATACTTTCGGTTCAATTTGTTTGTCATTATTTGGAAGTGGCCATTCAAAGTATGTAAACCCTCCACCATCATTACTTGTTTTTATCAGTTGCTGTGTAGACTTTACCCCATTCGGATCCACCGAATCCCAACTATTGTCCCCTTCTAGTTGGGGATGTGCAATCTGCTCACCATCATCAGCTAATATGAAAATATAGCCATGCTCACCTAAGTCGATTTTTTTATTAATTGGCCGACTGCCATCTTCATCCATCTCACCTAAAACAGCAATTTTAACTTGTTCTTGTGCCTCTTCTATAGTTAAATCCCCATCCTCTACTTCATCATTTAATGCATCAATCATTTCTATTGTTATTTCCACACTGTTTTTTAAATTTGATTCCCCCAGTTTATTCAGACTACTGGCGCTTTGCTTATAGCTAAAGAATCCTAAAATAATCAGCGGCATTGTTAAAATCAAAATCGAGACAATAATCAACTTGAATTGAATGGAATTAAATTTATCTTTTTTCATCTATCACATCTCCTGAATAAACTTGATTTTCTGTGGCTTTACTTCATATTTAAATGGATCTGATTACATGACTTATATCGGCAATTTTTCATAAATCTCAAGTGTTTCTCACAAAATTTATGACTTTCAGATGATGATGCTCAATAAAATAGCACAAGTGACATATCATAGACCTTAAACTTTACTCTAATTTCAATTAGAACACATAAAAAAATCCCCCACCCACTAAGTGAGTAGAGGAATCAAGTGCCTCTGACCGCCAACAGACGAGGCATGAAAATTATCAACAATATGTCTTTCAAATAACGACCTTGATTTTTAACAATTTCACGATGCAAGTGACGTCGTATATGACATATCTTCAATCACTTGACCTGAGGTAGTATAGAAGTTTACAGTCACTTCATTAACACTGTCCCAAGCCATGATAGCATACGTCTTTTCAGAACGTCCCTTTGGCAAACGAATACTACCGGGATTAATAAATAATTGTTTACCAATTTTCTCAGCACCAGCAATGTGTGTGTGGCCATAACAAACGACTTGTGCTTGTAGTTCCTCTGCTCTATAAGTGAGATTAAGGAGACCACTTTTCACACCATATAAATGCCCGTGTGTGATCAGGAAGTCTAGACCATTCAATTTGCGATGTTCATCATTGGGAAACGATCCGAAAAAATCACAGTTACCATTCACAACGATCATATCTCGTAATACGGGATCTGTATCATCGATTGATGAATCACCACAATGAATGACATGATCAACATGGTGTTGATTTCTTATTTGCGTTATTTCATCTCTTAAACCATGACTATCGCTTAATATTAAAACCTTGTTCATGCTAACCGCTCCTCATGTCATCGAACTTACTTAATGATTTGATCCTTTTAACCACGTCTCTAGCTGCACCATTGCTGCACTTCTATGACTCAGACGGCCTTTTTCGGTCATTGACATTTCTGCCATTGTACGTTTATGTCCTTTAGGAATAAAAATAGGGTCATAGCCGAATCCCTTGGTCCCGACTGTGGTAAAGCCAATTGTGCCTTCACAATAACCTGTTTTAAAAATGGTTTCTTCATTTGGACGTGCTAAAGCAAGAACACAAATAAAACGTGCTGTTCTATTATTAATATTTACCCCTTTAAGCTCATTTAAAACCTTTTGGATATTTGCTTCATCATTTTTATCTTCCCCAGCGTAGCGCGCAGAAAAAATACCTGGCCTACCATCTAATGCATCAATCATAAGACCGGAATCATCAGCGAGAACAGGTTGTTTTACAATAGAAGCGATGCCCTGTGCTTTTAATGCGGCATTTTCGGAAAAGGTATGTCCGGTTTCCTCTATATCTGGTAAATTGGCTGGTATATCCAATAATGATTGTGCCTTTATATTATAATGTGAAAAAAGGTCTTTAAACTCCTCTGCCTTGCCTGGATTGTGTGTTGCAATGATGATCTGCTTCATTTGATTGTCACCCTTCATTGCTGTTATCTTCTGCTGTTACAATGGTGTCAGTGAGATCTCCTAAGACAGCTTTCTGTTTTTCAATAATCTTACTTATCCCTTCATCAGCGAGTTTTAACATGTGTTGCAACTGCTGAGGCGTAAATGTTGCCTCTTCACCATTGCCCTGTATTTCTACAAATTCACCAGAGCCTGTCATCACAATATTCATATCAACATGTGCTTCAAAGTCTTCGGCATAGTTTAAATCTAAGACTGCCGTTTCATTTGGTAAAATCCCGACAGATATTGCGCCTAAAAAATCTTTAATTGGCATAGTTTTAATCGTACCATTATCTATGAGCTTTCCGAATGCTAACGCCGTTGCTACAAAAGCCCCTGTAATAGATGCTGTCCGGGTCCCACCATCAGCTTGAATAACGTCACAATCTACCCATAACGTGCGCTCTCCTAGCTGATCTAAATCAATGACTGATCGTAATGCTCTACCGATGAGTCGTTGAATTTCCATTGTTCGTCCGCTTACTTTTCCTTTTGAAGATTCGCGAATATTTCTTTGTTCAGTTGCACGCGGTAACATGGCATACTCTGCAGTCACCCATCCCTTACCTTGGCCTCTTAAAAAAGGGGGTACCCGATTATCTATGCTCGCATTACATATTACTTTTGTATCCCCGACTTGGATAAAAACAGATCCCTCCGGATGTTTAATAAAATCTGTTGTTATCGTTAATGACCGTAAATCATTTACTTTCCGATTATCAATTCTCATATTCATACGCCTCCTAATAACACCCATAAGTTTATCATATTTTTATCCAAAGAAAAACGAATATTCCACCTGTTATATATACCAGGTGGAATCATAGATTACATTATTATTTTGATTAAATATTTTATAACTTTTCAGCGCTCATGAAGTTTTGTGCTGTTATAGGCTCATCATAAGTCTCACCATTTTCATTTGTGAGTTGTTCAATATCTTCAACCTTAACCTCTACAGCTTCAACTTGATTCTGTTCCGTCAATGTTCGTACCAATGTCTCCATCACTTCATCTGATATCACCGCTTTATCAGCATCTTTTAGTATTTCTTGATTGAAGACAAGTTCCAGTACACCGTCTTCAAGCTTCGGTTCATCGAGTAAAAGTGTTTGGTCATTAAAAACATGAGTCATGTTTAAACTATGCGTTGGTCCACTCAGTAGAGATTCCACAATGGCTTCAAATACATTGTCATCATCTGTTCCAATATGCTGTGTTACTGGGACATAGTAACGGTTCTCATTGTATTCTGCCGGGAAGTACATCGTAACGGCTTCACTATTCATATAATCAACCCCTTGAGATGCCACCAGGTTAATTCCATCGGCTCTTGAATATGATTCACCAATTGGTGTACCGTCTACTGGCATGACATCTTGTGGATGACCATTAATCCAAAGCTGAATACGTTCAACATTTTCAAATTGTGTTAATGTGTAAGTCATTGACTGGATAACAGTTAACTCATCATCTGCTTCATAATTCTCAAATTCATTTGACACATCCACGATCATCGTGCCATCCTCTTTCAAATTTAAACCGAGGATTTCTGTTCCCTCAGGTAAAACAGCTTGGAAACCATTCGGCAACATAGACGTAACAGGTCCTCCAACTACGAGATGCTCTAAAACTTGTGTCGCCGCTTCTTTAGTAGCTGGTAATTCAATCGTTTGTGAGGCAAGTTGACCATTCACATCAACTAAAAAAAGTTGTCTAGCAACAGTTTCAGATGACATGTCTGACTCAACACCATTTTCTCCTTCAGCCTCATTCTCATCCCCGTCTTTTCCGTCACCTGCTTCGTTATTTCCCTCGTCTCCCAGCTCATCGTCCTCCGAATCTACACCCTCTGAATCCACAGGTGGATCAATGTCCTCTGGCTTATCGGTTTGTTCCCCTTTAAAACAGCCTGTTAATACCAACATGAACATCATCAACAGACTGAATATCCATATGATTTGTTTGCGCATGTCGTCCCCTCCTACGATGGTTTGTACTACTATATATACGAGCCATCGTAGAAAATAGACCAAACAATATTAAAAATAATGCAACAATCACTACAAAAATCCCTATATTTAAAAAAACTTAATAACCCTGTATACGCATCTTAATGAATAACGATTTTTTCACAATCTACAACAGGCACATTTCCAACTTCTTGGTTAAAGATACCATTGGCGATCGTTGTAAACATTTCTAGATTTCCTGTTGTATAAAATGCATGTTTCGCTTCACGTTCCCCTTGGTACAACAGACCATGGACATCTAATATTGTACTTGTTTCGCGTGCCGTCTCTTCACTTGAAGATACAATGGTGACCTCTTGGCCAATAACCTTTTGAATTGTATCTTTAATGAGCGGGTAATGTGTACATCCTAAAATAAGTGTATCTATATTGTTTTTCATCAATAAAGGCGCTAACGATTCCCTAACAATTTGTTCCGCCTTATAACCAGATAACATACCTTGTTCAACCATAGGAACCAGTTGCGGACAAGCTAATGATTCTATGTAAATATGTGTTTTAATTGTATTGAGCGCCTGTTCGTATGCCCTGCTTTGAATCGTTCCTTCTGTACCAATAACACCAATGCGATTATTAGCTGTCATTTTTATCGCTGTCCGTGCACCAGGCTGAATGACCCCGACAACTGGGATCGACAATTTTTTTTGTAATTCCGGTAATGTAAAAGCCGTCGCTGTATTACATGCGACAACAAGCATTTTTATATTTTTAGTTAATAAAAAGTCGACCATCTGCCACGTAAACTGTTGAACTTCTTCTTCTGTACGTGAACCGTATGGACATCTTTGAGTATCACCTAAATAAATAAGTTTTTCTTTTGGTAGTTGACGCATAAGTTCTTGAGCAACAGTTAAACCACCGATTCCAGAATCTATGACTCCAATTGCTCGTTCCATGATGTTTCACTCCCCTTACTTTACTATCTCTTGAACGGACAACATGTCCATAAAGTGACACGTCATTCAGCGGCTTTTTCTGACCGTCAATCTGATTTAAAATCATGATCCATAAACAGTATAAACAAATATATCTCTATTCACGAATAAAAGCTACTTTTCACTCTGTTTCATTTTCCTCACATGTATATATTAATTTCATTTATTGTTCAAAAATGATCAAGCGAAACATTCACCTTTGTCTGTTTCATTCATAAACTATAATGACTGAATAATTTCCCTTCAGCATGCTGCTCTATGACAGCAAGGAGGGGTTGCTATTTGAAGGAAAACCAATATAAACCGAAGCAATTACTAACGAAGCGAGAAAAAGAAGTGTTCGAACTGTTAGTGCAAGACAAAACGACAAAAGATATTGCCCAGGACTTGTTTATATCCGAGAAGACAGTTAGAAATCACATTTCCAATGTCATTCAAAAATTGGGTGTTAAGGGGCGTTCACAGGCAGTGGTTGAGCTACTCCGAATGGGAGAACTACAACTGTAAAAAAAAGTCCGACTTTCAATAATTGAAAGTCGGACTTTTTTAATGTGCATTGTCACTACCAAAGAAATCCTTAAACGCTTGTATATTTGTTGCGCGGTTCATTGCGGCAATCGAAGTTGTTAATGGAATACCTTTTGGACAAACTTGGACACAATTTTGTGCGTTTCCACAACCCGATACGCCACCTTCATCCATTAAACCAGCAAGTCGTTCACTCTTATTCATATCCCCAGTAGGATGTGAATTGAATAAACGTGCTTGAGAAAGTGCAGCAGGTCCAATAAAGTCAGATTTATCATTTACATTTGGACATGCTTCTAAACAAACACCGCACGTCATACATTTTGAAAGTTCATATGCCCATTGGCGTTTCTTTTCAGGCATTCTTGGTCCAGGACCGAGATCGTGTGTACCATCAATTGGGATCCAAGCTTTTATTTGCTTAAGTGCGTCAAACATCTGCTCACGATCAACAATCAAATCCCGAACTACTGGAAAAGTTGACATTGGTTCAAGTCGAATCGGATGTTCCAATTGATCAATCAGTGCAGAACATGATTGTCTAGCTGTACCATTAATAACCATTGAGCAGGCACCACAAACTTCTTCTAAGCAGTTCATGTCCCAGTATACGGGTGATGTTTTTTCACCACTCGCGTTAACTGGATTTTTTCTAATTTCCATTAACCCCGAAATAACATTCATGTTTTTTCGATATGGAACATTAAATGTTTCTTCATACGGAGCAGAATCAGGGCTGTCTTGACGTGTAATAATAAAAGTTACAGTTTGTGTTTCAGCCATTCTTACTTACTCCCTTCACTTGATTTAGTATAGTCTCTTTTACGTGGTTTAATAAGTGACACATCAACATCCTCATATGCGAGAACGGGTGCCTGTGTTTCTGGATCAAATGTTGCAATCGTTGTTTTTAACCATTCTTCATCATTACGATCCGGAAATTCTGGTTTGTAATGTGCACCACGACTCTCATTTCGGTTATAGGCACCACGTGTTATAACACGTGCAAGTAGAATCATATTTTTTAGTTGACGCGTAAACATGACACCTTGGTTACTCCATCTAGACGTGTCATTAATACTGATATTCTCCCAACGCTCAAGTAATTCTTCTAGTTTTTTATCAGTTTGTAATAAACGTTCATTATCACGAACAACTGTGACATTATCTGTCATCCATTCACCTAGTTCATGGTGTAATTGATAAGCATTTTCGCCACCATCCATTTTCATCAAAGCCTCAAATTTTTCCTTTTCTTCTTTAACACGCTCATCATACAACTCAGATGGTAAATCATCAACATGCTTTTCTAGCTTATCAATATATTTTATAGAACTCTCTCCTGCGACACTTCCACCATAAATGGCCGACAGTAAAGAGTTGGCACCTAGGCGATTACCACCGTGTTGAGAATAATCACATTCCCCTGCAGCGAAAATACCCGGAATATTTGTCATTTGATCATAATCAACCCATAGACCCCCCATAGAATAATGGACAGCTGGGAAGATTTTCATTGGAACCTTACGTGGATCTTCACCAACGAACTTCTCATAAATTTCAATAATACCGCCTAACTTAACATCTAGTTCTTTTGGATCTTTGTGTGAAAGATCTAAATAAACCATGTTTTCGCCGTTAATACCAAGCTTTTGATTCACACACACATCAAAGATTTCTCGTGTAGCGATATCACGTGGTACAAGATTTCCATATGCAGGATATTTTTCCTCTAAGAAATACCATGGTTCCCCATCTTTATATGTCCATACTCTTCCGCCTTCACCACGTGCTGATTCACTCATGAGACGCAGTTTATCATCACCTGGAATGGCGGTTGGATGAATTTGTATAAATTCACCATTAGCATATCTTGCACCTTGTTGATACAAAATACTCGCAGCAGATCCGGTATTAATAACGGAGTTTGTTGACTTACCAAAAATAATACCTGGCCCACCTGATGCCATAATGACGGCATCTGATGGAAACGCTTTTATGTCGTGAGACATGATATCTTGAGCTAGAAGACCTCTACCAACACCATCTTCATCAATAACAGCACCGATAAATTCCCAACTTTCATACTTGGTCACAAGTCCTTCAACTTCAAAGCGTCGTACTTGCTCATCCAACGCATATAATAATTGTTGTCCTGTTGTTGCACCAGCGAAAGCTGTCCGGTGGTGTTGCGTTCCACCAAAACGACGGAAATCAAGTAATCCCTCTGGTGTACGGTTAAACATAACACCCATACGATCTAACATGTTAATAATACTTGGGGCAGCATCGCACATGGCTTTTACAGGTGGTTGATTTGCTAAAAAGTCGCCACCATAAACTGTATCATCAAAATGGATGTCAGGAGAATCTCCTTCACCTTTTGTATTTACGGCACCATTAATTCCGCCTTGAGCACACACAGAGTGAGAGCGTTTTACAGGCACAACTGAAAATAGGTCAACACTCACGCCTGCCTCTGCTGCTTTTATCGTTGCCATTAAACCAGCAAGACCGCCTCCAACGACAGCAATTTTTCGATTACTCATATTAAACCTCACTCCTTTATAGTTAAGCACTTAAAGAAAATTCAATAATTGTTCTAACACCGATATAACTTGTTGCTAAAAACACGAGTAGTGTTACATATGTAACAATTTTTTGTGATTTTGGTGATTGGGTAATGCCCCAAGAAACACAGAAACTCCATAGTCCATTTGCCAAATGGAATGTCGTTGATACGATTCCAATGATATAAAACCAGAAGAAAAATGGCTGAGTTAAAATATCGGACATCATAGTAAAATCTACTGTTGCATTACCAAGCGCAACCTGTACGCGTGTTTGCCATACGTGAACGATGATAAAAAGAAATGTAATAATCCCTGAAATACGTTGGAAGAAAAACAACCAATTTCGTAAGTAACCATAACGTTTCACATTATTTTTAGCATCTAATACAATGTAAACACCCAAAATCGCATGAAATAAAATTGGTAAATAAATTACAAATGTTTCCAAGAGCAGGACAAATGGTAAATTACCCATGAAACTCGCTGCCTTGTTAAAACTTTCTTCTCCATACACAACAAAATGATTCACAATGAGGTGTTGGACAACGAACACGCCGATCGGAACAACCCCTAAAAGTGAATGTAACCGTCTAGAAAAGAATTGTTTTTGGTCTGCCATGCTTTACCCCCCTTTTAGTTTCCAGTACATGCCTTTTATAGAAAGTATGTATTAGTTTGTACATCAAGCGAAAATTTTATAATGCTTAAAATATGTACATTTTGTAACATATTTATTGTACTTCTATCTATAGGACTCGTCAAGAGAAGGGCCCACTCTATTTGGTGTACAATAAAGTGGTGCTTCATTTAGTGGATAGCTTTTTCTTCTATTCTCTTTGAATGTCAAATGTTTTTAAAGATGCTTGCACAAACACTTGAATAAATACATAATAGGAAGAGATTCAAAATATCATGTTTAACTGTATATCATAACTTGGTCACTTTGAAAGGATGACAGCAATGGCAAAGAAACAGGAAAGTCTTTCTACTTCTCTACTTACACAATTACATACATCTGGCGCCGGATATGATATATTACGGTATGTTAGTTTACCAAATTTACTTGGTAATGAAGCAGATACAATTTTATATTTTATGGGTAAAGATTTGGCTCGTAGATTCAATATTACGAGTTTTGAAGATATTTATGACATTGCCGATAAAATGGGTTGGGGTCGATTAGAACTTGTTAAAGAAAGGAAAACGTCCATCACATTTTGTCTCATGGCTGATGCCGTCGTTTATCGTTTAAAAGCACCCGTAGAAGTAGAGTTTAGGTTAGAGTGTGGTTTTATAAGTGAAGCCGTACAAATGGTCAAGGATATAAAATGTGAATGCTCGGAAAAAATTAACCATCGTATTCACCAAGTTGAATTTACAGTTGTTTATGATTAATGCAGTCCTTTATTTCATACATACTTTAAGCTTAACAAATAACGAAAAAATAGAAATAAGCAAATTCAAGTGTCATATTGAATTTGCTTATTTATTATTTAGATGCTCGATAATATCATCAGCAACATTTTTTGGGATGCCGAGTTTTGTTATATCTTCACGTTGTGCTATTTTTATATTTTCCAACACTTTAAAATGTCTTAATAATAAGCGCTTTCGCTTTTCTCCTACCCCCGGAATACGATCCAATTCTGATTGCATAATCCCTTTTCCACGTATGTGTCGGTGGAATGAGATCGCAAAACGATGCACTTCATCCTGTATCCGTTGTACGAGATAAAATTTCTGTGATTGTCTCTCTAGTGGCACTGGAAGTGGCGGAATACCATATAACAATTCACTTGTTTTATGACGATCATCTTTTACCAAGCCACATAATGGTATATCTAGATTCAGTTCGTTTTCTAACACATCCAATGCAGCATTCATTTGTCCTTTGCCACCATCTACAATAATAAGGTCTGGTAATGGTAAATTTTCTTTTAGAACACGTGTATATCGACGTCGAATAACTTCACGCATCATTTCGTAGTCGTCAGGACCTTCCACATCACGGATTTTAAACTTACGATAGTCTGACTTATGTGGTCGACCATCTATAAAAACAACCATAGCCGAAACAGGATCTGTTCCCTGAATATTTGAGTTATCAAATGCCTCTATTCGGTGTGGTGTGTCTATATTTAATGTTTTTCCGAGTTCTTCTACCGCAAGAATTGTTCTTTCTTCATCTCGTTCTATTAAACTAAACTTTTCTTCCAAAGCAAGTTTAGCATTTTTTTCCGCAAGTGTGACGAGTTGCTTTTTCTGACCTCTAAACGGTGTATAGACATGGACATCTAAAAGTTCTGATAAAAGATCAGCTTCGATACCAATGGGAATTAGAATATGTTTTGGTTTAATATGATTCTGATGCAAATAAAATCGTCCAACATAGCTCGTAAATGCTTCCTCAGCTTCACCGAAAAATGGAAACGTCGCAACATCTCTTTCAATAAGCTTTCCTTGCCGCACAAAGAAAACTTGAATACACATCCAACCTTTATTATAACTAAAGCCAAAGATATCCCGATCAACTTGATCATTGAGTACCATTTTTTGTTGTTCCATTATAATCTCAATATGCTGAATGAGATCTCGCAATTCCTGGGCACGTTCGAAATTTAATTGCTCGCTTGCGACATACATCTTTTCTGTTAAATCCTTTTTAATATCTCCATATCCACCATGTAAAAAAGATGTGATATTTTGAATAATCGCTTGGTATTCAGCCTTTGTTGGTGGATTTTCACCACACGCTAAACACTGTCCCATATGATAATACAGACAGACGCGACCAGGTGTCCGTTTACATTTACGCAAGGGGTATAACCTGTCTAGTAACTTTTTTGTTTCACGGGCAGCAATGACGTTGGGGTAAGGCCCAAAATACTTGCCCTTGTCTTTCTTTACCTGTCTTGTTATAAGTAGTCGGGGATGTCGTTCAGACGTAATTTTTAAATAAGGATATGATTTGTCGTCTTTTAATAAGACATTATATTTTGGGTCATACTTCTTGATTAGATTCATCTCTAAAACGAGCGCATCAATCTCAGTCGTTGTAACGATATATTCAAAATCTACAATTTCTTGTACCAATCGTTGGGTTTTACGATCATTGGCACCTGTAAAATATGATTTCACTCTGTTTTTTAATGATTTGGATTTACCAACATAAATAACCATTTGGTGTTTATCTTTCATTAAATAACACCCTGGCTGTGTTGGTAATATGGCAAGTTTTTCATGAATGATTGAATTCATATGTATTTACACCCTTTTTAAACTAAAGATAATCCCTTGCTACATAGTAACAAGGGATTGATTAAACTGAAATACGATTCATTAGGCATGTTTATTAATGAGTTCTTCTAATGCCTCTTTAGGTTGAAAACCAACGACTTGATCAACAACTTTACCATCTTTAAGCAGTAAGAGTGTTGGAATGCTCATGACGCCATATTTCCCTGCTGTTTCTTGGTTGTCATCAACATCTAATTTAACGATTTTTACCTTATCTGCCATTTCGTCATCAAGCTCTTCTAAGACTGGCGCAATCATTTTGCATGGGCCACACCATGGTGCCCAAAAGTCTGCTAATACCAATCCTTCTGCAGTTTTTTCTGAAAAGTCTTTATCTGTTACATGTGAAATTGCCATTTTTATATGCCTCCAATCAATCATTCACTTTCATTGATTATATCACCGTTATTATTTCCTAGCGAGTACTTTGCTTATGTAAGTTTTTCTTTATTGTTCTTTAACTTTTTTGATTTCTTCTATTAATATCGGGATGACTTCGAATAAGTCTCCAACAATCCCGTAATCTGCAATATTAAAAATCATGGCATCTGGATCTTGATTAATCGCCACAATTATTTTCGAGTTGGACATGCCTGCTACATGTTGAATAGCACCTGAAATTCCTATAGCTATGTATAAATCGGGTGTAATAATTTTGCCCGTCTGACCAATTTGTAGTGAATAATCACAATAATCTGCATCACAGGCTCCACGTGAAGCGCCAACAGCTCCACCTAACACATCTGATAAGTCATACAACATATTAAAGCCATCCGCACTTTTCAGCCCTCGGCCACCCGCTACAACAATATTGGCTTCTGAAATATCAATATCTTGTGTTGATTTTTGTATGACATCTTTGATGACAGTCTGAATGTTAATGATATCCACTTCACGTTTTATAACTTCACCTTGCCGGTTCGTATCTTTCGTGCATTGTGACATATTATTCGGACGTATCGTAATAAGTAATGGACCGTCAGTAATGGTTTTCTGTTCAAACGCTTTACCAGAATAGATCGGTCTTGTAAATACAGTGTCACCGTCTTTACATTCAATATCAATAACATCAGATACGAGACCACTGTCTAATTTACTTGCTATTTTAGGTGCAAGATCTTTTCCGACTGCAGTGTGACCAAATATAATGCCAGATGGTTCATACTCAGAAATGATTGGCATGATTGCTTGACTATACCCATCAGATGTATAGTGCTGTAGTTGTTCATTAGTTACGATAATCACTTCATCTGCGCCATAATGAACCATGTCTTGTGCATGATTCTCTAAAGAACCCGTCCCACAAAGAATTCCGATCACTTTACCATCTTCATTCATTACCTTTGCAGCAGCAATTGCCTCAAATGTCACATGGCGCAACATGCCATCTTTGATTTCCCCAACGACTAGTATTTTATCGTTCATTGTTTATCCCCCTTCTTACCTAAAACTACAATACTTTCTTATCATGCCTTAATCGTGACACAAGTTCCTTTACTTGATCAGAGATCTCACCTTCTAATATCTGCCCTGCTGTTTTTTCAGCTGGTAAAAAGCGATGAATGGTTTCCGTTTTAGGTGCCACATCTTCCTCATCAATATCTAAATCATCAATATCTAGTTCTTCCAAAGGCTTGCTTTTAGCCTTCATAATACCAGGTAAAGAAGGATAGCGTGGTTCATTTAAGCCTTGTTGACATGTCACAAGCAATGGTAGATTGGTTTCAATCATTTCAACATCACCCTCGACATCTTTTTCTAAATACACAGTTTGCCCAGAAATATCCATTTTTGTAATTGTCGTTATATATGTAATATCTAATAAATCTGCCAGTCTCGGTCCAACTTGTCCACTCGCTTCATCAATGGCGACATTACCTGCTAAAATTAAATCAAACGATCGATCTTGAAAAAATGTTTGCAATATTTTAGCTGTTGTGTACTGATCTCCGTCTTCAACATCATCTTCAATATTAATTAAAAAAGCATTGTCTGCCCCCATGGCTAATGCAGTCCGCAATTGTTTTTCAGAATCATCATCTCCGACAGTGACAACTGACACATTACCACCATGTTGCTCCCGTTGTTTTATCGCCTCTTCAATCGCATACTCATCGTATGGATTGATGATAAATTCAGCATCATCTTCTTCAATGTGACCATCAACGATATCTAGACGTTCTTCTGTATCAAATGTCTTTTTTAACAATACATAAATATTCATAAAACTGTCCCCCATCATCTATCCCGAAATACGGGTGATCGTTTTTCTAAAAAAGCATTGAGACCTTCTTTCGAATCCTCAGACTCAAACATTTGCGCAAAGGCCTGTGCTTCAACTTCTCTATCTTGTTCATGCCTGAATTTTTGTGATGAAAGTAATTGTAATGCAGAATGAATAGCTGGTTTACTTTTTTGTGCTATTTTCTCTGCCAATGCTAAAGTCTCACGATGTAAATGCGCTTCTTCAACAGCTTGATTTGCCAAACCTAACCACTCTGCTGTCTCACCATTTACGGTTTCTCCCGTTAGAATCATTTCACTGGCTTTGGGAAAACCAACGAGTAATGGTAAGCGCCTAGTACCACCATAGCCCGGAATAAGTCCCAAATTGATTTCTGGTAATCCTAATGTAGCATGTTTCGTTACAATTCTCATGTGACAAGCCATGGCAAGTTCCAAACCCCCACCAAGAGCAGCTCCCCGTATTGCTGCAATGACAGGGTTTGAGAAATATTCAATGCGATCAAATACTTTTAATGCTTGTTCTGATAACTTTTGATATGCTTTTTTATCACTTATAGTCATGAATTCTTTAATATCTGCCCCTGCTGAAAAGTGATCTCCCTCACCTTGAATGACAACCACCTTGATATCTTGGTCTGCTTCAATCTGATCCAAACAATCGTTTAAATCATTTAATACAGCACGTGATAATGCATTCATAGGCGGTTGCTGAATTGTGATCGTGGCAATTTGATTTTGCTTCTCATATGAAACTGCACACATACGTACACATCCTTTCGATGTCGATCCAATGAAAAAGGTGAAAAGAAAATCGGCTCCGTGTCCTGCTTCTTTTCACCTCTAACATCAAATATCTTTACGTACTATAGAGAAAAAAGATACCAACAATGACAAACACAACAGCAACACCAATAAGGACTTTCGCTAATGTTTCCAAGTTATTCGCTCCTATCAAATCACATGATTCACATTGTTCTTCTTCATTTGAATTCAATAATCGTAACCCCACTTCCGCCTTCTGACATCGATCCAGGGCGATATTCTTTAATCTGTCGATGTTTTTTGGAAAATTGTTGAACACCTTTCCTGAGTGCCCCTGTACCTTTTCCATGAATAATCGTCACCCGTGGGTGGCCTGCAAGAAGGGCTTCATCTATATATTTTTCAAGTTTCGCCACAGCATCTTCAAAACGCTCACCACGTAAATCCAATTCCATACCAACTTGCTGATTAGAACCTCTGACCATTGCGACAGGTTCTATCTTTGCTTCTTTCTGTTTTTTGAGTAAATGTAAATTGTCTTTGTTTACATTTACACGCATCATACCGACTTGCACATTAAATTCATGATCATTAATTTGCTCTAATACGGTACCTCTTTGATTAATAGTTAACAGTTTAACATCATCACCAGCCTGGATTTCACCTGTTTCTATATGATTACCTTCTGTATTTTGCTTGGTTTCTTTCTTGTCTGTTAAATTTAATTCTGAGTTTTCAAGTCGTTTTTTAGCGTCGATCCATTGATGTTCTTTAAATGTTGTCGTTGTCTGCGTCTCTCGTAGATCTTTGACAATTTTCTCTGCCTCAGTGCGCGCTTTTTGTAATGCTTTTTCTGCTTTTTCTTCTGCCTTTTTATAAAGTTGTTCCTGTTTCTGTTCTAATGTGTGCCATGACTGCTTTAGGTCCGCTCGCAATTGGTCACTTTCCATTAAAATGGCATGTGCTTCCTCATACTCTTTTTCTGCTAAACGCTTGGAATCTTCGAGTGCCGATATCATGCTTTCAACATTTTTTGAATCTACACCGATATGTGTTTTGGCTTTTGCAATAATATTTGCGTCAAGTCCCAGTCGTTTGGAAATCTCAAAAGCATTACTTCTACCTGGGACACCAAGTAATAAACGGTACGTTGGTTGTAATGTTTCTATATTAAATTCAACTGAAGCATTGATAACACGGTCCCGATTATAACCATACGCCTTTAATTCAGGGTAATGTGTTGTTGCAATCACACGCGCATTTCGAGCCATAACATCATCCAAAATAGACATTGCTAAAGCAGCACCTTCCTGAGGATCTGTACCTGCCCCAAGCTCATCAAACAAGACAAGTGACTCATCATCGACATGTTCCATAATTGATACGATATTTGACATATGTGATGAAAACGTACTTAAATTTTGCTCAATCGATTGCTCATCACCTATATCTGCAAACACATTTGAAAAAACAGCCATCTGGCAACCATCCAGTGCCGGCACTTGTAAACCAGACTGAGCCATCAAAGTACATAAACCAACCATTTTCAATGTAACGGTTTTTCCACCTGTATTTGGACCAGTAATTACAATTGTCGTATATGTCTGACCAATTTCAATATCATTGGCCACAACATCATTTTCAGGAATCAAGGGATGCCGTGCTTGGTTCATTTTAATAAACCCTTGATCATTCATATTTGGCATCGTTGCTTTCATCAGCCGAGCTAATTTAGCACGTGCGTAGATAAAATCAATCTCTCCAAGAATCATAACGTTTTCTGTAAGTACGTCATGATAATCTGCAATTTTCTCACTCAGGTTGCGTAAAATCTTTTCGATTTCTTGTTTTTCTTCAGCCCTGGAAGCATATAATTTATTATTTAATTCAACGACTGCTTTCGGCTCCATAAACAATGTTTGTCCAGATGCAGATTGATCATGCACAATGCCACCAACCGTCGCACGATATTCATGTTTAACTGGCAAGACATATCGATCATTACGAATCGTTACAATCGCATCTGATAATAAATTGCTCTGTGTTCTTGTGATGGCATCAAGTCTTTCTCTAATCCTTGATTCCGCTGTTCTAATTGAAGATCTAATACCTCTTAACTTGGATGATGCTTGGTCAAGCACCACACCATTCTCATCGATACACATGTTAATAGTTTGCTCTAAATCTCTGAGTGGTGTGATCCCATTGGCTAAATTTTTTAAAATAGATAGATCGATATCAAGTTTTTCAAAAAAACGTTTTGTCCGCCCACCACCATATATGGTTGTTGCAACATCTAAACATTCTTGCGTGTTTAATGTTCCCCCCAGTTGACACCTTTTAAGGTTTGGACGAATATCAACAATGCCACCTAAAGGTATCGCCTTATTCAGCCGACTAATTTGTGCCGCTTCATCTGTTTCTGCCTGTGTTTGTTTGACTTCAGTTAAAATTGTTTTCGGTGCAATTTGTGATGCTAATTGCTTCCCTAATGATGTTTCTGTTTGCTGTTTTAATTGCTCAATAATTTTATGAAATTCTAACACACGATAAATGCGGTCATTCATTTTCATGTAACTCCTTCTACTCGTTTCCTTATTCATGTGCCTTTAAAAATGCCTTTATACGATCTGTTGACCATGTGTTTAATACTGTCTCAGGTCGAATCCATCCTGCCGTAGCAACACTGACACCATATTGTAGATGCGTCATCATCTCAAAGTTATGTGCATCTGAATTAATGGCGAGCATGACACCTATTTCCTGTGCGATACGCGCCCATTCTGATGATATATCAAAACGATTTGGATTGGCATTAATTTCTAGCACCGTTCCAGTTTCCTTGGCCTTCTCTAATACCTTTTCCATATTCACCTGATAGCCATCCCGTCTTCCAATAAGGCGTCCAGTTGGATGCGCAATCATATGAACATACGGATTTTCTAATGCCCGATTTAAACGGTTCATAATCTGTTCTTCGGTTTGGTTAAATGCCGAATGAATAGCACCAATAACATAATCCATTTCTTTTAAAAAATCATCCGAGAAGTCAAGTGACCCATCAGGTAAAATATCCATTTCTACACCTGAAAAAATATGAATATCACTATATTTTTCATTTAATACATCAATTTCTTCCTTTTGACGTCTGAGTCGCGTTTCATTTAAGCCATTTGCCACTTGGAGAAACTTAGAATGATCGGTAATTCCGATATACTCATAGCCTAGATGTCGCGCATGATTCACCATTTCTTCGATAGATTGCGCCCCATCACTCCATGTTGTATGCATGTGCAAATCGCCACGGATATCCGACTTTTTAATATATGGAACATGCGACTCAAAAGCCTCAACCTCGCCTGCCCCTTGCCGAAGTTCTGGTGGAATATAATGCAAACCAAAGTGTTGAAAAAATGCAGTCTCGTTTGGGAAAGTTTGAACTTGACCTGTTTTTTCATCAATCACGCCATATTCATTGATTTTTTCCTGATTTTGCTTTGCCAACTGTCTCATGGCGATATTATGATCTTTAGAGCCTGTGAAATGATGTAACGTCGTTGTAAATTCATCTGGATCGATTAATCTGAAATCTACATTAACGTCATAATCTGCTTCTATTGTAACAGATACTTTTGTATCACCTTGGGCAATGATTTCTTTTAAACCATCTATTTGTAATAACGTTTCCTTAACAACCGCCTTTTCGTTTGTTGCAATAATAAAATCAAGATCACCAATTGTTTCTTTCCGTCTACGTATACTGCCAGCCTGAGAAAACTGATCAATCTCTCGTATGTTTTTTAAATAAGTTTCTATTTTTTCAACAATCGGTAACATGACAGCTATCGGCAATCGATCAGGCTGCTTATCATAAGACTCAATCGCTGCCAAGATATTTTCGACCGTTTTTTTGCCAAAACCAGGTAGTTGTTGTACCGTACCATCGTCACAAGCTGTTTTTAAACTTAACATATCAGTGATTTCAAGTGCTTTATAGAGCTGGGCAATTCTTTTTCCACCAAGGCCTGGCAACTCAAGTAAGGATAACAACCCCTTCGGAACATCTTTCTCTAATTGGACTAATGTTTCTGATGTACCTGTTTCTACAAATTCGCGAATAACAGTATTTGTTCCCGCACCAATGCCTTTAATTTTTTTAAAATCCGTTATTTCATTTAGTGAACGCTCATCACGTTCAAGTGCCTGGGCCGCTTTACGATATGCGGATATTTTAAACGGGTTTTCACCCTTAATCTCAAGGTATAGCGCAATTTTTTCCAATAACTGAATAATATCTTTCTTGTTTTTCCCCATCTATGATTCACCTACAACATCATATATTTTAATAAAAGCCTGATTTACTTAAAGATATACAGTGTGTATCCTTATTATGAAATCAGACTTCACGATCTACTATATATTTTACAAGATGCTTTGTTTCGTTGACATCACCTTATCAGCATCTGACAACCAGAGCTCCTGCACTTTTTCTGATAAGAAAGGTGTTTTTTCGATTATCAATCGTGCCACAGACGAATCATTAATCTGTTCTTGTATCATATCAACTGGTGCCAATGCTAGAATATATAAAATAACAAACACAATTAAATATACTTCAACAAAGCCAAAAATCGAACCTAATAATTTATTCACAGAATTTAATATTGGTAAATCAGCTACAAAGTCTAACATTGTCGCAATGATTTGTAAGATGATTTTTGTAGCAAAAAAGATGATCGCAAAAGCAATCGCATTATAAAATCCATCTTTAAGCGGCGAACTTTGTACGAACACAGCCCAGAGGCTATCAGATGATAGTTCTGGATATGGGATCCACAAAACCAGTCGCGATGCAAGTTTATCATAATATAAAACAGCGACCATAAAGGAAACTGCAAAGCCGACCAAATGTAAAATTTGTAAAATGAATCCTCTGCGTAATCCCATCAGAAAACCAAATAATAATAATACAATAATTATAATATTTACCATGCGCTTAATGCCTCTTTCTATCGTGTCTTGCGTAACATAAATTCGATATCATTACACTTCTCTAATTTTAACATGAAGACAACCGTTTAGGAAACAATTCTAAGATGATTTAGACCTTTTGATAAAACGGGTGAAATAAAACGATAAGCAGAAACAGAAAGTTCTATGTGACCTCGAGCAGGCAATTTGATACGATGCGGGCACATAAAAGGTTTTTTTATGTTTTTTCATGAGCACGCCAGGATATTTAAAAGTTAAATTTGAATTGTGAATTTGATTCATATCAAAAAACATCACACCTGTAAGAGCACTCGGCTCATACAGGTGTGATGCGACTGGGAACACACTTTTATTCAGTTCTAACGTAGGCATTAAATGTTTTGTTAACGGATTCTGTTATTTCACTATACAATGTATCGACTTCACTATCCTTTAACGTTTTTTCAGGATGTTGGAAGTGGAGACGATAAGCAATGGACTTCTTATCATCTGGTAAGTTTTCTCCTGTATAAACATCAAATATCTCAACTTTTTTCACAAGAGGCGCACCTACTTTTAGAATAGCGGCTTTTATGTGATCGGCTAAAATAGACGTATCGACAATAAAGGCAATATCTCTCATGATAGATGGATATTTTGGAATCGGTGTGTAAGACGGTGTGACGTCATGCTGCTCAATAATCTGTTCCATATTGAGGTCGAAAATGTACGTTTCTTTGAGATCCATTTCTTGTGCAAGTGTTGGATGAACTTGACCTAAGAAACCAATGATTTGATCACCGATTGCGATTGTCGCACATCGACCTGGATGCATATGATCAAGTCTTTTTGGCGCAAAAGTGATTGGTATTCTTAAGTAATCCAATAATCCCTCGACAATTCCCTTAACGACATAAAAGTCAACAGGTTTCTTTTCTTGCTGCAAATTATGTTCCAACCACATACCCGTTAATGCACCTGAGAGTCTAAGCTTTTCATTCGGTTGTTTTGTTAGTTCTTTTTCATTCGTAACGAAGATCGAGCCCATCTCATAGTAAGCAATATCTCTTTCAGAACGTGCAAGATTATATCCGAGTGTCCGTAGTAATTCCGGCAAAATACTTGTACGTAAATATCGATGATCTTCACTCATAGGCATCGGCAACTTGACTGGCTCTGGTTGATCATCTATTATTTCCGGACTAACAAGCACCCTGCTACCATGTTCAGTCGTTAAAGAATACGTCATCGTCTCCATTAACCCGGCACCTTGTAAGTAATTTTTAATCGCCCGTTTTAACCGTTGGGTGTTTGATAATTCACCTGGCTGTGAGGCATTCGCAGGTAACGTATATGGTAATTGATCATAACCATAAATGCGTGCGATTTCCTCCAACATATCTTCAAATATGTTTACATCCCCACGGCGTGTTGGGATCGAAACAGTAAAATCATCATCTGTAACTTCATATGAAAACCTGAGTTTCGTTAAAATATGTCCAATTTCTGGAGTAGAAATATCTGTTCCAAGCCGTTTGTTAATCTCAATTGTATTAATATCAATTGATTGTTCGTGTTTATCAAGCGCATCAAAAATAGCTGGTTCTTTTAATACTGTACCATGCGCATATTTCTCCAACAATTGGCAGGCACGTAATCCTGCTAAATAAACGCGATTTGGATCGACACTTTTTTCAAATCGATTGCTCGATTCACTGCGCAAACCGGTGTATTGTACAGTTTTCCTGACAGAGGCAGGATTAAAATAAGCAGCTTCTATCAAAACAGTTGATGTCTGCTCATGGACCTCAGTACTCGCACCACCCATAACCCCCGCTAAAGCAACTGGATTTTCTCCATCCGTAATGACGAGATGATCTGTCTGTAGTGTTCGGTCCTTACCGTCTAATGTTACGATGTCTTCCTGATCTTTAGCTTGACGTACTAATATTTCATTTGAATTCAATAAATCAAAATCAAATGCATGTAGTGGTTGGCCATATTCAAGTAACACATAGTTTGTAATATCAACAACATTATTAATCGGTCGAATACCAGACGCAATTAAGTAATTTCTCATCCATAACGGAGCTTGTTTAATTTCAAGGTCTTTAACCAAGAATGCGCCATAATATGGTGACAATGTCTCATCCTCAACTTGAACTGACATGTAATCTGTTACTTTTTCCTCTGACATCTGTACAGTTACATCTGGTAACTGAATCGGAAGATCAAGAATAGCAGCCACTTCATAAGCAACACCAAGCATGCTTAGACAATCTGCTCTGTTCGGTGTTAAATCAAACTCTAAAATGGCATCATCTAAATTGAGCAGATCGGTAACATCTTCCCCAATAACAGCATCTTCAGAAAAGACGAAAATCCCATCTGTTACATCAGCTGGTACATATTTTTCATCAATACCAAGTTCTTGCAATGAACAAATCATACCGTTTGATTCAACTTCACGTAATTTAACCTTTTTAATTTTAAATTCACCCGGAAGTACCGCTCCTGGTTTTGCTACAGCCACCTTCTGCCCCTCTGCAATATTTGGTGCGCCGCAAATAATTTGCAATGTTTCTGTGCCAACATCAACTTGGCAGACTTTTAATTTATCTGCATTGGGATGTTGCTCACATGATGTGACATATCCGACAACAACATTACTCAATTTACGCGCTATATAGTCAATGCCATCAACTTCTATACCCGATTTGGTGATTTTCTCGCTAAGTTCTTCTGGTGTTAACGTGCCGTAGTCCACATATTGTTTTAACCAATTCAATGATACTAACATATTCCTGCCTCCTTTATGCTTGATGAAACTGTTCTAAAAATCTCTGATCGTTCATATAAAACTGTCGAATGTCATTAATGCCATATTTCAACATTGCAATCCTGTCTGGTCCCATTCCAAAAGCAAATCCTGTATAAACAGATGTATCATAACCAGCCATTTCTAATACTTTTGGATGCACCATACCAGCACCTAAAATTTCTATCCAACCTGTTCGTTTACAGACCGAACATCCATTTCCTTTACATACCTTACAAGAAATGTCCATTTCAACAGATGGTTCTGTGAACGGGAAGAAGCTTGGACGCAAACGGATTTCTCGATCCGCACCAAACATCTTTTTGGCAAATGTGTCTAACACACCTTTTAAATCACTCATACGCACATTTTTATCAACGTATAGTCCCTCAATTTGTGTAAATTGATGTGAATGAGTCGCATCATCGTTATCACGGCGGTATACTTTACCAGGACAAATCATCCGGACAGGTTGTTGACCACCAAATGCCTCCATTGTTCTCGCTTGTACCGGTGAGGTATGTGTTCTAAGAAGTAACTCTTCTGTTAAATAAAACGAATCTTGCATGTCTCTAGCCGGGTGCCCTTTCGGTAAATTCAACGCCTCGAAATTATAATAGTCTGTTTCTACTTCTGGACCTTCTCTCACTTCAAAACCAAGTCCAATAAATAAATCCTCTATTTCTTCTATAATAGAAGTTAGGATATGTGGCCCACCAACTTGAACAGGTCGACCGGGTAATGTCACATCAATCGTTTCTTCCTTAAGCTTCTCAACCATTGCTACCGTTGCTAATGTTTCCTTTTTAGCATCAATGGCTTTCGTAATTTCAGCCCTAACTTTATTCGCGAGTTCTCCTACAATTGGACGCTCTTCTTTAGGTAACTTTCCCATCCCTCTTAAGACAGATGTCAACGAACCTTTTCGGCCGAGATAAGTAACGTTAATTTGTTGCAAACCATCTGTTGTTTCAGCTTTTTGCACCTCTTCTAAGGCTTCAGCTTGTAGTGCTGCCAGTTGTTCCTTCATATCAATGTTGCCTCCCTTAAATAGTAAAATTAAAAAAAGCCCCTCCCTAAAAAGGGACGAGGCTATTATTCGCGGTACCACCCTTGTTGACACATGTATTCATGTCCAACTTGGTTTGATAATGGATAAAATCCAGAACACCTTTACTTGCCACAAACAAGGTCTAAGTGTCAGCTCCAGAGTGAATCATAATAATTAAACAATGGAAATGTTCTCAGTCTATGGCATTTCCTTCCTGAATTGTTGATTGATTTATTATTTGGCTCTTTCGACGCTTTATTTATATTCGTTGATTGCTTTTATTATAGTTAATTTTTATAAATGGTGCAAGCTTATTCCTTTTTCGAGTGTGTTAGGTTATTCCGCTTATTCTGTTCAATCGAAAACATCAATGTTTCAGATGATCAATTAGAACATGGCAATGTCTGTTTTCTAACCCTTTATATCGTAGGACCCCTTTAATGCCCTCTCAAATGATACATTAATATGCCTGCAGCAATACTTGCATTTAGCGATTCTGCGTGCCCGTAAATTGGAATTGTCACAATGTCATCTGCTTGTTTGATCAAGTTAGGTTGTACACCTGCGCCTTCATTACCAATCAAGAGGGCTGTTTTATCAGGGATAGGTACATCCTTATATGGTGTTGCCTGTTCTAAGGCCGTAGCCCATATCGTATAATCGGATTGTTTAAGTCTCGAAATACATGTCGATAAATCGTCTTGAATGATAGGTAAATGAAACAATGAGCCTTGTGTTGCTCGGATGACCTTATCATTAAAAATATCAACCGTGCCCGAACCGATGACTATCCCTGAAAAGCCTGCTGCATCAGCTGTCCGTATCATCGTTCCTAAATTGCCGGGATCCTGGATAGCATCAATTAATAACACAAGATTGCCCAAGTTCTGTTGTGTCGTTTTCTTTCGAATAACGGCAAGCACACCTTGGGGTGATTGTGTCTGTGAAATATGTGAAAATACATCGTCCGTTACAAATGTATATGGAAAGGTTTGATAAAAATCGGGTATTATGCTGCCATCCCGAATCACTATTTCTGTTATTTCCCAATCACTTTTCCAAGCTTCCTCAATGAGATGATACCCTTCAACTAAAAATAACCCCGTTTCCTTGCGAACCTTTGATTGCTGTAATTTTTTCCAACCTTTAACACGTTCATTTTGTCTCGACGTAATCATATGTGTGAACCCCATTCCATCGTATTGTGTATATCATACATATTTTTACATTGAGCGGTCAAACTATTATCTATAATCACATTTGAAAGGATGATCTCAATGGATTTAAATTTACGACAAGCTATTTTAGATAATGTTGCCACAAATGACCAATCACAACTAGAAGCAACAATTGTTGAAGCCATTGATAGCGGCGAGGAAAAAATGCTTCCTGGTCTTGGGGTTCTATTTGAACTCATTTGGCAGCAATCAGCTGATGACGAAAAACAGGAAATGATCGATACCCTAGAACAAGGCATTAAGGGCGCAACCGATTAAGTCATTTGAATCCAGCTTTGAATCGTAAGAATTTTATAAGTCATCTACGAGAAAACAGATGCTCACATAATAAAGCATCTGTTTTTTTGTTTTGTACCAACAAGACCAATCGAGTCCATTTCACACTTTCGAAATAATACTTTTGAATTCTCTGAATGATTGATATACTAGCATTAATTGACGATTCAATTGTGTGAATGCTATAGTAATTATGTTTTACTTATCATATAATGGTACAATTACAATTATATCATTTAAGGAGTGGAATTTGATGACGAAACAAGCACACACAGCACGTAAAAAAAGTGCCTCTTTTAAAAATATCATCGCCATTGTTATTATTATTTTATTAGTATCTGGCGGCGTCGCTTTGGCCTATGTTTCTAAAAGTGATCCAACAACAAAAGAAAAGTACTTTACTGCTGAAAAAGATTCAATAGACTTATATAAAAATACTTTTAATAAAAGGTATCAAACAGAACTAGACTGGATGGATTATGTAGAAACGAATCCAAGTGAGACTGCCTACAATTTTTCACTAAAATATGACGGTATTTTACTTGATGAAGATTTGGGTATGGGCATCAGTGCAACCGACATTATTGATAATTCACGACTCACTTTAACAACACAAAAAGATGTTAAGGCCAAAGAATTGGCAACAAATCTTGAACTTGATCTCAGTGGCATTAAAATTGATGATATTGATTTTTATCTGACTGATGAAGCGATAATGCTTGGTTTACCCTTTTTGGATGACGTCCTAAAATATAGTTTCCAAGACTTAGAAGAATTACTACATGAAGAGGATCCAGGCATTGAATCCGGAACAGTTACGGTTAAGGAATTCTTCGATATACTTTTCAATAGTAACGCTGGCTTATTAACTGAGAAAGATAAGGCGCATTTCAAAAAAGAATATCTGGACTCAATTTTTGATTCTATATCAGAAGATGACTTTACAACATCAGAAGATACAATTGATGTAAACGGACAATCAGTCACGACTGAAAAAATGGATTTAGTTCTTGAAGAAGACAAAGTTAAAGATATCCTTATCACATTACTTGATAAACTAGAATCCGAGGAGAAAATTAGAGAGGTTCTCGAACATCAGTTAGCTACAATCACATTAACTGATGAAGATTGGGCGAATTTTTATGACGAACTTGAAGATGGCATTACTGAAGCAAAAGAGGGTGTAAAAGCGTTACATATCCCTGATGGCCTTTCATCAACCATTTGGATTGACGATGGTCAAATTGTACAGCGTGATTTCGATTTCACAATTGGTCCAAATGCCAATGATCTCGTCACTTTATCCATCTATGGTGAACAGTTATTTGAGAAGGAAGAACAAACATTTGACTATACATTTGCGGTTGAAGATGGATTTGTCGATTATGCCCTCTCACTCTCAGGTGATTTACTTTGGGATGGTGAGCAAATAGATGATACTGTTAAATTAGAAGCAGATGATTTTTCTATTACGTATACGACCGAAGAAACTGTTGATAAAAAGGATCGGGAATTCAATCGGGAATTTTCAGTAACTGATGGGTTTAATGAAACATATGGATTACTCTGGGAAGGGCATGCCGCCTATGAGAAAGATCAAATGTCTTCTGAGCATACTTTCTCAATTGATGACCCATATGACACCGAATCTGTCGCTTTACAAGTTGGTATCGACAGCAAGCGCATTAAAGCCGTTGACTTACCATCTGACAATATAAAAGACCTTGGTGAAATGTCTGAAACAGAACTTATGAATTACTTTGAGCATGATGTTTCAGAACAATTTGAGCTATGGCTTATGAAGTTGGTCGGATTTCCAGGCGGATTTTAAAATGACTTTTTAAGAACTGGAAGTGTAACAATGCTTTTTCTAAAACATTTATATTTATTTATAAAAAATAATTTGTTGCAACTTCAGAGGAAGTGGTTATCACTTCCTCTTCTTATATTGTTTCCAGTTGCCATTTTATTATTAATCACAACCATCGCCATTACTGTTATTTCTCCATCCGATCAAGAACCCGTACATATCGGATTTGTTGATCTGGATCAGTCTGAAGAAACACAGCTCATCATGGGTATGATTACAGAGTCATCTGACATCGAATCATATATTCAAATTGAAGAACTAACTGAATCCGAAGCCAAACAAAAAATGGCCAACGATGAACTGGCTATTTATGTGGCCTTTCCTGATCAATTCACTGAAGATTTATACCACGGACGACCCGTCAATTTTTCTATGGTTGGTAATCCAAATAAAATAACAGAGAGCTATTTAATCAAGGAAATTATTGATAGTGCTGCACGCCACATCCGTGTTGCACAGGCTAGTATTTTAACAATTGATTATTATGTTAAGCAACTTCCGATCGATGCGGAAACCCGAGATGATTTATTGTTCTCGGAATTTACGGACTTTCTTATTTATACAATTGGGAAAAATGTAATTATTGACAGTCAAACCATTGCAAATCAGGCAACGAAAACGCCAGCCCACTATTATGGACTTGCTTGTTGGTTCATTGTAATGTTGCTCTGGACGCTTATTTTTTTCCACATTTTATACCAAGATAAGTCCCAACGTATGAAAAACAGAATGAGACTTTATGGTGTAACTCAGTTGCAACAAATATTAGCTAAATCCGTTGTCACATTGTTCATAACTGGCATTCTATCAGTCGGATCATTTATGATATTGCAGAAAATCTTAGCATTTGATCTCATTGGTGAGGATTATAGGCGTATTTTTTCGGTTGGGGTGCTATTACATATTATTTTCTTAGAATGTCTAGCCATCATTGAACAAATTATCCACTCACCAAAAGCCCGGTTACTTGGACAATCTGTATTTACACTTGGTATCATTCTGTTAAGTGGTGCTATCATACCAACACTGTACTTTCCAATGGTCATTCAAAAAGGGCTGACCTATTTATTTTCATATCAAGCTTTTTATTGGTTTCAAGAAGTCCTTCTGCAGCAACGGTTTTATGTTGATTATATACCGTTAATTGGCATGAGCATCGTTGGTCTACTTGTTTTAATTGCTATTTCCCTTTGGAAGGAGCGTATACATTAAATGATAAATACTTTTATAACGCGCCTTATCCAGATGAAACATCAGTGGCTTCGATTATTATTATGGTTATTACTACCACTATTTTTAACTTGGATTGTTATGAGTATAATCGATCAGCTACAATCAGAATCGGAAGTGCCTGTCGGTATTGTTCTCGAGGAAAAAACGCCTCTGGCATTAGAACTATATGAAAAAATTGAACAAGCACCACTCATTCGTGCATCGCTTCTCTCCGAATCGACTGCGCAAAACAAATTGCTTAAACATGATCTCGATAGTGTTTTTATCATTCATGAAGGTTATGAACAAAACATTCAGACAGATGATCGGCAAGAACTCATTACTGGTTTAAAATCAAATTTATCTTTTGCCTACATACCAACAAGCGAAGTGATTATGTCTTTTGTCCAGGAGCATGCCGTTCGTGCTAAAGCAGCGATCGCTGTTGAAGGGTTGATCGAAGACTATAATAGTAGTCTGAGTCCCACAATGGCTGATATCATTAAAAAAAGTAAAGATGTTCAGGACAATCAAGAATTTTTAACGACATCCTTTACTTTAAATGGAGACAGTCATGATGACGATGCAAATGATTCATTGTTTGTTAAACCTTGGAACATTTGGGCTTTAAATACACTTTTAACAACATTATTCATGTTTGATTGGGTTATTAAAGAAAAACGGTCTGTCCTACAACCGCGATTTGGGTTGATGCGAAGGTCTTTCAAACAATATCTTTTGCACAATCTAGCCTTCTACACTGTTCTTTTATTTATTTTTGACTTATTGACAGCTGTCTTTTTTAAGTTTTATTTTCATGAAGAACTATCTTTGACTACGGTTGGCGTTTTGTTCAGTTATCGCTTGTTACTAACGATAAGTGCCTTTTTACTCGCAGTTTGCTTCAAAAAAAATCATTTATATTACACGATGGCCCTTACGCTCTTTTTAATATGTGCGATTGTAAGTGGTGCCTTTTTTCCAATGGCTCCCATTTGGAAAACATATAACTGGTTAACTTGGTTTAATCCAGTATATGCCTTTATTCATGACGAATTTTTCAGTGTTTGGCTACTCATCGTTATCGGCATACTCATTTTGTGGTCTTTACGAAAGGGGCGATCACATGCTTAATGTTCAAGCATTAAATAAACATTATGGACAAAATCAAGTATTGAATCAGGTTTCATTTTCTGCAAAAAAAGGAGATATTATCGGGCTTGTAGGAGAGAATGGTGCAGGAAAGTCGACTCTGCTACATATATTAGCAACATTAGAGGTGCCTACCAATGGGCAAATAACATTAGATAAACAATCATTCAAACAACATCATAAACAAATACGTCCAAATATTGGCTTCGTCCCCCAGGACATCGCATTATGGGATGAATTCACCGTTGAAGAAAATATGGTGTTTTTTGAAAAACTATCATGGAAAAAAAGAAATAAAGCTGAATTACAACAGCTTTGTCTAGAGATGCACTTAGAAAAGTGGAAAACACCCGTTCATATTTTGTCTGGTGGCATGAAACGAAAACTCAATCTAGCAATTAGCCTTATTCATGATCCACTCCTCCTATTACTGGATGAGCCAACAGTAGGCATCGATTTAAAATCACGTCAAGAAATCGGAAACTATTTAAAACGCCTCGCAAAAGACAAACAAAAAATTATTATCTATACATCACACGACATGGATGAAATTTTAAATGTGTGTGATCATGTCTTTTGTCTGGGTGATGATGCTTTTTATTATCATTTTTTAGAAGAGAGAGGCAAATCCGTCACAATATTGTAATAGACTTAAAAGTTGCCAATGACCCATGAAAAAAGTATGATATAATTGATTGATAGTATGATAAGGGGATCAATTATGAATATTAAAAACTTACAACAGACAACGCAAATGCAAAATTACATTCTGTCACTATTAGAATCAAATCAAGATACATTGTCACATCATTCACCTTTACAAGATGTTTCTTTTAAACATTTATTACAAACGAAAATGGATGAGGCGATCCGTTTAAATCAACTATCGAATACGAACGCACACCAAAGTTTGTACCAAACGATGTCTGCCGGGCCTGTAACTACAGAACCATTAAAAAGCTTGCAAACACGGGTGATATCAGGTTCATCATATGATCATTTGATTGAACAAACAGCTGCAAAATATGGACTAGATGAAAAACTTATACATGCCGTTATCAAAATGGAATCAAATTATCGTGCAGATGCAAAGAGTAATGCTGGCGCACAAGGCCTTATGCAACTGATGCCAAATACAGCTCGTGGGCTCGGTGTTGTCAATGCATATGACCCCGTCCAAAATATTGAAGGTGGCACGAAATATTTAAGTGACATGCTCAACAAATATAACGGTAACCTTGAATTAGCACTAGCAGCTTATAATGCCGGTCCTGGAAACGTCGATAAATACCAAGGCATCCCACCTTTTAAGGAAACCGAAGCATATGTTAAAAAAGTTATGCATCAATATTTAACTTAAAAAAAGTCCCAGATATTTTATCTGAGACTTTTTTATTTAATGACGTGAGTGACGCCGTATTCGACACAGCCAAGTTGTAAGTGACTTGAAGCTCCACTCTCTACATGTCATTTTCACCGCACTTTTTGAACATCCACTTTAAGCCAAACGAATGTCCTTAACTTTATCATGGTCTAACTTCTTAATCGTCTCAACGATTAATTTAACCGCATTTTCAAAGTCATCTCTGTGCAAAATAGCTGCATGTGAATGAATATATCTGGTAGCAACCGTAATCGATAAAGCAGGTACACCATTTGCTGTTAAATGAATAGAACCTGAATCCGTACCGCCACCTGACATAGTCGCGTACTGGAAAGGAATCGAAAATTCATCCGCAGTCTGGATAACCAATTCACGGACACCTTTATGAGATACCATTGAGGCATCATAGAGGATGATTTGTGGTCCATCACCAAGCTTACTGTCTGCTTCTTGATCTGAAACACCTGGCGTGTCCCCCGCTATACCAACATCAACACCAAAACCAATATCCGGTTCAATTAAATGTGCCGACGTTTTTGCACCTCGTAAGCCTACTTCCTCTTGGGCTGTGCCAACACCATACACGATATTTGGATGTTCTGTATCTTTTAACTGTTTCAGAACCTCGATCGCGATCGCACATCCGATTCGGTTATCCCAAGCTTTAGCTAGTAACATTTTTTCATTTTGTAGCTTGGTAAATTCAAAATATGGAACAATTGAATCTCCTGGTTTAACACCGAATTTTTCTGCTTCTTCTTTACTTGATGCACCAATGTCAATAAACATATCTTTGATTTCTACCGGCTTTTTACGTGCTTCAGGTGAAAGAATATGAGGTGGTTTTGAACCAATCACACCTGTCACATCACCTTGTGCAGCCATAATCGTTACTCTTTGGGCCAGCATGACTTGCGACCACCAGCCACCAACAGGTTGAAAATAAACAAATCCTTTATCATCGATTCGGGTAACCATAAAGCCAACCTCATCCAAATGCCCAGCTACCATTATTTTAGGACCGTTTTCTTGGCCTGTTTTCTTAGCAATTAAGCTTCCTAGCCGATCTGTATAAACCTCATCTGAGAATGGTGTAATGTATTTCTCCATTACATCTCGGGCTTCCTTTTCATTACCTGGAATAGCTTTAGCATCTGTTAAATCTTTTAGCATTGTTAATGTTTCATCAAGTGTTGTCATATGTACGTAAACCCTCCTTAATATAACTCCTATATTGAGTATAACCGTAAACTTTAAAAAACAAAACCATTTCGTTTATGAACATTAGTATCCCGCATCTTGGCGTTCAAAATTCACTTCATTTTTTTTCATATAAGCTGTTTGAATATCAGCTTCGGTAAATCCAAGCAATTGTCCGAGTTCTAAAAATCGTACAAATAATGCCTCATAATGAGCAACATCTGGGTTCATATTGAAAGCTGTACATGCTGCGAAAACGGCGTTAAATTGATCTGTTAGTGATTTGTCAACCACTTTGATCGATGATGACGATTGAAAACGATAACCTAATTCGAGACCGAGTGACAAAATAAAATGTACCCCATCCACATATTCTTCTAATATAACGTCATTATGGCTTGGTGCCTTTGTACTCCAAAATTTAAAACATCGTGTTTCATTTGCAAGTTCACCAAGTTCTACAAGCAAAGCGAGATACCTTTTCGAAACAAGGTCGTCCTTTTTAGTTAAGTTATGATTTTCAGCAATATATTGATCGAGTTTTGCTTGCATATTAAATAATTTTGTCCAATCCAATTTTATAACCTCTTTCACGATTTTCATTGATTGTATCATAACGGTATTTTTTTGTGAAAAAACTGAAACCAATGTAAAGTATAAACGTATACAAGGTAAGACAGAAAGATAGATTGGGGGGTTAGATGACAATGATTATTTACTTATTTCGCATTTTCATCGCGATTGCTTTACTTATTTTTGTATATACAGCTTACCAATACTATCATAATCCACAGCGTAAACTACGCAAGGCAAAAAGAAATCAGACTTTTTTCCTGTTAGATGACAGGCGTAATACAAAACAAAATATACAACTCGTATATAAAGGTTGCGCTTTCGAAGGGGAAAAATATGTCGGGACAACTGAAAAATCCTTTGATGTGGTCAATATTAATATGATTGTTCGTGACCCACTGGAACTTATTGGATTCACAAAAGACGATCTTGATTATTTAGAACAGGAAATCCACCAATCATATCCATACGCGCAAGTGAAGTGGAAACACCCGATTAACCAATTATTAGAAAACAGAAGAAAAGACTCATCTATCAATTGATAAATGAGCCTTCTCCTTCGCTCCATTGTTGAAAAAGTCATGCCATTTTATAATAACTTCTTTCTTTCGTACAAGATAAAGTATCGGTAATAAAGCAATCGCGAATAGCGCAACATGAATGAATGATAAACTCGACAGCCACTCGCCAATCGTTGTATAAATGAAGACAAATGGGATGCTGGATATAAATGTAGACTTTGTATAGTCTTTGAAGTCGGCTGTCATTTCAATTAAACAAAGAGACAACAAATGAAAGTGTATAAATGGAATCAAACGAAGTATGGTTATTTGTGAAGTTGTTACCGTTGTATGTTTCCCAAGCATTTTTTCTTTAACAGTACCGAGTTTTTTAAATGTTCCGGGCATCCAACGAATCATGCCATAAAATAGAATACTGGACAACGTAATACCAATCACTGAATAGAGAGAACCTGCCACAGCACCAAATAAAACACCACCAGTAATACAAATAAATATGACAGGGATAAACAACAATGGTCTTAATAGGTGGAAACTAATAAATAAAAGTGGGGCAAATAACCCACCTGCCTCAACAAAGGCGATGAAGTAGTTGCCAATGTGCTCCATGTCTGACCTCCTTCAGAGAACAAAAGTATACCAAGCGCACCTCGTACTTTTTTGCAGCTACGACCTCCTTGTTGTGCTTGGGTTCCACACTATATGGCATCTGTTATATTTAATCTATATGACAAGAGACGAGCCATTATGACAACCATATTGAGAATCTTATGCTTACCTTGCTAACCTCACCTTCCGTTTTATCATATACAACCATGTCATAAGGATACTATTCATTATAAATGCAATCCATAAAACCATATGGCTTTGCCAATGCATCACTTGACTACCTGCAACAACCCCTGCAATAAATATCACAAGTCCCGAAAGCAAATTGAAAAAATGTCTGCCAGCCTCTCGATCCCTATCAAATATACGTTTATAAAGATTTTGCATCATATTTTTCGTGTTCCCGGTCATAACGCCATTATTAATCGTTGTTATACCAATGCGTCTAAAAATAGACAACTCATAGCCTGATAATGTTCCTAGCGCAATAATCATAAAAGCACTAGGTATATAAATTTGAAACAATGAAAGGGTAAATAAAAGCATTCCCTGGACAACAAGAAACACACGTAATAGCTTAAATGATGGACTTTTTACCTTTTCAATAATCCCTTCACCAATAAACGCACCGAGTGCAAAACCTACAAATACGATAATATGGGAAGTTGCTTCCAACCATTCTTCTGAAAATAGTTTAACACTCATAACAATCACATTTCCTGTTTGTGCACTTACGAATACCCCGTCATACTTTAAATATGTATAGGCATCAACAAAACCCATTAGAAATGTGGCATACATCGTTAAAATACTAATACTTTTTTTATAAATATCTGTGTCTTTGGACAAGTTAACACCTCAAGTCTATGGAACATTAAGAGCGCAATCTATTAAAACAGTATAGTTATGTACCCATTTACTCATAACATTAATCCATTAAACTTTTTTCTTGAATTTTGTTAGACACCTTCCGTTAACGGGTAGACAATTGTTAAATGCACTAAAAAAAGGAGTTGGCTCTATTTATGACAAATGAAAATAAAGATCAACAGACGACGGATCCTCTCCCACAACCGAAAGTCGGAAGAAGGGGTGGACAGATTTTCGGTGCGCACAATCCTGAAGTTGAGCGGCAAAATCCAGACATGCTTACCCCACCAGACACTGACTATGGCACGATGCCAAGTTTAAAATGGCCTTATGCCTTAAGCCATACACGTGTTGAGGATGGTGGCTGGTCCCGTGAAGTAACGATTAGGGAACTTCCTGAATCGACAACATTAGCTGGTGTCAACATGCACTTGGAACCTGGCGGTGTGCGTGAATTGCATTGGCATAAAGAAGCTGAATGGGCATTTATGATAAAAGGATCGGCACGTATTACTGGCTTTGATGAAAATGGCCATATGTTTATTGATGACGTTGAAGAAGGCGGGGTTTGGAACTTTCCATCAGGTATTCCCCATTCTCTAAAAGGTCTAGAAAACGGTGCTGAGTTTATTTTGGTATTTGATGATGGGGCATTTTCGGAGAACAGTACTTTTTCAATAACAGATTGGTTTGCCCATACACCAAATGATGTATTAGCGAAAAACTTCAGCGTTCCTGAAGATACATTTACAACATTTGCTAATGGTGAAAAGTATATTTACCAAGGTAAAGTGCCAGGCCCCATCAATCAAGATTTACCGAAGCATCAAAACAATACCGTCAAGCCATCTTTCAGCAGTCGATTTGATTATGGTAAAAAGGTTAATATGAAGGGTGGCACTGCACGTATTTTAGATTCCCATAACTTCGAGCAATCAACAACGATCGCAGCAGCGTTGGTTGAGGTTGAACCTGGTGGTATCCGTGAACTACACTGGCACCCAAATGAAGCTGAATGGCAATATTATTTAGAAGGCCAAGGAAGAATGTCCGTTTTTGCTTCATCTGGTAAAGCGCGCACATACAATTATCAAGCAGGTGATGTTGGCTATGTGCCATTTGCAATGGGACATTATATTGAAAATACAGGTGATACAACACTACGTTTCCTAGAAATGTTCCGTAGTGAGCGTTTCGCAGAAATTTCACTAAGTCAGTGGATGTCACAAACACCACCCGCTCTTTTAAAAGAACACTTACCTATTGACAATGACTTTATTAATCATCACTTACACGCAGATAATCGACCTGTCTTAAACTGGAATAAAAATAACATGTAAATGAATCCAAAAGGACTGAATCATAATTGATTCAGTCCTTTCTGAATGTTTGACTTATATTTATTTAAGTGCTGCTTTAGCCTGATCTGTAATTTGTGTAAATGCTTCAGCATCATTGACTGCCAAATCAGCTAACATTTTACGATTTACTTCAACGCCAGCTAATTTTAAGCCGTGCATTAATTTGTTATATGATAAATCATTTAAACGTGCAGCTGCATTGATTCGAGAAATCCATAATTTACGAAATTCACGTTTCGATTGTTTTCGGTCGCGATAAGCGTACTGACCTGATTTAATGACCTGTTGTTTTGCATTTTTAAATAGTTTATGTTTTGAACCATAGTAACCTTTTGCTAATTTAAGTACGCGTTTACGACGTTGACGCGTTACTGTGCCACCTTTTACTCGTGCCATTTTAATTCCCTCCTAATACAATTCATAATTATCTAGGTAACATCGTATCAATGCGTCTTTGGTCTCCTTCTGAAACCATTGAAGATTTACGAAGCTTACGTTTTTGTTTTTGTGATTTATTTGCAAACAAGTGACTTGTATATGCATGAGAACGTTTTAACTTGCCAGAACCTGTGCGTTTAAAACGTTTTTGTGTTCCTTTGTGTGTTTTCATTTTTGACATGTCGATATCACTCCTTGGAAAATTATCTTATTTATCTGTTCCAGGTCCAAGCATCATAAACATATTACGACCTTCCATTTTAGCTCTCGACTCAACTGTTGAGATATCTTTTAACTCCTCAGCCAATCGCTCTAAAACTTCACGTCCTAGATCTTTATGCGTGATCGCTCTTCCACGGAATCGAACAGAAGCTTTTACTTTATCGCCTTTTTCTAAAAAGCGTCTTGCGTTTCTCAGTTTCGTATTAAAATCATGCTCACCAATACCTGGTGTGAAACGTACTTCTTTCACTTGGATCACTTTTTGCTTTTTACGTGCTTCTTGTTCTTTTTTCTGTTGTTCATACCGATATTTACCGTAGTTCATAATCCGGCAAACTGGTGGTTTTGCACCTGGAGCGACCAAGACTAAGTCTAGTTCCCTTGTCTCAGCAATTTGTAAAGCTTCTTGACGTGATTTCACCCCAAGCTGATCACCATTTGCATCAATGAGACGTACTTCCCTTGCACGAATATTTTCATTAACATTCATGTCTTTGCTAATATCCAGCCACCTCCAAAATTTTTCCTTACATCTTTACTTATGCGTAAAGTATTTCTGATCCATTATTGACAAGTGGAAGGTTGTCGGCGATGATCTAAATATCACCCATACAAACTAAAAACAAAAAGTGTGAGCACACACTGCACCCACACTTATCCCATAATCTATTAAAAGCATTCTGGAACCAGTCAACTACATCATAACATGCGTTGATCAGGTGAGAAGCGGGCGCTTCTACTTGTCTCAGATCATATTTTATTCAACTTTTATAATATATCATGTCTTATCTCGCATGTCAAATATTTTTATTTTAGCATCTAACGACATATTGAATGGTCATACACAGACCTCACTTACATATCTCCTACCCACATCTTATTTTAGTATAATACAACATGATATTCACACATTTTAATAAAAATCTTAAAAAATTAAAGCCAAATCCATACAATGTGCGTCTAATAAGTGATAGTTCAGAAATATAGGGGGTTTTGATTGTTAAAAACCATAAAAAAAGCACGTAAAGGAGATGACGAAGCATTTTCAATATTGTTTAAAAAATATGAAAAAGACATTTACAGAATGGCCTTTATTTATGTGTCGAACCAAAGCGATGCCCTTGATATCGTTCAAGAAACAGCCTACAACGCATTTAAAAATATTAAAAGTCTGAAAAAACCTAAATTCTTTAAAACGTGGTTAATGAAAATAGCGATTCGTTGCTCGTTAGACCTAACCCGTAATCGGAATAAAACTTTTCACTTAACGCCACCACTCGAAGGAAATTTACCCGACCATATAAATGAAGATATTGATTTAAAAATGACGCTTCGTCATTTGATTGATGACTTGAATGAGGATGAAAAAAGTGTTATTTTATTAAGATTTTATCAAGATTTCACTTTCAAAGACATTTCAAAGGTACTTGACATGCCTCTTGGTACTTGCAAAACCATTTTATACCGTGCTGTAAACAAGCTGCGAAATAATTTGAAAGGAGATGATTTATTATGAAGGACAATATTAAACGTGAAATCAATCAAATTAAAATACCAAATAAATTAAGTGAGAAAGGTAAAATAGGCATTTCCCGCGCACAACAGGCAGATAAAGCGTATAAAAAAACAATTAATTCGAAAATTATTGGTATTGCTGCCAGTTTGTTTGTGACAGTTACTGTATTCTTTATAATCAATCATTTCTTTTTTAAAGGTCCACATGTGATAGAAGATATCGCATTTGTACCCGATATAGAATCATTGGCACAAAGTTCAACAGTGATCGTTAATGGTACTGTTTTAGATGAAACAGAACCAACTAATCTCAGAAGAGATCCTAATGATCCTAATAAAGAAGCGGATAAAATCACACCTGGCACGTATCATACGATCCATATTAATGAAATTTTAGCAGGAGACATCGATCATAAAAAAATCAAGGTCGCTGTAACCGGAGGGTCCTATAAAGGCGTTCAAGCAGACCTCCAAGCGGACTTAAAAATGGATCACGACTATATTTTCTTTTTAAATATTTCATCCGAAGGTCATCCATACTATTTTGGGTCAAGTGAACCGTATATATTTGAAATAAACAATGATCAGGTTAAAGCCATCAGTAATTTGGATTATCAGACCGTCTTTGAAGACGATCACATTTCTGTTGATGCATTATATGAAAAAATCGATAAAGCCTTTCATAATTAATCTCTTACATGCAAAAAACAGAAAGCCAGGTCATGGAAACCTGGCTTTTTTTCATTAGATTTTTACTGAGGATTTTGATGATTCACTAAAAGACAGTCATGATAATTTGACAATTGTTTTATTTTGATTTGATTCAAGCGCAGCAAGCACAACTTCAAGTGATTTCATACCCTCTTCACCTGAAACAGGTACTTCTGTATTATTTACAATGGCATCCACAAAATGATCAATCACATGTGATGTTGTTTGCCCACCGTCTTCATTTGTTTGAATCGCATCAAGCTTATAATTGACCACTTCACCATTCGTATATTGAACAATCAGCGCATAATCCGGATCATCTTCCAAACGCAATATTGCTTTTTCGGCATAAATAACTGTTGAATTATCCTGATCTGTATTATACGACCAGCTTGCAGCTAGCGTACCGATAATACCAGAGTCTGACTTCAAGATACATGTCGCATTATCATCAATATCTGTACCTTCTTTAGCACTGGATTCTACAAAACCAGCTACTTCCACAATGTCTTCACCTAGTAAATAACGAATGAGATCCGTTTTATGCACACCTAGGTCACCCATCGCACCGATAAACGCTTTTTCTTTGTTAAAGAACCAACTATCACGGCCATCGATACTCCAACCTTCTGGGCCCCCATGACCAAAAGCCGTCCGAAAACTATAAATTTTACCGATCGAACCACTTTCAATAATTTCTTTCGCCTTTTCATGAGATGACACAAAGCGTTGATTATGAGCGATCATCAGTTTTGTACCACTTTTTTCAGCAGCTGCAATCATTTGCTCAGCTTCTTCACGGGATGTCGCCATAGGCTTTTCACATAAGACATGTTTACCTGCATCAGCAGCTGCAATTGAAACGGGCGCATGCAGATAGTTTGGTAAGCAAACACTAATGACATCAATTGTTTTATCAGCAATAACATCTTTATAATCTGTATATGCTGCTGCCCCATAATTTTCAGCCATTTCCTTTGCACGTGATTCAACAACGTCACATACAGCAACAATATCTACATTTTTATTTGCACCGTATTCTGGAAGGTGACGAAACTTTGCAATACTTCCACAACCAATGACTCCAACTCTTAACTGACTCATTAACTATTCCTCCTTAACAACCCTTATGATTTATTTAACTGCAAAATACTTTTTGCATTTTCAGTAGCACTGTCTAATGGATCTTGTGTAAAATGTTCTTGTTCTACAATAAACCAATCCACACCAACCTCTTTGCCTTTACGCATATAATCTTTTAGCGGTAATTGACCTGACCCTAATTCCGTTGAAATAGGCTGGCCATCCGCCAATTTTAAATCTTTAATATGTAAAGACACACAACGATCAGCGTATGTATCAATCACTTGCATGGGATCATTATCAGTAAACGCCGCCCAGAAACAATCCAACTCCATTTTTACATGATTTGGATCCGTTTGTTCGAAAATCAAATCTAAACCCGTTTTTTCACCAAACAATTTAAACTCAAAATCATGGTTGTGATATCCCAGCGTAAATCCCCTGCTATGAAGTTGTCCACCAATCTTTTCAAGTAACTCGGAAGTACGTTTGTAATCGTCAACAGTTGTACGCATGTCTTCAGGTAAAAATGGCACAATGATTAAGTCATTTCCAATTGCATCATGATATGTCATTGTTTCATCTAATTGATTTTGCAAAAGATCAATCTGTACATGGGCCCCAGCAGGCTTCATGCCAACTCGATCTAATGTTTGCTTTACACTCTTAGCATCCTGATCGAAAAATCCGGCAAATTGAGCACCTGAATAACCCATTTCCGATACTTTTTCAATTGTGCCCAGTAAATCATCACTCATGGCTTCACGGATAGACCAAAATTGCAAACCTATGTTGGACATATAATTTTCCTCCTGTATAACGAAATTAGGTAGTGAATGTTTAATACTTCATCAATATAATACTTTAAAATCAATGAATAGTAAACTGAAATTCATATCGGTATTACTCTTTAATTGCACCAGCAGATATACTGCTTATGATGTAACGCGATAAAAATAGAAAAGCAATCATAATTGGTACAACCGATATTGCGATGCCTAAATACATTGCTCCCAGATTTTGAGCAACTGGCGATCCGCGCAGTGCCCCCATCATGACTGGTAGTGTAAATAAGTGATTAGATCTCAAAATAACAAGTGGTGTAATGTAATTATTCCAAGACCCAATAAAAGTAAAAATTCCCATTGTTGCGATTGCTGGTTTTAATACTGGAATAACAATTCTGTGGAACATATGAAGTTCCGAAGCTCCATCAATCCTTGCCGCCTCAAGTAAAGATATATGCATCGTTGTGATAAGGTATTGCCTAAAGAAAAAGACGGTAAAAGGTGCAGCAATAGCTGGTATAATTAATGGCCAATATGTATTAAGTATGCCCAATGAGGAACTTAAATCATATAAACCGATTAACCCCAGCTGTCCTGGCACCATCATCAATATTAAAAATGAAACAAAAATCATATTTTTTCCTTTGAAATTGTAAACGACTAAGGCAAACGCTGTCAAAGCAGAAAAGTAAGCATTTAAAACAGTTATAGAACTTGACACAAACAAACTATTTGTAAAACCTCGCCATACGTTCATGTATTTAATTAAAACATCATAATTATCAAATATGGAGGAACCAGGTACAAGCGTAAATCCCTTTAAAATTTCAGAATTTGATCGTGTCGCATTGACTAACATCATCATAAAAGGAACAAAACAAATGATAATCAGCAACACTAAAGCTGTATATAAAAATATTTTTAATGCTTTTATTTTATTCAATGAAAACACCTCTATTTCACGTTTTTACGATACATTGTCTTAAACGTTATCAATGAGAAAACAACAGTAATCATAAACAATCCATATGCTATCGCAGCAGCATATCCAAAGTTGTTATATTTAAAAGCTTGATTATAAAAATAAAGTACCATTGTATTCAAAGATCCATCAGGTGCACCTCGTGTATCAGTAAGTAACATTGGCAAATCAAACATCTGTAATCCGCCTATCAAAGATGTAATGAGTACATATAATAAAATTGGCTTTAGTTGTGGTAATGTGACATTAACAAATGATTGCCACCAGTTAGCGCCATCGATTAAAGCCGCTTCAAAATAATCTTTAGATATACCGGAAATACCTGCCATTAAAATAATAAATGAATTACCAAACCACATCCAAGCACTAATCAACGACACTGAAGCTTGTGCATAAATAGGCTTATTGAGCCAATTTATCGGTTCATCAATAATCCCCAGACTTAGTAACATTTGATTTAGCGCACCATGATTCCAATCTAAGAGAATGCTAAATAAAAGTGCAACAGACGCTATTGTAATGATATTCGGCAAAAAATATAAGGCTCTAAACACTGAAACACCACGCATTTTCAAACGTAAATCGGAAAAGATTAATGCTAACCCCATAGCTATCACCATTTGTACAATAAAACTTGATCCCCAAATTTTAATCGTATTAAAAAAAGATTGATAGAAATACTTGTCAGTTAATAATCTGATATAGTTCTCAAACCATTGGAAATTCGCATTAGCGACTCCTCCCATACCAGTATAATTTGTTAGACTATAATAAAATGTTAATAATATTGGATAAATGTTAAATATTAAAAACACAAGGACAAAAGGGGCTATAAAGTAATATCCTTTATGATTGTTTTTGTACATATTTGATCTCCTCCCCATTCAGACGAAACTAGAAGGTCAAAGTTAAATCTGATTTGACCTTCTGGCCTCTACATTTAAAACTAACTATATTGGCTAACTACAATTCCCACCTTAATCTTCCGGAATAATGATATCAGGGAATGCATTTTTTACCTGATCATAAAACTCTTCAATTGCCTCTTCCTTCGTTGCTTTACCTTCCACATAGTTTCCTACTTCTGTACCAAATAAATCACCAATTTGTTGGTCATATGGGGTAACGATACTCGCATCAATTTTCTTAGCCTCTTCTAAAAAGAAAGTATAATGATTTTGCCCACCTAAAAATTCGTCAGAAAAATCATCTTTTATTTTCTCCGTCACTGGTAAATAGGATAATACATCACCTGTTTCGGAAACCCACTCTTCCAAAAACTCAGCATCATTTACTAACATTTTAATAAATTCAAATGCCAAATCTTTATTTTCAGATTCTTTATAAATTCCAATCCAAGTGCCACCTTCAAAATAAGGCGTCGGACCATTTGTAACTGCCCAGTCACCAGCAGTTTCTTCAGCGCTTTCCTTTAACACTGAATGTAAACCCCAAGTCGGCAGTGCAACACCAAATACTTCTGTTTGATCAGACGTATCAGCATCCTCATCAATTTCATCCCAACCGACATTGTAATTGATTGGACCTGTAAATGATTCATACCAAGCTGGTGACCAAGCAGGTGCAAGCGCAGTGTATTTTTGATCACGCAACTCCTTAGCATAATCAAAATAAGATAAACGAGCCTCTGACAATATCAACTCATTATCTTCATTAATCCAAGGCTGTGGATCCTGTCCCATGGCAAATTCTTGAATCGAACCTTCATCAGGAAATAAGCGATAATTTTTCTCTTTCAATTTTTCTCCCGCTTCCATTACACCATCCATTGTGGATAAGATCTCCCCTATTTCTTCAGGCTCATCTGTGCCAAAAACTTCTTCGGCAATACTACGTCGATAATAAATACCACCCGGTGTTGTCTGCCATGATACAGCTTTTAAATCACCAGACGTATTAATTCCCAAATCCCAGACATAATCAATGTAATCATCTTCCCATTCATCTACATTGTATGGATCTTGTGAAAGTGTTTCCCAGTAATCCTGTTCAATCCACTGCTTTAAATAAACAATCTCACCTGTAAAGACGTCAGGTGCCCCTTTGCCACTTTCAAGAGCTGGTTGTAATGTAGTTGTATAGTTTTCTGTAGGGATAATTTGTAATTCAACATCCACATCATGTTCCTCTTCAAAGATATCGATAACATCCTGTAATTCATCCGTAAAAGAGGTAATAGTTAGATCTGGCTCAGAATTACCGCAAGCTACTAAAAATAATGCAATCGTAATAAATGCTATAAAAGAAATAAACCTATTCATTTTTCAGTCCCCCTTAGTAATTTAAATACACAAATATACATTTTAAGTAAACACTTACATCTTCTTCAACAACAAATGTAAAGCGCTTTACTTATTTTCCTAAAAAAAAGTTGAATATTTAATATTTATTGTTAAAATATGTCACTTTTCAATAAAATATAGGCTTAAAACCTCCTTTTCAACATTTTAAGAAAGCGCTTTTATCAATTCGATTATAAACGAATTGTTTAATTTGTCAAATCGATAAAAAAAGAAAATGTTAGCTTATTCAGATAATGAAGAGTTTGTATATCTTCTTATTTATGATTCACTTATACGTTGACATGAATCACGTTCAATCAGACGTACTGGAATCGTATGTCTTCGCTGTCCTCTTATAACACCGTCGATATCATTTAATAGTAAAGTAGCTGCTTGACGACCAATTCTATCTTTATCTTGACTGATTGTTGTTAATGCAGGCTCTATATGTTTGGACAGTGAAATATCATCAAATCCAATAATTGATATATCTTTCGGTACGTTAATACCCATTTCTTTACACGCCTTTATAGCACCAATTGCCATATCGTCACCTGCTACAAATACGGCTGTTGGTAATTCTTTCAGAGACAACAATTTTAACATGGCTGTTTTTCCACCTTCATATGAAAAATAACCACCATCTACAATATAGTGATCACTTATATTCAGTTGTTTCTTGCCCATTGCTTCCTTGAAACCATCTAGTCGTTTCAAACCGGTAAAAGTGTTGACACTTCCGGAAATATGAGCAATCTTCTTATGGCCCAAGTCATGCAGATAATCTATAGCTAAAAAACAACCTCTCCTATTATCACTGTAAACAACATTGGCATCATCAATGTCAGTATCAATAAAGACTGTAGATAAATCAGAGTTTTTAAACGTATCTATTTCTTCATCTTCCGAATGTAAATTAACAACCATCACACCATCAACCCCACGATGTTTAAGATGCTCATAGTAACTTTGATGAGAATTGATATTCCTTGATACAAATAATAGGTCATAATTATATAGTTCAACTTGTTTTTTAAACCCCTCGATGACCTCACTAAAAAAGGGGTGCGTCATGCCAACATCCATTGCTTCTGAAAATACAACACCAATCATATTAGATCTCTTAGTTGCAAGGGTTCTTGCAGATGAATATGGAATATAGCCCAATTCTTCAACAGCTAACATCACCTTGTCTTTTGCTCGCTTACTAACATTTGAATAATTATTTAGCACCTTTGAAACTGTTGTAATTGAATACCCTGATTTTTTAGCAACATCGTATATCGTAGCCATCTCTATCTTTATCTCCTATTCTACAAGTTTTTCAATGTATCATTGTATTTTAAACTATATTTCATATGTTATATTTTTACCATAAACTGTAAGTACCATGTAGTTTTTTTAGCCCTTGCTGAGCACATAGTTGAATAATACATACAGGCAAGCTGACCAAATAAAATATCGAAATTGCAGGAATTATTAATAAGATAATGACAAATATCAATAAACCGAGTAAGATAAGCGTCGTCGGTAAAGGATTAATACCGGCTATTAATGCAGCATACTTGATTTTTTTAAAATAAGACACTTCAAAATAAGTATGTGTTGCAAATAAATAACTAAATAAAATCACCATCAACATACTTAAAATAATGATAGCTGTAAACACAACATGATCTATAAAAAAACTGTAAGGTAACGTTTGAATAAATAAAAAATCTAAATATATGAAACAACAGACTGGAACTATGATAAGCATGAATTTATTGGCAATCCAAAAATGATGCTTATAATAATCATAGAAGACGCGCCACATTGGAAAATCTTCTTCATCTAATAACTTTTTCATAACAGAAAACACTGCACTTGTAGCAGGTCCTATGCCTAAAACGATAAAGCCTAATAATGTGAAAGTAATCCATAATATGTTTAAATAGGCTAGCTTAGCAATCCAATTGAACAGTTTCCATAGCCCTTCCACTAAATCGCCTCCTTATGTAAAGCGCTTTCCATTATATCTTAACAGGGTTTTGTTAGTAATGCTAACCTAATCATTAATTTTTAACAATTCGTTTCCGGAGCACTATTATCACGTGTATAACAATATGTTAAGTGACACAGATTGATTGAAGCGTATTTCGATTTTGTTAGGTCAAGTAAACTTTTTAATATCATGATAGAATTAAATGAAACTCGGACAAAATATTTACCAAATAATTAGAACCGCATGAAATTGATCTATCACTAATTTCATACGGTTCTTTTAATAAATAGCCATACTTATACTTCAAAGCCATAATGATTACAGACTTTTATTTTAACAATAAATCATTCATACTTGTTTATAGTGCCATCTCTTTTTCCACTGCTGTACGATCATTAAAGGTTTTTGTATTAATATTTTTTAACATCCGTGACGTGATCGTACCTGATAACATACTGCCATTCACATTCAGTGCAGTACGCCCCATATCAATGAGTGCTTCAACTGAAATGAGTAACCCTGCTAATGCAACTGGTAACCCCATTGATGACAAGAC